>JAEEGL016012482.1_pt1 | contig 53556 bp, 39 predicted proteins | sample 9134231 | NCBI WGS metagenome assembly JAEEGL01 (sample SAMN16246548, study PRJNA631951) | gut metagenome | biome: gut microbiome; feature: rumen; material: fiber-attached | host: Bos | place: Iran: Karaj | collected 2018-10 | reverse complement strand
GCACGTGCCGGAATTGAAAAAGGAATCGAACAGTGTGTGTTCAATTCCTTATTTCAGTCGGGGCAGCGTGACTCGAACACGCGACCGCCTGTTCCCAAACCAGGAACGCTACCAACTGCGCTATACCCCGTTTTTAAACAAATAAGGTCGTTTGATTTCGTCCGTTATTTGAAAAGTTTTGCAAAGTTACACATTTTTTCCGAACTGACAAAAAAAAGCACAAAAAAGATGATGCCATTTTATTGGCATCATCTTTTTTTATGGATAATGGTGTTGAATTACTTGAGTTCAACAACGGCACGACGGTTGAGGTTATAAGGCTCAACTTCGAGCACACCACCCTTGTAAACAGTAGAGATGTTAGCGCGTGGCACACCGTACTCAACGAGCTTGTCGGCAACAACGTTAGCACGACCCTCAGAGAGGCGCTGGTTGATTTCAGTTGTACCAGTTGCAGAGTCGGCAGAACCGGTAACGACAACCTTGTTGTTGTTAGCCTTAGCCACAGAAGCAACAGCCTGGAGGTTCACGAGATCCTTCTCAGAGTCGATAGTTGTTGAGTTCTTCTCGAAGAACACAGATGTAGCAGCTGAACCGATAACGCGAACGATAGGCTCTACTGGCGGCTGTACAGGCTGGTTCTTAAGCTGGTCGCGGAGCTTGCCAATCTCCTGCTGGAGCTTAGCGTTCTCAGCGCGGAGGCGGTTGAGTTCAGCCTCGAGCTCAGCGATTCTGTCGTCCTTCTGCTTGAGCAGAGCATCGATGTCAGCCTGTGAGTAAGCGCGGTCCCAGTTGGTCTTGCCAAGGTTGATGTTAGCGCCAAGCTCCATAGTGAAGATACCGTTGTGACGAGCAGGGTCAGAAGCCTCACCAATAGATTTTCCGTAGTTATGGGTAATGTATGAAGTTGTCCACTGATAAGTGAGGTCGCAGTAGAGATCTACGCGCTTACCCAGTTTGAATTTGTTCTCGATACCAGTCCTAAGAGAAGGAGTGTACTGACGGATATCGAAAGCGCGGAAGAAACCGGCACCTGCGAACGGAATAAAGTTCCAAACACGATTCTCATTGTAGCCACAGATGATGTTGCTGAGGTTGAGCATAGCGTCTGCTGATACCTGAGCATAGCCACCTCCATCGTGAGATGGAACCCACTTCAGACCATTGTTTCTGTGTGGACGGTTACGGTTCTGGTGGTCAGAATCGATGATACCATTTTCCCACTGTACTTTACCGCGGAGAGCGATCTCAGGTGAGAACCACTTACCGATAGCGAGGTCAACACCGAAAGACTTACCATTAGGGAAAACCTCTCCAGCCCAGTGTGAAGTGTAAGCAGGGTTTGCGAGCGACATGTCAACACCTACCTGAACAAACCAGTTGTTCCAGAAAGGATTGAGTGCCACTGTTCTCTGTGCATTAACTGCAACAGTTCCGAGACTGGCAAAAGCCAGTGCAATCATAAACTTTTTCATAAACACTTTTTTGAATAAAACAATAAATTATAAAATTTCTTTTTCTTATTACACCAATAAAATAAATAAAAAACAGCTCTCTCTTCTGAATTCTTACATACCTTAATATAATAGAAACAGGCTATCTCTCCTTAAAATAATCAAAATACACCTAAAATCTTTGCAAAGTTAGTATTTTCTTATAAAAAAACCACCATAAAAACAGAAAAAAAATCATTTTTTTAACATTTTAATAATGAAATTAGCGTCAAATAATAAAAACAGCAACAATCGGACATCAAAATCTCTAAAAAAATGTCAAAAAAGGCGTTCTATTTTATTGTCGTCGATAATGGTGAACACAAGTTTTCCGTCGGGTGTCCGGTTCGGATTTGGGAGTTTGAAAAGCCGTTCGGTGAGATGCCGCATCTCCTCTTTAGTGATTTTCTGTCCGTAGCCTACAGCTGCTGACTGCGCCATGGTGAGCGCGATGTTCTCAGCCATAGACTGCCGCACCGTGTTTTTGTTCTCAGATGCTGCCCAGAGGAGGTTGTGCAGGAGTTTTGCATAGTCGGTGCCGTCGATTCCGGTCGGTATGGCGTCAAGTTTATAAGAACCGTTGCCGAGCGGTGTGAGTTCAAATCCCACCGCCTGAATTTCCTCACCGACCTGTTGCAAGGCATTGTCCTCCTGCCTGCTAAGCTGAATGATTTCTGGGAAGAGCAGTCCCTGTGCCACATTCCTCGTCTGCCGCATCCTGTCCATATAGTCCTGGAAGAGCACCGTCACATGAGCCCGGTGCTGGTCGATGACAGCGATTCCTGTTGGACAGCTCATGATGATGTACTTGTCGTGTAACTGAAACAGCTCTTTCTCACCCTCCCCGTTTTCCGTCTTCTCGTCTGGCTTCTGTTCCTCAAGCCCCTGCCACAGACTGGTCTGTTGTGGAGCCTGATTCGACAATGCCCCTTTGAGTATGATTTCCTGCCGCTGATCATCTGAGTCGTCCTGCGGATAGAGTTTTTCCCATTGATAAGCAGATGGTGCCTGGCTGGGCTGCTGAGTCTTGAAGGGGTTATATCCCGAATATGAGTGTGTCATCTTGATTCCCGTTTTCACCTCCGTCATCACAGGGATGTCAATATCGTCGTCCTTCCTGTCGAAGTCGATGGTCGGCACCTGGTTAAAACGACCGATAGCCTCTCTCACCACCGCATTGATTACCTGCCATATAATCTGTTCGTTCTCGAATTTTATTTCCGTCTTCGTGGGATGCACGTTGACATCGATATTGTGGGGATCGACTTTGAGATAGACGAAATAATTGACATGTTCTCCCTGTGGGATGATGTTGTCAAACGCCCGTTCCACTGCCGCATGGAAATACTGGTGGCGCATGAAACGTCCGTTGACGAAGAAGAACTGCCTCGCCCCTTTTCGTTTCGCCCCCTCCGGACTCCCCACAAACCCAAGCACATCGACGATGGGAGTCTCGGTCTGGATGGGGATCAGTCCGTTAGCCGTTTTTTCTCCACACACGTCGGCAACGCGCTGTTTAAGTGTGGTTTTCTCGAGTTTGAACACCGGCGTGTCGTTATGGTAGAGTTCAAAGCGGATGTCGGGATAGACAAGCACGATACGCTCGAAGTCCTGTATGATATTGTTGAGCTCGGTCTGTGTTTTCTTGAGGAATTTCCTTCTGACCGGGATATTGAAAAAGAGGTTACGCACGGCGATATTCGTGCCGACAGGGCAAGCCACTGGCTTATGTTCCATCACCTTTGCCCCGTCGATTTGCAGAAGCGTTCCGATTTCATCGTCCTTTCTGCGTGTCTTCATCTCCACCTGTGCCACAGCGGCAATCGAGGCCAGTGCCTCTCCCCTGAACCCCATCGTCGTGAGGTTATAGATATCGGCAGCCCCCTTGATTTTGGACGTGGCATGTCGTTCGAAAGCCATCCTCGCGTCGGTCTCCGACATGCCGCATCCGTTGTCAATCACCTGCACACAGTTCTTCCCCCCCTCGCTGACGAGCACCTGAATGCAGTCGGCTCCGGCGTCAATAGAGTTCTCGACCATCTCCTTAACGATAGAAGAGGGCCGCTGAACGACTTCACCCGCCGCAATCTGATTGGCGACGGAGTCGGGTAAGAGGTGAATAATATCTTCCATGCTTTACTGCAAGAGGAAATACATAAGAACGAGGAGAGCGATGATGATGGCGATTCCCACAACAGGATTCATGGGTTTCTTGCCACTTTCCTTACGTCTTCTGAGATGTGTGGTTGCAGCCACGAATTTCCCCCTGATATCCTCAGGTTTGAATTCTTTCTCTGGCAGCAGCCCCATCTCCCGTTCGGCGTCCTCCTTGATTTTTTCCAGTTTCTCTTTACGCTCATTATAGTAGATGTAGCTTCTTCTGAATCCTCTAGGCTTTCTGACGGTAAATAATCCCATATTTGAGTTTTTAGTTGTTAGTTTTTTAAAAGATATTTTGCTGGGAAATCCTAGGAAATTCTAGGACAACCTAGGATCTTCTAGGATATTCCGGATGCAGGTTTTTAGAAATCAATCATAAAAAGTCTGTTTCAAGCAGCTATTTGATATCTTCGAGTTTCTGGGTGGGCATCTTCTTCTGGACGGTTTTCACGAGCATGTTTTTCTCATCCTTGTCTCTCCACACAAACACGTCGTCCTTGTCTTTAGGGCGAATGTAGTCGAACCAGGCAAAAGCAGGCAGGTAGCGTTTCGACTCCGGTATTTTCAAGGGTGGGTACATAGTCCCTGTGGCAGCCGGCATCCACACCTTTTTCACTTTTTTGTTTTCAAGAAACATCTTCAGCTCAGTAGTCTCGGTGTAGTTCATTCCGATACGTGTGCCGTCATCCTCATCGATGAAATAAGTGACATATACATTACCTTTCGCCTCGTTATGGTCGATTTCCCCGTGTTTGAAATAGCTGAACATCTCCTTTGCCTGCACCTGGTTATAGCTTACGGAATCCACCTTTTCGATGGTCATCGCCTGATTGATTACATGCACCCAGTCGATGGTGCTGTCGTTGTTATAGACTCTGATTTCCTCTCCGAACACCTGCTGGTTGGCATTCCAGATGATAGGCTGCCCATACATGTATGTACAGGAGTCGAGCGCATGATGCACGAGCGAGTCGCAGACCCCCTGCACATCGTTTCTGAACATCCTGACCCTTCTGTATGCATAGAGGTCCCGATAGACAGAGTCGGTGTTGATGTTATAGGTGAACACCTTCATGGTGTCGCTGTGCACATAGACCGTATCCTGGTAATAGTAGTAAATCACCTCCGCGCTGTCGGTTGCCATGGCATATCCCGCGTTCTCATCGTATTCGCAGTGTTGTGCAAGCACATGGCATTTGTTGACCGAGTCGGTGATGACCACATTGCCGAACGCCTTGTCGTAGCCGGTCTCCTCCACCCTCACACATCGGTCGCCTGTCAGTCCGAACTGGTTGACGGGGTCGCTGATAATCACGTTTCCTATTGCCTCGTCGATGGTATGTCCGGTTTCCTCGTCCTTGTAAGTCCTCAGCTTGTCGCCGTCGATACGCCTTCCGTCCTTGATGATATACGACCGGTCGAGCAGGTCCGCCATTCCCGTCTTGGTGTTATACTCGCCCCTTGTGGTGTATATAAACTCTCCGTCAGCTCCTGTGATATTGGCTTCGGAGTCGATGTATGCGATTTCCGTATCCGTGTTGTAGACGACGTGTGATGTGATGATTTCCCCTTTCCCGTCCGGCTTGTTAATCCTCACATTCTCATAGAAGTCAGCGAGTTTGGTGTTGGAGTTGTAAGTGCCGTGTTCGCAGACGAGCTTACCCCCGTCCTTGTCGTTGAGCACCACGTTTGTCCTGAACTTTGCCAGTCCGGTCTGTCCGTCGTATTCCCCTTCCTCACACAGCAGCACGTTGTTGTCCTTGTCGGTGAGCCTCACGTTGTCGAAACAGTGCATCAGCTTCGTGTCGGTGTTGTAGTCTCCCCGGTCGCAAGTGATGACATTGTTTTTTGTGTCTACAGCCTTGACATTGTCGAAGCAATGAGCCAGGTTCGTGTCGGAATTATAGTCCCCCCGGTCACAATAGAGCTCGTTCTTATCCTTATCCACGATTTTCACGTTGTCCCACGCCTGCATGAAATGTGTGTCGGAATTATATTTTCCGTTGTCGGCATAGAGCACGTTCCCGTTGTTGGTTGTGAGTTTCACATTGTTTTTGAGTATGGAAATATGCGTGTCGGAGTTGTACTGTCCCACGTCGCATACGATGGTGTTCTTGGAGTCTCTGAGTTTGGCGTCCTGGGTGAAGATGGCGAGGTGCGTGTTGGTGTTATACTCTCCGAAATAGGAATACAGCACTTTGTCTTCCTGATAGATTGTTCCGCCCTCATAATATTTGGCTTCACCCTGCAGGCGCCTGTATTCCAGTTTTTTCGTGACCAGCCTGCGGTTCCTGTGATAGAGTGTGACCTTTCCCCTCGCCTTCGCCACCCTTGAGTCGCCATAATAGTCGAGTGTGTCGCAGAGAAGCCGGAGCGTGTCTCCCTGCACGAGCACCACCCTTCCGAAGGCATAGAAAGAGTTGTTGTCCTTGTAATACCTTGCGCTGTCGCAGTCGAGCACTGCCCCCTCATGCCGGAGTTTCACCTTACCGACGAGGACGTCAGCCCTCGGGTCGTTTGCTTTCTTGAAGAGCAGGTCGGAATGGAGGATTTCAATTTTCTCAGGCGGGTCGGGGTTGTCGTTGGAGGCAGGTCTGCCGAGGAGGCTGAACACCTGCACACCGATATTCTCCGCCACCGCAGAGATGGCGATAATCATAAAACAGAGGAACAGCGTCCTCACCGTCCTCCGTTTGTTATTTGTTCTGTCCGCCTTGGCGTTGTTCATTCCAACCGGTTATTTCATCCATCCGTCGTACATGAAGTCGCAGTTTCTCCAGTCCTCATTGATTCTGACGTATGTGACTTTCTGCTTGTCGCGAATCCACTTCTCTACTTTCTCCTCGCTGATTTTATTTTGCACCACGTCCTGCATGATCTGGTAGTCGTCCTTCATTGTGGCACGGTGTCCCTCGACGCGGTCGCGCAGTCTGACCATGGCAACCACCTCCTTTCCCTTGGAGTCGGTCATGATGAACGGTTTGGATATGTCTCCGACGTTCATGCCAGCGACCTGCTTTGCCACTTCCGACGGCAGTTCCTTCATTTCGAGCTTTGTATAGACATCAAGAGTCTGCGGGTCGGAATACCTCATGATTCCGTAGTTGTTTCGTGTGTCCTTGTCGAACGACACGAACTGAGTACATTCATCGAACGTGTAGAGCCCCTTGTCGATTTCCGCCTTGATGGAGTCGAGGTCAGCCATCGCCTTCATGAGCGCCTCCTCTGTGGCTTTTGGTTTTTTGAGGATATGGCGGCAGTTGATTCTGTCACCGCGTTTCTCTATCAGCTGGATGATATGGAATCCGAACTCAGTCTCCACGATTTTAGAGACGGTGTTGGGGTCTGTGAGTTTGAACGCCACATCGGCGAACTCTGTTGCGAGTGCCCGTTTGGGCATCCATCCCAGCTCACCGCCGTTCTGTGCCGATCCGTCCTCCGAGTACATGAGGGCAAGCGTAGAAAACTTGGATGTGCCCGTATTCACGCGGTCGGTATAGTCGCGCAGAAGTCCTTTCACCCGCTCGATTTCCTCCTGAGAGATGACAGGCTCGCGTGTGATGATCTGAACCTCCACCTTCGTCGGGACAAACGGAAGGCTGTCTTCCGGCATGTCCTTGAAATATTTTCTCACCATGGATGGTGTGACCTTGACGTCCTTGATAAGGCTTCTTCTCACCTCATTGATCATCTTCTCGTTCTTCAGCGTCTCGAAGAGCTGCTCCCGCTTCTGGGCCCAAGTCATACCGAACTCCTCCTCCACCTTGTCGCGCGAGCCGAGAATCGTGACATACTCCTCCATTTTATTGTCAACATCATTCATGACCTCAGTGTCGGACACCTCCACGCTGTCGATGGCAGCCTGATGCAGAAAGAGCTTCTGGATGGCCAGCTGCTCAGGTATGACGCAGTAGGGGTCGCCGTCGATCCTCATCTTGTAGGTGATGGCATCGAGCCTTGCCTGCTCCACGTCCGACTTGAGAATGGGCTCGTCGCCCACTACCCAGACCACCTCATCAATCACATTGTTCTGTGCCACGGCTTGAGAAGCAGTCAAGAGAGTCGCCAAGAAGGCACAGGCTGTATAAAGAATATTCTTACCCTTCATTATCTGTAACTTAAAGAATCAATGATTATTCACGGTGTTGACCACATCCTGATAGATTTCCACCGGATATTTCTGCCGGAGTCCTCTGATCCACTCGTCCTCCTTTTCTTTCTGGTAGTCAGCCACCACCTGTCCTTTCACGTCGGTGTAGATCTGAGGTTTTTTGAGCATTTTTCCCACCACGCCTCCGAAGGGGAAGTCTTTCAGCTGCTTCGCCTCCGCATTGGTCTTGAATGCCCATTTATCCACACCCTTGTTGTCGCCTTTCTTGAACACGCCCGTCTTGTCCACTCTCACCACTTTGGAGTCGTCGGTATTGAGCGAGGCAATTTTCCCGGGCCATTCAGACAGAGCGGCGCCCTTGGTCAGTTTTTTCGCCTTATTGAATGTAGCCTTATCTTTCGCATACACGACGGCACCTCTGAATCGGGGCTCTGTCCACGTGTATTTCTTTTTGTTCTGTTTGAAATACTCCTCCAGTCCCTCCGTGTCTTTGGCAGCCTTGTCCCACACCTGCGTCTTACTGATTTCATACATGAGCGTGCCGTCATAGTATTCCTGTGCCAGGTTTTTATTGTCGGAGTCTTTCTGTATCATCTCATTGAAGAGCTGCTCGAACACCACGGACTTGTCTACCCCGCGTTGCTGTGCGAGAGAGTCGATAAGTGCCTCAGCCGCAGCCTCCTTGAACCCTTTCTGCTTATTGAGGTAATCGATAATGCGGTCGTGATGCTCGCTGTAGGGCTCAAACGGCGCCCTTGCTCTCATCTTCACGATATGCCATCCCAATGTAGTTTTAAACGGTTTTGACATCTGTCCCGGCTGCAGCTGATACACCTCTTTCTCAAAGTCGGGAATCATCTGTCCTTTGCCGAATTTGGGCAGCTCGCCGCCATTCTTGGCACTTCCCGGGTCGTCGGAGTGTTTCTGTGCCAGTTCCTCGAAGCTCTGTCCCGCCAACAGGCAGCTGTAGATGGAGTCGATGGTGTTTTTGGCTGCAATCTGCCTTTGTTCGGTTGCGTCCTGCCTCATAAGCACGAAAATATGGCTGCACTCGAGCAGGTCGGCATCCCCATAGTATTTCTTTGCGTTGACATAAGTCTGATACGCCTGGCTTTCCACGAAAACCGGGTTTTCGATAGTCGGATATACCATCTGTTCCCTATATCCCTGCAGTTCCGTCCTGATATTTGAAAGCGTGTCGATTCCGGCGTCTTTCGCTGCCTCGACTTTCAGTTTATAGTCGATATACAGCTGCAGATAGTCCTGCACATCTTTTTTATCGATAACCCCCTCTGAATTATTCTTGTTGTAAGAATACTCAAACTCCGACCTTTTGATGTCGTTTCCGTTGATTTTCATGATGACAGGGTCTGGATTCTGTGCAAACGCCGCAAATTGGCTCAAGAGTGCCGCAGCAACCAAAAATATTTTTTTCATAAACAGGATTAAAAAAAGGATTAGAATTCCCGGGATTTCTTGATTTCGTAATCTCGTGACTTCGTAATTGTCATTAAAAGCGAAATTAAATGCAAAGTTACACAAAAAAAAGCAAAAAAGTGGGCGCAAAGAAATGACGTCCACTTAATATTGCTGATTTTAACACTTTTTATTACTGATGACGGCTGTAGTTAGGCGCTTCACTGGTGATGATGACCTCATGAGGGTGGCTTTCCTGCACACCCGCATTGGTTATTCTGACGAACTTAGCCTGGTTGAGCGCCTTGATGTCCTTCGCCCCGCAGTAGCCCATACCGGACCTCAGTCCTCCGACGAGCTGGAACACCACTTCCTGCACTGTCCCTTTGTATGGCACTCGTCCTGCGATACCCTCCGGCACGAGTTTCTTGTTGTCAGCCACGCCCGACTGGAAATAGCGGTCTTTCGACCCGTTCTCCATCGCCTCAAGCGACCCCATTCCCCTGTAAGACTTAAACTTACGTCCGTTGAACAGGATTGTGTCGCCCGGTGCCTCCTCTGTTCCCGCCACAAGCGAGCCAACCATCACCGAAGTGCCTCCGGCGGCGATTGCCTTCACCACGTCACCGCTGTAGCGCAGTCCACCGTCAGCGATAAGGGGAATGCCCGTGCCTTCAAGCGTCTTCGCCACATCGTAAATGGCAGAAAGCTGTGGCACTCCCACTCCAGCGACCACCCTCGTGGTGCAGATAGAGCCCGGTCCGATACCCACTTTCACTGCGTCAGCACCGGCATCAACCAGCATTTTTGCAGCCTCCCCCGTTGCGATATTACCCACGACGATATCCACGTCGCTGAATTTCTGCTTTGCCTCCCTCACTTTCTGAATGACAGAAGCAGAATGTCCATGAGCAGTGTCGATGACGATGGCGTCCACACCCGCATTCACAAGCGCCTCCATGCGTTCGAGGGTGTCGTGGGTGACGCCCACGCCTGCAGCCACTCTGAGTCTTCCGAGGCTGTCCTTGCATGCCATCGGCTTGTCCTTGGCTTTCGTGATATCTTTGTATGTGATCAGTCCGATGAGTTTGTTGTCGTCATCCACCACCGGCAGTTTCTCGATTTTATGTTTCAGCAGAATCTGTGAAGCTTGGTCGAGGTTGGTCTTCTGGTGTGTGACAATCAGGTTCTCCGATGTCATCACATTATCAATCAGGCAGTTCATATCAGTCTGGAAACGCAGGTCTCGGTTTGTGACAATACCAACTAGCCGCATCTCGTCGTCGACCACCGGAATGCCTCCGATATGGAACTCCGCCATCATCGCAAGCGCTTTACCGACGGTTGACCCTCTTTTTATTGTCACGGGATGGTAGATCATTCCGTTCTCCGCTCTTTTGACGATAGCCACCTGCCGTGCCTGCTCCTCAATCGACATGTTCTTGTGGATTACTCCGATACCTCCTTCCCTGGCAATGGCGATGGCCATAGACGATTCGGTCACAGTGTCCATAGCAGCTGTGACGAACGGGATTTTCAGCTCAATATTACGTGAGAACTTCGTGGTGAGCGACACCTCTCTGGGAAGGATTTCGGAATATGCCGGAACGAGCAAGACATCATCAAAAGTCAGACCTTCCATCACGACTTTTTCTGCAATAAAAGAAGACATAATGCAATAGTTTGTTTTTTATTGCACGCAAAGGTAAGAAAAAAAAACGAAATGAGTGGCAAAAACCCTCAAAATAATGAAAGGTGAGCGTTTAACAAGCACAAAAAGTGAGAAAAACCTTGGAAAAAGTCAATTGGGGGGAACAATAGAAGAAAAGAAGACAAGAAGACAGGAAGGCAAGAAGACGAGAATACAAGAAGACGAGAATACAAGAATACATGGAGGTGAGAAGACAAGAAGACGAGAAGGCGGGAAGGCAAGAAATAAAAAACCCAAGAAAACCACTGACAAGACAAATGTCCTGTCCACGATTATCTTGGTCGCCCCTCCTGTTCAGGAAAAAACAGCTTCATCCGTCCTTGAGAGACGGTTATATCGCCAGCTCTGAAAGGAATTTGATTCTCACGAGCCTGATATCCTCCTCAAGGTAACTCTCATCGAGCTCATCGAGAGCCGTCTCGATGCTGTCGGTCTTACTTTGCCTGAAATAGTCGTAGATGTCTTCGATGACCTCCTCGTCGACATCGAGTTCCTCAAGCATATAGTCGATATTAAGCCTTGTGCCACTGTAAACAATGTTCTCCATCTCTTCGATCACCTCTTCCGCCTCGAGTCCGAGCATTCTCGCGATTTCCTCAAGCGATTTCTCCGAGTCGATACTTTTGATGATAGACAGCTTGTTTTTCGACCGGTCGGGCACAGATCTCACCACAATGTCCATAGGTCTTTCTATTTCATTGTCCTCACAATATTTTTTTATAAGGTCACAAAACTCTTTCCCGTATCGTTTTGCCTTTCCCTCTCCCACTCCGGGTATGTTTTTCAGTTCTTCGATATCCACAGGATACAATGTCGACATGGCATCGATGGAATTGTCCTGGAATATGACGTAGGGTGGCAGGTCGAGCTTCTTTGAGAGCGTTTTCCTCAGGTCGATGAGCATGCGGTAGAGCACCTGGTCGGCCCCGCCTTCACCATGTGTCATCCCTGGTTCGTTCTCCTCCTCGAAGTCGTTGTCTTCCACCACGAGGAAAGGGTAAGGCTTTTTGATATACTTCTTGCCTTCGGGATTGAGTTTCAGAATACCATAGTTGTCCACCTCCTTGTAGATAAGTCCTGACAGAATAGCCTGGTTGATGATGGCGTTCCACATAGTCTCTTCTGTGTCGCATCCATCTCCGAAGGTGTCGAGTCTGTCGTGGTTTCTGCTTGTGATGGCTTCAGTCTCAACGCCTCTCAGCACATTGATAATATATTCCGACTTGAAATTCTCCTTCACTGCGACAATGGTTTTCAGCAACGACAGCAGCTGCTCCTGCACATCCACCTTTTTCTTGGGATAGAGGCAGTTGTCGCAGTTTCCGCAGTTAGGCTCATTATATTCCTCTCCGAAATAATGCAGGAGCAGTTTTCTTCTGCAGACGGACGACTCGCAGTAGTTTGCTGTCTCATGCAGGAGCTGCCGTCCGATTTCCTGTTCCCTGCCGTTTTTCGCCGCCATGAGCTTCTCCAGCTTCCTCAGGTCTGTCTTGTTATAATATGCGATGCACATTCCTTCCCCTCCGTCTCTACCAGCCCTTCCGGTCTCCTGATAATATCCTTCGAGGCTCTTAGGGATATCGAAATGGATGACGAACCTGACATCGGGCTTGTCGATACCCATTCCGAACGCGATGGTGGCGACGATGACATCCACCCTCTCCATGATGAAGTCGTCCTGCGTCTTTGTCCTCAGCGCTGTGTCGAGTCCGGCATGATAAGGCGCCGCCTTGATGTCGTTAGCCTGGAGGAATTTCGCCAGCTCCTCCACGGTCTTACGGCTCATGCAGTAGATGATTCCGCTCTTATGCTCATTCTTTCTGATGAACCGGACGATATCCTTATTCGACTCATTCGGTATTTTCTGCTTCACCTGATAGTAGAGGTTGGGCCGGTTGAACGACGACTTATATTCCGTGCAGTCAAGAATCTCCAGGTTTTTCTTGATGTCGAGCTTCACCTTGTCGGTGGCGGTGGCAGTGAGCGCGATGATAGGCGCCCTTCCAATCTTGTTGACAATCGGTCTTATGTTCTTGTATTCAGGCCGGAAATCATGTCCCCATTCTGAGATGCAGTGCACTTCGTCGATGGCATAGAATGAAATCTTCACGTTTTTGAGGAAATCCACATATTCCTGCTTGGTGAGCGACTCAGGCGCCACATAGAGCAGCTTGGTCTTTCCGCTGACGATATCCTCTTTGACCGCGTCGATATTCGCCTTGCTGAGCGACGAGTTGATGAAATGCGCCACGCTGTCCTCCTCACTGTAGTTTTTGATGGCGTCGACCTGGTTTTTCATCAGAGCGATAAGCGGAGAGATGACGATGGCGGTGCCGTCCATCAGCAGCGCCGGCAGCTGATAGCAGAGCGACTTTCCGCCACCAGTGGGCATAATGACAAACACATCCTCTCCCGCCATCAGCGATTTGATGATGGCTTCCTGCTCTCCTTTGAAGCTGTCGAACCCGAAATAATATTTCAGTGCCTTTTTGAGTGTCAGTTTCTGGTTCATAGAGAATGTGTCTTGCAGTTTGGAGTTAAGATTGTCGTAACAAAGTTATCATTCCTGAATGAGAAATCCAAATTTTTCGTGAAAAATATTTGATTTTTTTCAAAAAAAGCAGACTTACTCACTCATTTGCTTGCTGATAATATTAAGATTGGTGTTTTCGAGCTGCTTTTCAGCAAACTCACGGTCAACGACCAGTTTCTTGACCTTTGACGACGGCACCTCGAACATCGGCTCAGTCATGACCGACTCAACGATAGACCTCAGTCCACGTGCTCCGAGCTTGTATTCCACCGCCTTGTCGACGATGAAGTCGAGTGCGTCGTCGGTGAAGGTCAGTCCTACCCCGTCGAGCTTGAACAGATGGACATACTGTTTGATGATTGAGTTCTTGGGTTCTGTCAAAATGTCACGCAGCGCCATTCTGTCAAGCGGTTTGAGGAACGTGAGTATCGGCAGTCGTCCCACAATCTCAGGAATAAGTCCGAACGCCTTGAGGTCCATCGGCGCGATATACTGCAGCATGTTTCCCTTGTCGATGCGTGCCGACTTTTCCACCGCGTCGAATCCGACGACGTTGGTGTTGAGGCGGTTGGCAATCCGCTTCTCGATGCCGTCGAACGCCCCTCCGCAGATGAAGAGAATGTTTTTCGTGTCCACCTGAATGAACTGCTGCTCAGGATGTTTTCGTCCTCCGTATGGCGGCACATTGATGACCGACCCCTCGAGCAGCTTGAGCAGTCCCTGCTGGACACCCTCTCCGCTCACGTCACGCGTGATGGACGGATTGTCGCTTTTCCTTGCGATTTTGTCGATTTCATCGATGAAGACGATACCCGTCTCCGCCTTCTTGGGGTCATAGTTACATTCCTGCAGCAGCCTCGACAGCAGGCTCTCCACGTCTTCTCCCACATATCCCGCCTCGGTGAGGACGGTAGCATCGACGATGGTGAACGGCACGAGCAGCATCTTCGCGATGGTCCTCGCCAGCAGCGTCTTACCCGTGCCGGTGTTTCCCACCATGATGATATTAGACTTCTCGATTTCCACATCCTTCTCGTCGTGTCCCTCCGAGAGGGATTTCAGTCGTTTGTAGTGGTTATACACCGCCACCGCCAGCGTCTTCTTCGCCTCGTCCTGCCCGATCACGTACTGGTCGAGGAAATCTTTGATTTCCTTCGGTTTAGGCAGGTTGTCAATACTAAACCCGCTGGAATGCAGGCGGGAGTCGTTCATCGTGATGAGGTGAGCCTGGTTGGCGCAGTCGTCGCATATGAACGCATCGAGCCCTGCGATGAGCATATTCACCTCGTTTTCACTTCTTCCACAAAACGCACATTTTCTTTTAGTAGCCATGCTGTCTGTTGTTCTGTTCAGTCTTCAGTTCGTTAGTTTTATTCTTCTTTCTTTCTCATGAAAATATTGTCGATCATGCCGTAAGCCTTAGCCTCCTCAGACGTCATCCAGTAGTCGCGGTCGGAGTCAGCCCACACTTTGTCGAACGGCTGTCCGGAATGCTGTGCGATGATGTTGTAGAGTTCTTTCTTGTACTTCTGGATTTCCTTGGCGGTGATTTCGATGTCGCTAGCCTGTCCCTGAGCTCCGCCCATCGGCTGATGAATCATCACGCGTGAATGAGGCAGCGCCGCCCTCTTACCTTTCTCTCCCGCCACGAGCAGCACAGCCGCCATCGAAGCCGCCATGCCGGTGCAGATGGTCTGCACATCGGAGTTGATATACTGCATGGTGTCGTAGATACCCAGTCCGGCGCTGACGCTTCCGCCCGGTGAGTTGATATACACGCTGATGTCCTTCTCCGGGTCTACAGAGTCGAGATAGAGCATCTGTGCCTGCAGCACGTTGGCAGTATAGTCGTTGATGTCAGTCCCGAGGAAAATGATTCTGTCCATCATCAGCCTTGAGAACACATCGAGCTGTGTCACGTTGAGTTGTCTCTCCTCGAGGATATATGGATTGAGGTATCCGGCCTGTGATCTGATGACATCGTCGAGCACCATGCTGCTGATGCCCCTGTTTGCTTGTGCGAATTTTTCAAAGTCTGTTTTCATAAAATATAATAATCTGTTTTGTGATAAAAAAAAGGTAAACTTCCCAATTAATTTACTATTTACGATTTTCTATTTACTATTTATTTTTTAATTCTATTATTTTAATATTTTGGGAGGAGCCGTTTGTTTATAAATTGAGTATTTATTATGTAGCTTTTTTATTTTGTCATTATCTTTATATGACAAACTGAAGTTATGCCGGCTATTTTGTTTTCCTAAGCTAAAGAGTTATTAGGCAAAAATCATGCCAGAAAAACGCGTTACGAATTCAAATTTACAAAAAAAATCGCAGATAAGCAAAATTATCTGCGATTTTTTTCTGATTTTTTGTGTTTTTTTACAATTTCGAGAACTCATCGAATGTGACTTTCTTTGTTTCGAGCTTGACAATCTGCTTTGCCTCAGCCGTGATTTTGTCGTCGATACACATATCGATAAGTCTGTCGACCTGCTTTCTGTTCTTCAGAATCTCCTGTGCCGAGTTCTCGATATATTCCTCGGGGATGTCGAGCATGCCGTACTGTGCGAACTGCATACGTGCCAAATTCTTGGCAGTGTTCTTCACATCCTCGTCCTCCACTTTGATACCCAGCTGTTCCACGAGCTTCTCCTTGATGAGGTGCCATTTCAGCGCCTTGATGTCGTCGTCGTACTGCTCATCAACTTTGTCGCCGTCTTTGAGCTGCGCTTTGAGGATACGCTTGAGGAGCTCATCGGGGAAGGTGAGGTCGCCCACCTTCTTCTCGAGATGCTCCCTGAGGTCAACGAGGAATCTCATGTCGGCATTCTTCGCATACTGCTCTGCGATCTGCTCCTTGATTTTTTCGGAGAACTTCTCAGCTGTGTCGATGCCTGCTCCCGGGAACACCTGCTCGAACAGACTTTCGTTGAGCGGCCCCGGCATGTAACGGGTGATTTCGTTGATGGTGAACTGGAAGTCACCCTTATGGTCAGCCACCTCCTCTTTCTGTATTTTCAGCAGCGATGCAATCTCCGCCTCACTGTCGGCGTAAGCCACAGAGGGGTTGAAGGTGATGATGTCGTTGAGTTTCGCCTTGTCGAAGAGGGCTTTCTGTGCATCGTCCTTGAAGTATTTGGGCAGCATCACCACGCCGTCCGCCTCAACGCCACCCTCCACGGGGTTGCCTTTCTCATCCACCTCTACGATGGAGCCTTTCACCATGTCGTTGTCGGCATATTCCTCCATCTTCTCATAGCTGCCACCGCGCTGGCGGTAGATTTCCACCTGTCCCTCAACGGTTTTGTCATCGACAGAAACCTGATAGAACGGCACCTTGTCCTTGCCTGTCAGCTCCACCTCAAACTCAGGTGCGATGGCGATGTCGAAAGCGAAAGTCATCTCGCTGCCGTCGACAAGCTCCACCTTGTTGTTCTCCTCGCGTGGAAGCAGCTCGCCAAGCATACTCACCTTATTCTCATGGATATACTTGTAAAGTTCCTCAGAGAGCACCTTGTTCACCTCTTCTCCGAGGATGGATGTACCATATTTTTTTCTGATAAGTCCTTCCGGCACCATGCCTTTTCTGAATCCCGGCATGTTCAGTTCCTTCTTCAGTTTCTTGATGGCATCCTTCACTTTTCCCTGATAGTCATCAGGTTCAACCACAGCGGTCAAAACGCCATTGACCTTGTCGGTGGTCTGTAATGTAATCTTCATATTACTGTTCTACGTTATTTATTAATTGAAATTATACTCTTATTAATCGCTAAAAACAAGCTGGTATGATTTGATGAAGACAAGAATACGATTCGTCTGTTTGGTCCACAATATCTTATCAACAAGCTGATTTCATCCGTCAATCACGCCAAGCCATCATTTACAATTATCTTACTACCTTAAAATCAATTTGTTAGCAACAAATAAAACAAACATTCTGTTTATTTGCCACATAGAAGATTGCAAAGTTACGAAAAAAAAGTGAATTGCACAAAATTTTTAATTTTTGTTATCAGTTTTTAGATGTTGGTTAGTGGACATGCGGATGGTTTTGACCGTGCTGCGCCGGCCTATTAGTATCGCTGATTATCGGCTACGCTCGGCATAGCTCAAACGAGTTTGGTTCTGCACTCGCCTGCACGATAATGGCGCAGTCTGAACCGCCGCAACATCCACGGTCAGGATGACCGCGCCCCAACTAAATCAATGTTCCACGAAATTCTGAAACTTTAGTCCGAATATGGAGCACAGCAAAACCAGAAGTCACCAAAAGTGGATAAAAACATGCGGTTTTGGTGAGCTCTAAAATTTAGAAGTCACCAAAAGTGGATAAAAATATGCAGTTTTGGTGAGCTCTAAAAACCAGAAGTCACCAAAAGTGGATAAAAACATGCGGTTTTGGTGAGCTCTAAAAATCTAAATCATCAACCTGTGCGAAATCAAATTCTCCGTTGCACCGTTTGTCATCGACAAAGCCTACGGGGAGTATTTACGTGAACGGATGGGATGGTTTAAAGCTGAGACCAGAACAAGAAAGTCGCCAGTCGTCACGATGATAACCACCTATGGTGTCGTTCAAAACAAACATTCGGGCGTAGTTCAAAACGAAGTAATGCTCGATGACTTGTTCTGCCAATAATAGGAAAAACAAAGCACAATCTGCCCGGAACGGTTGTTGTCGTTCCGGGCAGACTGTAGTATGATAAGCAGGGAGCCCGTCGTTGTTTTTCTGAAAGCGGTGAGCCCCCTGCGAGTTTGGTGTTTACTGTCCTGCCGCCATGGCGTTGATAATCGCCACCACATCGCTGATATTCACAGCGCCGTCGTTGTTCACGTCGGCATAACGGTAGGTCTGCGTTCCCGCCATCTGGTTGATGACAGCCACCACGTCGCTGATATTCACGTAGCCGTCCTCGTTGACGTCGCAAGGCTTGTCGGGCACTTCGCCAGATGTCAGAATAATCTTGGCAATACCCCTCAGCTTTCCGCAAAAAGTGTAGTTATAAATCACCTCCTCGTGTTTGAATGTCGAGGAAGCCGAATACCTCAGATTCTGCCCCTCTTTCACCAACGTTCCCTGCAGACAGACAGGTATGGAGATTTCCAGATTATCCGGCAGCCCTGTCTCAATGACCACCTCCTCAAGTTTTTTCAACTGAATCGTACGGACAGGAATCAAAAAGGTGCTGTCGGACCTCGTGCCATTAGTAAGCAGCACAGATGCTGTCGTATCGGAATCCACATTCAGCTCATGCTTATAGTATGTGCCTAAAGGCACGTCGAACTGACATTCGCCGCACACAACCTGCGGTGTCCCCGTCATGTTCGTGCTCAGGTTCACATACAGCATCGCCGGAGTTACCGAGGCATCACAGAACAGCTGGCACACATTGAAATACTGCGGATTCTCGGAGAACTGCAGTCCTGCCCCCTCCACTGTGAAGTCACAATGGGTCATCAAGCCGAAAACAGAGAAATCCCTGATGTAGTTGAAAGCCAAATTCACCGTCATCCTCTTGGATGAGCAGAAAATCAGCTGCGGAACCCCTTTCAGGTTGTTGTAGCTCAGGTCAACCCACTCTAAAGAGTCTAGAACAGTCAGCGGATAGATGTCCTCCACCATGTTGTTGTTCAGATCCACCTCACGCAGATTGGGCATCATCAGCAGGTCGTGGATATCCGTCACCCCAAGCCTCGACAGGTCGAGTGTGGTGATGGTGTCCAACTGCTGGAATCCTATCGTTCCTCCGTCTTCCAAGCCGAGATGCGCACGGACACCTTCCTCCACAGCCGGAGAGAGGAACTTCACCTCCTGCGCCCTCGTCATTGTTGTGAGGAAACACCAGCAAACGGATAAAATCAAAATATAGTTTCTCATCATATTGCTTATTATGGCTTTACGTAAGATATGTTATTTGCGATATTCTCCTTGTTCTGATAAGTCTCAGACTGGAGTTCGATAGTGAATATCGGTTCCTCATCCGTCTTCTTAAGGTTCTCGGCCTTCACGAAATTCTTGTTGAGCAGAGGCACACGCATCACCCTGCCGTTTTTCCATGTGATAATCATCCATGCCTCACATTCATAGAGTCCAGTATAATTATTGGTGTTGAACTCCACATTCCTGATGACAAGCTCTTTTCCTTTCCAATAATGATTTGTTGAATAATCAGACTCCCACTCAATATCCATACTTGTGCTGTGTATATCGGGGCATTGTGCTTTAACATCCTTCAACTTGATTTCTATTGACTGTATCTGTCCTGGATGATTATCCATATAGTAGTTTGGCCGCTGATAGAACTCATTAGCCCAAAAATATTCTTTGTCCTTGTTGCCCGTATATTTGCGGACCCTGATTCTGTAAATTCCTTTTCCAGAGGCAAGCCTTTCCCACAAATTATAAGCATCAGTCCTGTTTGTTAATTTGTCAATATTTTTTGCTATCTCAATACCCACATCAAAATAAGTTTTGTAGATATTGAAGAATGGGTCGAGTTTGAACACATTGTCGGTGAGACTCAACACAGCCTTAGCCGTATAAAAGAACTTCGTATATTCATCCGCCTGACTGGCCTGCTGGAAACTCTCAATCGTACTGTATATCTTCTCCATATTATGAACCATCTGAGTCAGCTGGAAGTCCTTGGCCTTTTTGATTTTCTTGTATAGGCCTCTGAATAATTGAGTCACCATAACGCCGGAAGTGGAGATGGAAAAGTCTATCAGATTATTGATATACATATCCACCTCATTATCATCGAGGTCCAAATTGCCTTCAGAATATTTCGTAAGAAACACCTTCATCGCACCATCAAGAGAATTCATCAATGTCTCAAACGGGTCGCTCCATTTTTCCACTTTTTTCATGTATTTCACCACTTCCATGAACGCATCCAGATATTCACGCACACTCCTATGTCCTCCCGTCGTGTAATCGGAAGGATTGAATTTCAGCACTCTCGGACCGTTGAAGCCGTCCAGTTCCTTCTCCTGCTCTGAGTTGTCCCTCAAAGAATAGAGATACACGTAATAATCCTCAGCCTTATCTTTGTCAGGCAAGTCTTTCACGCTCAAAGTCAAGTGATTGTCAGTTGACCATGGGCCCAGTTCCACATGCATGTTAACCGCAGTCGTATAGACAACCTCGTCAATAACGTTGTTACTCCACGGCCACAGGTCGCTCCAGCTCCATGAAGAGCCGTCGGACGACATCGCCTCATCGTATTTGTCTTTGTCCTTCTTCCTGACAATTCTGGCAATCAGATTGCCCTTCCATTTGAGGTAGGATTTATTCCCCACTATCACCTCGAACCCGTTCGGGACGACATGTATGTCTCCTTTGAAATCGAGGTCATAAACCAGGTTGTCGGGCTGCACGTCGGAATCTTTATGGCGACGTCCTTTAAAGAAGACGATGTTGTTGCAGGTCGTCTCGTTCACCATGATATTGACTTCGTTGAAAGCATATTCGGTGTCCTCGATGCGGATGTTCAGTTCTGTGCCGTATGCCACATCCGGAATTCTGAAAGTTCCCGCCCCTTTGCTTGTCAGGAACTCCCCATTCACATAAATCCGATAATTGCCGTCGTACCGATAACTGGGTTTGTAGTAGTTGTTCTGCTGTTCATAATAATCATCCGGGGAATAGCTTGTAGTAAGCAAGACACCCGTGACAGTACCTTTTTTCACCGTCTCCGCGGCAGCCTCAACAGTAACGCTCATCTCGTCGGACCGCACATACTGAACCTCACCCTGGAAATCGGTGTATCCTCCTTCCACATAATAGGTGTAGGTGCCGGGGGCAGGCGTGTCGGAGGTGGACAGTTTCGCCGGATATTCAGCACTCTCCGCTTTGTCAACCACTACCGTTTTCCCGCTCGGATATTTCCGTACCAGCACGTATTTCTCACCAAACGGCATTGTGCTGAACTGTACGGTCACAACCCCGTCAGCCACCTCATTGTGGGCAACGATGACAGGAACAACTTCCGTTACTTTCGTGAACGTGGAAGCTACAGGCGCGTTCCATATCCCTGCGGAATTCTGGAACTGCATGTAGAAGGTGTGCTGACCCGTAGAGAGTTTTCGTGCGTCTAACACGTAAGGCTGGTCGATATCATGGCGCGGTTTGGAGACAGACCGGATGTCCTGTTCCCCGTCATCCACCCAGTATGCCTGATGAACCACCTTCAGGTCATCGGGATTGTCCACGTTGTATCTCGATTTCACCACAACCGCTGTCGTTGTCACTGCGCTGGTGGTTTTTCTGTCAGCGCTGACGGCGCGGAAGTGTACCTTGTGGTGACCGGGTGACGCAGTGGTGAGGTTGAAGTCTTTGATATAGCCGAAAGTAGAGCCATCTTCAGAGGCGTTGACGGCGACGGTTTGGATGTTCTTGCGGTCGTTGTCGAGCCAGTATTCAATATGGGTGATGTTGCCCAGGGCGTTTTTGTAGAAGCCGGTGGAGGAGACGGAGCTCATCAGCTGGTTGTTGGTGCTGACAGCCCGGCAGTTGAGCTTATGGAAGCCGGGCGAAACCGCACTGAGGTCGAGGTTGCTGAGGAATTGCCAGCTGCCTCCCGTGTTCGCCTCTTTGCCCTCGATGGTCTTCGCATTGGTGATGTCGTTGTCAATCCAGTACTGCAGGTGGGTGACCACACCCGACGGCATCTTGAAGAAGCCGGTGGTGGTGACGGCGGTGGCGGTCAGGCGGCTGTTGCTCACCGCGCGGCAGTGCAGGTAATGGAAGCCCACGGGCACGTCGCTGAGGTCGAAGTCGCTGAGGAACTGCCAGCTGCCTCCCGTGTTAGCCTCCTTTCCTCCGATGGTGCGGACATTGTCGCGGTCGTCGTCCACCCAGTATTCGAGGAGGGAGATGTCGCCTGCGGCGATTTTCAGCACGTCGGATGAGGAGACGGCGGTCGGCTTGCCACCCACTATCGCCCTCATGTTGAGCTTATGGAAGCCCGGCGGGAACTGTGTTTTATTTTGCAGATTGAGGCTTAGCTCCTGCTCTGTTTCTGTAGCGATGGAGACGGAGGAGCGGTTGTCGAAATCATCGTCGAACCAATACTCCAGTGTCTGCGCCACGACGGAGACAGGCAACAGCAAGAGCAGGCAGAGCCACAATATGCTGCTTGTTTTCCTACTCATAACTGTCACGATTTATTTGTTTGCACTAACACGGATTCTCACATTCAGCTTACCCTGCGCATCGGTCTCCTGAGGCACGTCTTTGAATGTGATATAAGGCACAGGTGCCATTTGCTCGTCCTTGAAACTAGTGCCACCATAAATGCCACATTTAGTTTCGTATTGCTTGTAAGCTTCACTGAAGTGGAAACTGGACTCGGGGGAGATAGTGGCATTGTTATAGTTTTCGAAGACATCGTTCCAATCGGTGCCGTCGGGAAGATTGTTTTCGACATTGCCGTTATTGATGCAAAGATTACCGGAGAGGGCATTGGATGAATTGCAATTCCAGCTTCTGTCAATGAACACATTGTTCATTATTTGAGTTCTATCACAATCTGCGAAAGGTCCTTTGCCAGAGGATGGCCAACTCCATCCTGTAATCACATTATTAATAATCTTTCCGTCATCAAGATCATGAATCGAATTCATAACATTATTTGTAACAACGGCATTTGAAGTGTGAAATCCAGACCCATTTCTTATATAATTCTGATTCACAATAGTCTCCATACAGCTTTTATTATTCACATCCACAGCATTCAAATTGCAAAACCGAATCAGCACATCGCTTACACCTTTGCCATCATGACCGATACAGACATTTCCTGTAATATAGCATCCCATCACCGCGCTGCCGCTGCTGCCTTCATTGAACCAAAGGTTTCCACCGATAGTAGTATTTCCATCCACATTATCGCCTTTCACATAGTGTCCGATACCGATGATGGTTAGTTTCTTGGTGATTTTCACATCGTCGGAGATAGAGAATCCCCCTCCCGGGAGATAGATCACGCTGCCAGGGTCAGCCCCGTTGATGGCTTCGGGGAGCGTGCGGAAGAGTGTGGTGCCACCATTCGTGTTTACCACAGCGATTTGTTGTGCCTTGAGGGCTACGGTCGCCATAAAGGCAACAAATAAAGTAAAGATTAATTTTTTCATGATTACAGTTGGTTTAAAGGGTTAATATTATTTACTATTTACGATTTATTTTATTATTGGGTCATTAAATTATTTAAAAGGCGAGACTACAGTTATGTTTTCAGTTTAGAATCATGGTTTTTGCTGCTTCGCAGCCCATTGAGACGCGCCACGGCGAGTCTCTACTTCATCTAATTGAAAATCAAAGGATTTCGTATCGAAAGAAGAACGTGAGCTAAAACTTCGCATTAGTTTCTCTCACGTATCGCCAAACACGCAAACGTTCCTAAAACGAGTAAAAGCCCACGCCTTCAGCGTGAGCGTTATTACTTACTCGCGAACGTTTTCTTTTGATTTTGGCGATTTTGAGAGAAAACATAAAATAAGTTAACGCTACTTTCTTATATATTCATCCACCAGTTTTCAGGTATTGTCACATAGGCAATTGGTTTTTAAGATGATTTTTTAATAATTGTTGTTGTGTGCAAATTTACAAATAATAGTTGAAACAGCAAAATAAATGAAGAATGAAAAATGATGAATGAATAATTACTCCACAACCCATTCCTCCACAGACTTGGTCTTTGTTGAGAAACTCACACCGACCTTCACCACCCGTTTTCCGGAAGTGGCATACGGGACAGCATACTGCCTGCTGTTGATTTGCTGGAGCGCCTCCTGTGCCGACCCGTTGATTTTCAGTTCGAACACATAGACGGTGTCGGGCATGTGAACCACCATGTCGACACGTCCGCCCGCACATTTCTGCTGTGTCACCACATACAAGTTGAGCATCGAGAATATCAGGTAAAGCGTCCATTCATAGAATCCCTCCGCATTGCTCACCTCCTCCAGCTTCTTTTTAAAACCCTCCACGTAAGGTAAGGATGCCAGATAGCTGCGCATCTCCTCCATCGCCAGCTGTATGTCGTCTTTTCTGAGCGCTTTCCAGAACTTAGCGGCAAAGCCCAACTGCACACGTCCGCTCTCAATGCCCGTATATACGGGAAGCAACCCCCTTGTGAATCCCACACGCACCTCGTTGTTTGGTATGCAGAGCGTGTAAGCGTCTATCTCCTCGTCATAGTCCTTGATGGTGAGATAGCCCGACTGATAGAGCAGCGGCAGCGCTGAGGTCATCGCCTCGGTTGGGAGGTCAAAATCCGTGGAGCTTGCCTCTATATCGTCCATGGCAGTGATGTCGGTACGGAACAGCTCCATCTGCCGGAAAAGGAAACTGGGTGTGCCTGTAGAAAACCAATAATTCTGTAAATCCCTATCCTGTAGAGCATTAAACAAGCTATAGGGATTATACACCGCTTTTGAATTCCTGGAAAAATGATAGCCATCGTACATCACGCGAAGTTTCTCGCGCATCTGAGCCGTGCTCATCTTCTTTTGTTCAGCCATAGCAGCCACATCCTCAGTCAGCAAAGAGTCGATTTCCTCTTCTGTGATGCCACAGAGTGTTGAGAACTGTGGCAACATAGAGATGATTTTCAAGTTGTTGATGGTGGAGAAAATGCTGAGCTGTGAGAACTTCGTGATGCCGGTGATGAAGCAGAATTTCAGCATGGGGTCAGCCGCCTTGAGTGGGACATAAAACTCCTGCATCACATTTCGCAGGTCGTCGAGCAGTTCCGGGCAGTGGAGTGCATCCAGCAAAGGCGCATCGTATTCATCGATAATGACAGCCACAAGAGAGCCCGTCCGCTCGTGTGCACGGCGGATAAGTCCTTTCAGCAGATCGCCAGGCTGATGCTCAGTCTTATCACGTCCATAGATTTCCACATACGGTTTCAGAGCCATAAACAACTTATGCTGCAGCCCTTCCACCGTTTTCTGTCCTTTCGCCTCACTCAGGTCGAGATGGATGACAGGATAGCGTTTCCATTCCGTCTCCATCTCCATGATTTTGAGTCCTTCGAACAATTCACGTTCACCGTCGAAATAAGAATGTAGTGTGGATGAGAGCAGTGACTTTCCGAACCGTCGCGGACGGTTCAGAAACACATAGTTACTCAATTTGACCATCCGCCACACCAAGTCCGTCTTATCCACATAAACGTATCCGTCGCGAATCATCTTCGAGAAAGTCTGCACACTTGTGGGGTAAAGCCTCATCTGTTCCATACTGTCTTTTTTGTGTTTTTGCAAAGTTATAATAAAGTAATAAAAAACACAAATAAAAATGAAAAAAATTCCACTTTTCAGTTGTTTCCAGTTGTGCTGTGTACGGTCATCAGGCAGCGGCGGCAGTCGAAGCGGAGGGCGAGACGGGTGCCGTTGCGGAGTGTGAGGTAGAGCTGTTGAGAGTCGGGATGATTTTGACTGACAGCAAGATATTGGTTATGTTTTTCTGCATTGTCGCGTTGCCGCTTATAGCACCATCCGAGGGCATATCGGATGCAGTGGCGGCAAGTCATGAGCGGTGTGCCGGATGAAGGTTGCAGCTCAAAGGCAGGAGCCGGATCGGTGACGCCCGCCTGCTCATAGAATCCGCGCGACAGACGGTTGGCGATGTTGCAGTTGCCCGCTATGGGAGTCAGCGCACTGCCCCACCCTGCGGAAGCAGCCTCTGGCAGCCCTTCTTTTCCGGACACAGCGTCCGGCCGTGAAACGTCCTTTGCATCTTTATCAGCCTGAACAGGCTGAACTGATTTTGTGACGTCTGCCGAATACTGTCTGGCATTTTCAGACAGGAACAAGCCAGCCAGCTCACGCCGCCATTGGGAGAGGAAGGACGACGGGATGAAGAAATTCTCTTTATAGTTGATTTGAAGCGACTCCAGCCGGAAGGGAGTATTACCCAGTTTCGACAGCTGCCGGAGGATGTTGTCGTGCTGGGGTGAGCGGGCCAGCTCAGGCTGAAACGGGACAGTAAGCGAAACTGAACGACCGCTGAATTCACGTTCAGAGACATCGCTTTCCTTGTGTTCTTCCATCGTGAGGATGAAATGTCCCTCCTGCCTGTCGTAGCCGATGGCCATATCCACTGGCAGTGTCCGCTCTGCACTCTCGCCCGCAAGCACCTCCTCAAACCGCTTGTCGTAGTTGCGGTAAATCCGCATGCCTTTGCGAAGTCCCTGAGGCATACGCAAAGGATAGAGCTTATCGCCGTCCGCGCGGTTCACACGGAACCCCACGAGTTTGCCGTCGGCAGTCAGGCAGCAGAGCCCGTCGCCGTTGGCAAAGAGAGTCTTCTCCTGTTTTTTTACGCTGTCATCCCCGTTTTCCCGGAACCGCTCCACCACAATATGACTGGTGAACACCTCCCGGATTCGCCCCACCGGTTTTCCGACCGCCTTGGGCGTGTCGAACGCAAAGATGTCATCGTTTTTTCCGAAGAGGAAATAATGGGCGAATCCCCTGTTGAACGACTTCGCCACATCCGGGGTGAACCGCAGGCTCACCTTCCCTTTCGACGCACGGCAAAATTTCTCCGGATGCCGGCTCACCAGCTCGTCGAGCCGCTGCGAATACGCCGCCGTGACGTTTTTCACGTAACCCATGTCTTTCAGCCTCCCCTCGATTTTGAACGACCGCACCCCCGCGTCCGCCATCTGCTCCAGGCAGTCTATCTGGCATAAGTCCTTCAGCGACAGCAGATGCTTTCCCCTCAGCAACTTCTCACCCTGCTGGTTCTCGAGGTCGAACTCCATGCGGCACACCTGGGCGCACTCCCCGCGGTTGGCACTCCTGCCGAAAAGGTGCTGGCTGACGAAGCACTGTCCGCTGTAGCTCACACAGAGCGCACCATGGACGAACGCCTCCAGCCGCACTTCCGGGCACCGGAGGTGGATGTCGCTGATTTCGTCGAGCGAGAGCTCGCGGGCGAGCACCACCTGCTCATACCCCAGCTCATAGAGCGCCCGCACCTTGTCGGGTGTGCGGTTGTCCATCTGCGTGGACGCATGGAGCGGTATGGGCGGGATGTTCAGCCTCGCTATCGCCATGTCCTGCACAATCAGCGCGTCAGCCCCCGCCTCACACAGCTGGCAAATCAGCCGCTCGACGGCATTCAGCTCATGGTCATAGACGATGGTGTTGACCGTGACATAGACTTTCGCCCCGAACAGATGGGCAAAGTCAGCCAGCCGGCGGATGTCATCGACACTGTTCGCTGCAGCAGCCCTCGCCCCGAACGCCGGCGCACCGATATAGACGGCATCGGCACCGTGGCGTATCGCCTCGATGCCGACATCGGCGTTTCTCGCGGGAGCCAGCAGCTCCAAAGGGACAGGACAAGAAATGAACATTGTTTTTATTTACGATTTATGATTTACGATTTACCATTTACAATTTACAATTCACTATTTATTAAGCCACCGGGAATTTTTTATTACAGGAATTTTCGGAATTTATAGAGTTTATATACGATTTATAAATCGCCTGTCGTAAACAGAACAAACGACTTGCCTTCTTGTCTTCTCGTCTTCTTGTCTTCAAATTGCCAAATACCCCAATAATTAAATAAATCGTAAATCGTAAATAATTTTGTCTTCTTGTCTTCAAAAAAACACACCCATGTATGCATTTAGTCGATTTGGCTGATATCGTAAGGAGTGGTCTGATAGACGTAGTAGTTGAGCCAGTTGGAGAAGAAGAGGTTGGCATGCGCCCTCCACTTCACGACAGGCTGCTTCTCAGGGTCGTTGTCCTCGTAGTAATTCTCCGGCAGCTCGATGGGCAGGTGTTTCGCCTTGTCGCGCTTATACTCCCCGTCGAGTGTGAGCGGCGCATACTCGCTGTGGCCGGTGATGAAGAACTCGCGCCCCTCCCGCGCCATGACGATATGCACGCCCGCCTTGTCCGACTCAGCGATGATGCGCAGGCGCTTCTCCCGCTCGATATCCTCGCGCCTCACCTCCGCATGCCGGCTGTGGGGCACGTAGAACTCGCTGTCGAACCCACGGAAAATCGGCAGCTCCGGCGCCAGCACCTTATGCTTGAACACCCCGAACATCTTCTTGTCGAGCGAGTATTTCGGTATGTCGTAGAAATGATAAAGAGCGGCCTGTGCAGCCCAGCAGATATAGCACGTGGACTGCACGTTGTGGGCAGCCCAATCGAACACCTCCGCCAGCTCGTCCCAGTATTTCACCTCGCTGTAGTCCATCTGCTCAAGCGGCGCGCCGGTGACGATGAGTCCGTCGTACTTCTCGTGCTTCATCTCGCTGAAGTCGCGGTAGAACATCATCATATGCTCCACCGGCGTGTTTTTTGACGTGTGGCTCCGGATTTTCATGAACTCAATCTCCACCTGCAAGGGTGAATTAGAGAGAATCCGGATGAAGTCGGTCTCCGTCGTGATTTTGATGGGCATAAGGTTGAGGATTGCCAGACGCAAAGGACGGATGTCCTGCCCGCTTGCGCGGGTGGTGTCCATCACGAAGATATTCTCTTTCTTCAGAATATCGATGGCAGGCAGACGGTCGGGAAGTTTTAGAGGCATGGAATAATTTACGATTTAAAAACTTACGATTTATGATTTATTTGCAGGAAATCCAGGAAAACCTAGAAAAACCTAAGAAAGCCTAGGAAAACCTAGGAATCCTAGGAAATCCTAGAAAAACCTAGAAAAACCTAGAAAAAGCCCAATTACCAGATATCCACTCTCTGCTCTTTCGGGACATAGAGCTTGTTGCCGGGCTTCACGCCGAACGCCTCATACCAGGCGTCGATATGCGGGAGTGCGCCGTTCACACGCCATTCTCCGAGCGCATGAGGGTCGCGCACGGTGCGGTTGCGGATTTCCGCCTCCGTGATGTTCTGCCCCCACACTCCGGCGTAGGCAAGGAAGAAACGCTGCTCAGGAGTCAGTCCGTTGACCATCTTCAACGGCTTCTTGCCCTCCTCTGCAGCCTGACGCTGTGCGTTCTGGAAAGCAGCGAACGCCACCTGGAGACCACCGTGGTCGGCGAGGTTCTCGCCGAGCGTCAGCTCACCGTTGCCCTTGAGGTCGGGCAGGACGCTGATAGCCGAGAAGAAGTCGGACATCACTTTCGCGCGCGCCTTGAACTTGTCGCCGTCGCCCTCCTGCCACCAGTCGCGGAAATTACCGTCGTGGTCGAACTGCCGTCCCTGGTCGTCGAACCCGTGGGTCATCTCATGTCCGATGACCACGCCGATAGCGCCGTAGTTGAAAGCATCGTCCGCCTGCATGTCGAAGAACGGATACTGGAGGATGCCGGCAGGGAAGCAAATCTCATTGGTGGTGGGGTTATAATAAGCGTTGACGGTCTGCGGAGTCATGTGCCACTCGTCGCGGTCAACCGGCTTGTTGTACTTGTCCTCCACATGTTTCTTGGTAGCCCACAGCCTGATGGCCTGCGTGTTCTCGTAGAGGTTCTTCTGCGGGTCGATATCGAGCTTGCTGTAGTCCTTCCATTTATTGGGATAGCCGATTTTCACGTAGAAAGCGGCGAGTTTCTGCTTCGCATAATCCTTGGTGGCCTGGCTCATCCACTCCTGCGCGTCGATACGCTCGGCAAGAGCAATCTGGAGGTTCTTCACCAGCTTCTCCATCCTCTCCTTGTTCTCCGGCGGGAAATACTTCGCCACATACATCTCGCCCACAGCCTCTCCGAGCACACCGCTCACAGTGCTCACACTGCGTTTCCAGCGTGGCTGCGGCTGCTGCGTACCCGACATCGTGCGGCTGTAGAAGTCGAAGTTCTGCAGATAGACCTCATCACCCAGGCAAGAAGTGTTGCCGTTGAGCAGCGTCCACTGCATCCAGTCCTTTATCTGCTGCAGGTCGGTCTGGTTGAGGATAGCCACCGCCTCCTTCACTGCCTCGGGCTGACCCACAGACAGCGTCTGGAGGTTGTCGATGAAATTAGCATGGAAGAAATAGTCCCAGTCGTAGCCGCTGAAGTCGCCCTTAAACTGCTGATAAGTCATCTTGTGGTAGTTGGATGCCGGGTCGCGGAGTTCCGTGCGGCTTTTCGAGGCTTTCGCCATGCGGGTCTCTATAGCCATGACCGACTCCATCTTACGCTGTGCGTCCTTCTCCTTGTCGCCCACAAGCATGAACATCTTCACGATATGTTTTTTGAACGCCTCGCGGATTTTAGCGAACGACTCCTCCTCGCTGAGATAGTACTCTTTCTGTCCGAGCGACAACCCGCCCTGGCTGATCTCCACGAGGTTGTTCTTCGAGTCCATCATGTCGGCTCCGATATACGAGCCCCAGAGGTTGCTTCCTCCCTTCAGCTCGTTGTCCACCATGAGTTTGAGCGCCTGCTCCCTGGTCTTCACCTTCTCGATGGCTTTCAAGTCGTTGAGGATAGGCTTCACCCCCTCCTTGTTCTGACGGACAGAGTCCATGCAGAGCGTATAGAGGTCGCCCACCTTCTGTGCCACGGTGCCACGCTCGTGCTTAGTGGAGGAGAGCTCGTTGATAAGCTCCTTAATTTGCTCTTTGTTCGCCTCCTGCACCATGTCGAAGGAGCCGAAGCGCGAATACTCAGCCGGCAGCGGATTATTTCTCATCCATCCTCCACAGGCGTACTGATAGAAATCCTCTCCCGGGCTGACCGTCTGGTCGAGGTTCTCCATCCTGATGCCGATGCCCTGGGCAGCGGCGTTGGTTGTAATTGCCATAGCAACTAATGGAATTAACTGTTTAATTTTCATATTTTTTTAATTTTTTATGGTTTTTGAGAAAAAGTTTTTTTTAAAAGGACTTTAAGGACTCTAAAGACCCTAAGGACGCTAAGGACGCTAAGAACCCTAAGTCATTCAGGCGCTTTGAGAAATCAGAAATTCTCCAGTTCGGTTGATGCCTGCTCCCATTCGTCCTCGAGTTCGGCGAGCTGCGCCTTGAGATAGGCATGGTTGGTGAAGAGCGAGGAGTCGGCAGCCCCCTCGGGCGTCATCATCTTTGCCTCAAGCGCCGCAATCTGCGCCTCCACCTTCTCAATCTGCGCCTCGGCGTCAGCCACGCGCTTCTCCGCTTTCCGCTTCTGTTTCGCCAGTTCTTTCTGCTGCATATACGACACCTGTGCGTTGGTCTGGGTCGCCGTTTTTGCGGCGGTGTCGGAGGTTTTTCCGCTGTCTGCGGATTGGGCAGCCTTAGCCGTACGTGCGTTCACACCGTTGTCGAGCCCCGTGATGCCTTCGTTCTCAAGGCGTTTTTTCTCGAGGAAGTCGTAGATGCCTCCCAGATGCTCCCTCACCTTGCCGTTACCGAACTCATAGACCCTCTGCACCAGCCCGTCGAGGAAGTCGCGGTCGTGGCTGACCACGATGACAGTCCCGTCGAACTCTTTGACCGCCTTCTTCAGCACCTCTTTCGACGGCATGTCGAGGTGGTTGGTCGGCTCGTCGAGAATCAGGAAGTTGACGGGCTGCAGCAGCAGCCGAATCATCGCCAGCCTGCTCCGCTCGCCTCCCGAGAGCACTTTCACGAACTTGTCGATGTCGTCGCCCCTGAAAAGGAAGGCAGCGAGGATATCACGAACTTTTGTGCGCATGTCGCCCGTCGCCACATGGTCGATGGTGTCGAACACCGTCGTGTCGCCGTCGAGCAACTGTGCCTGGTTCTGAGCGAAATAGCCAATCTGGACGTTATGTCCGATTTTGAGCATCCCGTCGAAAGGAATTTCACCCATGATGCATTTGATCAGCGTGGACTTTCCCTCGCCGTTATTTCCGACGAACGCCACTTTCTCGCCCCGTCTGACCGTGAGGTTCACATCCTTGAACACCATATGCTGCCCGTAGCTTTTCCCCACCTCCTGACAGATGAGCGGGAAGTCGCCGCTGCGCTCGCACTTCGGGAATTTGAGGTTGATTTTCGACGTGTCGATATCGTCCACCTCCACAATCTGCATCCGCTCAAGCGCTTTCATGCGGCTCTGCACCTGATTCGACTTCGTGGGCTTGTAGCGGAACTTCTCGATGAACGCCTGCGTGTCCTCAATCTCCTTCCGCTGATTCTCGTAAGCACGCAGCTGCTGCTCCCGCCGCTCGTCGCGGAGCACCACATACTGGTCGTACTTCACCTTATAGTCGTTGATATGTCCGCAGTTGATTTCGATGGTGCGGTTCGTCACGTTGTTGATAAACGCGCGGTCGTGGCTGACGAGCATCACAGCATTCGCCTTATGCAAGATAAACTGCTCAAGCCACTGGATCGAGCCGATGTCGAGGTGGTTGGTGGGCTCGTCGAGCAGCAGCAGGTCGGGTTTCGTCAGCAGGATTTTCGCCAGCTCAATGCGCATACGCCATCCACCGGAGAACTCACCCGTAGGGCGGTTGAAGTCCTGCTTGCGGAATCCCAGTCCGAGGAGCGTCCGCTCGATCTCAGCCTGACAGTTCTGTCCGCCCAGCATGTCGAACCGCTCGTTCTCACGTGTGAAGCGCTCCACGAGCTGGAGGTAACTTTCCGACTCATAGTCCGTGCGCCTTGCCAGCTCCTCGTTCATCCGGTTCAGGCTGTCCTGCATTTCCTGAATATGGGCAAACGCCTTCGCCGCCTCTTCCACGACAGTCGTCTCGTCGGCAAGCACCATCACCTGCGGAAGATATCCCACCGTGATGTCCTTCTGCCGGCTGACCGTCCCCGATGTTGGGCTCTGGAGTCCGGCAATGATTTTGAGCAACGTGGATTTCCCTGCGCCGTTCTTTCCCACAAGGGCGATACACTCTTTCGGATTGATGACGAACGACACATCCTCAAAGAGCGGCTTGGCAGCAAACTCCACAGTCAGTTTATCTATTGATACCATAATTTTAGAAGACGAGAGGACGAGAAGACAAGAAGACGAGACATTTGTCACGTTGACTGTCGCCATGCGCCTTTCATTCTGTCCATTGCATCATGAAAAAATTCCAGATATGAATGATTGCTCTGAATGCGGTAAAAAGTTTACAAAGTTAGTGATTTTTCACAAAAAAACCATCAAAAAGGCTATAAATCGGTGATTTTCTGCTGTCGGAATTTGAAATAGTGAGAAAAAAGCATTAAATTTGCGGTTGGAATTGAATGAATGAAAAAAATGAGAAGAATTTTGTCGTTGCTGATTGTCTTTCTGGCGGTCAGCACAATGGTTGACGCACAACGTGTGGTTGACGGGCAAGCCACCTTTTACGGCAACAAGTATCATGGCCGTAAGACCTCTTCTGGCGAGTCGTTCAACAAAAACGCGATGGTTTGTGCCCACCGTACCCTTCCTTTCGGTACGCGTGTGCGTGTGACGAACAAGAAAAACGGCAAGGCAGTGGTTGTCCGTGTGATTGACCGCGGTCCGTTTGCCAAAGGCAGGGTGATTGACCTCTCCCCGGCAGCCGCCCGTGAGCTCGACATGGTCAAAGCCGGTGTTGCTCCGGTTCATCTGGAGCTGGTCAGCCGGTAAGCCGTTACCAATTGTCCGACATGTCATCAGAACTGTGAATATAACATAGGCTGCACTCCGTTCTGACTGAAGTTGATGATAAGTTGCACGACTACAGCAAATATTATCAACTTTACTAACCAGTGTGCGTTTACCACCCAGTTGCGGCATTTCTCCTCCCACTTCTCAGGCAGACAGGCATGCAGGAGCAATGCAATCAGAACAAACACCACCCACATCGTCCTTCGCTGCACGAACGGCTGCAGGTATGCCCAGTCGAAATCCGTGAAAACCTTTGAGAATACGTCGGAGAGCGTGCCCATGTCCTTAGACCTGAAAAACACCCATGCCGTCCACACGGTAATCATCGTGATCGTCCAAGCCACCAGTTTCACCCATTTTGTGTCTTTGATTTTGTCGAGAAACTGCTTCTTGCACGCCTTATGCACGACGAGCGCAGCCCCGTGGATAGCACCCCAGATGACAAACATCCAGGAAGCCCCATGCCACAATCCCGCCACCACCATCGTGACGAAATTATTCAGGTATGTCCTCACCTGTCCTTTACGGTTTCCCCCCATAGGAATATACAGATAATCGCGGAACCAGGTGGAGAGTGAGATATGCCATCTCCGCCAGAACTCAGTGACATTAAGCGACTTATAAGGCGAGTTAAAGTTCGGGAGCAGTTTGAATCCCATAATTGCCGCCAGGCCTATCGCCATGTCACTGTATCCGGAGAAATCGCAATAGAGTTGAACATGAAATCCAATCGTGCCCATGAGCACCTCAAATCCGGAATAAGCCGTAGGGTCGTCGAAAATCCAGTTGTTATACTCGGCAATATAGTCAGCAATCAGCCCCTTTTTCAACAATCCGAGGATGATGAGCCAGAACCCGGTATTGACGAGCTGCCGGTCCACCCTCTTCGTCTGCCGTAACTGCGGCACAAGCGTGTCGGTGCGGGTGATTGGTCCTGCGAAAAGGAGCGGAAAAAACGTTATGTAAAAAGCATACTCCAGCAAATCAACATTGTACGTGATTTTCCGTCTGTAGGTATCCACAGAATAACTGATGGCCTGGAAGGTGTAGAACGACAGCCCTACAGGCAAGACAATGTCGAGCAGTGCGAAGTTGGAATGGAAGATGGAATTGAGCGTTGATGCAAAGAAATTGGTGTATTTAAAATAGACGAGGGGCAAAAGGTCAATCACGACGATGGCAGCCAGCCACCATTTCCGTGCCTTTTGGCTTGACGCTTTCTTCATTGCCTCTGTCAAAGCCCATGATACCATGACAGTTGCTGGCAACAGAAGCATATACCATCCGTTGGCCTTGTATGCGATGAAAAGGCTGAAAACAATGACATACGCCATCATCAACGTGCGTTTCCTGTTGCGGATGGAGATGAAAAACGCAAAAAACACCACAAACAGAATCCAGAATTTGATTGTGGAGAACTGCAAGAGAGAATCCTGCTTTGTAAACAAGTCTATGAACGAGTTATAAAAAGAGTCAAAATTCATTAGATTATTAATTCTGTGGTGTTTAAATGCTATGTTTTTTAAGAAGACAAGAAGTCAAGAAGATGAGAAGACAAGACGATAGCCTGAAAACAGTCTAAAAGCTAAATGATTAGAACCAGTCCAATATGAATCAAGTTTTTTCAACTTCACTTAATGCAATTTCAAAAAGCAATATGATAAAAAGAATTTACATATTCATGGGCTGAAGAATGGTGAGATTCTTACTTTTTGCGTGCTGGTCGTGCTTCTTGAGAATAATAGGATTCCTATTGGCATCTCCGCTAATCCATGCAGCAATAGAGTCCATCCAGACGCATGCCGCCTTTGGAGTCGGGTGCGCGTGGTCTGAGCGTCTGTCAAGTTTGAGATTGCGACTGTCGAAATACCTGTCTTTTCCCACAATCTTTTGCGTCAGATCGTTAATTCCAGTGTCTTTCTTCCAGGCAGGTGTACCAATCCACACGACTTTCCTGCCTTCCAGCACCTCAAGCATTTGCCAGATGTATTTTTCTCTCACATCGAGGTCTTTCACGAACTGCTCGTTGCCTCCAACCGAAATCAACACGTATGTTGGATTAAACTTGTTAAGGAAATAGCGGAGCGTGTCGGTCTTCGCCCAATGTTTAGTAGTGGAACTGTACCAACAAACGGAATTAAATTGATGTCCATTCGACGTGCAATAATCCGCAAACGGGCGGGAAAGCCCCTCCACCATGGATTCTCCAAACAGAAGGATATTCTGCGGTGTGGTGTCCAATGGGCTCACTTCCGGCTGTTGTTTAGCAGTAAGCACCGAGTCGCTTTCCGACAAAGCCACCGTATCGTCGCTCAGACTTACATCCGCTGTTAATTCGCTGAGACTGATTTTCTTGATAATATTCTCATCATTGTCGCCGTTCCAAAATGCAGCGTAAGCAAATACTGCGACAAGCACAAAAAAAAGAATAAGAAGAATTTTTACCTGAGATTTCATTTTGTATTTTAATTCGGAGTTAAATCCCTGAGGGATTGGAGTTAATTCTTCGAATGGAGTTAAATTTCTTTTAGAAATATGAGTTAAATCCCTGAGGGATTGAAGTTAATTCTTCGAATTGAGTTAAATTACTTTTTAAAATTGGAGTTAAATCATCGAATAGGAGTTGATTTTCTGCGGAATGGGAGTTAGGAGCTTGAGTCATAAAAAATCCAGCGATTATTTTGAACATATTACACGGATAAGATTTTCTCTCCCAGAAATTTGGCGAGTTGTTTTTGGATATCGGTAAAGAATTTATACCGTCGGAGCACTTCCATATATTTTTCGCTGTCGGCAGCCACCGCCTTGTCTGCCAGCTGGAGTTTCAGGAAATGGAGTTCACGCCGTACCACAAAATACTTATAGTCGAGCATGAGCCTCTGAATAATCTCGGTGATGTTCTCGCTCTCCTCCCCAGTGTAGAATGTGCTGTCGACACGGTATTTGTCGTTGAGCATGTCGGACGCCACTTTCTGCACCTGCATGTCGGGACTGGAAAGAAACAGTCGTCTGCACGTCTCTCCGGGGCTGTCAATAAGCTGGAGCGCATCATTCATCATCGCCGTATATAGCGGGCTGAGGAACTGCATTTGGTCGACATCGAGCTGTTGCTGAACCCAATTCACCAGTCTGACCTGTGTCTGTCCTCCCTGCTCATCCTCCATCGTGATTTTCTGCTCACCGTATCTCACCACCATCCTCATGATAAGCGTCTCCATACCGATGATGTCAGCGCTCCATTTGTCGGATGCCAACCTGTTGTCGCCTGCCGCTCCCGAGGCATCCGGATGTAGGGTCTGCCCGGCCGGCTGTTGCGCTCCGGGCTGTCCGTTGTCCTGAGGGGGAAAAGCATGGGGTTGTTGTCCTTCGTCCCCGGCAGTCTGCGACTGACCGGGCTGTCCATCTGCGGTCTGTCCCGCCTGCTGTTCCAGCCTCTGTTGTCTTGCCTCTTCCTGTTCACGCTCCTTGTCCTTCTTTTCCTTGTTCATCTTCCTCAGCTGCACACACCGTCGCATGAGCATCGACTCGTCCATGTTCATCAGCTCGGCGCACTCATGGATATATGCCGACCGGACAATCTCATCGGGTATGACACTGATGCTTAACAGGATGTTCTCGGTCACCTCCGAGCGTTTACGCGGGTCGTTACCCGCATCCTGAAGCAGGTGGTTCACTTTGAATATGATGAAGTCGGTCTGGTTCTGAGCCACATAGTCCTTGAACTCCTGCGCCGAATGCTGTCGTGCGAAACTGTCGGGGTCGTGTCCGTCGGGCAGCAGCAGCACTTTCACGTTCATGTTCTGTGCCAGCAGCATGTCGGTACCTCGTATGGCAGCATGAATACCGGCGTCATCCCCGTCGTAAATCAGCGTGATGTTGCTGGTGAACCGTTTGAGCAGGTGGATCTGAGCGTCGTTGAGCGCTGTCCCCGAGTTCGCCACCACGTTCTCAACTCCGCACTGATGCATCGACAGCACGTCGGTGTAGCCCTCGACCATATACACCAGCTGCTCCTTCGCAATATGCTTCTTCGCCTGAAACAGTCCGTAGAGTTCCTGCAGCTTATGATAAATCTCCGAGTCGTTGGAATTCACATATTTCTGACTGACCCCTTTGGTACGCGCGTCGAGCACACGCCCGCCGAATCCGATGACCTGTCCGCTGAGCGAGAACCACGGGAACATGGCACGTCCGCGGAACTTGTCGGTCAGCTTTCCGTTGTCTTTCTTAAAGGCAAGCGATGTGGCAACCAGCACGTCTTCCTTGAACCCTTTCGCCTTTGCCGCTTTCGACAGTGCGTCCCATTCGTCGGGCGCATATCCGAGCTTGAATTTGGCGATGATGTCGTCGCGGAATCCCCTGGACCGGAAATAAGCCAGTCCTACCGCCTGCCCCATCTGCGTGTTGAGCATATAGTCGTGGTAGAAGTCGGCAGCCCAATTGTTGACTGCGAGCATCCGCTCACGTTCTCCCCTGATTTTCTGCTCCTCTTTCGAGAGCTCCTCCTCCTTGATTTCGATATTGAATTTTTTAGCCAGGTGCTTCAGCGCCTCAGGATAGGACATCTGCTCGATTTCCATGATAAAACTTATAGCCGATCCGCCTTTGCCGCAGGCGAAGCACTTGCACACCCCTTTCACCGGATTGACATAAAAGGAAGGAGTCTTGTCGTCGTGGAAAGGGCACAGACCTTTATAGCTTGTGCCTGAACGGCGCAAGGACACATAGTCTGACACCACATCATAGATGTTCGCTGCATCGATGATGCGGTCAACGGTCTGTCGGTCAATCATGAAAGTAGAGAGTTTTTGACTGGAATGTTGAGAGTTAAGCGATGAGGATAAAAAGAAAAATTCCGCCAGCAGTATAACTGGCAGATTTTCAAGAATTACAATAAGAGGGAGAGACGACGCCTATGAGATGGCATTGAGGAACTCCTCCAGTTTCTCTTTCTCTTTGAACACGCCCGACACGTCCATGGTGCGCGTGACCGCCCCCTGCTTCTGTACTCCACGCATCTGCATGCACAGGTGCTGCGCCTCAACCACCACAGCAACGCCTTTGGGCTTGAGCGTCTCCTCAATACATTTCCTGACTTCAACGGTGAGCCGCTCCTGCACCTGCAGCCTGCGGGCGAAGATGTCGATGACGCGTGGTATCTTGCTGAGTCCCACTATCTCGCCATCGGGCACGTACGCCACATGCACCTTTCCGAAAAAAGGCAGGATATGGTGTTCGCACATGGAATAGAACTCGGTGTCCTTGATGAGCACCATGTCGTTGTATTCCTCCTTGAACTTAGCTGAATTAATCACAGCCACCGGGTCCATGTCGTAGCCGGCAGTGAGGAAGACCATGCTTTTCGCCACCCGCTCGGGAGTGTTGAGCAATCCCTCGCGGTTTTTATCCTCACCGATACAGTCGAGCACATTCGCATAGTTTTTTGAAAGTGCCTCTATCCGTTCCTTGAGCATCATAGGGAAAAAGGGTTATAAATAAAGAATGGAGATGGGGAAAAAGAATTCCACCCACCCCTTCAGCTGACGGTCTGGTTTTTAGCCGTCGATCACTGATAGATGACAATCTCACTCCGGACAATCATTGCCTCCGGTGCTATTTTCCTCATTTTATCGAGGTATCTGGCAGCTCCGGCCCTGGTCTTGAAGTCGCCCACACGGCATCTCCAATGAGGCTGCTGGAACGTGACGTATGCCTTCAGCTCCGGAAAAGCCCCGGTCACCTTGTCGCCGAGCCGTTTCGCCCTCAGCTGGTCAGTGCGCAGACTGTTGCCCCAGAACATCTGGATTCGGAACCCTCTGAGCCTTCGTCTGGCTCCGGTCCTGACATCAAAGTCATTGGCAGAGCGGTTGCCGAACGTAGGAAGGTCCTTCACGTCCACAATCTGTGTGCGCTGGATTTTCCTTGGTGCGGAGGTGCGGTTGGCATTACCCGATGACGGCTTTTTCTTCACCTGCTCTTTGTTGTCGGAAGCACCGGTCTCCTGTTTGCGCTCCACCACCGGTGTCTCTCCCGACACGATGTTCTGCAGACGCTGGTCCTGGCTGATATTGACCGACCCTTGTCCTCCTCCTTCTTCCTGAGCAGCGGCATTGGCAGCCCCGATCAGCAGAAGTGCAATCAGAATTATTTTCAGTTTAGTCATAAACAGATTCCTTAAACGGAAACAAAAACAAACGCCGGCTGTCCCTCCTCCTCTGAGGGAGGAAGAAAGCCGCCGTTAAAGCAAATTATTTCCAGGCGTCGATGATGCCCTTGAAGTCAGCACATTTGAGCGATGCGCCGCCAATCAGTCCACCGTCGATGTCGGGTTTGGCGAAGAGCTCCGGCGCGTTGGAAGCCTTGCATGAGCCACCATAAAGGATAGAGGTGTTCTCAGCTGTCTCCTTGCCGTATTTCTCTTCGATGACAGAGCGGATATAAGCATGGATTTCCTCAGCCTGGTCGCTTGTGGCAGTCTTGCCTGTACCGATGGCCCAGATAGGCTCGTAGGCGATGACGATGTTGGCAAACTCCTCTTTCGAGAGGTTAAACACCGACCCCTCAAGCTCTGCCTTCACCACCTCGTTCTGCTCGTTGGCCTCTCTCTGCTCAAGGCTCTCGCCGATGCAGAAAATCACCTTCAGACCATTCTCGAGTGCCAGCAGCACCTTCTCCTTGAGAATCTCAGGTGTCTCGTTGTAGTATTCACGTCTTTCAGAATGTCCGAGAATCACATATTCAGCACCTGTGGATTTCACCATCTCCGCGCTCACCTCACCTGTGAAAGCACCTTTCTGCTTGTCGGCACAGTTCTCCGCACCAAGTCCGATCACCTGATGGTCGATGATGTCCGACACCTTTGCCAAATGGATGAACGGCGTGCAGATCACCACGTCGCAATTGGGTTTGTCGGCACTGAGTGCCTCGTTGAGCTCTTTGGCAAGCTCGATGCCTTCCTGAAGATTCTTGTTCATCTTCCAGTTTCCAGCAACAATTTTCTTTCTCATAAGTTTATATTTTTTAAAAGTGTAAAGTGTAATGACTAGGAGGACTAGCTTGACTAGGAGGACTAGCTTGACTAGGAGGACTAGTTTTTTCTAGGAGGACTAGGGCGGCTAAAACCGTATTGGCTTTGCGGCATAGCGTTTGGTGTCGACCAGCTCCTGAATGAATTCAGGCTGGAGCGGTTTGGTGTAGTCGAACACCGGTATTCCCATCCGGCTCCATTTCTTCAGCACCTTTCCGTCGTTGAGCAGCATCAGCCCCGGGTTGTCCCTGACGATTTGCCACAGAACACGGTCGTCGCTCTCATACAGCGGGTATTCGGCTCCGGTGTCTCTCACCCACTTGTGTTTCACTTGCTCGTCGGCCGCATTAGAGATGAAATAAAACTCATATCCGAACTGACGGCAATAAGCATAGAGGCTGTTGAACACACCTCCTGTCTCCACTGTCGCCTTGCTGAGGTCGGGCACGGTGACGAGAAAGACGAATCCGTCGTTCTCCAGGATGTCTATCGTCACGTCATCTCCGTCCTGATCGACCACGAAGAACTCAGTTGTCGCCTCGAGATGGTCGTCGAGCAGCTCGTTTCTCGTCTCCACATACTTCCAGACGGTGGAGTCGGGGTCGTCGTCCTGGTCGGTCAGCACCAGCGTGTCAGTCCCGTTGGTGTATACAAAGGTCACCTTATAGTTCATGTCGAGGGCATCGCCGGTCTTCACCGTTGAACGGAGATCCGTTCCCTCTGCGAACGGCAGGTAGTCGACGATCGGCAGCATATAGGCGCAATAGGAGAACAAGGCTGTCATGGCTATCACGACGGGTATGGTGACAAGCCAGTTCCAGTCCTTATGCACAAGCCTGAACATCATCTTGTGGTTGGCAGTGATGAAAAACGCCATGGCAAGCAAGACGATGTTTTTTGCCAGCGTCTGGTTGTTGGTCAGAATCAGTGCGTCGCCGAAGCATCCGCAGTCGCTGACCGGGTTTTTCACCACGATCCACACAGTGACGGCAGTCATGATGAGCATAAACACCGTTGCCATCGCAGCCACGCGTCTCCGTTTTCTCATCCCCACGAAGAGGTAGATGCCCAGCACGGTCTCGACGAGCGTAAGAAGAAATCCCGCGAGATAGAGCAGGAACTCGGGTATGCTGACCACGCCAATTGCTCCGGTATAGTCTTTCAGTTTGATGACCAGCCCCACAGGGTCGTTGGCTTTCGTGAAAGCAGAGAAGAGGAAGGTGAGAGCAAGGATGAACCTGCAGATATTCACCAGCACGTATTTCGTGATGAACCAGGCTCTGTTTCGTCGTTCTTTTCTCTTGAGCGCCTGAGCTTCGAGGATGGTGTCCTCGTCGGAGAAAATCTCCGCCTCATCGTCGGCATCCTCTGATTCTGACTCAGCCCCGGTGTCCTGCCTGTCATTGCCTTCAGCCGTTTCGGAATGGCTATCCTGCACAGCATCTCCAGCCTCATCGGTGTCAGACGGGGTGTCCGCATCGTCGGCAGGCGGTTCTATCGGCTTATCCGCAGGTTTGAGAGCAGGCTGGCCGTCCGTTTCCTGCTGCCGGGCAGCATCGGGCTGACGGATCTCTTCTTTCCCGCCGTTCTGGTTGTTGACATCATTATGATTATCAGAAGTTCCCATTTTCCTCATCCATCTTTATCAATGCGAATACGGAATAATTAATCATATCCATATAGTTGGCGTCCACCCCTTCCGACACAAGGGTCAGCCCGTCGTTCGACTCGATTTCCTTCGTGCGGTAAATCTTCATGAGGATCAAATCGGTGTAGCTGCTCACCCGCATCGCCCTCCATGCCTCATCATAGTCATGGTTCTTCCGTTTCATCAGCTCAAGGGTGATATTCGCATATTTGTCGTAAAGCCCCATCACCTCCTCTGCGTCCAGGTCTTTCTTCTCGGCATAGCCCAGCTCAAGCTGTATGAGCGCAATGATGCCGTAGTTCACGATCCCCTGGAACTCCGGATAGATACCCTCGTCCACCAACGCCTCCTGTTTGACTTCCAGACTCCTGATGCGGTTTGCCTTGATAAGAATCTGGTCGGTCACGGACGACGGGCGGAGAATACGCCATGCCGGTCCGTAGTCCTTGAGTTTCTTGACGAAAAGCTCACGGCACTTATCCATTTCAGCCTTGAACTGACCGTTGGTGTGTTGGAGATTATCAGCCATAATGATTATTTCATACTTGTTTTAAAATGCAAAGTTACGAAAATTAAACGAAGTAAGACGAAAGAAAACGGAAAAATGTGAAAAAAGAATATAAGAAGGTGAGAAGACAAGAAGGCGAGAAGACAAGAAGACTTATTATTTTTCATCATCACAAAATAAAAAAAAACTAAAAACGCTTGCTGAATAAAAAAAAATGTATAACTTTGCAAAACATGAACAGGAGAACCGAATTAAGAGAACCATAATTATTATTAATCACTAAAACTCTAAAGACATGAAAAAAGCATTCAGAAACAAATGGCTGGTTATAGCCGTTCTGTTGTTCACCCTCTCGGCTGTCAGCTCCATGGCACAGCCCAGTATTCCACGCTACGGAAGACGTTCAAACCGTCCGGCACGTTCCTACAACCGCGGCAGCCGTGTAGCATGGGGCACCCAGTACGACTGGCTGTCACAGCGCAGAGCCACCTACCGCGACGTTCAGTACAAGGACAGAGGTCAGGTTCGCGTTTTGCTCAACTCAATCTATGCACGCCACGGCCGCTATTTCCGCGACCCTGCACTGAGCGACTACTTCTACTCACAGCCTTGGTACCGCCCGTTCCGCAACGAGGTACCCACCAGCTCGTTCAACTCGATTGAGAAATACAATATCAATTTCTTGTCGAAATATGACTAAAAAAGCATATATCATAGCTGCTGTCGTTATGCTGTCGGCATTCAGCGGCATGATGATAGCCAACAGCAGCTGCAACTCATCAACGGCAGGCTCTTCTGAGCCTGTCGCTATTGATTCTGCAGCCGGCGAAGTCGCGTCACCCGCCGCTGCAGAGGAAGAAGCAACCCCCTCCCCCGACAACGCTATTCCAGAGGGAGCCTCAATTCTGATGAAGTGCTATCCCGACTTCGTGAAAGGCTACAAAGACGGAAAGCTTCAGATGAGCGACGGTTCGACCATCGTGTATGACGACGGCCGTCAGAAGTCGTTTGTTCAGAAGCTCGACGACTCCGACGCAGAGGATATGTTCGCATTCAAATACGACCGTAGCTCCTGGACGCCTGAATATCTGCAGGATGCCGGTCGCAGCCGCTGCGAGCAGCTGTTCAAGAAGATGTACGGCTCCAGCTCTCAGCAGGTGGCATCTAAGCTGGTTAACGTGAAATGGTTCGACGCCAACGGCAACTATGGCGGTGCCAGCGTGAAATTCACTCCTGTGAACGGTGCGGCCGATCATCTGAAAGCTGTGGCAGCCGAGCTGTCGAAGATGCCCCAGTTCAAGAAGTACTACAAGTCGGAAGGCACGTTCTACTGGCGTAAGGTGAGAGGTGCGAATCGTCTGAGCGCCCACTCCTACGGCATGACCATCGACATAGGCGGCAATTACAAGACCTACTGGCTGTGGTCGAACGGCGGCGCGTCGGAGACGGCGAAAATCAGATACGAGAATAAGATGCCTCACGAAATCGTGGAGGTGTTTGAGAAGCACGGCTTCATCTGGGGCGGCAGATGGTATCACTACGACACCATGCACTTTGAGTACCGTCCGGAGATTCTGATGGCCAATCCGTAATCCGCTCCCGAAATTTCACACAAAGCCAAAAAGTGTGCAATTTCCAAAAGCTTAATTATTAGAATTTTAACAATATTTTATAAAAGTGAGTGCAATTTTATTTGTTGCATTCACTTTTTTCAGTTATCTTTGCAGTCGAAAACGGTAAAAAGAGATCATTAATTATTAATCGACATGGCCATATCCAAGACAAGAAGCACATTGATAGACTGCGCAAGAGTGCTGTTTGCGAAAAACGGCCTGGAAGGAACCACGATGAATGACATCGCCGTGGCATCGGGTCGAGGGAGACGCACACTCTACACCTATTTCAAAAGCAAGGAAGACATCTATCTCGCAGTCATTGAGACAGAGTTGGAACGCCTTTTCTCCCGCCTGGAGGAGGTGGCGAAGAAGAACATCTCTCCAGAAGACAAGATTGTACAGCTGATTTTCGCCCATCTTGAGGTGATAAAAGAGGTGGTGCTGAGAAACGGCACGTTGCGTGCTGAGTTTTTCCGTGAGATCTGGAAAGTGGAGACCGTAAGGAAGAACTTCGACCGCACAGAGATTGCGCTTTTCCGCCGTGTGCTCAACGAGGGCAACGACGACGGCGTGTTCGACATCCTCAACGTGAAACTCACCGCAGAAATCATGCACTACTGCCTGAAAGGCTGCGAGGTGCCCTATATCTTCGGACGCTATTCGGGCAGAGGGCCAGAGGACCTATATATCTATGTCCGCACGATGGTGACCCGTCAGCTGCAGAACAAGCATACCTCGCTGACGATCAATAATAATTAAGCGGGAGTTAAATTTCATTTGGAGTTAAAATTTCATTTGGAGTTAATTTTCCGCGAAAATGGAAGTAAAATTCCCTACGGAACTGGAAATTATATCCCTTCGGGCAGAAAGCAAAAAGGACTGAATGATTAAGAATTAATAATTTTGACCAATTAATTATATTTATATTATGGGATTATTAGAAGGAAAGACGGCGCTGATTACTGGTGCCGCACGCGGTATCGGTAAGGCTATCGCGCTTAAATTCGCGCAGGAAGGCGCAAACATCGCATTCACCGACCTTGTGATTGACGAGCTGGGTCAGGAAACGGAGCGGGAGATTGCCGCTTTAGGCGTGAAAGTGAAAGGCTATGCATCGAATGCCGCCGACTTTGCACAGACCGAGGAGGTTGTAGGCAAGGTGAAAGAGGAGTTCGGCTCCATCGACATTCTTGTGAATAACGCCGGCATCACAAAGGACGGTCTGATGCTCCGCATGACCGAGGCTCAGTGGGACGCTGTGATTGCAGTGAACCTGAAGTCAGCCTTCAACTTCATCCATGCGTGCACCCCGATCATGATGCGTCAGCGTGGCGGCAGCATCATCAACATGTCGAGCGTGGTTGGTGTACACGGCAATGCCGGCCAGTGTAACTACTCCGCATCGAAAGCTGGTCTGATCGCGCTTGCCAAGTCAATCGCGCAGGAGATGGGCGCTAAGGGCATCCGTGCCAACGCCATCGCTCCCGGCTTCATCGAGACGGCCATGACCGCCCAGCTGCCCGACGACGTGCGCGCTGAGTGGGTGAAGAAGATTCCGCTCCGCCGTGGCGGCACAGTTGACGACATCGCCAACACTGCAGTCTATCTCGCCTCCGACCTCTCTAGCTATGTGAGCGGACAGGTGATTCAGGTTGACGGCGGAATGAACATGTGATTCATACACACTGACTAAACCAATGAAAAAGGAAGTAAAGCCGGACAGCACGTCCGCTTTCACTTCCTTTTTCATTAACTCGGGTTTCGGATTTATAATTTTTACAGGAATTACTGGAATTTATTGTATTTTTTATAGCTTTAACAAGGGTTTCGGATTTAAAATAAAAAACAACCTTTCTTTATTCGTAAAATATGGATATTATCTACGAGGACAACCATATCATCATCGTGAACAAATCACCCGGAGAAATTGTGCAGGGCGACAAGACAGGCGACCGCCCTTTGTCGGAGATGGTGAAGGCATATATCAAAGATGCGTATGCCAAGCCAGGTGAGGTGTTTCTGGGCGTGGTTCACAGGCTGGACCGTCCGGTGGGCGGTCTCGTGGTGTTCGCCCGCACCAGCAAGGCTCTGGCCCGTCTGAATGAGATGTTCCGCAAGGGCGAAGTGCGTAAGACCTACTGGGCGATTGTGCCGGTTCCGAAAGAAGGTGGCAGCTGTCCCCCACTCCATCAGTCAGTCCGTCTGGAGCAGTGGCTGGTGCGGAACGAGCAACAGAACAAATCGTATGCCTACGACCGTGAGGTGCCGCGCTCAAAGAAAGCGGTGCTCGACTACCGCTTCCTTGCCTATGGCGACCGATATGCGTTGGTGGAGGTGGATCTCCACACCGGCCGTCATCATCAGATACGCTGTCAGCTGGCAAAAGCAGGATTTCCCATCAAAGGCGACCTGAAATACGGAGCCAGACGCAGCAATCCCGACGGCAGTATCTCGCTCATCGCGCGCTCCGTCGATTTCATCCACCCCGTCTCGAAAAAACAGATTCACGTGGAAGCCCCGCTACCAGAAGGACTATGGATGTCTTTAGAGCCCCGCCACGGCGCATCTTCAAACTCAATTTCCGGGCAATCAATTGAATCAAACCATTCTGAATATTCTGAGTAATCAGACAGTTAAAAAAAAGTCAAGAATTAGAGAATTAGAGAATTTCCAAAAAGTGATATCTCTATAATTCTTTAATTCTTGACAAAAAAAATGAAGCAGTAATTATATTTTTCCAATTATGAGTTCATATATTTATCGAGAAGAGTCGAATATCTTGATGGGGCTGGCATTTCAACTTCATAAAGAGTTGGGTTGCGGTTTCAAGGAAAAGGTCTATCAGGATGCATTTGAAGTGTTGCTCAAAGAAAACAATATCCCTTACACACGGGAGAAACATATCTCAATGACTTACCATGGAGTTGTTTTAGAACATGATTTTTATTATGACTTCCTGTGCTACGACAAAATAGGCATAGAAATAAAGGCAAACAGCGAAATTATCGGAGAATACGAGTCACAACTTATCAACTATCTTCATGTGGGCAATCACCAATTAGGAATTTTGCTTAACTTTGGTTCCACAAGCCTACAATTCAAGTTCATACCCAACCATCACAGTTACAAAAAGCCTTGATAATTATCAAAATTCTTGATAAAAAAACAGGAATGAGATTTTTCCAAGGAATGATATCTCTCTAATTCTCAAATTCTTGATAAATAAAAAACAGGAATGAGATTTTTCCAAGGAATGATATCTCTCTAATTCCCAAATTCTTGATAAAAAACAGCCGAAAGATGAGCTATTCGAAATAGAACGTGATGATGATCATCTTCGAGCGTCCTTTGTCTATGGAGTTTGTGAAGATGAGCTGTTCGGGGTTAGTGAGGTCGCTACGGTTTTTGTTGATGATGTTCGACAGTCCGTAGGCGAATTTGATTTCTGGGATAAACTTGAAGTAAGGTCCGTAGAAATCGCAGCCGAACCCCGCTTCGAGATAGCAGTCGAACCGGTTGAGCAGCAGGTTTTTCTGCTTTTTCACAGTGAGGTCGAACATCGGGTTCACACCCACCACGGCATACGGCCGGTAGTTGTTGAACCGCTCTCCCGCCACTTTCAAATCAATAGGGAGCGATATGTAGGTGGATTTCACGTTCTGCAGTTCCTCCTCTCCGTTGAGATGATTGACGAAGCGGATGTCCTTCGAGCCGAAATGCATTGAGGGAATCACCCTGAGCGAGAAATTGGTGTTGAGCCTGTATTCCGCCAGTACGCCCACACTGAATCCCGGCTCATAGTTTGGCGCATCGGCATACCAGTTGTTGCCGTTCTCATCGACAAAACCGTTGTTCACCAGCTCGATGTCCTGCATGTGGACACCAGCGAAAAATCCATAATGCAACTGCCGCTGGTCGACATACGGGCGATTCATCACCTTGCGTTTCTGCGCCTGGGCATGGTGCGGTGCCAGCAACAGAAGGAAAGCAAGCATAACTGCCTTCACGACGATAAGACGGTGAAGGAAGCTTGTCGAACAACTATGTGAAATTGTTGTCAAAGGATAGTTTTTTTCGTTGTTTATTCTATTTAAAAACGTATCAATGCAGTTTTTATTGCAAAAAAAACGTGAATTTGCTTGTTTAGTCATTTTTTTACCTTATCTTTGCACCCGTAACAGGGCTGGGGCGTTTGTCCCTGCCTCCGACAAATATGGTAATTCTTTTTAAGTAATCATTTAAAACAACAAAATTATGGCTTACGTAATCAGTGACGACTGTGTAATGTGCGGCTCATGCGAGGGCGAGTGCCCGGCAGGCGCAATCTCAGCAGGCGACAGCAAGTATGAAATCGACCCGGACGTGTGTGTTGACTGCGGCACTTGCGCAGACGCATGCCCTTCAGGCGCTATCGCTCCAGGCGAATAAAAACTCACACTAAACCAGAAAAAGAGGGTGTGTCAAAAATGTTGACACGCCCTCGTTTTTTATTTTTTGAGCGAACAAAGATTTAATTACATTGAACCCCTTTCGCTACTCGGCATAACTCAAGCAAGCTGGGTTCTGCGCTCACTGCTCTGAGGTCTGAAACGATTTTTCAGATAATCAGACTGCCGCCACCATCTTCTCGTTGTTATAGAATACGGAGTCGGTGTAGCTGACTGTCGGCTTGGCGATGATGGAAGGCTCGTTGTCGATAATCTTGCAGAACCTTACGATATCGAGGAAACTGTATTTCTCCTCGCTGATAAACTTGAAGTGTCCGGGCAGCGCCCCGTTGATGATGGCTTTCTGTGCCTCGTTCACTCCGACCACCATCCAGTCGTAGCCCATAATGTTGGCACCCTCCATCATTTCCATGCAGATAATCCGGATATTACCCTTTCCCTTGGGCATCGAATAGAGATACATATCCTCAATCTCCTGTCTGAACACGATGGCCTGCTCCACGACAGCCATCGACAACTCGCTCCTGCCTCCCGAGCAGTAGCGGTTTAATGCCAGCTTCACGCGGTCTTGGGCATCGGCATCAAAAAACGACAAAATTTTGGGAGTGTCGGTCTCTGTGATTTTATTGAAAGGTACCATAGTTCGATTTTTTGCTCATTTGATTAAATTGTGTGCAAATATAAGACTTTTGTTTGCACACTTCCAACTTTTTTGTGAAAAAATTTTAAAAATAGGAGAAAATTACAACAAAAGAGTACAAAAGGGACAATCTCCATATCCATTTTTGCATTTTAACTCATTACCACTTATAAATCCGTTAAGCTATTAAATACATTAAAAACTGAAGGTATTTACAGAGAGTTCAAAAAAGACAAATCAATTTTGGATAAGATGGTGCAAAATATGCATTCATATTTTCAAATGTCATTTTTTTTTTGTTAATTTGCAGTTGAAAACAAATACTTCATAATAATAAGAAAACTATATGAACTTAATTGACAAAATCATTGCGCGCGCTAAAAGCAACAAGCAGCGCATCGTCCTCCCGGAAGCCACGGAGGAACGCACTCTGACGGCAGCCGACCAGGCCCTGGCCGACGACCTTGCAGAACTGGTACTGCTCGGTAATATCGACGAAATCCATGCGCTGGCCGCCAAACTGGGACTGAAAAACATCGACAAGGCGACACTCATCGACCCTGCCACAAGTGATAAACGTGAGGAGTATGCCCAGCTGCTCTTCGAGCTGAGGAAGAAGAAGGGCATGACCTTAGAGCAGGCACAGGAGAAGGTGCTCGACCCGCTTTATTTCGGATGCCTCATCATCAAGAGCGGTGATGCCGACGGCCAGATCTCGGGCGCGCTCAGCACAACAGGCGAGACCCTTCGCCCTGCCCTTCAGATAATCAAGTGCTCCCCGGGCATCACATGCGTTAGCGGCGCCATGCTGATGATCACGCAGACTCCTCAGTATGGTGAGGACGGCGTGCTCGTGGTAGGCGATGTGGCAGTGACACCGATGCCCGATGCCGGCCAGCTTGCCCAGATAGCGGTATGCACCGCCCAGACCGCACGTTCAGTGGCTGGATTTGAGGATCCCCGCGTGGCGATGCTCTCGTTCTCCACAAAAGGGAGTGCTAAACATGAGGTATGCGACAAGGTGATTGAAGCCACCGCTCTCGCCAAGGAGCTCGACCCGTCGCTCAAGATTGACGGTGAGCTTCAGGCCGATGCCGCCCTCGTGCCAAGCGTAGGCAAGAAGAAAGCGCCGGGCTCAGAAATCGCAGGCAACGCGAATGTATTGGTATTTCCGAATCTTGAGGTAGGCAACATAGGCTATAAGCTCGTGCAGCGTCTGGGCAACGCCGACGCCATCGGCCCGATCCTCCAGGGTATCGCACGCCCCGTGAACGACCTCTCCCGCGGCTGTTCAGTGGATGACATCTATAAGATGATAGCCATCACCGCCTGCCAGGCAATGGACGCGTCGAAAGTGTAAACTTTAAACTATAAACTATAAACTACAATAATGAAAATTTTAGTATTGAACTGCGGCAGTTCATCGATAAAGTATGCGCTTTACAACATGGACGACCACAGCGTGGTCACCTCAGGTGGCATAGAGAAAATCGGACTGCCCGACTCTTTTATCACAGTCAAAGTAAATGGTCAGAAAATCAAGTGGGAAGAGTCGGTCCCGGAGCATACGGCCGGCGTGCAGCTGATTTTCCGTGTGCTCACTGAAGGCGAATATGCAGTGATGAGCGACCTGCATGAGCTTGATGCTGTAGGTCACCGTCTGGTACACGGCGGTGAGCGGTTCAGCGAGTCAGTGCTTATCACCGACGAGGTGATGCGTGACTTCTCGGCCTGCAACGACCTGGCTCCGCTCCACAACCCAGCCAACATCAAGGGTGTGAACGCAGTGAAGGCGCTGCTGCCCGACATTCCGCAGGTGGGTGTGTTCGACACCGCTTTCCATCAGACGATGCCCGACTATGCCTATATGTACGCCACCCCATATGAGCTTTATGAGAAATACGGCGTTCGCCGTTACGGTTTCCATGGCACCAGCCACCGCTACGTAAGCAGCCGCGTGCTCGAGTACCTCGGCATCAGCAGTCCTGTGGGAACGAAAATAATCACCTGCCATATCGGAAACGGTGCTTCGATTGCAGCCGTGAAGGACGGTAAATGTGTCGACACCTCAATGGGACTTACTCCGCTTGAAGGTCTGATTATGGGCACACGCTCGGGCGACATCGACGCCGGTGCCGTCACCTTCATCATGGACAAGGAAGGACTCGACACCAAAGGCCTGTCGAACCTGCTCAACAAGCAGTCGGGTCTGCTCGGTGTAAGTGGCGGAGCAAGCGACTTCCGCGACATCCTCAAGGGGATTGAGGCAGGCAACGACCATGCACGCCTAGCCAAGGAGATGTACACTTACCGTATCAAGAAGTATATCGGCCAGTATGCTGCCGCTATGGGCGGTGTGGATATCATCGTCTTCACTGGCGGTGCTGGCGAGAACCAGTGGGAGGTGCGCGAAGGTGCCACCAACGGACTGGAGTTCCTGGGCGTGAGCATGGACGTGGAGAAGAACCACTCGTGCCGTGCGAAAGAGATGACGATATCAGCCGACGACAGCCAGGTGAAAGTATGTGTCATCCCGACCGACGAGGAGCTGATGATTGCCACCGACACACTCAACATCGTGTCGAAACTCTGACGGCAGAGAATGTAAAAACGTGTAACAGTCAAGAATTGATTTTTTCATTACAGGAATTGCAGGAATTTATGGAATTATTCTTTGTAATACATGAATTATCATGAATTTACCATGAGTTTTCCATGAGTTTTTCACAAATCAGTATTTACACAGATTGTTTATACAACTGAATTCCTGCAAAATCAAGCAAAACAGAAACTTGAGTATATACAAAAAACCGGGTGTGCCAGTTGGCACACCCGGTTTTTTGTATATATAATATTCGATTACCAAAGTCCGGAGGTTCTGCCTTCTTCAATGTCTTTGAGGAGCATGATCATAGCCTCTTCTTCCTCTTCCTCCTCAAGTGCCTTAACGTCGTATGGCTTGTTCGGATCTGCTTCTTCCTCGCTTGTTTCCAAAGCGAACTGACGCTGGAGAACAACAGATGTCTCCTCTGTCAACGGTCTCTTATATAGCTTTTTCATATTTAATTTATGGTTGGGTGGCATGGGGACGATGCCCCATGCCTGGAATTTAATTAAAAAACTGATATTACTTTACCAAAACTTTTCTTACAGATCCGTCTTTCATGCGAACGACATTCATGCCTTTCTGCAGTCTGCCGATTTTCGCACCCGACACATTGTAAACACCCTCGATGTTAGAGAAGTCGAACGCACCCTCAGTCACGTTGTTGATGCCTGTAGGCTCATCGTTGACGAGGTTGATGGCCTTCACCTCGCTGCCGTTGCCCTTGAGGTAAGCACGGTAAGCAGGATAGTTGGTGATGTCGCTTCCGACTCTGTAGAACTTCTGTCCGCCGTCAAGCGTCTGAAGCACGTAGTTGCCGGCTTCCACGGTGTTCTGAGCAGCCAGTGTACCCACGAGCAAGCCCTTCTCAACAGGATCGAGCGATGCGGCTGTGCCGTAGCCTTCGCAGTCCTCACCGATTTCCTCCTCCTCGGAGAAGAGAATGTAAGGTGTGTTGGCCTGAGGATCTGTCACTTCTGTCATCACAAGCGTGTTGTTGTCCATATCCTCAACCTCGTATGCCACAACTCCGTAAGGGAGCTCCGGCTTGAACGGGAACATACGTGTTGCGTAAGCACCTTCAGCGATTGCCACCTCAACAACAGCAGGCTCAACCGGCACGACACTGAAGTCAT
>JAEEGL016827000.1_pt1 | contig 53576 bp, 78 predicted proteins | sample 9134231 | NCBI WGS metagenome assembly JAEEGL01 (sample SAMN16246548, study PRJNA631951) | gut metagenome | biome: gut microbiome; feature: rumen; material: fiber-attached | host: Bos | place: Iran: Karaj | collected 2018-10 | reverse complement strand
GAGAAATGGATGAAGGCACAGTATTCTCAGGAGGAGCAGGTGACTATCATACAGAATCAGGAAGAGAACCCGCAGGAGTATGAGAGGATGCTAAGATGGAGATACTGGTGCGAGGAGCTTGCACATGCCATCCTTGATGATGTAGACCTTGACATCGCCAAGCAGCAGAAGATACGTGAGATTTCCCAGTATGATGCTTCAAGTGCCGTCAATGAGTTTACATTCGGAGGCAAGCAGATGTGGTTAGATGATGCCACAAGGACTAAGCTGTCAAAGAGGTTCGACACTGATGAGCAGGACGGCAAGACAGACACCAAGCTGATTTATGACGGAGTGTCGTATGACCTTCCAATCCAGCAGGCGAGGGCTATGCTCCATCAGATAGAAAGCTATGCGAGGGACTGTTTTGACAAGACCAATGAGCACAAGGCAGCAGTGATGGCCAAGAGGAGCATCAACACCGTAAGGAACTATGACTATACGGTGGGCTATCCTGAAAAGCTGAATTTTGACCAGATGTTCGGTGAATGATGAACGTCCTGCTGATAGTAAACATCCTTCTGGTGGTGTCCTACGTGGGCATCACCATCGGGAGGATGAAAGCCCTCCCAGAGAGCATCAGCGCAATGGTGTATGAGCTGCCGAAGGGGAGACAATGGGTGTGGAGTGTATGGCTGTGCCTTGTGTCATTTACCCTGATGCCTGTGCTTTTAGAGAAGCTACCTGATAATGCAGAATTTCTTGGATTCCTTACTGTATTGGGATTGGCAGGTGCTGCTGTTACTCCACTGATACATGCAGACACAAGAAAGTGGCACTATGTAGTTGCTGTAGGGGCTGGAATACTATCTCAGGTGTGTACGGCAATTCTAAGTCCTTGGTGGCTGGTACTGTGGTTAATTATGTTAGGACTACAGTATATATTAGAAAATTATTCAGACAGTAAAGCAGCAAAGGCACTATATGGTAAGCAAGTGTTTATAGCAGAATGTATTTGTTATATGATTCTTATTTTAGGAATTGCGTTTTAGAATATTGATCATGTGTTTGTTTTGGAGACAGTCTTACGGGCTGTCTCTTTTTTATATCTATACTGAAGCAGTAAGTACCAATAGTAATCCTCTGATAATAAGAAACATATCTTAGTTATAAGCATTGTTTTAATCCTTGCTCTATTTTTCATACCTTTGCATTGTCTAAATATTAATGATTATGAAAAGTATAGAAGAATTAAAACAGGAGCAGTATGACCTCAAAGCCAAGCTGCATGAAGTCATTGAGTTGATAAACAGTGAGCAGTACTATGAGCTGTCTGACGGAGAAAAGGGAATCATTAATCAGCAGAGAGTAGGGATGGAACTATATCTAAGTTGCCTTACCAAAAGGATCTATGGTAATATGGATAATCCTGATACAAGCAATCTGCTATGGCTCACTATGCTGTATGGCATGTTTAATACAAGTAGTGGCTTTGGTTCTGATACAGGATATTTGAAGGACCAGTTGAAAGCATCAGATTTTGATGGTTTAAAGGAGGAAGAAGATGAATAATGATGCTGTAATCAATCATCTGGCTCATATAACAGGAGCTTCAAGGAAGCAGGTTATAGATACCCTCAAGAAGATGGGTAATATTCCTGAAGTAAGAAGAGAGCTTGATAAGATAAAGAAATGACCTACGACGAAGAAAGTTGGTTGCTGGATGTCATAGACCAGATGGCAAGGGAGATTCATAGGAATAACCTTATGCTATCTGGTATATGTGATGCTATTAATGGATACTTAGCTAATCACCAAAAAGAGAATGAGGATGATTTTGGAAGGAATGTTCTTGCAAATTTGATTTCAAATGTAGTTGATTTAAGCAAAATCAAGAAATAAACCAAATAATAAGTAATGAATGAGCCTGCTAATTTATTGGTAATTAGCAGGTTCTTTGTTGTTCTGGTAACATTAGAAAACCCTTTAAAATATACCTAACTTTGCACTGTCAATCGCGATGACAATGTGAATTTTAAGTTTTTGTTTAATTGAATTAAAATCAAAAGAAATTATGGCACAAAATGAAGGTGTTTATGTTTTTCCAGATGCTATGGCCAAGGCTTCAGGCATTGATCCCAATCTGTTGCTTGCTTTGCAGAATAATGGTGGTTTTGGCGGTAATGGCAATTGGATTTGGATTCTGTTCCTCTGGCTCATCTGGGGTAATAATGGTTGGGGAGGTAATGGTTTTGGTGGCAACAACGGAACTGGCTACCTTGCTAATCAGATTAGTAATTCAGAAGGCAGGGATTTACTGCTTCAGGCTATTAATGGCAGGGCTGATGCTCTTGGTCAGCTTGCATCTATTACTAACACAGGTGTAGAGACTATCAAGAATGGTATCTTTGCCCTTCAGAATGGTATTAATCAGGTAGGTGCTAATGTAGGTCTTACTGCTGCACAGACACAGAATGCTATTGCTATGGGTGACGCAAGTCTTAGCAGGCAATTGTGTGAGTGCTGCTGCAATATGCGCTATGAATTAGCACAGCAGACCAATGCCTTGCAGGCTCAAGCTGCCAATAACTTTGCTGCTTCTCAGTTACAGGCTGCCAATAATCAGGCTGCTACACAGCTTCAGATGGCTAACATTGAGAGCGCAGACCAATTAGCTGTTTGTCAGCAAACTAATGCTCTGACTTCACAGGCTGATAGAAACGCTAATGCTATTCTTGGGGCTATCAATGCACAGACTGTTGCAATGAATGACAAATTCTGTGAGTTGAAAGAGCGCGAATTGCAGAATAAGATTGATACCCAGGGTGATATTATTACTCAGTTGCGCAATCAGATTAGCAATGACCATCAGACTCTTCAGTTCAATGCTGCTTTCCATGCTCTTGATGACAAGATTGATGCTATAGCAGCTAAGCAGCCCCAGACAGTTCCTGTGCAGTGGCCTAATCTTGTAGCTGCTAATGCTACTCCCTATGTAGGAGGTTATGGCTATGGTGGCTATGGAAATGGCTTTGGTGGTGGTATTGTATTTTAATTAAGGATAGGAGGTTAAAGTATGGATTGCTGTCTTAATATTATAGCAACAAATGCAGGTGGTATTCCTTATATTACAAGTACAAACACCACTGTAGGCACAGAGACTATTGATATAGCTCTTGGATTTCGTAGAATACAGCCCGTAGGATATTTGACTGTGGCAATTTCAGATGTTATTCCTGCTGATGCAACGGCAACTTTACCTGTAACACTCAGTATGAATGGTACTACAAGGAATCTTACTCTTCCAAATGGAACCAATGTAACAGCTGCTGAGTTGCTGAATGTCAATACTATTACTGTATTTAACGATAGAAAAAGGGGCTTACTTGTGCTGATGTCAAGAACAGTTATTTAACAATAAAAAGTAATTAATCATGTTTTCAAATCTAAGTAAAGGCAGTGTCCTCTATGGGTTGGACACCAAAGACGGAATAAAGGTATTCAATGCTACTGTTGATACAGTATCAATACCCAGACCCAGATTTATGCAGAACACATTTGGCCAACTTCCAGAAATGGTATTGGACATAGTAGCTACTGTAAATGGAGAGAGAAAGGAATACAAAGAGATTCCTGTGAACAATGCTATTGCAGACTTTGGGCCTAATACATTTGTTCTTTCTGATAGTAAGGATTCTTTGACTAACTACCTGAAGGCAAAACTTCAGGAAAGTGAGAATATTGTAAACAGCAGAAGTGTACACGAAGCATTAATCCCTCAATATAAGCAGGCTCTTGGTGAACTCAATCCAGAGATTGCCAATGACAATGCCGTTAAGGAACTAAGAGGCCAAGTAGAAAGTATGCAAAACCAACTTGCAGAGGCACTAGCCTTGCTTAGACAGAAAGCATCTAATCCAACAGTTTAAGAATATGATGGTAATTAAGTTTAGAAGCAGCGAGGATCACAGTGACCTCATGCATAAAGTTAAGAAGATGCGTAAATTCACTGAAGAGCTGGAAGACATTCTCAATGATTGTTATGAGGATGATGAGCCTGAATATCGTGGCATGAGAAGTTATCGCAGAGAATATGACGATGATGATATGCGCATGGAAGGAAGGTATGGTTATCGCAGAAGCTATCGTAGGGGTATGTAATAACTTGGTAGGGCAGGCTAATAACCTGCCTTACTTTAAAACAGATTAAGACTATGTATCAGACAAGAACTGGAAGTTATGATGAGATTCCTGAAGGAATGAAGCTCTATATCAACAACTATGGATGCCACTTCAACAAGAAACTCTGCGATGAAGCTGTAAGCAGGATGTACAAGGAGACAAATGGAAATAAAGAGAAAGTCCAGCCCTATACCAAGGAACAAGTGGAAGATCTCCTTAAAAAGAACAATATCCAGCTTCAGAGGGGTAAGTTGTATGATGCAGCCTATGTAGCAAACATGTGCCTGAATGACTATTATGGAAAGTCTGTTCCTGATATGCCACACATGGCAATGTTTATCAGGGATATGATTGATGACCCAGATGCAGAGGATGGATTCATATTCAACCGCTTTTATGCGGATCAGATGTTTATGAATAACCCTATTGAATGGGAAGATATGATTTAAAATGGTTAGGCAGACATTTGATGTTGATGGTTATTGGGAGGTCATTATTTACTACGATGTAGATTATGACCTCTTTTACTGTATAGCCGATGACCTACTACAAATTGGATTCACGGATGAAGCTATAGAGGGAGTAAGAAAAACTATGGAGTCTGGAGAGGCAAAGGCAGTGACTTGCAGCCGTAACCACACAAGTATTGTCCTTTTCAACAGGCATGATTCAATTTCAGACTATATCAGTTCCATAGTACATGAGGCAGAACATATCAAGCAGGCTATGCTTAGGGCTTACAGAGTTGGAGATGAAGGAGAGCCCCCTGCATATACCATAGGCTACTTGGTAAAGAGAATGTGGGAAGTATTCAGCAGACTGATGTAGAAAGAGGAGAGCTTTTCACTCTCCTCTATAGCTACCATAGTGTTTATTCTCAACTATTACTAAGCAAATTTTTTAGCTAAATCCCACAGAATGGGTCTCTAAGCTCTCCCTCACCTTCAGACTGGAAGGTATCAGAAGAACTTGTCTCTTCAGCTTGAGCAGCATCTGCTGGGTCAACAAAATCAAAGTCATCATCCATGCCTGCAAATTCATCATACATAGAATCTGGGCCTACGTTTGGATCTCCATCACCTTCATTATGGGCCATAGGAGCCTCAACAGAGCCTATATCAGGTAATTCTCCATCTTGGTTGTATTCGTCGCTTACAGGGAATTCCTTGGCCATTTTTTCCACAGACATCTCTATATTGAACAAAGGCAACCTTGGGTAAGTCTGATACTTAGTCAGCTTATGATAAATAGGTGTTCCAGGATACTGATCAAACATATTCTGGTCTAAGACATATACATCCCCATTATACTGGATATAAGGATATACGTTGATTCCTTCAAGCTGAGGATTGGGACTCATAACCTCATTAATCATCCTCTTCCTCATCTTCTTATCACTGAGGTTAATCCTAATAGTTCCAGCATCTTTATTGACATCGTCACTGCTGATAATACTACTTACATTGTATGCAGCCTCAGGATAAGTCAGCAGGAACTGATGAATGAAGTTTTCTTCTTCCTCAGGAGTTATTTCTCTCTCAAGCTCATTCAGAGTATCTGTGTAAGCTGGGAAACTAGTAAGGAACTCCGTAGTAAACAGATGTGAGAAACTATCATGAGTAAATTGCAATCCATTGTCAAAATAACTATACACAAGTAAATCTTTGGCTAAATTTCTTGCAACAGGATTGTCACTATACAGAAGAGCATCAAACCTTCTCTGTATATCCTGCTTTTGTCCCTTACTCAAACTACCTACATCTTGCAGTATTACACGTTTCCTTGAACCGAAGCTCTTTACTTGAAGAACATTGCTCAAAAGGTCTCTGATGTCCTCATTCTCTTGAATTATCTGCTGATAATCTGATGGGAAAGTTTCCAGATAGTAGTCCCTCTTCTGCTTCATAGTTGAACCTTCCTCATTGCCAAAAAGTGAGGAGTCTGAGAGCATATAAGTAATATAAGAAATATAGATACCATTTACTATTTTCTCTCCAGACTTTCTTGCTACATACTCACTAAGATTATAGAGAATAGGCTTCACAATCCTGTCATCAAACCACTGCTTTGCTCCAAAGAAGTAAGGATTAACAAGACTATTGAAAGAGTTGATACCCAGAGAATACATACCATGCAAAAATGCCATCCTCTGTCCTTTCAACTGTTCTCTTACTTCCTCCTCTGAAGTTGTGACATCAATAGCATTATTGTTAATAGCTTCCTTGATTCTAACAAATGGGAAGTCTCTCTGGCCCATCTTTGCATTGAATAAGTCAACCTTATATCTTTGAATCCTTGCCTTTGCATAGCTATTCTGCATAGCACCATTAGGAGAGTCTGCTCTTGAAATCTGAGTCAGGTATTCCTGCGCCTCATGTTGCACCAACACTCTGTAGCACAAGCCTGCAATAGCCTTATCCTCTTCTGCTGTAAGCTCAAAAGGACTGATAAGACTCTTAATCAGCATATCAGTAGTTACTTCTACCGGAGTAGTAAGAGCACCCTTACCAAGAGTCTTTGACCAGTAATAATTATTCTTTTCAATGCTTTTTGATGTATAATTTGAGTCCTCCATGTGCTTTTGATTAATAACCAAAGCTGCTTCTAGATGACTCATTCCAAGTCTTAACATATATCCTATAATAGGAGCTGTTTTTTCAGTAGAACTCATATCCGCAAGATTAGGATCTTTACCATTATCAGCAGCAGCACCTAACATCTGTCCTACATTCTTTAAACGCTTACCTCCATCAGAGACATCCACATTAGAAATAACTCTACCATTTAGAGTAAACTGCTGCTCTGGTCTCAATCTTACATCAGCTCTTTGATATTTAGCAGTCATTGAACCCTGGATAGCATAAATACTAATTTGATTATCTCCAGCCATATTTCTTGCATGAGAATGAGCGAATGTCTGGGGATATACAGGAGACTCAGGAGCACTATAGTCACTGATAAATTTCTCTAAGTCCTTGGTAGAACTATTCAAAAGCAAATCAATAGCATCAGTCTTATTACCAGCACTAATAGCTTGTACATAAAGTTTTTGAATCTGCTCTGCTGAAAGTTTCATTACAGCAGTCTTGTATTCGTCATATCTATTAGGATACTTTTCTTGTAACAGATTCAGGAATTCTCCGATAATCCTATCAGGAGAGGGGAGTACTCCAGGGCCTGCTTCCTCATTATTCCTTATAAGTTGTTCTTTAAGATTAGAGTCTGTTAAAATTCTAGTAATTTTTGCAGCTTTTTTTGCGTCTTTAAAACCTTGAGGATTTAATACCTGTTCAGAGCCTTCTTTAGAAGTCAAGATACCAAATATCATCTGGATAAGCATATTGTTCCTTGCCTTCCTGCCATTCTCCTTGGGGGTCTTGTTGAAGTCATATTCAATCTTTCTGATGATAGGCTCATCAAGTTTGAAATCTTCTTTATTCTCTTCAAACCACTCTTTGAAGCTCTGAGGCTCTACATCAAGTAAATCATCAGCCAGCTGAGAGTTGGTGAATCGCATCATTACTTCTTTGTAGACAGCATCTTCTTTTGCATACGCCTCTCTTGCTGCCTTCATATCATAATTCTGAACATAGAAAGACAACAACATAACATACATCTTATCTACGTCAAAGTCAGAACCTGCAATATCAGTAATCTCGGCAGGCAGAACTATAGCAGAGCCATTCTGAAGAGGAGTAAAGTCTTTAATAATGAGAGGCATCATGGAAGACTTGTTCTCTGTAGGAATACGATAACCAACAGCTTTGTCTAAGCCTGCTTTCTTCAGTTTCTTGGGGTCTAGAACCTTCACTTCTTCACCAGCAATAATCTTGGTTTCAAGCAGCGGCTCAAAGAACCTCTTACTAGTAAGAGGCATGAGACACTCAGCACCTACCAGTTTACCATCTTTGTCAAATACCATTCTCAAGTCTTTGTCCAAGCCAATACCTGCTGCCTGAATAAGGGCTGCACCATTGATAGTCTGTTTGGTAATTCTATTCTTGAAGAATGAAGTTACAATCTCCTGCATCAAATTGAAGATAGTAGGAGAGTTAGGATTCAATACAAAGTTACCATTATCATCTATCTGGAGAGCCTCTGCAAAGTCTCTACCATACTTGGGATTGCCTCTTACAATCTCTATAACAGCATCACGAAGAGCTTCCTTAGACGCAAATATGTCTTTCAGTCCCTTCTTATTACCAGTACCAAAGAAATCCTCAATCAGATTTTCATTAAGTAATTCATAGTAGAAATCTACAATCGCATCTTTACCTTTGAAAGTATGAGTACCACCTTTAACCTTAATACTCATCTCAAAGTCATCAGGTAAGTCTGCTACTGCAATATTTCTTGCCTGAGAACCAAAATTAGTTCTTTCTGCATCCATGTGATGAGGTGGAGTAGGCTGTTGCTGATAGTAATTATCAAATGGGATAGTATGAACTACCTCAGTATTGATACCCTTACTACCATCAGGATTATTAACTAAGACTGCCTGCTCAAGCATAGATACTATCTCATCTTCAGTTGGTCTGAGGTAAGACATAATCTTATTATACTCTTCCTGAGTGGTCTTTCCTTCAGCAAGCTCCTTGTCAAGATCTTCCTTGATAGCTTTGTAGTTTGCTTCTGCATTTTCTACAGTGTTATCTAAATACTTGCCATCAACATAGGCAGTACTGAACTCAAACTCATTTCCCTCAGCAGTAACACCATTTTCGATAATGGCTACCACCTTATTAGGGTTGAATGAGATATTAACTACACCCTGATTACCTACCTTACCAGCAGACTCAAATTGCGCCATATCAATAAGATGATTACCCTCTGCATCTAAGTTCTCTTCCATAAATCTTGAAAGAGCCTTATAGACTGGAGAATCATTCAGACCATTGGCAATCAAGTCATACATCATTAGCGCACAAATCTCAGAGTTCTTATTCTGCTGGGGAACCAAGATAGAGCCACCATTGCCATCATTTCTTTCTATTACTGAATAAACAAATGGCTTTATGGTTTGGTAAATGATGTCAAAGTCAGCTCTATCCCATGTTCCATCCTTGAAATGCTGAAGAGCTGTTTCCATCTCATCAGTCCAGTTACCCATCATATCAAGTATACTTCTGAAGCTATGCATACTTCTGATAGCCTGTGCATCAGCAACATTAATATCTTGGAATGAGGATTTAATCTCTTTCTTGTCAGCCTCACTAAGTGTTGTTGAGTTGTCGATGATGGTTGCTATTTTATCATAGCTTGGTGAAGTTATAATGTCATCTGAGAGAAGAATAATGTTTTCGGTCTTCTTGCCATACTTAGAATTAGTATTTAATTGGATACCTCCAGCATAGACTTCCTTAAATCTCTTCTGGAAGTCGGTATCATTCTTGTAGAATGCCAAGTCAACAGTAGTCATCTGAATGATAGCAGCATTAGCATATACCATATTATAATACTGCTCTGCCTTCAAGGAATTACCGTTATTATACTGCTTATCATTCTCAGAGATGTATTCTCCCATCTTAGAGTCAACAGCAGCCTTGATAGCCTCAATCTGTGCTGCCTCAATCTCTTGCATGGTAGCCTTCTCATTCTTGAGTCTAAGCATTCTGTCTAAGAATGATTCACCATTCTCAAAGACATAGCTATTTAACTCAGGTAAGAAGCAGAACTGCATACCACGCTTGCCATCAAAGTTGGCAATAGCCTTAACTCTGCCTTCCTCAATAGCTTTGGCTCTCTGCTGTACATACTGGATTCTCCATAACTCTTGATTAACCAAGTTAACCAGTGCTCCCTGATGATGCATACCACTATCATCATTATAGCCGTAGAGAAGTTCTTCCATACTCATTCTAGGGCCTTTGACAGTCATAGACATGGGGCTATCAGAGAAGATAGGAGCCAAATAGAAGGCTGTCTTAGCTTCACTCTCTGGGTCATAGCTTCTACTTTGTACCTGCCAGACATCATCAGGAGTCCACTTGGAGTACTGACGGATAACAGCACCGTCTTCACCATATTCAGTCACATTGTCAATATTCCTGTAAGGTATTTCTTTCTGTTCTCCGTTATAGTTATACCAGAATTCAAGCCACTTGTTTCTCCACTCTCCAGTCTTTTGATTCTTGAACCACTCAAACTTACCAAAGTGTTCATCAATATAAGCCTGTCTCTGTTCCTTAGTACCCATACAAGCACCTCTGAATGTCTTCATCAGATAGTTATCAGCAGAGTAGCTATACTTGGTCTTCTTGCTTGCAGAATCATAGAAGCTCTGCATATAGCTGGCATCAGTAATCAGACCTCTGCCATCAAAGAAGTGACTCCACATATTCCTATTATAACTATCCCTGGTATCAACCATATAGTTAAAGGAATCTACCTTGTCATCGGCAACCTTAGAGATTGTGTCTGCAATATAGTGGAGATCTGAGAGCATATCCTTGAGTGTCTTACCTGACTCCATGATAGAATAAGCTGCAACACTATCCTGAGTGGCATCAATACCAAATGACTGAAGTAGCATCCTGACATTATCAAGAAAGTCGTTATACTCCTGAATGTCTTCTGGAGTAAGAGTTTCTTCCTCTGGATGCTGGGCATGGTATTCCATTAGTTCTGGCATACCAGCCAAGTCCATTCTATCCATAAGGTCAATAGCCGACTTAAGATGCTGCTTCAACCAATTGGCATTCTCCTTGTTTATCTTACCATCAGAGTTGTAGATACTGTGCTCTGATAGAATCATCCTGTTGTTATAGTTTGCCTCCAGTTTATCAAGCTGTGCTCTTTCTTCCATCTGATAATTCAGAGGAGTAACACCAAAGTTTTTGTTACCAATCTGTATCTTACCATAAGGAATATAAGCCTTCCTGAAGTTGGTGTAGAACTGAGAAGCCATAGCACCGCCAGTAGAAGGATACCTAAGATTGGTATTCCATTCGGGATTCAAATAGTCATCTGTAAGCCTATTAATAATCTGTCTAACCCAAGGATAGATTTCACTCATCTGCTCTAATACTGGGAATGTAGGATAGCCATTAGGATAAGTAGTCTCATTAATATCATTCCCCCACCTATCTTGGCCCTCATTACTATGGTCTACCTGAATAAAAGCATCTGAATTTTGCATATTCTTAGCAAGATAGGATAGGAGAGAGGCATATATTTGCCCCATAGGATAGTATCTTGTCTGTCCCAAGTCATCTTTCTCTGAACTTGGTCTCTCTACCTCATAGAGCATTCCTCTTACCTTCCTTGAGAGTGAATCAAACGGGTTGGTGTATCTTACCTGAAAATTCCAACCATCAGCACCACTAACTACATGACCTACTTCATCATCTCCATCATTCTGACTATCATTCTCATCCTCAGAGGTAGTCTGCTTTAACTCTAAACCTATAATTCTAATACCTTCTCTTTCCTCGATGTCAAGAGTAGCCTGAGTATTGAACAAGTCTTCAAAGTAGTCTATGGTGTTCTGCCACAGTTGTTTCATCTCCTCCGAAGCTCCCTCTAAATCCCACTGTAGCTCTTGCTTAATCTCATTCAAGATTACAGGAAGACCTTTCTCTTGGGCAACCATCTGCCTGCCAGTAATGGGATCTTTAATCTGATGCAATCTCTGCTTAGCTTGATCTTTCTCTTCTTGTGTAGCAGTGTCAGACTCAATGATATCAAGCTGCGCATCCATTTCATCCCAAAGAGCTTCATCAATAATTCTTGAGAAGATGCTTGAAATCATAGCCCCCCTGTCCTTAATCTGCTGAGGAGAGAATACCCGCTTAAATTGAGCCACTCTGCTATCCTTGACATCAAGGGCTGACTCATAGGCTACACTCTTAGGTCTCTCTGGCTTTGGTTTTTCAGGTTGCGCTGCTCTTGCTTCATCAATCCTTGCTTGAGCTGCTGCCATTTGTTCTGCTGTAGGTGCAGCTCCAAAGGTTGTAGCACCTGCTGCAAGATTGTTTGAGGTAGCATCAGAGGAAGATGAAGATGTAGAGGGTTTTGTAATTCTTGTACCACCTAATCCATAGTTGGCAGTGTTAAGTCTAAAATCTCCATCAATAACTGCAAAATGTCCATTCTGAGTTTTAATAACGTTTTCATCATGCAAGTCATTAATCAACAATCCTTTTTCTTCATTGATAAACTCGGTATTTCTTCCTCCATAAGGCTTAAAGCCAAGTTTACCCATGAAATCAACAATCTCTTCTTGTGTTACAGAATTTCCTTCAACAAAAGGCTGGGTAGCAACAATAACAAATTCGCCATTGGCATTTCTACCAAATCTAGAAAGAGTTAAGGCAGTTTCAGGAAATAAGGAATTATGAAGAACAACTCTATCAAGAAGTAACTGGGGCTCAATATAGTAATTAAGACCAATCTCTTTAACTACAGTTTTGCCATCAGAAGAAAGGAATACGACAGCTTCTCCTTCAGCTGCAAATGGATCTCCATATTTACCAGTTAATAATTCGGTAGTATTATCTACCCAAATTCCTCTTTCTTTTGCCCAAGACTCTAAGGCTGTTTTTTGTTGTTTTCCTAATTCTTTGTTTCCTGTTTTTTCTGTTTGAGCTTCTGGTACTGAGCTATAGCTTCCTCTCTGGAGATAGGCTTCTGCTTCTTCAAGTCTTCCACTACTCCCTCGGAGTTCTTCTTGTGAAAATCGTTGAGATAAAACTTCTCTGTCTGTTCCATTGTTATTATTATTTGATTGTGCAAAATTAATATTATTATTTGAATTACCAAAATTTTGAGAAGGATTAGAAGAAAAAGAGGTAGCTGATGCAGCAACACTTGAATTAGCTCCTTCTATAAGTTGCTGTGCAGCTATATTAGTTTTGGTCTCATCATTTGGCGTATCTACTACAATGTTTTCCTTTTGCCAGTCAACAGCTTCATTATATTGGTCTTTATTAAAGTGCTTTTCTTCAACCTCTTTCTCTGCTGACTTGCCCATAACCATAAAGACTACCTCAGGCTCTCCATGATTCTTTGCAATGTCATCATGATCATACTCCATATTGTAGTCCATAGAGGAAGCTGTCTTAGCTCCAAGTTTTAGTTCATATATTTCCTTAAGAGGCTGCTTATCACTATTATAGGCATCAAGATGTGTTGCACCTTCTGTAATTACAAAGTCCTTAATAGCAGAAAGGAATCCCCTTTGTAATCCAAGATTAAATACAGAAATAAGGTTTCCATCTGGCTCAATAGCAAAACCACAAGTACCATCTTCGTTGAGATAGCATTTGCAGTCACTATAGTCTTCATGAAGATCAACAAGCTCTCCATTTTCTGTATAGTGCCTTACTACTTCAAAGAAGTCATGGAATAGCTGTGGAGAAACATCTTTTCTTATTTTAAAATTAGACGTTTCTCCTTTCTTGTTTGTATAAGTTAAAGCAGGCCCAGACAGGTTCCCGCTATTACTACCCTGGGACTCAAGTTCTCTTCGTAGTAAGTCTGCCAGTCTCCCTCTGTCAGCCTCTGTAAGGCTTGCAGCTCTCCCTGAGACAGTACCTCCTTTTCTACTTTCTTCTTGTACTCTTCTAAATTCTTGTCCATAATTTATCTCCTTATTATTATTTAAACGATTTTCTTCTTGATTTATTGTAATATTCTGAAGCTTTTGTAATTCACTCTGAAGATACTCAAAGCATTTAGGTGCTTTTTCTTTTAGCATAGCCTTACCAGTGCCTATACCATCAGCAGGAATCACAATAGTCTTACCACTCGCTTTTGCTTCAGAGATAGCAGAATCTACCTGGCTCTTGAACTCATTAAAGTCAGCGTCTGTGAAATAAGAGTTCTCCTGTGTTCCCCTATTCTTCTTAGTGTCTATACCTACAGCATTAGGAAGACCTCTAATTACTGCCTGAGTAGAGCTTGGAACATACTTGGTTACAGTTCTGTCACGAGTATTATCTCCAAACAAAAATACCTTATCCTGCTGTTGTGCAACCTGATTTCTTGTCCAGTAACCATTAAATACTTCTACTTTGGGGCGAGAAGAATCCTGCTTGTTTTCATCACCCTCTGTAGCTACCACTGAGTTGGTGGTGGTAGTTTCCGCTTTTTGTTTTTCTCTGAAGGCAATCTGAGAGAGTCTGAGGATTTCTTTCCTGTCCCCATTTTCATCTCCCCACTTCATAATCTTAGAAGAAGATACAGAAAGGATATCGTTGTTCTTGTAGACCACATACTTATGTCCTTTATGATCTACAACAACAGCATCTCCTCTTTGGACTGCAAGGTTAGCAAGTACTCTTGTTCTATGGGTCTTCAGACTCTCAATATTTTCTGAGAATACCTCTTGACCTTTCTTATTAAATATCTTATTTCCTATTACAGTGTAAGTCTGTACTTTCTGTCCAGGTAGGGCATAAGTAATCTCTTCAGGAATATAAAGAAATGATTTTCCATCCTTATTACGGTTCTTTTCAACAAAATGAACAAGAGCAGTATAATCAGGAACAAAATCGGGTTTCTTATTCATTTCTTTATTATATGCACCAATCCACTCAGCACACATATCAGCATTAAATCCTGCCCTGTTACATGCTTCTGGATACTTTTGGAGAATTTTATCTGCCACTTTCTGAATATCAGGAGTGACCACAAGACACATATTTCCCATAAATCTATTCTCTATTAATAATTTTGGGCAAAGATACAGAGAATAAATTTAAGGGGAAAACTAGTAAATTTTTCACTTATATTACAGTAGTAAAAAAAATCCATCACCCCAATATTTCCTTTATATAGTAGAGAAATATCAAATTCAAGTACTTCTCTACTATATAAAATTAGAGTGTGAACAAAGGAAATGTAATTAACAGGTTTTCATCTATGTGTCTGACTTCTTTAACTCTTCTATCAATGCATCAGCTTGCTCAACAGCCAACTTTGCTATAGTCTCTCTGTTATAGTCTATAGAGCCAAAGAAATTCGTTACTCCCTGCATAGCCGCGATTGCTGCCTGATTCCTCAGAGCCTCATAGTCAACATCTGAAACCAGTTCACTTTGTGGTTTTCCGTTAATGACCAACTCAACCTCATCCCATGTGTAAGCATATCCATATAGGTCATACACTTTATCCTGAAGCCTCATTAAGAAGCCGTCTCTCTTTCTTATTGCATTCATAATCTATTCCTCCTTTGGTAGTTTATCTAATAATTCGCTTATGCTTATTCTGTAATTACCGCATTCTAGCATACGTGTGGCGCAACTATAATCTTTACCAGACTCAAAATCATACACTATGCTATATTCATCTGGAAGATGTGAGACTTCTGAAAGGTTAAGTTTCCACTTCGGCAGATCCTTCAAGGCTTCTGCTTTACCAGCTTCTCTTGCTTGATCAAGTGCCTTGTCAATAACTGGCTGGAGCTCTTTTTTGGCAGCATTCAAGATTCTTATTTTATGCTTCAGCATAGCTGCTATGTCAGTAAAACCATCGCCTTTGTTTAGTTCATAGTCATGGATAGTCATCAGTATCTCTTCTTCAAACTCTGTCAGCTCACAATTAGGGGAAATTCCCCCATTATTTCCGCTAATTTCCTTTATTTCCTCTATGCACTCAATAGAATTTATATCTGCTCTTGCAAATTTACCATTGTCTAAAATGACTACAGCATCACCTTGTGTATAGCCGACCACATAGCCTTTGTCCCCTCGATGATAGTAGCCAAAGCCACTATTAGGACTGTCTTTTTTTAATAATACTCTAATCTTCCTCATAAGCTCAAATCGCCTCATTAAATAATATTGATTATAAATCTTTTTTCTTTGACAGTAGCCTCTCTGTCTTTAATAATAATAGTAGAATCCTCAAAGCAGAAACAATCTGACGATAATCCCTTGTAAAAAGGCCCATTAGTGCAAATATTGTCCATCTGTAGGCTTACTGGTCTTACCACATCCATATCGCCATGCTCTGCTAGGATCTGGCCAATTCTTCCATACAATTCACTTAATAACATAATCTATCTCTTTTAAGTTACAATACCAGCGATAAAGTCATTTCTTAAATCTCCATTTGAAATAGTCCTTCATATCACGTTTTAATAGCGCAAACTTGATTAACTTCCAACCAACTGATAGCAAATCATTGGCATTATCAAAAATCATTGCGTTATGAAGTCCCATGACATAAGTACCCTCTTGAATCTCCACGACATACTTTCCTTTGTTCTTGTATGCTTTCATCCACATTTCCGACTTTGTATCATCAAAGCCACCATTAACATTTACGGCTACTTTCATAATCACTTATCCTTTAAAAGTTCAACAATCTTTCTTATCTCAGCCTTCCTGCGCTGCTCACAGAACTTGCAGTTGCCTTTGTGGGTAAACACATAGCCTCCTCTAACGCTATTTTTATAATATTCACAGCCATCTATGTAGACTACTGTTACCCAATCAGAGTAGTCTGTGTTAGGGTCAAAAGTAGGACTCCCTTTAATATCATCCGGTATAGCATTACATCCTGCCATCACAACAGCCGCGAGTGCAATTAATATCAACTTCTTCATTTTATTGTTTCTCCTATATTTAGTCGTTCAGATTCCCATGATGGAACCTTAATCCATATATAATCATAACCGATACTATCAGCTAGATGAGGAGTAAGTTTTAATTTAAGCTCAGGTCCATTTATAGGTGTTCTTTTCCCTATAACAACACATCCTTTATATCTTATCGGATTACACTCATCCTTGAATGTACATCCGATAATAATTACCGATATAGCCAATAATAGTAGCTTCTTCATAACTTAATCTGTTTTTGTATAGCATTCACAATCCTTACAAAAATCCTCATCCTTCACCTTCCCAAACCACAGGCTCCAGCAGCCACTTAAAGGCTTGTCTGCTTCTGGGTAGTTGCACCAATCTGGTTGTTTAACCTTGTCCATCTTCGCCTCCTTTCTTTAAAGATTCATACGCCTTAATCATTGCCTCCCTCTTCTCCAGAGTGTCTATGTGATGGAAGGTCATTGTGTCTCCATCAACTGTGTACTCTGGATTCCATTTTGATTTACTCATCGCTATCTCCTTTCAATGCTTTATCAATATGACTTTTTGCTGTTCCAAGCATCTCACTTATTACCTGAAGGTCTTCCTTTTCTGCTAATGATGGATCACCTTTACGTAACACATTCCAGAAAACAATGTCATTACAATCAGCTTCAATGATAATCTTATAGTCTCTTTTGTATCTCATTCTTTGCCTCCTTCCTTAATATAGTCATAGAGAAAACTCAGCTCCTGATGGGCTGCTACTATCAGTGATTCCATTTCATGCAGAGCAATCAACTCATCACCGTCATCACGCCTTGTTCTTGCCTCTACCAAGTCGCCGGTACATTGGTCTATGTTCTGAATGAGACTGCTGATGTCTAATAAGACCTGTTCTTTTGTCATAACTCAATAATCTGGTCTGTGAATAATCAAATCAACTAAATCCTCCTTGGATAATTTTTAGCAGTTCCTCCCTCTTCTCATAATATCGCCTCAGTCTGTCTTCATAAGAAGATGCGCATATAGCATCATTAGAAGAGACTGCGGTATTATTTATCATTGCGGCAGTAAGCAACCCACATTGATCTGTGTCTATGATATAGTGAGGACATCTTCTACACATAGCCAATCCTTTGTACGGGCAATTGTCTGGTTGTATCATAATTCTATTTATTATTGTTACTTTCCTTTCTGTAATGTATCAGGAATATTGAAAAGATCATCTATGTAACACCATTTACTAACGTCTTCTATCTTTATGATTCCAAAGAGAGAACAAAGCGTATCAATTCCTTCTGGAAATGCTACATAGGCTCTCATATTAGGACGTACAACTAAAGCTAATATTTCTTTGTCTTTGTTGGGGATTTCTGTTCTTGCATCATGCCAGACATTCTTCAGGAACCAGTCTATTGCTGTCTCGAATACAGCAGGGTGACAATACTTTTCGCACTCTGCCTCAATCTTTGATTTCATCTGTTCTGTCATGTCAGTCCTCCTTATTTACCTCTCTAAAGCCACCATATTCGTTAAGAGCATAGGAGTGAGGTTACCATATATGTCTTTAATTAAGGCACACCAAGCAATAATTTCAGCATCCCATCCATACTTTTCTGTCAATTCCATTACGTCTTCAATATACATATCCTATTCCTCCATCGCTTTTTTAAACTGTTCTACGAATCCTTCTGTATCATTGGCATTGAGCTGTCCCCAATACTGAATGAGGTTGGTGTCAAGCCAGTATGTTGCTTTCTCTACCACCTCTTCCTTTGCTATCTCCACTGCTCTAAGGGCATTCTCTGGAGTGAGCCAAGGATGTGCTTCTGGTACTATATTACCTTTGTCGTTCAATGTAGGAACTTGCATTAGATTGCTACAATTCCTTGTATGTTCACAGATAAATTCTTCTGCCTTACTCATCTTTCATTTGTCTCTTTTCTGTGTTTTAAATCGTTTCAATACTTCTTGGTAATAACCAATAGTCTCTGACTTAATATCAGTCTTGCAAAGTTCTATTTCAGTATCAACCTCAGCAAAGATGATGTATAGTTCTCTCATATCTTCCCAACCAAGTTCCAAGTCTTTCTCTGCTTGGTGGTAGCCTGCTATATATGCAGGCTTCTCCATGCAGGCATCTTCAAACGAAGAGCCTTCGCAGTATTTCTTTGCCAATTCTTCTGCCTTACTCATAGTCAGTCATTTTTTATGATTACCAGTTTAACCTTGTCGCCTTTATTTAACCCAAGTTTATTCATTTCTTGTGGCAAATAATATTTATCTACCGAAGATGGATTATAAAGTATAATTTCATTTGAGCATGGAACTTGTGATACAACAGCTTCAATCGATTTAGTCATCATCTCCTCTTTCATCTTTCCCATACCAGCAAGCATAGCATGGTCTTCTGCAAGTTCTATGGTTTCTTGGTCTTGTTGTTTCTGCCATCTAGCACCAGCCTTGAAATGTTCCACACACAATAACTTTTCGCCTTCATCGTATTTACAAGATTCTGCATAATCAAATGCTGCATCATCCAAGCCCTCGCTTACAGACTCTTTTATCCTCGCCTGACAGGCAGCAGAACAAAATTTACACGACCTCTGCCTCTCTTCAAGGGTACGGTTGTATATACACTCATCGCTTACTGGCTCTTCTCTCCATTCGTGAATAATGAACTGGTGATATTCATCCATAGCCTTGTGCAACCTTGAAGCATCAGTAGTAAGATACTGTGCAGCATTGTACATTGCATCGGCAAGTTTCTTAATTTCTTTTAGTATCTCTTTGTCCGTCATACTATTCTCCTTTATTTAATTTTATAATCTTACAAGGATAACTTTTGTCAATAAACAAATCGTAGCATTCTTGTGGGTATTTAAAAGCAGTCCCAATACCAAGAATGAAGGATAAAAACATACACCCTAAAACTAAAAGTCCTATCAATATTTTTTTCATACTTCTTCTCCTTTCTGTGCTAATTTTTCAATAGCCATAAAATAACTCTCCTTTATAATTTTAGCTTCTTTTGAATCTGGATTTACACCATTTTCTTTGAGGACATCATCTATATCTGGGGTGGTAACTTTTGTGCTATTGCTAACACTTAGCCCAAGTTCAAAGAAATGTTCTGCGGTTTCTTTTATATAGTCTATCAACTCTTCGTCATTTGGTAACCCCTCCCACAGCCAATCTGAAATGCTCTTCTCCAAGTCCAACTCTTTCGTCTCAATGGAGTCAATAGTGCAGAGAATCTCATGACACACATTACCTTTAGCTGCTTTAACCTCTGTACTATCTTCATCATATTCAGAATCATAACGATTCATTAATTTCTCTATCTCCGCTACTAAAGCGGCTTTGTCTATCAGTTTCATAACTTCATTTTTCAACTATTTTATGAATACTATCTTTATTCTTTCGCCATCATCCATATTGCGTGTTATAGTAGGCAACTCAGGAACGACCAAATGGATTTCTCCCCCATCGTCTACTATTCTTCCTTCGACTGCTTCTCTAAGAAACTTATCGTAGGCTTTTGCTTTTTCCTCTATTGATTTAATTGTTGCCATAGTTATTTCTTATTATTTTCAATATAAAACTCTTCATACGCTATTCAAAATTAATTGTTAGTTCTTTTGTTTTTTACTCCCCCACTACCAAATAGGGGTAGCCTGAATGATAGTGGAGGAAACCCAGTGGGTATATAAAGAAACGTGACTAATTTCTTTGTTTGATATTAGGAGTTATAAAACCTTCAGAGTTTACAGACATGAAATCAATATAGCGGATATCAGTCATAATATCCTCTGGCTGAACATGACCATAATGACACCTAAGCTGCTTGAACAACTCAAAGTCTGCCTCATAGATTTCATTGTCGTAGTCTCCAGGCCACCAAGTACGCTTATGGGATTTGTTTCCGGCAATAGTCTTCATCATATACTTGACTGAAGTAGAGCTACAAGCCTTATTATAAATCCAATTATACTTGTTATTGGTGTTATTGAGGATAAACTTGATACTCTGTGGATAATGCATCCAATCCATCATAGAGAGAGACTTCAATCCAGCAGATACAGTATCTTCATCGGAAGAATTAAGCATATCCATAATAGAACAAAGACTATCAAAATCCAACTGATTAGTTTCACTACTCAAAGATTCCTGGACAGATTCCTCAAAGACAATCTTCTCAGCAGGGATACTGTGAGTCAACACATCCATAGCCCAAGACATTGAGTTAGGAACATATAGTACTTCACCATAATAGAAGAACTCTGAATTTACCAAATCCTCAAGAGTATATGGCTTACGGGAACCATAACTATCATCTGGATTACAAGTCATTAATACCTGAAACTTATCTCCTTCACAAGCATCTTTAATGCGCTTATGGGCATCATCACTATCAATATGCACCATCACAATTAATTTTGCTGACTCATTAATAAACAGGGCCTTTTTACGAAGATCGAATTCACCATATTCAGGTTTTGGAATAATGACAGCATCAGAGAGGTAAGGATTAAGGCTCTTCTTATACTTCTCTCCCATCATAGAACGAGACAACTTACATGTAGGGTGGGTGAATACCTTCTTAGCAGAAGTCAATAACTCCTTGTGATTAGTAACCAACTCTGGTGTAAATCTAACAGTGTTTATCCAACTATAAGTAAGATTACTCTCATTGTACGCTTTTACTGGTAGATCCTTATTGATAATATATGCACCAGTGCTGTTATCAAAGCTGTAGGGGATATAGAAACCCCAAGTACCACAGAAACAAACGTCTCCGAGGGCTACTATGTTGTAGTCCTCAAAGCCATGTATATGAGCATGATTCTTTAATAATTGCATTGCTATTATACTTTAATTATACAATCACCTTACTACGAATCTTAGAATTAATCAATAGCTTAGTAGTCTTAGCAGGATACTTGCCAATCACAGTCTTAATAATATGGAACAGCAAGTCATCAGAGAGCAGCTTACGGGGATTTTCAATGAACTCCAGCAATCTGTCTTGCACCACATCCTGCTTTGCTCCATTCTGAGAGAAATAGAACATGATATAGTTAAGTAACCTGATGGCAAGGATAGAGGCAATCTCAGTCTTCATTCTCTCTCCTTCATACACACAGTCATGAATCTTAGGCTCTACTATCTCCCATTTCTGCATCAGCATATCTTTAGGAGCTATCAGCTTATCCAGTTTCATGGAGATAAATGTAGTAAACAGGTTACCTACTACATTATCCTTGTCATTGAGGAAACAGCCTTTAGAGATGTTCAGAATCAAAGCCAAAGATTTGTCATCATTCCAATCCTTGATGCCGCTGATAGCCTTACAGAATGTGGTATAGGCTCTTGGGTTAATGGTCTGGACATTGTTATGCTTCTTGAATATCTCCTCACCATAAAGCAATTCAAAGTTAATACACCTTGAATCAATGTTGTTGAACTCAGCCCAAGCAGCCCAATCCTCTACATTCAGCTTCAGATTGAAGTTCACAAATCTGGTTTTCTGGGCTGTATCCAAACTTGTTACACTAAACTCGCCATCATCAGGATTAGTAGTAAGGACAACTGTCGTGTTCTTGGGTAGCTTCCATGAGATATAGCTGGCTGTGTTAATCAGTTCCATAGTAGCCTGCATAAACAGGCTGTTGGCTCTGGTATAGTCATCTAATAACAGAATGCATCCATTCTCATTCTCTTCCCTGGGAAGCCAAGAAGGTGCTGCATATCCCATACGAGTAGTATTAGTTACCTGAACACCCTGAGGTGCTTGAGCCAGCATAGACTCAGGCCACCATTTAGTACTTGTATGTTCTTTACCTTCCTTATCCTTCCAAGTAGCTTTAAGCAATACCTCTTTCATAGGAAAGCCAGTTAAATCACCTACCTCTTCAAGCTGACTTAGATTCAACTTGCAGAAACTCATTCCGCGTTTCTTTGCTACTTCCTCAACAACAGCCGTCTTACCAATACCAGCTGCTCCCTCTAAGCCTATAGCTATGGGAGTCAGGCCTTGTTCTTCTAACTGCTTGTTATTATCTAACAAGTAGTTCAATACACCAGTGAATTCACTGATAGTCATTTCATTTAATTGTGCCATGTTTCTTTTTGTTTGTTTATGTTTTTGTTGTAAGAAATACTTTATCATGCAGCTGAAATCTATCAGGAATAGCATCCTTGAAAAATAGAATCAACCTACCAGCAGTATAGATATAATCTGATGATTCCAGATAGTGATAAGTTAATTGGTCATCCTTATCCACTAATATAGTATCGTTATATTTGATAGCTATTCTATAGATATTGCCTACACTAACCCAAGGAGGATCCTCAGAGTCCTTCATTATGACCATACTACAGTCACCGAGTTCTACTATTTGCATAAGTCCCAACCTTTAAGCCCATCATATAGTTCACATGGAACAAAATAAGACATACCTTCAGACTGAATACACTCTTTATTACCAATAAACGGTTGGCTATCAGGCCACTCTATTAAATAGTACTTTTTCATAATTATCTTACTTTGACATTACTTAATCTGCATTCTTATTATCATACTTCTTTGGTTGTGTTACCTTTCTTGAGTGCTGGACTTTATCTCTGCCTCCTTTATTCCAGTACCAGTCTTTCCAGTATCCTGGTCTATGGTCCTTCATTTCAGCACTCCTTTATGTTTTACTACTTTAATATCCTCTCCAAACATCCACTGACACATGTTAGCATTATGTCCTAGGCCAAGCAATAAGTCATCTATATCAGGCTCATAGTCAGAGTCAATATTATAGATATGTACTTCATTTGACTCAAAGTCAAGTATTGCCAACTTTTCCATTATTTCTGATTAGGAGTTAGGATATACTTACCAGCAGTCATAGTGTTAATAACCTTATCAAGCTCATGGAACCAAGTCCAGTCAAGGACATTATCATAAATCCTGTAGCCCATGAGTATCAGTTTACCAATATGCTCCTTAGTAAATCTAGGATCTGGATAATCCTCATAATTCCTTGGGAACAGGTGAAGTTGATTTAGCACATCAATATCTTCTTGAGATTGTGGAAGGAGCACCTTATAGTTATTATCATCACTATCATCAAAGGGATTTACTGATGTTCCATCACCATCATGGGCTACTGTAAAGGCTACTGTCTTGCCTAGTAGTACACCTATTGCACTATTCTCATACTTCTGGCACTCTTCCTTGTCATTGAAAACTGTACCATCTATTGCTTCATAATGAATATGAGTATCAACCATTTCTCTCTTTATCTCTTCTTTTACTTCTTTCATAATTATTTTGTTACTTTAATATTACACTTCTCAATATTCTGATATAGTATCTCAACATGCAGAACATAATAATTATTGCCTGTGAGATTTAGCAGAGTCTTTAGCTTTTCACACAAGTCCTTACTATTAATTGTAGCATTAGTACTTGAAGAACTGGATGCAAAGGTAATAGTGACAGGACAAACAGAATCTTGCTGCTTATGAAGCTGGATAATAATATCTCCCTGTTTATTCTTGGCAAGGCGTACATATTTATACCCACTACCCTTAATACTCTTGGTTACTTCTTGATTGAAAGTCAGTTTGAAACTATGACTGCGGAAGTTAAGGGAGGCTTCATCTTTCTTCAGACGAGTAGATTTAGTTCTGCTTTGTTGGTTCAAGTCAAAGAATTCAAACTCGTCATCATACTCAGGAACTCCAGAGAAATCCACTCCAAGCTTCTCGTTAGTAACAGAAGAAGGATTAAACTCTTGTGAATTATCAGTATTATCTACTTCCTCCTCACTCTCTCCACCTGGCTTAGCTTCCTTTTCTAAATCATCCTCCTTTAGCCCAAGTCTTAGAAGGGCCACCTCTACAGGCTCATACAACCAAGCCTTTGCAGCATCCCAGTTTTCACGCAGTACCTTAAACATGCCATCCAATTCTATTAGTTTGTGATAATCAGTATAACTATGTCTCTTTCTGCCTTGGGAGAGGAATACCATCCAGTTCTCACTTGCATTCTGCCAGAAATCATAGCCATAGTTGCTGTTGGTGGTAAAGTTACGAATGGCCTTAGTAATGACATTCTCAGGCTCTACATTAATCAAGAATTCCTCAATGCTTGAAGGATTCTTGGCAAAGATCACACTCTTTCGATAGCCTCTTAGGAATATCTCCCTCAAGGTATTACTCTCAATATAGCTCTTAAACAGAGCAATGTCTTGAATTGTCATAAACTGTTGATTTTGCTTATTTTTCCTACAAATGCCTAAAAAATTCTTCCTTTGGTATCTGTTCCCAAGCACCACATTCAGGACAATGGAATAAATAGTGACTTTCATCCTCATTCTCCCTAAATCCTCTAAACTTCATCCTATGATGACAATACTTACAGCGATGACAGTGATACAGCCAGAGATACTGGATTGTAAACAGCAGGCATCCAAGCAGTACAATCAGAATAAAACTAAGGATTACTCCTCCTATAATAATAAGTATTGTCATTTCCTTAATCTATTGAATATTCTGTCTCATCCTCATTCCAACAATCACACTCCTCAATGAGATGTTTTAGCCTTTTTGCCTCTATTTTTCCTTCAGAAGTAGCCTCGTTACATTCATTATATTGCTTTTCTAATTCTATTTTAAACAATTGGATTAGCTGTAGGGGAGTTAAATAGCCACACTTATCATATTCCTTACTCCAGTTAGTATCTGAAGTATCATCAGGATCTTGCCACACAGAGGCATAATAACCCCCTTCACCATCAGGCTCACAGTCTACACCAGAAGCCCCTGGAATATAGTTATTAGTTGTAATTGTAACTGTCTTGCTAAGACTCTGACTGCAAGTCACTTCAAAGTCCTTCTCTGAAACATCTGTTTGGTTGTAAGGAGCTGAACTGTCAAATTCAGCCCCTGGTGGATAATAGCCGCTTTCTTTCATTTTGCTTGATTTTACTTGATTGTTGTTTGGATTGTTACTCTTTCTCAGCTGTCCTCTCAAGAAACTTCAGATAAGCCTTTGATGCTTTGATGCCTTTGTCCTCAGCCTCCTGAAGATCCATCTTAATCTTAGCCTTGGTAGTAGGCTCTGGATAATAATACTTGCCAGTGCTGCTGACGTACACATCATCGGGAACTTCAATAACCTGACAGTTCTCTGGTAATTCCTCTAACTTGATTTTCTCTTGTTCCATACCTTTTAATTTTTAATTTTTGATTCAATATAGTTATCGCGGACTTCCTGCAATTTCTTCATAATGTCTTCAGCAGTCCAGTCCTCATCAATGACAATAAGTGGGTTGTCCTGAAAGGCAATATAGATTCTGTCATCAAAATCAGACAAGGTAATATACTCACTTGCCAGCCTTACAGCTTCCTCTGCCTTTCTATGTTGGGCTTTTTCCCTTAAACTGTTTAAGAACTCCATCGCTTAATTGTTGTTGTTTTCTTCTCGCGGAATATATATGCTTTTACCTGGGTAGTCCTGATGACAACCCATAGAAGAGATTACCCACACTAAACCCTGAGGGTGCTTAGTTGGGAGTGGGGCTTCACCATCAGTAAAGTAGATAAGAGAAGCATACTCCTTTTTATGTTTTACATAATAGTCAACAGGGGGATTGAAGTCTGTTCCTCCCCTTCCTTTGATTTCAGGGATGTTCTTGCCATCATAATCCTCAATACCATTAATACGGGTATCACACTGAAGTATGGTAATCCTTGCACCGGCTTTATAGGCATAGTCAATCTCAGAGAAGAACTCTTGAAGCTCTTTCTGACTCACAGAGCCTGAAGTATCAATAGCTACAAGAATACTGACCTTCTTCTTATGCTGAATGCCAGCAGCCTCTGCAAATCTCTTTGATTCCTTCCTTCTGGTACTACGGATATTGACATCATAGATAGAACCGAGCAGCCTGCGGAAATATGCCTTCCAGTTGAATACCTCTGGCTTCTTCTGCCTGAGTTTCTCAATCAGCTCTGAGAACTCTCCTGGAATAGTACCTCTCATTTTCTCTACCTGCTCTGCGGTATTCTTCAGGATGGTATTGATATTGTTCTGCATCAGTTGCTTGGTAGCCTCTGGAATATCATCAAATCCTTTCCATGTAGAATGGTCATCAAAGCTGTTGAATACCTCAGCAAACCCATCAGGATACTGCGATTCCTGCTCTTCCTGAGAACCTCCCTCTTCATTTTCACCCCTCCCTTGCTGCCCTTGAGTCTGTTCCTGAGAGTTGTCCTCCTCTTCCTGAGTATCAGGCTGGGATTGTGGTTTCTCCTGAGGTGACGATGGTTGTTCCTCATTTTTCTGAGGACTGCTGTCTCTGGTAGCTTCAGAGGGAGATGAAGAAGATTGTGGACTTTCCTGAGAATTCTGAGAGGAATTCTGAGAATTGTCCTGAGAGTTCTGAGAATTCTGTTGAGAACTCTGAGAGCCATTTCCTCCCATACCTCCATTACAAGGCATCTGGGGATTCTGAGCATTGGCCTGTTGTTGCTGTTGGTTCAGATAATCCTGAATAGCCTCATAGTACTTCTTAGTACCAAGACCTTTGTCAAGTTGCTTACCAATCTTCTGTCCAAGCCAATCTGGGGTACAGCCATCCTTAGGAAGATTCTCTATATAGGAATTAACCTCACAATCAGCAGAGATGTTGAACTGCTTCTGGTCTGCAAAGCTGTCATGCAAGAACATGTGCTGAAAACAGATATGACCAAGTTCATGCTGAAGTAGTGCTATTTGTTCATCATCAGTATATTGCTCCCAGAAATCAGGATTGATATTCAATTGACAGCTGATTCCCTGCTTACTCACACACAAGGTGGGTACTTTTCTGGTAACTACCTTAGGCAGACTCAAGCAGAACAAACCATAGAAAGGTGATTTTATCAACAGACGCTTAAACGCTTTCTCTACTTCCATAAACTACAATTTTTTAAGATCATTGAAGAGAGAATTTAAAGCCTCTGTCGATATTGAAGAGACAGCATTATTAGCAGCATCTTCTAAAGCATCCATTTGCAATTCAGTAGGCCTCCAATTATTTAACTTGAGAGTTCTAAGCCACCTTGCAGTGTAAGAATCCTCACCATAGACAGTAATACAAGCAGTAATAGCATCTTCTATACAACCTTGAACTATTCTTCTGTCCCACTGTGTAGTTTCTTGCTTCTCAACCCAATCAATAATATCCTTAGTATGAAGATTACCATCCCACGCTTCATTGCCTTTGTCTTTGAGCTCTCCTTCTAGATACTCTAAGAGGACTTGTTTTGTTAGTTCATCCTTTGAGATTTTAAGCTCAGGAAAAAGGTCACTAGGACATATAAGTACTAATCCTCTTTCATCAGGAGTGAAGCTTCTCATTTGCTCTAGAACTGCTTCGTATTTTTCTTTGTAGTCCATATTATTCCTCCAATTTCTTGTAATTAATCTCTGCACCAATAGGAATGGTAGCAGTACCATTCATTATTTTCAATGTATAGTACTGCTTTCCATCCTTCTTAATCACACCAATGACAGTAGCCTTGTCAAAGCCTCTGCCAAATTCTGCGACAGTTAATACGTCTCCCTTTTTGAACTTCATTTCTCAGGAATAGTACGAGGTTGACATTCTGGTTAGTCAGCATGAGGACATCCTCTTCATCCTTTTCACCGTAGAAATACCCATTTACTTCATAGGTATAATAACCATGCATAACTACTGGTAATTCCTCATTCTTAATTGTGCTAAGGATTTCCTTTAATTCTTTTACTGTCATAATTTGTTTGTTTTAAATTGTTGTTTGATTATTGTTTAATGTTTCCAGTATAAATCTATATCTGGTTTTGCAGGAATGGGGAGCTTGGTACAGATGAGTGCAGCAGCTTCTTCCATGCATTTCTGCTGCATAGGGGGTACAATGTCTTTGAGTTCTTCGGGGAAGATGACATTACTCTCATCATGAACCAAAGCTGCAATCTCTACTTTACCAAAATAACCTTGTTCTACAAGCCAATGAAAGAAATTAGTCATAGCAATCTTGAGAATTACTATACCACTCAAAATGTTACCTCTGGGGCTCTTTATCCCCAGATTCAATGATTTCTTCTTCATCATTGTTCAGACTATATCTTAATACGTTTTTACAGAATTTCTTCAGTTCTTCATAAGTAGCACAATTCTTCATAGAATTAGCTTTCTTAGAGATAATTTGAATGTTGCCTTTTACATACCCCTTAGAATTGTCTATCCTATCAATACTTGGGGAGTATTCATAGTTATCTTTTGTTCCCATTTCCAGAGGAACTTCTAAGATGGGACAAATGTCTGGAATCACAATATCTTCTAAATCAAGATTGAATTCATACCCATACTTTAAAGACTTCCTTTTAACCCTATTGAGCATATATTTAGCTTTGTGCTTTCGTACTTCGGCTCTTTTTTGCTCCAATAGTTTTTCTTTGTATTTAGGGTACAAACTTGCTTTGATCCTGCGTTTTTGATTGTTATTCAATATACTATTACATTCGTCGCAAAATTCTTTTTTGCGATTACTTTGTCTTTGTTTGTGAACTTCAATCTCAAACTGCTTACCGCAATTCAAACACTGTCTTGTTTCTGTAAAATGTTTCATTCTATTAATCTTTAAACGTATTCTCCCTTTTCTTGGCGTTTTACTATCCTATAAATAGGACTCCATACGCTAGTCGTTACACCTTCTTAATGTTACCACTAAGCTTGGCTCGGTATTCCCATCTCAGGGTTCACCGAATTTAAGGAGTTTAACCAGGGCAATGGTTGTTCACCCTGGGTAGGAGCATTGAGAGCCATTCTATCCCATTTAGATGCAGCTTGAAAATGCTGCCTTACCTCTTGGGCTACAGTATCACCAGTGCCTTTGTGGTTGACCCTATAGTCTTCCCAGAACTCTTGAGTAAACTTTTTCTGTCTTTCAATCCATTTGTCGTGATCCCACCAGAACATCTTATGTCCTGAATAAGCACACATAAGAATATAGCCATTCTTCCTGACAAACTCAGCACCTTTCTTCTTGAACTCGGCTATTCCAGGGAAACCAGAGTCGTAGGCATTCTTGAATTCCTGTGCCTCTTCAAGGGAGCACCCCATAGAATTCTGAATAGCAAATTCAGAGCCTCCGAATTGCTGACTAAACTCAATAGGCTTGACTGCTGACCTGAGATGAGGATACTTCTCCTTGATATCCTTGATAGGAGTGTCTCTAGGAATTTCATCCTTATATACCATATAGGCACACAGGGAATGCATGTCTCCAGAACCATGCAGAAATTCATCAAGCATGGACTGCTCATTGTAAATGTCAGCACCCAGTCTACTTTCGAGAGCTGAGAAATCGCATGAAGACCACAGATAACCCTTTGGAGCAGTGAAGCAGGCTCTTGTCTCAGCATCATGAGGAAGCTGCTGCATATTAGGATAGGTACAATCTGAAGGCTTTACCTTATTCTCTTTAGCCAAATCAGTATTGGGCTGCTGAGAACCACAGGACATTCTGCCTGATGCTGCTCCAAGCTGTTTATACACAGTATGAATTCTGTCAGTTCTGGGATTAATGGCATTTAGATGACCTTGACCAAATGAAGATACAACCTTGAAGCTGCCACTATAACCAGGATAGTAGTCCTTGTCACCAGGGTCTCCCTTTCCGAAGTATAGCCTTATGAACTCAGGATTGATTTTCTTCTGCTTCTTCAGATGTTTCTCCATAGCAGAATCCTTGTCCTCTCCAGTCTTTTTATCCTGAACTTTGGTATCGAATCCCAAGAACTTGGCAAACTTCACTACCTGCTGGGAGCTGCTCCACTGAATAGTACACTTGGGGGTAAGGTCAAAGCCAGAGAACAAATCACCTTGAGTATTGATATAGGTAAACTGCTTGTACTTTGGATTACTTGTAACAAAGTCATTAAGAGCCTTGATACAGTCATCCAAATTCTTCTGGTCTTTCTTCATCTTTGCTTTCCACTTCTCCTGATCCAAGTGTATGCCACACCATTCAAGATAGGCTATTGCAGGTACAAAGTCACATTCAATCTCAGCAGCCTTCATCAAGTCTTTCTTCTTGAGGTCTCTGAGCTGTGACTGCATTATCTGTTCAAGATATGTGACATCTCCAGCAGCATACATGATAACTTCCTTGTCAAGTCCTCTCCAGATAATCTCTCCTCTGACTGTCTTGTCAATGTTGATATTCAACCTACGCCATGCGATTTCTTTAAGGGAAAAACTAATCTGTCCTGAGGGGTACCCTAAATACAGAAGCTGTTCCGCAATCATGGTATCATATACCTTCTGTGGCACGATGCCATAATTGTAAAGGAACTGAAGGTCAAACTTTCCATTCTGGAATATCAACCTGCGGCTTTCGAGGATTTCCTTATACAGCAAGATATCTACAGTTGTACAGTCAACCACAATCCTTGCATCAGCCTTATCATTGCCAAACTGAATACAAAGCAGTTTACATAGGTGTGCATCTCTTCCAGAAGTTTCAGTATCTACCTGAATGAGGTTCCATTCCTGCATCATAGAGAGAGATTCCTCTGGTGAGATACACAGATACTCAGAATCTGTGAACAACTGTGTCTGAAGAGTCACGAAATATATCATGGAAACTTGACTGTTTGGTTCTGAAAATCTATCATACCCTTAGTAGCCTTGAAGAACTCGACTCCAAGAAGCCCATCCATGATGATACCATGCTTTCTGAAACAGGCAATATCATCACTGTCATAGACCACAAAGTCAGTCTTAATCTCCTTGCCATTAATATTAATAGGTATAGCCACAACCTCTGAATTGACACTCTCTTCTGTGAGAGCAGCCAGATTCACACTCCTGCTACTTGGTTCATAGTTCAAATCCTTAAGAACCTCTTTTCTGATGATAGACACAGCAGCAGCAGAATCAGTAATCATATTCAGGGAATGACCTTGCACATCAATGTTGATAAAGGGCAAGTCTGATTTCTCCCAGCTCTGAAAAGAATATTTGGCAGTGCTGTCCTTGTATCTCATTGCAAAATAAGACAAGATAACCAAGGCAGTCATAATGCCAAAGAAAATCAAATAATTACAATTCATACCTTATTCTTTAAATGTTATAGTGCCAGTGCTTCCTAGTCCATATCTGTCATTACCACCAAGAGACTCTACTTCTACAAGCTCAATGCCTGAAGCGAAGAGCCACTTGATTTTCTGCCATACAGTAGCCTTCTGTGAAAGCTGAATCCTGAATTGGCAAAGACGAGTATTCTGGGCTATGGAAGTCTTACGAAGGGTAACTGCTGGATACATCCACTGGTCTCCATCTCCGCAATAGCTGCTGTCAATGATGCCTATACCATTAGCCTGCATGACACCAATCTTCTTGGCAGCTGAAGAGCGTGAAGCCATAATAGCCTCAAATCCATCAGGTAGCCTCATTGCCACTCCAAGAGGAATATAAGTGACATCAGATATCACATCACGATGCTTGACATCATGTCCCTTGAGGGTTCCAGCCTGGGGAGCATTGAGTACCATTTCTTGAGAAGCACACAAATCAACCCACTCACCCTTCTTGATAACCTTGGGGAAGTTCACTAATGGTTCCCCATTCTCATTCTTGAATCTTTTTACTAAAATCTTCAGTTTCATTTTAAATTACGATTAATTACCACTCTTTTTAATAACAGATTTTCCATCCTTGCCATACTTATGAGTCCTTGGCTTTCTGATTGACAGCTTAGAGACAAACTTATGCAGGTCTGTCTGACTGTAGACAGCAGCAAGTCCTACGTCAACCTTTATCTTATCAAACACAGGAACCAGAGTGAACTTACCATAACCAACATGCTTGAGGAATGGAATTTGCTCCATGTTGTCTGGGGTAAGTGAGATGCAGAAGTTTCTTGGTATATACTTACCTTCTGACTTCTTCAACCCCAACAACAGCACAGTATAAGTATCTATGTCACTGGTTCTGATATGGGTGACATGGGCTACAAGCAGATATTCTCCCCATCTGTTCATGGAATTGATATTATAGAGGATACTACCCATCCTGAGTTCCCTACAGAATCCGTTATACTCATCTATTCCTGTCTTTTTATCAGTCATTGTTTCTCGTTAAACCATGTCTCAATATTATTAGGTTTGTCTAAACTGATGTTAAGAGGAACACTAGGATGGTTGTTGAGGTAATAAGTCAACTCCTTACCAATGACTTCTGGATCACGAAGTTTCTTACCTCCAATTACTACTGTGCCAACAGCTTTAGTCTTAGGAAATAGCCACACTACAGGAGTAGGATTATCAATGTTATTGACTACAATAAATCTGAAATCTTCCAGTGTAAAGTCTTTAAAGTAATTATCCTTATCCATAGTCTGTCTGATGAGCCTCCAATAAAGCCTTGCTTGAATTTGGTAATTCCATTCCAAGAAATGCTCTGGAAATTCATACTCCCTACCACTACTAGTCTTAAGGTCACAAGGAATAACTCTTTTATTCTTATGGTCAACAATGAGTAAATCTGCCATTCCCCTATAAGGAATGCCACCAAGAACTCCCTTAAACTTCATTTGATAGACTCTTTCAATATCATCAAATGGGTCATCCTCTTTAAAGTATGCCTTAGTCTGGGGAGAATCCTTCAGAGCTCTGACACAAGCAAATACCTTATTATACACATCCTGGGACAGAATAATCTTATCGCCAGCCATAAACATAGTCTGATAATAGGCTGCTCCCTCAGTTCTGATAGAATCTCTTTTGGTATTGTCTTTCTTCCAGTCTGGTCTATAATTCAACTCGTTGATAACAGTTGTAAGAACATCATCAGGAATATCGTTGATATTTGTATAAGCATTCTTATATCTGTTAAATATCTCCTTAACAACTGGTTCTACAGTAGGCTTAAGGGAAGAAACACTACCAACAAAAAACCTCTCATTAAATTCTTCTTCTCCACCAGTGATTATTGCATCAACTGCTGATCCGAAGGTTAGGGAGGGACTTGAAAATGGCTCAAACAAGGTATCCAAGCAACTAAATCCTTTTCTCTCATAAGTAGTGAGAGAAGACTGGGATAGTACAGGGTCTTTTCTATACTCTGGCTCTGGTATGTCCCAGAAGATTGTCTTTATACTTTTTTCTATCATTCGGCAAATTTTTTAATAATTTCGATAGCAGCTTTTAACTGCTTTTGATTATGAATTTCAAAGAAGGCACTATTAGGATGATGGTCTTCAAGATACTTGAAGAATAGTTTCTTCTGATAGGGGTATCTATCGTTAGAATATCCTTTAATCTCTATGACAACCAACTTATCTCCAATAGTGAATACAAAGTCAGGAGTGTATTTGAGACTGATAATCTTATACTTATTCAGTCCCCATACCATCTTATGAAGTTTCCTGTCTGTAAATGGGGCATAATGCTGTGTAGGGAAGAGCTTTGACTTCTGAAGCACATAGGTATGCTTCTCATACTCTGGATTAAATCCCTCCTGCATAAGCTCCTTATAGGCAGTAACCTCTAAGCCACTCTTGAAGGTTATACCATTATAAACATGGCCTTTTGCATTCTTAACCTTCTTGTTCTCCATTCTCTTCCTTAGCCCTTGCAAACAATTCTGCTTTCAGATCTTCTATCTCTGCCCAATCCTGGTCATTCAGTTTGCCAGCCTTAAAAGACTCTTTTATCTGAGAGTATATGCTCTCAATGGTCTCCTCATGGGTTGTCATAAACATAATTTTTGGCATGTTAAACTTCAAATAAAGGTTTTACAATCTTAATGAATTCTTCCTTACCCCTTGCTTTATACAGGTCACTGATGTCTTTTCCTTCAGGGAATATAGGCAACACTACATTCTTGAATCCTGTCTTCAAAGACAGTTCCTCACCATCAAGCAGCCCTGGAGCATCATTATCAAAGCAGATGAATATATGCCTGAATCTCTTCTTCAGCACCTCCTGAGCTGTCTGAGACAGCCCTGTGGTCTCTGACTGCACATAGATAGCGGGTATCCCTGTATTTGCCCACAGGCAAAGTGCATCCTTGAGAGATGAGCAGATAACCAGCTTGTCTCCACTTTGAGGAACCTTAGTCCAAAGACCAACTACAGAGCCATCATTGGATGTATGCCACTTGAATCTCCTGTTGGCTGCGAAGGGCTGATAGACCTTCAGACTTACATTATTCTCCTTCCTCTCTACAAAGACATAGGCATGTTTGGCTGCATGTATCACGAACCTCTGGCCTTCTTTATAGATTATCTTATGAGAAATGGGGTAGACCTCAGCATACTTGAGCCATTTAAGAGAAATACCATAGGATTCCCAATAGTCAATGTCATGCTTCTGCCACTCTCTGACCTTTACCTTAAGTTCACTACTTACAGTCTTCTTGAAAGGCTTGCCTTGAGACAAGGTGTTGGTGAAGGTTTCCTTTTTACCAAGGAATGCTTTCTCTGATGCAATCTTACGCAACAGCTGTGAGAATGTAATGTGGTCTCTGTTCTGAAGCAAGGAATAAATATCCCCCTTGTCACCAGTGGCGTAGTCCTTATAGAGGACTTTCTCGCCATCTGGTGAATAGATGAAGAATGAAGGGTGCGAATCCTCTCTCAAGGGAGAATTAATCAGCACAGGAAGGGAAGTGATGCCAAGATAGTGCGAAAGCAAGTCAGCATGGCTTACTCTGTTCATAATCTCGGCAACAGCCTCGCATTCACTTGGTTTGACCTTCATACACATCAGGGATATCTAATGGTTAGTTGTTTGCAAATGGGTCTTCGTCATTTGAACCACCAAAGGGCAGATCATCCTCAGGAAGGGCATTTGCTTTTGCAAATGGGTCATCAGCAGGAGCATTCAGGTTGGTCTCCTTGACATTCTCCTTATACTCATGGATATTGGTGATACTGCCGTCAGAAGCATCTGAGAATACTGCTCCATTAAGATATTGGGCATTACCCTCAAGACTGTCCTTCAACCTGGTATAGCTCTTAGCACCATTACGCAGAGTCATTCTGGTATATACTGTACCAAATTGCCTTCCCTGGTCATCAGTTCTTACTCCAACCAAGAGCTTCAGACGGTTATCAGGCATATAGCCACAATGCTTCTTGAGCTCACTGATATCACCTGTGAAATAGTTCTTAATCTCATAGAGACCCTGCTCACAATCCTCTGGGTGAGAATTGGTCATCCACTGCCCAGTATTGCTGTTATAGGTCTCAATAGGTGTGATATTCAGGTAGTCAGTCACAAACTTCAGCAGCTCCTCTTCACCCCTGTATGTAGGACGATAATCAGCATCAAGCTTTGCAGGGCCATTAGCATATACAGGAATCTGGTGGTTCTTACACTGGTCAATGGTCACCCATGCAGTCCTGCCATACTTGTCAATAACCTGCACCTTGGACTTGTCCTTATTATAGAAATAACGGGAATCAATGAAGAATGAGACAGAAGTCTTAAGAGGCTCTGTAAGAGCAGCATTAGTCTCCCTTGAAATAGTGTTCTTGGGATTGATGTCCTCAGGAATATCTGCCTGAATGAGATAGGTGACACGCAGCTGCTTATAGGGCTTGTTATTGTCCTGAGTGTCCACCATACCCTTCAGATACTCTGGCTCCTTGTCAAAACTGCGACCAAAGAACTCCTCCATCTCAGCTTTGGTAGGATTTACATTAATCACACGGAAAGAACCTACACCTACATAGTTCTTGAATGAAGCACCCTGTGCGGATGCATTAGCTTTCATTGCCATATTTGAATAACTTTAAAAATTAATTGTATAATCAATAAAAATGAGGAAACTCTAATGACTGCAAAAGATGAAGACAGTAAAAGCAGGGAACTTGTCTCCTCATCGTAATAAACGTAATTATCAGAGAGTTACCTTTAAGAGATTTCATTACTGGTTGAATGGGTCTCCATCACCTGTAAATGGGTCTGCCTCAGCTGCCTGCTCTGCTACTTCAGCCTGCTCCTGTGCCAATTCATCTGGCATCTCCTCAGCTACAGTCTTTGCATCATTGTCATAGTCAGAGCCAGCTACATCCTCAGTTGTAGGAGGTACAACAGTCTCAGGATACTTCAAGGCATAAACAGTCTTCATAATCTCCTTGCCATTGTCAGCCATCTGTCCAGTGCCTTCCTTGGTTACTGTAATCAAGTCCTCAGTAGTATAGCCACCAGTAATCTGCTTTACAGCCTGATTCATAGAGTCAATAATAGACTGATAGCCAGCCTTCTCTGCCTCAAGCTTCTGGAGCTTCTCTTCCAGCATCTTCTGGATCTTCTCTTTGGTTGCAGCAATCTGCTCATCTACCTTAGCCTTCTTAGTAACAAAAGGAGCTACATTCTTGGCTGTTGACTTAATCACACTGATTTCAATTTTTGAAAATGTCTTCATTGTTTAACTTGTTTTTGTTTAATTGTTAAAGAATAATTGTTTATATATATTGTGAATTAGAGATACTCTTTCTTTTAGCCCACCAAGCTTTGATTTTTTCGCTTCTTTTCCTCTTAGATTCTTCACTTTGTAGAATGCCTTTATGTGCTTCAGAAAGTCTTTTCTTTGTTTCCAAAGAAGCTTTTCTTCCACGATTAGCATCTCCAATTCTAGCTTTGTGTTCTTCGGTAAGAGGTACACCCTTAAGTCGTTTACTCATATTCCTTTTGAATTCTTCAGAATGCTTGTAGCCAAGTTTTGCAAGTCTTAACTTTTCTTTGGTTGCTTCACTATGTATAAACCCATCACAGCCATCGCCTCCACTTGTAAGATTAATTAAGTTAGGATACTTTGAAATCCAAAACTTTTCTTTTTCTTGCCAAACAGAGTGCTCACATTCTTCCAAAAGTTCTATAAGAGGTCTTTTTCCTAAAGCAAGAATTTTTAGAATCCAGTTTGACAAGTGCTTATTGTGCTGATTGCCTTTAGCATTCGCAATATGATTTCCTAATCTCCTACTTAAAGACCTAACTGTTTTGCCCACATACCTTACTTCTAAAGTATCTGGATGCTTAAGGACATATATCTTAACTTTTCGAGTATCTATCATAATTCTATCCTCCGTAATACTCTCGCATCTTGTTTATTACAAGCTGTAAGTCATTAGGAATAAAGTCTTCTTCAAACATTCCGTCAGGAGACTTTGCTGGAATCTCTATGCCATTAACCTTCATAGGATGAGTATAGAATCCAAAAGAGGGCTTCCCGTCCTTATCATACTTAGGTTGACAGAAAAGATTAATAGATACAGACTCAATAGGATTATACATCTTATCAAGAAGTTTGCCTACAGTAGAAGGTTTATAGCCAACTACAGAACCATCTGTTTCTACAGTCTCAATATGAAGAAGCATAAATACAGTAATATCACTACGCAGAGAATTGCCTTCAGCTACAATCTTTCTGAAATGATCCGCAAGCTCATTATACTTGTCATAGCCCTTTTCTCTAGACCTGTCAAAGAATTCTGTACGCATAATGTAAATAGCATCATCAATGACGATATTCTTAATTTCAGGATTATTAGCAGAAATAGACCGCATCATAGACTGTACATTCTCCCAACCCTTTGGCTGGATAAGATTCAGTTTCTCTCTTGAATAATTGGTACGAGAACCCTTAAAGGGCAAATCCTTACCAAGAACATTGAGTACAACTGTCTCTTGTGGATTTAGGGTCTTAATGCTAGTTGACTTACCAGCACCAGAAGCCCCAAGAACAATAACTAAATTACTCATTTGTTTAACTTAATGTTTAAAATTGATATTAATAAAATGTTTAATACTATTAGTAACAGAGAGAAGCAATACAGGCTTTGTTGTTGTAGTTGTAGGAGAAGCATTAGATGCCAGTTTAGCCAGTTTAGCCTGTTTGTCTGCCTTCATCTGCTTGCAGTTGTCATAGACAGTCTTCATGCCTGCCTTGTCTTCAGGTTTAGGTAACTCCTTGAAGTCACACACAGCACCATCAAACCACAGAGGTAGTATTCCGCCCATCTCACCATTTCTGTTGACTATCACTTCCAGGAATCTGATATGATCCTTGAGAATGTCAATGTCATAGCCAAGATATTCAGTAATACCAAACCTATATGGACTGAATAATCCTAAGACAACATCACAGTCTCTACTCACATACTTACTATCACCCAGTCCAGCTACAGATGGTCTTACCCTCCCAAGCTTGAAGGCATCATTACCCTCAGATTCAAATGCCTGCTGCTGAATGACAATAGGGGAGTAGTGATACCTGTTTCTGAGATACTTGGCACAATACTCTGAAAGCTTATCAATGGATTGCTTAAGCGTCATTCCCCTTTCTGTATCAATTAGATTAATGGTATCAATAATAATCATTCGATACTCATTGGGGTTATCCTGCTCATAGGAGTCAAAGACCTCTATTTCCTGGGGCTGTCCTAACTCATCCTTGATGGTTACCTTCTTCTTGTTTACAGTACCATGATCCTCAGCATACTGCTTACAATACTTATAGATACCAGTAGGATTAGGTGCTTCAGTAGGGAATATAACATGTTCCTCAAAATACTCAAGAATCTGCTGTATGTCATCCTGCCTCAATCTGTCCAGCACTGCCTCATCAAGAGCATTAGTAGTTGAGCGAAGCTCTTTTGGACTTACTCTCATCTTCCCATGAGTGAACCTGAATAGTAGCCAAGACATGAATCTCTGCATAATCCTCTCCTTAGTCTCTTCAAGAGGGAAATAGATAATCTTGAAGTCTACCTGCTCCTTGGCAAAATAGGCATAGATGACAGCCCTGAATATGAACATAAAGGATACAAGCTGTGACTTACCTCCTTTTGTAAAAGACGTAATACAATAATATGTATCCTGTTCTATACCACAGAAGTCATCCAGAAACCTCTTAAACCATGATGGTATGCAATTTACACCCCCATCAAGGATTCTCTGCCTCTTGTTCTCGATATCCTCAAGAGTCCTGTTTACCAGAGAGTCTTTAACTGCTATCTCATCCATTTTCCTTACTTGCTAACAGTTCTCCAATATGATGTGCCTCACGAATGCACAAGCCTTCATACTTCTTCAGGTCTCTTGCTATGCAGCTTCCTGAACCAGAATCTACAACTCCACAAGGGCCAAATAGGAGTTTATTATAATACTCCTTAAGCTTACTACATAAGTCATAGAAGACCTTGTAGATACAATACTTGGCTCTTGCTTCTGCAAGTCTCTCACCAAGCAAAGAATCATACTTGTCATCTTCCCTACATCTTGACTTGCCTGATGAGAACACATACAGGATATTCCTGGCTACATCTACATACAGCTCTACCTTCTTGCTGTTTCTCAACCATTCCATAATATCTTCTGGAATGTGATGCCAGAATGGAGGCAATGCCACAGTACCTTTCAGTGTGACTTCTGTAAGACTCCCATACTTGGTTATAACCTTTGATGGCTTCTTACCTGTTTCCTTAAAACTTACTTTGAAAATCATAATTCTATGTATTTAGCGTAATTCTATGTCCCAATCAGCACTTGTAGTCTTATCAGGAGTATCCTCAAGCCATGCAGCCAATTGGCTCTGCTTCTCAACCTCACCTACTACCCTGCCTCTAACTACCTGTTCACCAGTAGTTTTATTCTTCCAAATGAAATACTTTAGAAGCTGCATGTAAGTATAATTGCCATTGAAGGAGGCCACATAGTCTTTAGTAACCTGTATAATCCTGTCATCAGGATAGTCGCCATACTTCAAGAAGAACTTTTTCAGCCTGTCAGCAATACAGGAAGGAGAATCCCTCCATGTATATGCATACCCAGGTTTCTTACCAGCAGGGAATATCTCCCTGAGCTTCTCAGCAAGCTGTTTACACCTCTCCTCCGAAGCTACCTCACTGCTGCTTGCCATCAGACTCTCAACTATATGTTCTGCTGTATCAGTCAGGCTGACATACTCAGGAAAAGGCTTGCGGGCATCATACATCTGCTCAAACTTGAGCAATCTCTGCTGCCGTGCCTTCTCAAAGGTATCTGCGGTAATCTTGCAGCCAGAGAGGAGTGAGAGAAGATAGATGACGACATCAGCATCCTTGCCGTCTTTCTTGCATACTTCTGTGTCTAATACAATTTTCATAATTTAATAGTACATATTTAAATTGTTAGATTCTGTTCAGCTCTGATACCATTAGTGAGATAGCTACTTGAGAGAAGTTTCTCAAGAGAATAATTCCAAGACAGTTCAACAGTTGCATATATATGGTGTTTAAGATCAGAGAGATTCCTGCCCAATTTAATAACTTCAGAACCGCTAAACCAAGTAGCGTTATGTTTAGGATTTATATTGTAGTACCTCTTTAGACTCCTAAGTATCTCTTTCTCTTTATCCGTAAGTTTCTGTTTACTATTAATAATTACACTTGGATCTCTTAAAAATGCAATAGAGAGAGTGAGCAAAGAACCGTTTTCCTTGACTTTATTCAATAAATCCCACTTTTCAGTACAGATATCTATATGAACTGCCTTATAACCTGTTGCTTCATATTCACCATCATAGGTTTTACGAGATGATAATAAGGCATGAATAGGGAATTCTCTACCTATAATCTGTTCTGATAGCTTTTTGACTTTGAGATTACCAAGCTGAATGACGTACTGTTGTAATTGTGCCTCAGAATTCAATAACGTCTTGACAGATTCTGAAAGAGCATCTTGATAAAATCTTACCATAACTTGATATTGTTTGTTTGTTATTTATTCTCTACAGGCATCATATACTTCAATTTCAGGAAGTTGAAAACCATGTCCACCTTTAACAGGATTTGATACTATGATAGGCCCATAATATTCAATAAACCTATGCAGTGCCTCAAGAGAGTTAATTTCTATTGTGTACGCCTCCACTAAATCAACACTTATTTCTTCAGAAGAGATTCTGGTATAAGGAAGTATTTCTTTCTGAACACCTTTAACCTTGGGATCCTCTGAGTATCCTCCATAAGTAGAAGTTCTTGTAACTAAATATTTCATAACTTAATGTTGTTTAACTGGTCAATAGTGATATGCTGTACATACTTCTCATCAATATTCTCAAGTGCTCCATTCAGGTACTTCTCATCCTGAGTACCCTTATAGTAGAATATGACTATCTTAGGTGAATCAGAACGCATAACCCTACCAGTCTTCTGTAAGAACAGCCTCTCTTTGCCATCAAGCTGTACTATGATACCAAGTTCTATGTTGGTAAGGTTCATACCCTCTGTTATCATACCTACAGCATTGATACTGTTGATTCTCCTGGCATTGAAAGCATCTATGATTCCCTGATTATACTTGTCAGTCTTCCTAGATGAAATTGTACTGCTGTTAGACAGCATCTCAGCCTGATTGACTGAAGCACAGAAGCAGACATATCTCCTGAATGGTGGTAATCTTCTAATCAGATTATATACTACCTTTGTCTTTGCCTCACCAAGGAATCTCTTTCTCTGACTGCCATAGTTTGCAGCCTTGATCCTCTGATACTCGCTGTTTGACTTATGATACCTGTCATTCCAGTATTCAATCCTATTAGTAAGGAACACGTTCTTCTGGAACTCAGTACATTGTATGATACAAGGAATGTTTTTATAGACATAGTTATTTCTATCTTCCCATTTGACAACAGGAGCCTTTGGATCATTGCCTATCTTAATCTCCTCATGCCTCTTGACATTATCAAGCTGCATCTCTACAACATACACCTTTGGGTCTGGAAGTATGTCTCCTTCAATGGCATCCTTTAGGGTGACGGTGGAGGTCTTGAATTTCCCGAAGATATCCTCTATCATATCCTGCTTGCCTGAAGACAGAGTAGCAGAGAGAAGGTATATATGAGCATCAGGATACAGATTATCTTTCACCTCCTCTAAAGCTGCCATTCTCTTCTCTGTAAAGCAATGATGTCCCTCATCAAGGATAACTGCATCCCAGCTTTCATTGCATACCTTATGTAAAGACTGATAACATACTCTCCTTACCTGAATATTCTTATTGGCACGCAGCTTCCATTTATTCCATTCAAGCTCCCAATTCTTAATATGGGCCTTTTCAGCTACAACAAAAAGAACCTTATGTCTGAACTTGCCACTTCTCACAGGATCAACATTATAGTTTATCAGATCAATGGCCATCTTGCTCTTGCCACAGCCTGTAGCCCATTTCAAGATAACCCTATGCTCATCCTTGAGAGCCAAGAACTCCCTTTCCTGTAGCTTTTGTTTGAAATCGTTATTCATAAGAAAATCTCTTTTACTGCCTCTTCTGTCTGCAAAGATAGTGAATATTTATGCAATAATGCTATTTTTCTGTATAAATATCCTTAACATTAACATAAAAATTGTATATTTATGCAATAATTGCATCTATGCAACTACATCTGAGGAGTGTTTAACAAAAAAGGGGGAGCAGCCTATACAGCCACTCCCCATTATATCAGCAACTAACACCGAAGAATGCAAGTACCTTCCTGAATAGGGGCATTGTAGATGCCTGTCCCTTACTGTTCTTCCTATTGAAAGCAACATGCTTGCCAGACATTGTGAGGAACAACACATGCTTCTGATCCCTGCTTGTATGGGTATACCAGTGTGCTGCAATAGCCTTCGGAGACCTGTTAATCTCCTTTGATGTCTGTTCAAATGCCTTCTTCAGGCATAACACATGTTTCTGTACATTCTTGATAAGCCTCTCTTCATCATTCGTTGTCCAGGGCTTTCTCTTTCCTTTTCTTAAGTTTGCCATAATTTTAATTTGATTTAATTGTTATAAGAAATATAGATAAGCCAGCAGCCTACAGCTACCAGCTATGTTATTTTGTCTTGTAGAGCTGTTTGTATTTGTCTAACTGGTCAAGAGCACTGAACTCACTTGGGAATATAGTCTTCACTGTCTTCTCAGCCAGACAGAGGACTACAGTATGCTTCCTCTGGTCTCTTGACACCATGTAAGAGGCTGTGATGCCCTTACTGGGATTCAGGTTCTCTACTCTGCACACTCTCTGTGCCATCTTTGGTCTCTCTTGCTTGAATAAACTAATCATTGTTGTAATGGATTTAATTTGATTTTATTGGATTTAATTTGATTTTAATGACAAGATGCTGTAAAAATATACCCTCTCCCCATCAAGCTATACCAGACAGAGAGAGGGCTGCAATCCTTACAACAATCAAGCCAAACAAACTTTGGTTTGTAACTGATTTCATACGTCATCCTCACTGAATATGCCATCAAGACCAATCTTAGAGGTAATGGCATCTACAAGAGCCTCAATATCCTTCCTGGTTCTGTTGATGTCACTCAGATGCTGCTTCTTCAACCTGTATTCAGCAATGGCTGCATCACAGGCTGGAATAATCACATTATCCATAATGACACTTGCATCCTCATCAGGATTATGGGACTTATGCAGGGCATAGTCAGCATATATAACGTAGAAATCATCAAGAGGGTTAGTGTAGTGCTCAATGACCACACCTAAGATCTTTTCTCCTTCAGAGGAGAACACAACAATATCATGCATATCTGCCATATTAGTTTGATTTAGTTAGACATAAATGCCTCTCCTTGTGTGAGAGGTAATATCTTCCTGTATGGCCTGATATTAAGCAAATATGTATGACTATTCAGTTGGTCTTATACCAGTTGGTTCCATCAACAGACTCATATACATCAATATAATCTGTCATTGGCCTTATGTAATCAATGACTTCATAGTATGTATATGGATACCTGTGTAGCTCAATCTTAGTCCTACAGCTGTATTGAGGGTGACTGACATCAAATATGGCCTTTGCCATTTCCTTTTGTCTCTCAAACACCTCAAAACCACAGTTATCAGACTTTATGAGCTCATCTATATGTATAACCATATCTTAAAACAAGTCAAGAATCCCACTCCTGCCATATCCCAGGAATATTGCCAGATAGACTAATGCAGACAGCAGTCCTGCAAGTATGCAAAAGAGATTCTCAATCCTTCTTTCCTTCCTTGTCATAGTCAGTCAGTTATATTATCCCACATAGTAACCTTTTCTTCAATATAATCTTCCTCACTTACATTTGAGGCAGCCTTAGAGAGGGTAAGAACATGAGATGATTCCTTAGCAGCCATATCCTCATTATATGAATGACATAGCCTTACACTGCCAACAGCTGTCCCACAGTATTTCTCTACAGGACAACCATTGCAGTTGGGATATTTGTCTAAGTAAGTCATAAGCTGTCTTTCTTTGGTTTATAATCAATATCTCTCTCCTCTATGTCAGATAATGACAAATAGGGATAATCCAAATTAGGCTTAGTATGCTTCCTCTTCATAGCTACTTATATAAGATAGTTATCACTATGAGTGCTATGATGCACAACCACACTGAAGCAGCATAGCCTACAGCCAGCCACTTGCACATAATACTTCTCTTTGGCCCTCCCAATGCTGCCCATGTCATAAAGCAGGCACATATTGCAAAGAAGCCAATCATAATAAAAGCTAATTGTTTGTCCATAATTGTAATGTTTTTGTTGTAAGAATTAATATTTGTGGCCCATCCCAGACTCAAACTGGGACTCTTTGCCTTAGGGGGGCACTGCTTTATTCAGTTAAGCTAATGGGCCAAGAATCCCACCGCTGTGGGATAGTTGAATATTAAAAAAGAAAAAATTTGTAATTGTTTAAAAACATACTGCTTCACAACAGGATATCTTAAAAGGAAGAGTGGCTTCAGGCGGTCATATCCCTACTTCATAATGCTCACCGCAGCTGCATCCCCGGTATCAAGCTTCACTCTTCCTGTATATTAAATAGCCTGCCAGAGGCTGTCCAACTCCTCTCACTACAGGATTGAGAGGTAAGTGTGGCAGGCTTTATTACTTAAAACTGAGAGTAATTGTATCCGTCTGGTGTAAAGATTTGAGTATATGGTTTTTCACCAATACCTTCCTTATTACTATGGTTGTAATCAGTACCATATTTACAGGAGATATTCTCTATATCAGTATCACCATCAATCAAATCCTTGAAATGCATAAGAACTGTTTTTACTTGTTCCTCAGTAAGCATACCATAGAATGATACAGCAAGTTCTCCAGAATAATCTCTATAGATAGAACGCCATGTAGCATTAGTCTGCATTTCACAGAGCATTACTGCTTGCTGAAACATTGGATGCTCAGCAAGCTCTGTTCTTTCATAAATGTACATAATTATGTCTCCTATGTTTTAATTGTTGTAAGTAATCAAATGAAAAGGGGGCTCATGACTCCATGTAGCCCTCATGAAATGCGTATGAATATCTCTTCATAACAAGTTCAGGCCACTCATCTCCAACAAGACTTTTAATCTTTGCACGAAGTTTCTGGCAATAGTTATAATCCTCACAACCAAGATTGCCATAGTATCCTTCTTCATAGCCTAATGCCTCAGCAAGGCCAGCAGCTTTCACAACTTTTTCATTGTAATCAAACTGTTTCTTGAATTTCTCTGTCATAGCTTTAATGTTTTTTATTGCAAAGATAATAACTATGTATGAACTGTATCTTCGTAGTCCCCACAATGACTTCGATGTCAACCCACTTCACAGTGGAAGGCTTGAACTATTTGAGGATGAATGTTACCTATTGCGCCGATATACAATCCTCTCACAAGCTGTTGTGGGGTAGCACTTATGCCTAATCTAAAGGATAACATGGATTAGTAAAAGACAAAAAGTGCTAATGTGTCTGAACCTTTGGGGGATTTTGAAGGTGTTTTTGAATTGCTGATAAAGGGAGGGTGTTTGGTTGTACACCAACTATACCCACTTAAACTCCTGTAAATCAACAAGTTACAACAATCAATTATCCTCAGTTCAGTAGATGTTGGTGGTTTCTCCTTCTATTATAAAATATGTACCCGTACATTATTTATTTATAGCACACAGCACAGACTTAATATTCTTCCAATGTACACTTAGGCAAGTCATGGAGAATTTTAATCTCATTATTATGCATTACAGCCTTTCATTTTTTCTCAGATTCTGCCTAAGGTTATAGTAGGGAGAATATTCTATTCTCCCATCTTTACTCCTCAACCTATCCTCTCTAAAAGAAAGAAATATATAAAGAAAGAAAAGGTTCTCCTTTCCTTCTCCTCTCTCCTTATAGGATTGTAAAGAATTGAGAAATATGTGAGCTATGTGCAATAAATGAGCTATGTGTAATAGAAGAGTTTAACCCAAGCCCCTCAGCTCACTTGGAGCCAAGGGGCAAGAGGCCATCAGCTTAGAAGCTGACAGCACTCTTGGTGAGGTCTTCTGCCTGAGAGAGGCCAACACAGGGAACCCAGCTCTGGGTCTCAGGGTTGAAGGACTCAAAGAAGCAGAGGGCATGCTTCTCCTCAACCAGCTCAGCAGGTGACTTGCCCTGGAGCTTCTTGCCAAGGTAATAGCGGCCAACCTCAGCATCAGCAGCATTGAAGAGGAAGAGGACATGCTTCTTCTCATTCTCAACTGTGTTGAGCTTGCAGGCACCCTTGGCATAGGTCTCATCACCGAAGGAGACACTCTGAGTCAGGTAGGATACTGAGCCATTGTCACTTGTGATTTTGGTCACGTTGTTTCTGTTCTCGAAGCTGTTAAGAGTTTCGCGTGTCATAAGAATTCTGGGAGGAGGGAAAAACTACGAAGTTCCTGCCTCAAGCAGGAGCCCTACAAGGTGTTACATCAAAGTTCCAACATGGAACACCACCTTCAATAGGGCGGGGGTAGAACCCACTCCTCCGAAGGCAGGTAGGGGTATGGGGTGGCTATTCCTCCCTTATGCCACTATAAAAGAATTTTGAGCTTCCAGAAAATTTCCAAAAAATCAGAAAAAATTTTTTAGAAACTCCCTACAAATTCCTACAATTTATTCAGGGAAATTACCAGAAGATAAGAACTCTCTGATTATGAGCAACTTGTATTCTTTGGGGATTTACTTAGCAAATAAAAACCATTCTCCGTTCTATATAACCATCATCTGCCTAAACATCTAATAAAGATTAAACTTTTATTATAATCAGAACAACATACAGCTATTTTCACTATCTTTGCAGAAGACAAAGAAGCAGCAGCTTGTATTCTTGCTTTCCAAAAGTGTCCAAACTCAAGAGAAACTGCAAGAGGATATGAGTAAGTTGCCCATGTATAGCATGGGCTTTTACTTGTATATAGCAGTTTGGGAACTGGACACTCCCTGGAAAGGTATATAGAGTAAAGTCCATGCTTTTGTTATGTCTAAATTTAAAGCTATAAAGATATGAAGGCAACTGTATTTTCTGTATTTAAGGTAAAAAGTAGGAAGATTTCCTATCAGTATCATAATGTGGAAAAGAATAATGATGATGTACATGCTGTAACTAAGCATATTTTCTATACTCCAATGATGGAGATCAAATTCTGGAAAGAAAAATTTAATCCTCTAACAGAAAGTCCGCTTGAGTTTGATAGCCATAAGGTATTTGCTACTCCAGAAGTCATTGAGAAATACACTGGCTTTGATTTATTTGAGGCTCCTTACTATTACTACTTTGATGGTAGGGTTTTGGATATAGAGTTTGAGTGGGAGGAGAAAGAGTATCCTTATATTAGAACATACCACTATAAAGATTATATCAGAACAGACAAGTACAAACTTCCAATTATCTCAAAGATTGAAGAACCCAAATTTGACTGGTAAATCAAAAACCTATCAAAAAAAGTGTTAATAACATCATTTTCATCCCCTCTAATGCTGCATATATTATAAATAAGGTGTAATTTTGCATCGGTATTCAACGGAATACCATAGCAAGTACTTATTGAAAACAAGACTAAGAATTGCTATTCTTATTGAGAGAAGTGTTTCATAGTTGAAGTCTTGACTCTACCAACTTGCAGGAGATAAAGGGCCACAAGAAGGGTACAGGTAAAGAGTCCTAGGGTGTGAAAGAGAGAAAAAACCTATAGTCACTGTTCATCTGGAGGGTTGCCACCCAATGAAGGATGTTCCAGGAGGTAAGACGGGGATGGATGCTAGGTTACACAGCAGGCGAAAATCCTGCAACCCAGGGCTTAGGAGGGCCTAGGGTCTCTTAATGAAGAATAGAAATAATTTTTAGAAGTGATTACTAGTTTAAATTAGTAATTTGAGAAAGGTACGCGCTATAATGAAATAGCCCTTTACTCCTGGGTGTAAGACCAGGAAAACAATAGGAGGACACCTGCCCAACCCGTCTAGATCTCTTGGGTGTCCTCCGTTTTTATTATTATATAAGTATTTTATTAGACGATAATTATTATTCAGATTCTTTTGTTTATCTTTGCAGCAAAATATATTTCTTATGAGAAATTGGAATGAATTATCTATGGCAGAGAAAGCTGATGTAATGAAGCTTGCAATAGAAGGTGGTGTCTATGACTTAGACTCTATCAGGTCTGGGTATAATGAGTATGCTAAAGGTGGTAAGATACATATCAAGCCAGAGAACAGAGGCAAGTTCACTGCTCTAAAGAAGAGAACTGGACACTCTGCTTCTTGGTTTAAGGAACACGGAACTCCAGCACAGAAAAAGATGGCAGTGTTTGCTCTAAATGCAAGGAAGTGGAAGCATGAAGATGGAGGTAATCTCTATGATGGAACTAATGAGGATTCTCAGCAAATGAATGTCAATTATGGAGCACCTTACTATGATTATAACCTACCAGACCATCCACTAACAAGAAATGCATCTTCATTCCCAGAAGTAATAATTACTCCAGACAGTAAGAAATCCCCTGCTGAAAGAGCTGTTCTTGAAAGAGAAAGAAGAGGAAACAACGATGTTTATTATGGTAACGGAACATATAATGCTAAAGCTGATAGGGAAAAAACTGAATTAGAAAAGATTGCAAGTGAAAAAGCGTGGAATAATTCTATTAAAAAACAAGCTATGGACTATGCTCAAGCCACTGCAACAGGTATCGGTATTGGTGCTGATATAGTTTCAGGACTTCCTATTTATAGTTCTCTAAAAGGAGCAAGAGTTCTGAGTGAAGCGGAAACCCCAATGGATTATGCCGAAGGAGCACTTTGGCTTTCACCTATAGGAGGAATAGTGGGAAAAGAGACAATAAACACTGGTAAAGCTGTTGTTAATAATGTTGTTGATAGTGGTCTCTTGTGGGATGCTTATACAACATTTGGCGGTAGATTAGGTAATTATGGGGATAATATGCTTACTAATATATACGGCACTGCTGCCAGAAGATTTGGATTACCAGATAAGGCAAGAATTCCTGCCGATGCCATGAGAAAGATTAAAGGAGATATCACTATTGATAACGGACTTGTGGATTTGACTGGCAATAAATCTTATCTAGGAAAGCCCCATGTCAATGCAACTTTAGATAGAGGAGTTGTTTCTCATAGTAAAGGACAATGGGATGGTGCAAATACTTATATTACTCCAACAAGAAATTTTGTAGAGCAAGCACAGGAAGCATTGAAATCTATAGAGCCTAGTGATATGTTTTCAAATGGGGCAAGAATTACTGAAGTCCCTCAAAATGTTACATTGATTTCAGGTGATGTAGAAGCATTAAATAAAGCTAGAGAGGCGGGGATGCAAACTCTTTCTAGCCCTAAGTTAAGAAGGATTTACAATGAAGGATTGAACGAGTATAAAGTAGAGAAGGCGATGTTTGACGAGCAATATGCTAATGCTACAGGTTTGCAGAAACGTCTACTAAAAGCACCTGAAAGTCCAAAGTATAGAAGGTGGTGGCCTGAATATACTAAAGAAATGCAAAGACTACAAGCACAAAGAGGCACGCCAACATTAGCGGATTTTGGGCTTTTAGAACAGCAGACAGGATTGAAATCTGGCGTTGCCCCCATGCTTGAGTACAATAAAGCTATTAGACAGTTAGAGGCAATGAAAGGTGCTTCCATACACGATATTATGAGTGGCAAAGTACAACCTTATGTATATCCTAATGGTAGAATTGTAGATTGGGATAAGGCAGCTGAAGAATTAGAACTTATACGGAGAGCAAAGTATAATAATGTGTTTTATGATCCTGCTAGTTATGTTGAAAGTGACTGGCAGGTAGCCAATGGAATTAAATAATATGAATACAGAAGACTTATTAGAACTCGCATCTGAAATTGGAATTGATGAGAACTCTTCAATTAAAGATTTATTGGGATTACAAACGGAAATCCCTAATATGATTTATCAAATCAACGTTGGTAAATATAGACTAGCAATTACTTTTGGTGGGGAAACAGAGCCTGAGATAAAGAAACATAGAGGCAATATATATACTTTAAATATACAAGATTATGAGTCTCATGCCAATTTCCCCTGGAAAGGAGAGTGGGCTAAAAATCTTATTAGCAAACAACTTGATTTATTTATGCCTATCATTAAGGAGTTTATGGTAAAAGCTTTGGTGGGCACTTTATAACTCAAGTCAGCGTGCTTTCACTCCCCCTCCAAAGCTGCCCTAAATTAAGGAAATAAGAATTTTAAATTCAAATCGGTGACAAATTCCCATGTTTGCCACCGATAATCATTATTTCAGAATTGATTTCTTGTTTTTAATTGCATCTACTACAGTCTCATCAAATAGCTTTGCATATATTTGTTCTGTCATTCTTATAGATGAATGCCCACATATCCTGCTTACTACTTTCAGATCTACTCCTTCATTAAGAAGGATGGTGGCTCCTGTATGTCTGGCCCAGTGTGTAGTTAATCCTACATCTAATCCTGCTGCTTGGGCAACATTCTTTAAATATAGGTTATATTTCACATTGCTTATTATAGGTAAAAAACCTCTGTACTTAGCAAGAATATCAAGAGCTGGTTGTAATAATGGGATGGTAGTGTTTTTCTTTGTTTTCTTTTGATTGAATTTATATACTTCTGTACCATCAATGATTACTATATTGTTGGGATTAAATCTTGCCAAATCAGAGTACCTTAGGCAAGTATAAGTTTGAAATACAAATAGGTCTTTGACTCTTTCAAGACTATTTGTAGGCATCTTGGCTGTCCTTAATTGATTGAATTCTTTCAATGTAAGACATTTATCCAGGCTAATGTTATCTTTTCCTTTTTCTATGTTTATCCATTTGTAGGGATTTCTTTGTAGTAATCCTTCATCTATTGCGTCTAAGATAAAACCATTAAGAAAGCGGTGGTAGTTCTGCCATTTGCTATAGTTCTTCATACCTTGTTGTATAAGATACTTATCATAGGCAATGATATTTTTGTCATTAATATCACTGAAGGTTTTTATCTTTCCCCAAGAGATGAATTTTCTAAGAAATCTCTCATATCTTTCTTGGGTATCTTTCTCTTTTCCATATTCTCTTACAGCGGCTCTTTGATTGCAAAAGTCAAGGAATCCGATTTTCTCAAACTCTTTTTTGTTGAGTCTGTCTTGAATAGTGAATAGGTCAATGTTTCCTTCTTGGATCATATCCATTATTACTTGCCTGACATTAGAAACAAATTTATCAAGTACCTGGCTAATCTGAAGGATATTATCACAATTAGTTATCTTGCCGTCTTTCCACTGGTTAGGATACAGCCATACTCCTGTAGATAAATATTTCTGTTTTCTGTCATAAGTGATTCTGATTTCAACTACAGCCTTTTGTGTGGGACTTGCTTTCTTATACCTATTATATATAAGGTGTATCTGGGGAACTTTGTTATTCATTGTTAAATAATTGAAATGAGTTGTTAATGAGTGAAATTGGTGCAGGATTATAATACAAAATGCTTAGGGCTATAATACATTTATAATACAAAATTCTATGGAAATAAAAATAGAGAGCCCGTATATTGGCTCTCTTAGAGGGTTTGAGTTACTGTTTAAACTCCTTTTGCGGAAGGTGAGGGATTCAAACCCCCGATACCCGAAAGGGGTATACCGGATTTCGAGTCCAGCGCGATCGATCACTCTGCCAACCTTCCAATATGTCAATGCATCACAGCCCTCGTTTGGACTTTTGCGGATGCAAAGGTAACAACTTTTTCCGATTCCACCAAATTTATAAGGGTAAAAGTTGCCTTATCGGCGACTTTTATTCGAAAGAAAGTTTATTGAGACGGCTTTTTAGTTGCTCGGCCTCGGATTTGCGGATGCTTAATCTGATCTCGCAGGTGTTGTCATAGGTCTGCGAGACGATGCGGGGCTGCATCTCCTTGACGATGCGCATGACGTCGTTCATCATGGGGTAGGCGAACGAGTAGGTGATGATTTCCTCCACCTGCCGCGTTTCGATCTCGGAGTGGGCGATGGCATCGGCAGCGGCTTCGCGATAGGCCACGATGAGTCCGCTGGTGCCGAGGTTCACGCCGCCGTAGTAACGCACCACGACGATGAGGATGTCGGTGAGCTCGTTGCTGTTGATCTGTCCGAGGATGGGTTTGCCGGCCGTGCTGGAGGGCTCGCCGTCGTCGTTGGCACGGAAGTCGAGTCTCTCGGGACCGAGCATATAGGCGTAGCAGACGTGGCGGGCGTCGTAGTATTTCTTGCGATAGCCGGCAAGCAATTCCTTGATCTCGTCGACGGTAGACACATGATGAGCGAAGGCGAGGAACTTGCTACGTTTGTCGGTGTAGTAGCCCTCGCCTCCGGTCTTCAATGTCTTGTATTCGTCAAGCATTATACTCCTGCCAGGACTTGATCTTCACATCGTCGAGATTCATGGCGGTGAAGGCCTCGATGAAGGCCTTGGCCAGACGGACATTCGTCATCAGAGGAATGTTGTGGTCGATGGCACCACGACGGATCTTGTAACCGTTGGT
>JAEEGL014814517.1_pt1 | contig 53626 bp, 43 predicted proteins | sample 9134231 | NCBI WGS metagenome assembly JAEEGL01 (sample SAMN16246548, study PRJNA631951) | gut metagenome | biome: gut microbiome; feature: rumen; material: fiber-attached | host: Bos | place: Iran: Karaj | collected 2018-10 | reverse complement strand
TGAACGAAAGATCTATGTCTAAAGGCTGATCTAATCCATTAACCTGTACTTTTTTATATCTAAAGTTTCCACCATATTCAGTCAAAGCACACTTAGGATCACTACTTCTAACTGCTAGAGCTTTTCTTAGTTCTTCTCTTAATTTTTCCATTTTCTCTGGGCTATCAATTATGTTCCTGTCAACTTTCATTGTGAAATCGAAATCACCACTTCCAGGTAAATTAGTGCCTCTTCCTGTAGAGCCAGTGTCAATAAACTCAACAAATCCATTTGTTAAATTACCTGTTATTTGATTCTCTAGTCTTAATCCTAATTCCTCAAATAAAACTCTTTCTACTTCTGACTGTATAGCTAATCTCTTTTTTCTAGCATCCATTTCACTAACAGATTCTTCTACATTTCCATCAGGAAATAGTTCTTGTACTATTTCTCCTGCTTGACTTGTAAATGCACTTCTGTCTACTTGAAATTTGCCTGTTTGAAAATGTTCAAGTCCTTGCATTTGAGATCTTATTTCATCAAATTGTTCTGGTGTAAATAATAGTTCACCTGTACTCCTAGAAACAATTGGAATATATATACCACTCATTGCTAATTCATAACCAATTCTCTTGTCATATCTATCAATAACAAAATAATCAACATCTGCAATTCCAAGCCCAGTTCTTATTCCATAGTGCTGTTCTCCTAATACATCACTATTAAACATTTCCAATCTTTTTCCTGTATAATTTCCTGTTGTCCTTCTGCTAATTCTTCTTTTAATTTCAGATTTTTCTCTTCTGTTTTTTAGTCTTTCTGCTAAAGAATCCTTATCTACTTCTCTTTCAATTGCTCCATTTCTTCTTGATAGTTCTATTTTTTGCGGATCATATTTAACTATAGCATATAATGGACCATATCCATTTGCTGGAGTACTAGAAATAATCTGAGAAATTGTCATTTCAGGAGTAATATTTCTTATAATGCCAAAATCTGTATCTAATGGTGTTGCATCAGAATGATTGCTAGTTCCTAAAAACTCTCCTGCTCTTATTCCATCTTCTATAATAGATGTAAATACTCCAAAACCTTTTGATAATCCAATACCTTTTACCAAGTCACCATTTGCTAAGTCAAGTCTACCTGTTCTTCTTAATTCTTCAGCTAATTGCTTATGTCTTGAATTACTATCATTTACCTTCTGAATCATATAATCTCTGATTTTAGATATTGTATCTATGCCACCAAATAATTCACGGTATCCACCTATATAGCCTTGAAATACTCTGTCTGCTAAATCATCTATATGTCCATCATGAGAATATCTTGTTCCCATGACCATAGCATCTTTTTCTAAATTTCCTGTTAAAAAAATTTTTTGTCCTAATTTCTTATCTGTTTTGCTAGCATCTGACTCTTCGTACATAAAGTAAATAGTTTTTACAAAATCTTGTAAAGTCTTTCTTTCATCAACAGTTAAACTACTTTCATCAAAATTGTTTCTTGCTATCTTATTATAAACTTCATTTCCTCTTTGTAATATATCAATAAATCTTAGTAATGATTTATTATTAGAATCCATAGAGATTTTAAGTAAATCAGAAAAAATTATTCTTTTTGTTAAATTCTCATTTTTTGAATTGTTTAATGCTGGAGATATTTTTGGTGAATCCGATCTCGAAATTGATTCAATTATTTTTTTACCAACTAATATCTCAAAATATTTATATATTTTAATAAAGTTTGGTACATTATCATTAGAAAAAACGTCTTCTATTTCTCTTAAAGTTTCATGCGCCTCTTCCACTGGTAATCCAGCTACACTTACTATTAATTGATTTGCATAATTTCTTATCATTTCTGAATTACTGTTATATGTTCTATCTATAACTTCATATCCTAGTCTAGGTATGTTTTCGATAATTATGTCAAAGTTTGTTTGGTCTAATGTTCCTTTAGTCTCAAGCATATAAAGAATATTAGCAAATTCTACATTATACTTATCTTTTAAGTCTTTAGGTATTTCTTTTCCATCTAAATTATACTTTCCCCATAAAGCTTCTATAAATCTAGATGTATCACCTTTTATTTTCTCTTCCCTTTCTTCTTTTGGAAGATCGTGTAATATTTGTATATATCCCTTATTTTTTATGATGTTCGCTAGTTCTGGATTTTCCTCAATAATCTCAGATACAACATCATCTATTACTTCTTCTCTTACTCTTAAGTCAGTTCTATTCCAAAACTCATAAATACTATTTATATCAACGCCATTTTTTATTTGCATTTTTATAAAACTAACTATATTATTTTTTTGATTTTCTTTTCCAATATTAGCCCATACTCTAGTATCGCCTCTTTGTATATCGCCACTGTTATATAGTTCAAAAACAGTATCTAAAATATTTTGGGGTAACTCTAAATCTCTATCTTTTCCGTACTATAATTCCAACTAATAGAGATGTATTTATTGTTTTATCTTCGTTTATGCATAAACCATATAATCTTTGCAATAACTGTTCTTGGCTTTCTTTTCTCAAATTTTCCCATACTGTTTCGATTGCTTCATCATGTGAAATAGGCTCTCCACTTAAATCCTTGCTATTCTCAAGTTCTTGGATAATCGTATCAAATTTACTAACTTGCACCACTGGTGGATAGTATTTAAATGCTTTTTTTAAAAAGTCTTTTAAACTAACTCTTCCGTCTTCAGTTTTGTATATATTTCTAATTTGAAATTCATATTCATCTATTAAACTACCATCCGTATTAGATAGCATATTTAATAAAGAAATGTCATCAAATCTACTTGATCTATCAATAATTCTTTCTAATAAGTATTTTCGTTTTGCCTGATTTTCTGGTGTTAATACTTTCCATATTTCTTTTATTTTGTATTCAGAAACTTCTTCATCAGTTAACATTTCTTCAAAAAACCAATCATTATTCTCTTGTATTTCAGGTAGTTCAAAAAGAAAAAATATTTCAACTGGAATATAACTGCCATATCTATAGCCATCAAGAACAACTTGATATTGGCTTTCATCAAGGCAATCAGCATCTATAGTACTTGATTTAAATGCGTCATTATCCACACTTCTTTCTCTATTGTAATGAGTAGGATTAAATGATATAAGCTCACAACCTTTTAAAGACCCTGTTACTGTATCTGAATAATCAAATTGTGAAAAATCTAATCTTGCACCTGTCCCTTCAAATCTTAAATATTCTAACTGTGGTAATCTACGATACATTTCAGGAGGAATTTGGCTTAAATCACTTTCTGATAATTCTTCTATAAATTCCATACTCTGATTTTTTAAATAATCACTAATTTTTTGTGTTATTTCTTTGAACTTTTCATTTTCAAATAATGGTTGACCATCAATAGGTAATTCTATAATTTCCGTAAATACAGGTCTTATTTCTTCAGGTATTAACTTATCTAAATCTTCTCTAGTCCCACTTTGAACATTAATAATTTCATTTAATTCTCTATCTTGAAGTATTTCATCTGCAGAAACTTCAAATAAACTTGCTATATCCTCTAAACTATTTCCTTTTTCTTTTAAGCAAATAATTATATAAGGTATTATCAATTTTTTAACTTTTTCTATTCCATTTTTTCTTTCAGAAAACTCTTCAGGTGAAATTATTCTTCTCTCTTTTGTATCAGCCATTATAATTCCTCTTATCAATATAATATATCTAATTTTACTATATTAATAAATTATTTCTAAGTCAATCCATTATTTAAAACAAAAAGTAGAAAAGCCTTTACACATAAGCTTTTCTACTTCTTTTACATTTATATTTTATTTTTGTAACCTATTAGAACTCACAATTCTTTGGCGTTCTTGGAAATGGAATAACATCACGTATATTCTGCATTCCAGTAATATACATTATTAATCTTTCAAATCCAAGTCCATATCCTGAGTGTGGTACACTTCCATATCTTCTTAAATCTAAATACCACCAATAATCTTTTTCATCCATTTTTAGTTCTTTTATTTTAGTTTGTAGTTTTTCTAAACTATCTTCCCTTTGACTTCCACCTATTATTTCGCCAATTCCAGGTGCTAATAAGTCTGCTGCTGCAACTGTTTTGCCATCTGGATTTTGTTTCATATAAAATGCTTTTATTTCTGCTGGATAATCATATACAAACACTGGTTTTTTAAATATTTTTTCACTTAAATATCTTTCATGTTCTGTCTGAAGATCAACACCCCATGAAACTTTATATTCAAATTCATCATTATGTTTCTCTAATTCTTTTACTGCATCTGTATAACTTATTCTTCCAAACTCTGAATTTAAAACATTATTTAATCTATCTAATACTGTAGTATCAATAAAACTATTGAAAAACTCCATTTCTTCTGGACAAGTTTCTAATACGTATTTAATAATATATTTAAGCATTGCTTCTGCTGTATCCATATCATCTTTTAAATCAGCAAAACACATCTCTGGTTCTATCATCCAAAATTCTGCAGCATGTTTTACAGTATTTGAGTTTTCTGCTCTAAATGTAGGTCCAAATGTATATATGTTTTTGAATGCATGTGCATATGTTTCACCATTTAATTGCCCACTTACTGTTAAATGTGCTGGTTTTCCAAAAAAGTCTTTTGTATAATCTACTTCACCACTTTCATTTTTAGGCACATTATTTAAATCAAAAGAATTTAAATTAAACATTTCGCCAGCACCTTCTGCATCACTTCCAGTAATGATTGGTGTATGAACATAAACGAAGTTTTGTTCTTGGAAAAATTTATGGATTGCAAAAGAAGCTGCACTACGAACTCTAAATACTGCATTAAATGTATTGGTTCTTGGTCTTAAATGTGCAATTGTTCTTAAATATTCCATTGTGTGTCTTTTCTTTTGAAGTGGATATTCTGGAGAAGACATAGCAATAATATTTATTTCTTTCGCCTTAACTTCAAATGGTTGTTTAGCATTTTCAGTTTTTACTAGTTGTCCTACAACAGTAATAGATGTACTTAATGTTAATTTGCATATTTCTTCAAAATTATTTAATTCATTATCAAAAACCACCTGTAAATTCTTAAAAAATGATCCATCATTTAATTCTATAAATCCAAATGTTTTTGAATCTCTAACTGTTCTTACCCAACCAGATACTTGAATTTCTTTTGAAAAATATTTTTCTGCATTTCTGTATAATTCTTTAATTTCAATATTGCTCATATTAGCTCCTCCTCTAAATTTTCTACTATTATATAGGAATATTTTTATTTTTTCAACCTTTTTGAATATAAAAGAAAAAAGTTAGCAAAATGCTAACTTATTTTTCCCTGTCACCTTTTTTAAACATCTCTATTTTTAATAAGCTTAATAATTTTGTTCTCTTAGTATCAATTAAAATTTTTCTTTTTAATCCATCTATTTCAGTTCTCTCATCAGGTAAAATTTGTTCTACTTCATGAAAATCTTCTAATCCATTCCAAGAATTCGAATTAAAACTTTGTTTAAATTTAGCACTTTTAAACCTTTCTTGTAATCTTGCTTTTATCATATTAAAATAATTTTCAAATTCATCATCATGAAACCCATCATCTTCTTTTCTTCTTACTCTATATTCTGAATATTCAAGCATTTTGCTTAATAGAACGTTTGCTTGTCTTGTTGTTGATACTCCTTCTGCCATTTTATCAAATGCTTTAAGTGTAATACTTTGTATTCTTGCAATATTTTTTTCTATCTCTGATAATTTTGTATTCTTTTCTCTTTGACTTAATACTTTATAAAATTTTGAATAATAATCATACTGCTTACTCATTTCATTAAAGCTATTTATAATAACTTTTGAGTCTTCATCACCAAAAGTGTCTTTTAATTGTTCCAAAAAACTACAATCGCCGTTTAATATACTTGATTCTAGCGAATTATGAGGTGTAAAAAAACTTAGTTGGCTAATCATTGTATAGTCTAAAAAGTATGTTGAAATTGTATTTGGAAATCTTGCCCAAATATTAGAAAAAATATATCCTTTTGTATTTCTGTTCATCATAGTTTCTGCTGTTATTTTTTCGGTCCCTGCTTCTCTCATTGGCCTTGGTAATTGTTTTTGACCATTACTATTCATAAAACCAATCTTGTGAACAACCTCATGAAAAAGAAAAGTTGTCATCCTATCTAAAAAATGATTTATTAAAACATTATTATATTCTTCATCAAACATTCCATTATTTTTATTATCTAAACCTGCTGTTAATATTCTACCTTCTCCTGATATCTTATCAAGAGTTTCTTTACCTTTGACTATTTCTGGATATTTTTCTGAAAGCTTTTTACAAACGTAAAAATAATATTTCATTTCATCATCTTTATCGTATGCTTTGACAACTGTTCCTATTCTTCGTTTTATATATATTTCTCTTAGTTGATATATATTTATTTCACTCATAAACTATTTCTCTTGTCCAGCTTCTTCTTGTTTCTTACTTCCTTTTCTTTCATCAATTCTTTCTTGAGTTTTAGATGCTGCTGCTCTACTTACTTCTAATGATTCATCCATTCTACCAACAATACTTTGTGCACCTCTTCTAATAAGGCCTAATAATCCTTGTTTTGATTTTTGATATCTTAATGAAACATTATCTCTTGTTGTCATAGCCTTGTCTGTAACTTGTTGTCCAGCAATGACTACAGCTCCAACCGTAAAATCGATTGTACTTTTTCCTATAGCTTTAGCTCCTCTTCCGAAAGCCTTTACACCTTCACTAACCTTTTCGCCTGCTTCTATTCCAGCATCAGCACCAGTTCTCATTCCTTCATTAAATGCTTGAGCTCTTCCCATTGTGCGTTTAGCTTTTTCTTCTGCTCTTTCCATTAATTTTTTTGATCTACCAGCATTTCCAAGAGCTGCTGCTGTATGTGCTGCCATTTCATATAATCCTGTTCTTGTTTTTGAAGTAAATTTAGCCATTGCAGAAACACCTTTAGCAATTCCTGATATAGTTCTTCTTGTAATTTTTCCAGGTCCTTCTTGTTCTCTCCATTCTTTACTTTTTTTATCTTCTGCTGAATATGCTTTATCTGTAGCTGCTTGAACTTTATCTGCTCCTTTACTTGCTCTATCATATGCGGTTGTTCTTGCTCTAAAATCCGTTCTTCTTGCTGTTGCTTTTTTAGAAGCTGTATCCATTTTATTATTAACGTAATTTGCACCTGCAACACCAATTCTTGTTGCTGTTTTCTTCATTCCAACACTTGCTGCTGCTTTAGCTAAAGTAGTAAGTGTTTTTCCACCAATTGTTGCAGAAACAGTATATCTTGCAGTTTGTCTCTTATCAATACCTCTTATTCTTCTGGCAACATGTGCTCTAAATCCACCATGTTCTTCACTGTTTTGAACTAAATTAGAGTCATATCTTTCCATATTTGTTTTAGTTCTTTTTATACTACTCTTTTGAGCTGTTTCTGATCTTTTTACTGCTTCTTTTCCTTCTGCTATTCTATCAGTTAAAGCTTGCTTTTTTTCTTCATATGCTCTTTGAATTTTATCAATTTGTGAAGTAAGACCTCTTTTTGCAGATGCAACAATCAATGTTTTTGTAGCAGATGTTACTTCTTTTAGCATTGTTTTATACTTACTTAAAGTAGCTTTTGCATCTTTTATATCTTGAGAATACCCCTCTATTTTTTGAGCTCTATCTCCCTGTTTTGTTTGTTCTTCCATATTTTTACATCTCCTAATTATAAATTTGACCTAAAAAATTGTTTAAATCTTCTTTTTTTTCTGCTTTTTTTGCTCTAACTTTTTCTAAGTATTTATTTAACTCTTTTATATCTGTTTTCTCAAGACTAACTATTTTGCCGTCAACAAAAGTATCTCCTAAAACTTCCATATTCTTTTCTCCTATCTTAAGCTACTATATTGGCATTAGCAGCTTCTTTTATTTGATTTTTGTATGAAGCTAAAGTTTCAACATAATTTACTGTATTATCTCTTATCTCTTCTACTACATTATCAGTATTCTCTCTAATTTTAATTATTTTAGCTCTTTTAACTTCAACAAAATTTATTTCAAATTTATTTGATTTGAATAAACTTCTAATTAAAGTTTTTATTTTATTAATTATTCCTATATTATTTTTTGTAGCAATTTGTTTATCTTCAAATTTCATAACAGTCTCAATTAAGAATGGAACGCCAATTACGCATTCTTCCATCATTTTATAACATTCTTCTTCTAATCCACAGTAATTGCCATATTTTTCAATTAGCATATCCATTGTCTCCATATCTTCAGATGATGTAAAATCTTTAGTAGCTAATTTCATAAAGTTTGTAACAGCAATTTTTTGATTTGATTGAATTTCTTGTAATTCAAAGATTAAATTGACATACTGCTCTTCTAATCTTTCTTTTATTCTGTAAAATTCTTTTTCATATCCACCAACAATCTCATCTCTTAATGCAACCATTTCTGATGGGTTTTTACCATATGCTGCACAAGCATTATCAAATTCATTTGTTAAGATTTCTGTTTGCTCATCTACAGACTTATTTACAGTTTTCTTGAAAATGGCTAACATTAATTCAAGTTCATTTGTTTCAAATTGTGATAATTCCTTCACAATCCCTAAAAATTTACTCTTTTGTTCAACGTCACTCATCTTTTTATCCCTTCTATTAATTATTTTGGTCTTGTTCAATTTTTTGCTCAAGTAATGCAATCTTTTCCATTAATGCTAATTCTCTTTCTTTCAAATCTGAGAATAGCTTTATAAATTGATCATCAGTTAAAGAATCAACATCTATTTCTTTACCTTTAATTGTAATTTTTTCTCCCATTTTGACACTCCTAAATATAATAATACATAATAATTATATCACTTACATATTTTAATTAATTATTTTTAACCAAATTGTAAAAAAAAAGAAATAATTTTGCTATATACAAAACTATTTCTTTTAAAATCATTCTAAGCCAAAACTAATTCCTATTGCATTATTTACTTGTGTCATAACATTAGAATCATTAATATGTCCAATTTTTTCTTTCAATCTACTCTTATCTATTGTTCTTATTTGCTCAGCTAAAACAACTGAATCAGCTTTCAATCCATTTTCTTGTGATCCTATTTCTATATGTGTAGGCAATTTATTTTTTCCTGTTTGAGATGTTATAGCTGCTGCAATAACTGTTGGACTATATTTGTTTCCAGTATCATTCTGTATAATTAAAACAGGTCTTACTCCCCCTTGCTCAGAACCTACTACTGGACTTAAATCTGCATAAAACATATCTCCTCTTTTTATTATCATCATTCTCACTCCTATGATTTCATATAGAATAGAATTGCTGACAAATTTAAATTATTAAATTATTAAATTATTAAATTTTTATATTATTATATATTATGCTTGCTATCAATTTTTTGGCATCATCCTTTATTAACATTTTTATTGGTTCTTTTGTTTTTGCATTTATATATAGTTCCTTATATTTTACATATGTATTTTGATTTTTATCCAATTTTACCAAAACAATTATTTCATCATCTTTTATTTCCACATTGCTTAATTCTTCCTTATATTCACAAATAAATGTATTTAAAAACAAATAATTATTTAATAAATTTGGAATGTTTTCATATGTCTTTTCCACATTTAATAAACTATTTGTGATTTTTAAAGAATTTTTATTTTGCTCAACTATTATACCAGATAAATTCTCGGGTTTAACCATATAGAATCTACTATTGTCTTGATTAACTACTTGTCTCATTTCATAAATATTTTCTGTTTTGTTACTAAATATAGTTACTGTCACTTCAGCTTCATAATTTAAATATTTTTCTAAAATGTCATCAATTCTTTTTTCTTTGTTTCTATTTTTATTATTACCTGTTTGCAATAAAATATAAGTAAAAATTGAAAAAATAATCATACAAATTAGAACAAAAATAAACACTTTTTTCATAAACAACTCCAATAAAAAATAGAGAGATTAAAAATCTCTCTAAAGTTTATTTATAAAAAACATTTTTATTCTATTTAAAATATTCTTTTAGTATTTTTTTAAATTCATTTTCTGTTTCTACTGAATTTATTTTATCTCTCATTTCAGAAGCATTTGGCATTCCTTTTACATACCATGCTATATGTTTTCTTATTTCTCTTGTTGCTGTATACTCGCCTTTCTCATCTAGCAATAAACTAAAATGTTCTAAAATTACTTTATATTTTTCTTCATTTGAAGTATCAGGAAGCTTTTCTCCAGTTTCTAAATAATGCGATATTTGTTTAAAAATCCAAGGGTTTCCTAAAGAAGCTCTACCTATCATTATTCCATCGCAACCTGTCTGCTCAAAGATTGTTTTAGCATCTTCTTCATTTCTAATATCACCATTTCCTATAACAGGGATAGATACATTTTGTTTTACTTCTTTTATGATATCCCAATCTGCTTTTCCTGTATAATATTCTTCTCTTGTTCTGCCATGAACAATTATTGCAGATGCTCCAGATTCTTCTATTATTTTTGCAGCTTGGACAGCAACAATATGGTTATTATCCCAACCTTTTCTAATTTTTACTGTGACAGGCTTATTTGAATTTCGAACAACCTCTTTTGTTATTTTACCAATTAATTCTAAATCTAATAATAGTCTACTTCCATCTCCATTCTTTACTACTTTTGGAGCAGGACAACCCATATTAATATCTAGAATATCCGCATAATTACAAATGAACTTTGCAGCTACACCCATTGTTTCAGGCTCATTTCCGAAAATCTGCATTGATATTGGTTTTTCTTCATCTGTATGAACCATTTTTAAAGTTTTTTCATCTTGATAAAAAATTGCTTTACTGCTTACCATCTCATTACAAACTAATCCTGGATTTCCATACTTTTTGCAAATCTTTCTAAATGGCAAATCTGTTACTCCAGCCATTGGCGCTAATATAATATTATTTTCTAACTCAACATTTCCTATTTTTAATTTTTTTAGATACATTTTATTTTCCTTTTAAAAAACGGATTCATTTGTTTTTATGAATCCGTAATCTGTTTTATTTAAATTTTCTCTATTCAACAAAAATTGCTTTTTGTCTTCTACTACTAATATTTAATAATAGCCCTATACAAATAAAATTTGTTATAAGAGAACTACCGCCATAACTTACAAATGGTAAAGGTACACCTGTAATTGGAAGTAATCCTATTGTCATGCATATATTTTCTGTCATATGGAAAAAGAAAACTCCTGCTATTCCTATTGCAATATATGAACCTATATTATCTTTTGCAGTTTTCGCAACATAAATAGATTTTGTTACAAGCACAATGTATAAAATTGTGATAGAACATGTTGCAATAAATCCCATTTCTTCTCCTATAACTGAGAAAATAAAATCTGTTGTTTTAGGATGTAAAAAGCCTAGTTGTGTTTGATTTCCTTTAAGCAATCCCATTCCAAATGCTTCTCCAGCACCTATTGCTAATTTAGATTGCATTAAGTTATAACCAGCACCTCTTGGATCAAGTTCAGGATTTAAAAAGACTTCTATTCTTTGAAGTGCATGAGCAGGTAATTTACTATAAACTACTGGTGCAGCAACTGCTATAAGAATTAGTGCCGCTAATATATATTTTTTATCTATTCCTGATACAAATAAAATAAATACTATTGCAATAATATAAGAAATTGCTGTTCCAAAGTCAGGTTCTAAAATAATTAAATAAACTGGTAAAAATGCAAACGCAAAAAATAAAAGCAGTTTCCATATTTTATTTATTTCTTCTCTTCCTCTAACTTGAAGTTTATTTAAAATAAATGCTAAAAATAAAATGGTAATTACTTTTCCAACTTCGGATGGTTGGAAAGAAATATTTTCGCTGAATTTAAACCAGCTTCTAGCACCACTTATTGCTTCTGTGAATAAAACACCTATCAGTAAGCCTATTAAAATAATATAAGCCAGAGTAGAAAAACGAACTATTATATTATAATCTATTAAAAATGCTAAAACTAAGAATGGGATACTAATAAGAATCCATCTAACTTGTTTATGGAACTCTTCATTATTTGTACTTAAAGTGGCTGAATAAAGAGCAACCAAACCTATGATAGATAAAATAATACTTACAATAAGAATTGCCCATTCTGTATTTTTAAGTAATTTATTTCCCATTAAATTTTAACTCCTAATCTTTCTTTTTACGCTTGTCCTTTGTATCACTACTTGAAGTTTTGGCTCTTCCTCTTGATTTTGTATTTTTTACTTTAGTAACTGTGGCTGGATCAATTTCTGTTGCCGCCTTTTTATCAGCTTCTTCAGCTGCTTTTAACAAATCATCAAAAGTTACATCGTCATCATCATCTTCGTCAACTTCTTCAAATATTTCTTTAACTTCTGTTTCTTCGCTTTCCACATTATTTTCTTGCTTTTCTTCTACTAATGGGCTTTCTTCTTGAGATTTATTCTCTGCTTCTACAACTTCTTCAACAACACTTTGTTCTTCATAAGAAGCTGACACATTTTCAGAAACATTTGCATTATCGTTTTCTTTTATAACAACTGCCGGTGTGATTCCCATCTCTTTATTAAAATCAATTCCTTCAAATTGTTTGATTTTTTCTGCCATCATGTCATTTTTAATATTTACAATTGGTATGTTTGCATATAAAGCTGGAGCTCCATTTGTTCCATCTTCATTTGATTTATTTGTTAATCTAACATCTATTGCATCTTCATCTACAACTATATATTTTTTTATAACATCTATTATTTCTTGTTTCATAAGCTCTAAAAAATCTGCTGAAACATTAGCTCTATCTTGCATTAAAACCAAATGCAATCTTTCTTTTGCAGCCATTTTAGATCCAAGTTCCTTTTGTTGTTCTGTTTTTACCATTCTTTTGAAAAAATTTCCTAAATTTTCAAACATTGTCCTTTCTTCCCTCCAAATATTCTACTTAAGCTTTACCAAACAACCTCTTTAATCTTGCGATTAAACCTTTTTCAACACCAGGAACTGTTACCTCGATGTTCTCACCTAAAATCCTTCTTGAAATTTCTATATAAGCTTTTCCAGATGGAGCTTTTTTATTAGAAATTACTGGTTCGCCTTTATTAGTTTGAGTAATAATATTCTCATCATCTGGTACAACCCCTATTAAATCAATTGCTAATAAATCAACGATTTCATTAACATCCATCATTTCGCCTCTTCTTACCATTGCTGGTCTTAATCTATTAACAATTAATTCTGGATTTTTAATTTCTGATGCTTCTAATAATCCAATTATTCTATCTGCATCTCTTATTGATGAAATTTCTGCAGTTGTAACAACTAATGCTCTATCAGCACCAGCTATGGCATTTTTAAATCCTTGTTCAATTCCTGCAGGACAATCTATTAATATGTAATCAAACTCTTCTTTTAATTTTCCTACTAAATCTCTCATTTGAGCTTCTGTAATAGCTGTCTTATCTCTTGTTTGAGCAGCTGGAAGTAAGAAAAGTTCTTTAAATCTTTTATCTTTTATAAGAGCTTGTCTTAATTTACATTTCTCCTCTATAACATCAACTAAATCATATACTATTCTATTCTCTAAACCTAGAACAACATCTAGATTTCTTAATCCTATATCAGTGTCAACTAAAGCTACTTTTTTTCCTGCTAAGGCTAATGCTGAACCTAAATTAGCCGTAGTAGTAGTTTTACCAACTCCGCCTTTTCCTGATGTGATAACAATAACTTCTCCCATTAAATTTCCTCCTTCAAAAACTTTTGAATTTAATGTTCACTAAATATCTAATATCTTATATTTTTTTTCGTCAAAAGTCAATGCGTATGGAAATATTTTTGTAATATTTTTGTAATATTACATTTTTTATTACGGGAATGTGTTTTATAATATTGACTTTTACTAAGGAAAAATATATACTGTGTATGTTAAATTAGATTTTTTTTGTTTAAAAAAAACAAAAAATATACAAATATAATAGGAGGTTTAAAGTGAGTAATTTAATCGAAATTAGATGGCACGGTAGAGGCGGCCAAGGCGCTAAAACAGCATCTTTACTTCTAGCAGATGCAGCATTCAATACTGGTAAATATATTCAAGGTTTCCCTGAATATGGTCCAGAAAGAATGGGTGCACCAATCACAGCTTATAATAGAATAAGTGATACTCCAATTACAGTTCATTCAAACATTTACGAACCAGATTATGTAGTTGTTGTTGATGATACTTTATTAGACTGTGTTGATGTTACAGCTGGTTTAAAACCAGAAGGAGCAATTATTATTAATTCAACAAAAGATGGTGAGGAATTAAGAAAATCACTAAAAGGATATACAGGAAATGTATATAAAATTGATGCAAGAAAAGTTTCTATGGAAACACTTGGAAAATATTTTCCTAATACACCAATGCTTGCAGCTGTTGTAAAAGTTAGTGGAATTATGACTGATGAAGCATTCTTAGAGGATATGATAGGTTCATTTAAGCACAAATTTGCTAAAAAACCTGAAGTTATAGATGGAAACATGAAAGCTTTAGAGATGGCTTTAAAAGAAGTTACTAAGGTTTAGAAAGGAGTTTATTAATGACTGAAGACGTATTAAATAATAAAACACCTATAAATGATTTAACAATAGGTGGAAATATATATACAGCTGGTAATGCTAAAGAGTTCAAAACTGGAGATTGGCGTTCAATAACTCCTGTTTTCCACTCAGATCTATGTAAACAATGTGGTCTATGCTTCCCTGTTTGCCCAGATGATGCTATTCCTGTTGGTAAAGATGGATGCAGAGGAGATTTTAATTATGATGCTTGTAAAGGATGCGGCGTTTGTGCTAAAGTATGTCCTTTCAAAGCAATCGAGATGAAATAAATTATAAAAAATGAAAGGATTTTATATTATGGGAATTAGAGAAAGATTAAGTGGTAATGAAGCAGCAGCTATCGCTATGAAACAAATCAACCCAGATGTTGTTGCAGCATTCCCTATTACTCCTTCAACAGAAATACCACAATACTTTTCTACTTTCGTAAGTAACGGACAAGTAGATACAGAATTTGTTGCTGTTGAAAGTGAACATAGTGCAATGAGCGCTTGTATTGGTGCAGAAGCTGCAGGAGCTAGAGCTATGACAGCTACATCTGCAAACGGATTATCATTAATGTGGGAAATGATTTATATAGCTTCAAGTTTAAGACTTCCAATAGTTTTAAGCTTAGTAAATAGAGCTGTATCAGGACCATTAAATATTCATAATGATCATTCAGATGCTATGGGTGTTAGAGATGCTGGATGGATAATGTTATTTTCTGAAAGCAATCAAGAAGCATATGATAATTTATTAATGGCACATAGAATTGCCGAACATAAAGATGTTCTTCTACCTTTAATGGTTTGCCAAGATGGTTTCATTACTTCTCACTCAATAGAAAATATTGAATTATTAGAAGATGATAAAGTTAAAGCATTTGTTGGAGAATATCATCCAGAACATTATTTATTAAATGAAAAAGAACCAATTGCAATTGGTCCATTAGATTTACAAGCATATTTATTTGAACATAAAGCTCAACAAGGAAATGCTATGAAAGCAGCTAAAAAAGTTATAGCTGAAGTTTCAAAAGAATTTGAAGCTTTAACAGGAAGAAAATATGAATTCTTTGAAAGCTATAAAATGGAAGATGCTGAAAGAGTTATAGTTTGTATGAACTCTACAGCAGGAACAACAAAAGCTGTTGTTGATGAATTAAGAGAAAAAGGTGAAAAAGTAGGTTTAATTAAAGTTAGAATGTTTAGACCATTCCCTGCTGAAGAAATTGCAGAAGCTCTTAAAGGTGCTAAAGCAGTTGCTGTTCTTGATAAATCTGATTCATTAAATGGTGCTGGTGGAGCATTATTTGAAGATGTTGTATCAGCAATGTATACAAATAATATTCATGTACCAACTGTAAATTATGTTTATGGTATTGGTGGTAGAGATACAACAACTAAAGAAATTAATTCAGTATATTCTGATTTAAATTCTGTAGTTGGAAATGATAAGGTTGAAAATCCTTACAGATATTTAGGATTAAGGGGGTAATTGAAGATGGCATATAATCATAAAGATGTTGCAGCAAATAGACCTTCAAGACTTACATCTGGACACAGAATGTGTGCTGGATGTGGTGCACCAGCAGTTGCTAGAATGGTTTTAAAAGCTGTTAAACCAGAAGATCATGCAGTTATAGCTTGTGCTACAGGATGTATGGAAGTTTCAACTTTCATCTATCCATATACTGCTTGGACAGATTCTTTTGTTCATACAGCATTTGAAAATGCTGGAGCTACATTAAGTGGTGTCGAAGCTGCTTATAAATCTATGAAAAGACAAGGTAAATTACCAGAAGATAACCATACAAAATTCATCGCATTTGGTGGAGATGGTGGAACTTATGATATAGGACTACAAAGTTTATCAGGAGCAATGGAAAGAGGACATGATATGGTTTATGTTTGCTATGATAATGGTGCTTACATGAACACAGGTATCCAAAGATCATCAGCTACTCCTAGATTTGCAGATACTACTACTTCTCCTGCTGGATCAGTTATTCCAGGAAAAATGCAATCAAGAAAAGATTTAGCAAAAGTTATGGTTGGACATCACTTACCATATGTTGCTCAAACTTTAGCATTAGGTAATTTCAAAGATTTATATGAAAAAGCTGAAAAAGCTATATATACAGAAGGAGCTTGTTTCTTAAATGTTATGGCGCCATGTCCAAGAGGATGGGGATATAACACAGAAGATTTAATGGAAATCAATAAATTAGCTGTTGAAACATGCTACTGGCCATTATATGAAGTTGTTGATGGAGTATATCATATAACATATAAACCAACTAACAAACAACCAATCGAAAACTTCTTAAAACCTCAAAAGAGATTTAAACACATGTTTAAACCAGGAAATGAGTGGATGATTGAAGAATTCCAAAAAGAAGTTGACGCAAGGTGGCAAGAATTATTAGACCTAGAAGCAATGACAAACAAAGCAGAATAATAAAATAAGATATATAAAATTTTATTTAAAATATTAAGTTAAAAAACTAAAAAGAGGGCCTTTCTCATCAGTAGATAAGAGAGGCCCTCTTTTCTTTTGTGAGCGCACCATCTCCACCACTTTTCGACACCTCTATTCTTTCCTTACTACATTTTTAGCTAATATTTTTTGCGTTTGTGCAAAAATAATCTTTTTTGTATAAACAATTCTATAGCAAGTTCTTGCAAGAATTTCACAAGTTATTTTTTTCTTTACAAAAGACTACTTATTCTAGTTAATATACAAAAGAGCAAAGATTAGTTTTAATAAAATAGAAATTTGTTTCTTTTATGTGTTCTATTCCCTATTAAAATGATATCTTTGCTTCAAAATTAAAATATTGATTAAATAGAAAAATTGTAGTAAAATATTATATATTATGTAAATAAGGAAAAGATAATGAATTTATTTGAAGAAACAAAATTTATAATGAATAAATATCATATTACAGCAAATAAAGGATATGGTCAAAACTTCTTAATTGATGATTCTATTGTGAAAAATATTATTGAAAAAGCTAATGTTTCAAAAGATGACTTAGTTATAGAAATCGGCCCAGGCCTTGGAAATTTAACTCTTCCATTATTAGAAAAAGCAGGAAAAGTTATTTGTGTTGAATTAGATCCTAAAATGATTACTGTCTTAAATGATAGATTCTCAATGTACTCTAATTTTGAATTAATAAATGATGATATTTTAAAAATTAATATTAAAAAAATAATTGAAGACTCAAATCACAAAAAAGCAAAAATTGTTGCAAATCTTCCATACTACATCACAACACCTATCATAATGAAACTTTTGGAAGAGCAGTTACCTTTAGAAAGTATAACTGTGATGGTACAAAAAGAAGTTGCAGAAAGACTTGCAGAAAAGCCTGGTGGTAAAGATACTGGAGCAATTACCTATACAATAAACTATTATACAAAACCAGAAATAGTATTAAATGTTCCTAGAGATTGTTTCATTCCAGCTCCAAAAGTCGACTCTAGCGTAATTCAATTAAATATATTGAATAATCCGCCAATAGAAATCAGTGATAAAAAACAGTTCTTTAAAATAATCAAACTTGCATTCTTACAAAAAAGAAAAACGCTTGTTAATTCTCTATCTAACTCTGGAATAAAAGATAAAAATTATTTAGAAAACATGCTTATAAATTTAAATATAGATACTCTTATTAGAGCAGAACAATTAAGTTTAGAAGATTTCAAAAAAATAGCTGAATATATGATAAAAAACTCGTAAACAATGTTTACGAGTTTTTACTATTAATATTATTTTCCTTGTTTTATCTCTTCTAATGCTTTTGATAATTGATCAGGGCATGATGTTCCTCTTCCCCTGCAGTCAATTCCCTTAAGTCTTGATATTGCATCATCTATTTTCATTCCAACAAGTAGTGATGCAACACCTTGAGTATTTCCATCACAACCACCTAAGAATTTTACTGATTTTATTATATCATCTTCTGTTTCAATTATTATTCTTCTAGAGCAAACGCCCTCTGGTATATATTCTTTTATCATATTTTTCTCCTTAAAAACTAACTATTTCATTATAAACATTTACTATATATTGATCTGTCATTCCTGCCATATAATCTATTATTGCTCTATAATAATCTTCTGGTTTATTTAAATCATATATTACTTTATTATAATATTTTTCAGCTTCTCTATCATCTGAATTCGAATATGATTCAAGCCATGTTGCAAAACGATTGGCTAAATTAGGATAATATCTCTTCATCTTTTTTATATTTCTTACTGTAGCAGTTCCATTATATTCATTTTTTAAAATATAAAAAATTTCGTGCATTAAAACTTTAAAATATCTTATGGTAGGTTGTATTTTTTCGTGTTTATAAATTTTTTCATTATTAAATGTTCTAATTTTCATCATTATTTCATGAGCTTCTTCTGAGAATTTCATTCCCTCTTCAATCGAGCTGTTCTCGCATAAGTCTCTTATTAAATATCCTATAATACTTGAATTATTTACATTTATTTTTTCAATTGCTTTATTAAAGAAATATAAATCTCTTTCATTTATCAATTTCATTTCTATTGCATCTTCAATATCTCTACCCAAATAAGAAATGTTATCTGCTATTTTTACCGCACATGCTTCCCATGTATATGGAGCAAATTTATTTGATGAATTAAACTCTTTTAGATCTATAAATTCATCTCTTGTTTTTTGTCCTTCTTTTATAGGCTCTCCACTATGTGCTAAAATTCCATCTCTAACTGAATAAGTAAGATTTAGATTCTTCTTATGTCCGTTCAAGTCAGCTAATAATTCTAAATCCTCAACAGTATGCAATCCGTTTCCTGCGTGCCAAAATTTTTCACCATATTCTCTTTGAGCTATTTCTGATAATATTCTTTCACCTTGATGTCCAAATGGGCTATGTCCAATATCATGGCATACTGCAATTGCTCTTGTTAATTCTGAGTTTAATCCTAAATAATTTGATATTGTGTTACTTATTGATTCAACTAAGTTAACATGTTCAATTCTTGTGCAAATATGGTCATTTTTTGGTGAGAAAAACACTTGTGTTTTATGTTTTAATCTTCTATATGCATTACAATTGATAATTCTTGTATAATCTCTATCAAATTCGCTTCTCATTGGTGTATCTCCTGAAATAGGATTATACAATTCTTCAGTTCTAGATATAGCTTTTTCCCATTTTTCACTTCCGGGAACCATTGCTACACTCTCAAATTTTTTCATTTGTTCACTTTCCTTCTATTTTATTAGGTTCTCTAATTCTTCTTTTGTAAAATGATATTGTTTATTGCAAAAATGGCATACTATATCAGCTTTACCATCTTTTTGAATAATTTCATTTAAGTCATCTTTTCCAAGTGAAATTAATGCCTTTTCAAATGTTTCTTTACTACAATCACATTCAAATTCTATTTTCAAATTATCTTCTAATAGTGTTACTTCGTCTCCTATAACTGTTTTTGCTATTTCCTCTAACGATTTGTTTTCAGCAAGCATTTGACTAATACTTGGAGCTACAGATAAAGCATTTTCTATTTTACTAATATCTTCATCAGTGCTATCAGGCATAAGATTAATCATATATCCACCACTTGCTTGCACACCATCTTTATTAACTAAAACTCCTAATGCAAGCACTGTTGGTTTTTGCTCTGATTTAGCAAAATACTCAGCAAAGTCTTCTGCTATTTCGCCAGAAACAAGTGGTACTAAACCTGTATAACCTTCTTCAGCCATTTCATTTTTCTTAATTATATTTAAGAAACCTTGATTTCCAACTGCTCCGCCTACATCAATTTTGCCATTTTCTTTTAATGGTAATTCTACATGTGAATTATCTAAATATGCTTTTATTTTTGAGATATTTCCGTTTCTTTTTACAACAGAAACTAATGATCCTGCAGGGCCTCCACCTCTTATTTGTATTGTAAGCTTATCATCATCCTCTTTTATATTTGTAAATCCCATTATTCCAGAAATTGTTGCAAATCTTCCCATAACCGCTGTAGTAGTTGGAGTTAAATCATGAATCTGTTTAATTTCTTCTATTAGTTCTGTTGTTTGTGCACAAATAACACTTACTTTTCCATTTTTACTTAAAAACTTTTTTACACTGTCCATCTATTTATTAAAAGCCTCTCTTACATCTTTATATGTTGTCATTAGTAATTCGTATTTCATCTCTTCAGACAAATCTTCATTATACATTGCATTAGTAATCGGAATTGTAAATTGATTATATTTTGGCATAAAAAATCTAGTTTTAACAATATAATCTATCAAACAATCCTCTTCATTTATTTCTATATCATTTCTTGTTAAAAAATCACGCAACATATCTGTATATTCATCATGAAAATAATTAAAAACTTTTGTATATTCTTTTTTATCCGCTAACTCCTTCATTTCTGCTTCTACTAGCACTTCTTTTACACCCCTTAACTAGTCTAATATACAACGTTATTCTATAATAAAAAATCTAAATTTACAAGGTTTTTAGATATATTATTTATAAAAAGTAACTCTTAAAAAATTTTGGAATAAAATATTATAAAATTAGTAAAGAAAGGAATTTAATATGGATATTTTAAGATTAAATTCTCAAGGCCCTCTTGTTGAATTATTGCAAAGTACATTAAGAGAACTTGGCTTTTATCAAGGAGCTATTGATGGAATATTTGGTTTTCAAACATTTTCTGCAGTTCAAAGATTTCAAAGGTCAAATGGTTTAACAGTAGATGGAATTGTAGGCCCAAACACATGGAATGCACTTATGCCATACATAGATGGATATATTGTTTATACTATTAAAGAAGGCGATACTCTTTTTAAATTATCAAATACATACTCAACAACTGTAGATGCTATTCAAACTGCAAATCCTGATTTGGATCCGAATAATTTAAGCATAGGAAACACAATTGTAATTCCAATAGGAAGTGTTGTTCCTACAGATGTTAGTTACACTTCTGATTTACTCACAATGAACCTGAATTCATTAAGAAATATTTATCCTTTTTTAGAGTTTTTAACAATTGGAAGAAGTGTTCTAGGTAGGCCACTTAGAGTTATAAAATTTGGAAAAGGTCAAAAAGAAGTTTTTTATTCTGCTGCAATACATGCAAATGAATGGATAACAACTCCATTATTGATGAAATTCTTAGAAAACTTATGTAAAAGTTATGCAAATAATTTGAATATTTTTGGAGTTAGTAGTAGAAAATTATTTGATAATGTTTCATTATACATATTGCCTATGATAAATCCTGATGGTGTAGATTTAGTAACAGGATTACTAACTGAAAACACATGGGGATATAATAATGCTCGTAGAATTGCAAATAATTTTTCAGATATTCCTTTTCCTAATGGATGGAAAGCGAATTGTGAAGGAATTGACCTAAATCTGCAATTTCCAGCTGGTTGGAATCAAGCAAAAGAAATTAAATATAATCAAGGATTTGATAAACCAGCTCCAAGAGATTTTGTAGGTTATGGCCCACTTACAGCTCCAGAATCAGTTGCTTTGTATAACTTCACATTGATGCATAATTTTAATTTAATAATTACTTATCACACACAAGGAAGAGTAATTTTCTATAAATATCAAGATAAAACTCCTCCTATGGGACGTGAAATCGCAGAAAAATTTAGTGAATTTTCTGGGTACACTTTAGAGGATGTGCCTTATAATTCTGGATTTGCCGGCTATAAAGATTGGTTTATAGATTACTTTAATAAACCTGGATTTACAATTGAAGTCGGGCTTGGAGAAAATCCTATTCCTATCTCTCAATTTGCAGGAATATATAGAGAAAATTTAGGTATCTTAGTAACTGGAATGCTAGAATAAAAAAAACTATAATATTCTGAAATGCACCCCATTTAGTAGGTAAAGAAAAAAGAATTCATGTTAAAATACTAAATGGAGGTGTCTTTTTATGAAAAAAACTAACAATCAAAAATAAAAAATATGAGACTACAAATTAATGTAGTCCCATAGGTTCTTTTTAAGTGTCACTATATTAGTTCACTATAGTATATTCTTCTTTTTTATACTTGTCCTCTTTGTATCGTAGATTGTTATTCTATTTTTGACTTTTTATCTTTTTTCTTTTTAGTTAATGCCATTTGTATAATATTTGCTAATACCACTATACCAATTGCTCCGAAAGCTATTATTGGCAAAATATCTCCTGTTTTTGGTGTAGACGTTTCTTTAGATTGTTCTTTTGCCGTATTTTTTATGTTTGTATTATTTACTGTATTTTTTGCTACATTTGAAGTAGATTGATTATTTTGAGTATTATCTTTCTTACTATCTGTATAGTAGTAATTATTTATAATTGTTGTTTTTCCACTATTACTGTTTTCTTCTTTTTTAGAATCTTTATTCTCTTCTTTTGATTCGTCTTTAGGCTCATCTTTTTGCTCTTCCGCCTTTTTCTTAATGTAATAATATTTTATTGTTATTGGTTCATCTGTCATCGTTCCATCTGCATCTCCATCTACTTCTTCAAATTCGTAACCTTCAAATGCCTTCTTTTCTGTAATATATTCTTTTCCTTCATATCCATCTATTATTACATCTTCTATTATCTCTTCTTCTGTTCCTTTGTCCACATATTTTACTATTATTTGTGTATTCTTTGCATAATAGTAATTTTTCGTTTCATTATCTTCTTTATAGACGCCTTTCGATTCTTCTGGTTCTTCTACTAATGTGTACCCTTCTATTTGCCTCTTTTCATCTGCTAAATCATATAGTTCTCCATCTGGTCCTATTTTTATTTCTTCTTCTGCTATCTCTTCTCCTGTTGTCTTATCATAGTATTTAACTTTTACTTCTCTTTCTGCTACATAGTAGTATGTTATTATTATTTCATTTGTATATGTGCCATCTTCATTCATTACTATTTCGTATTTCTCTTTTGCATTTTCTGGTACATATTCTGCTTCTGGATCTATATTGTTTATTTCTAAGTATTTCTCTAGTGTTTCCGCTTCTGATTCTTCTAATACTTCCGGATGATTTCTTAAATATGCTTTGTAGAAAATCTTATTTGTTACCTTGTAATACTTCTCAAAATCTTTTGCTTCTGTTTCATATTCTTCGTTTACTATTCCCTCATATTCTAATGTTGAGTCTACAAGTTCTCCATCTATGTTTTCTTTTAAGTCTTCTTCTGAATATATATCTTTATATTTTACTATTAATTTTACTTTTGGCATATAATAGTATTTTACTTCTATTAATTCTTCTGCCATTTCTCCTTTTGCATTTTTTGGTATATACTCTTCTTCTCCGTCAATACCTTTCTTCTCTAAATACTCTTCTACAGTTTCCACTTCGTTATCACTTAAGAAGTTCTCATCTCTTCTTACTATCATATCATAATATTCTTTATTTGTTACTATGTTGAATCCTTCTATTTCTTTTGATTCTGTTTCATATTCTGTTCCTTCTAAGCCTTCATATGCTTCACTATCTGCTACTAGATTATTATTAAGTATATTTATGTATTTTGCTATGACTCCGCTTGATTGTTTTGCGTAATAGTAGTATACCACTTGCTCTTCTTCATTAAATGTATGTTCTTCTATATCTGGCTTTTCTACCAATACATATCCATCAAAGTCTTTTGCTTCTGTTTCAACTGTTGTACCATGTTTTCCTTTTCTTTCTTCTACAAGTAATACATTCTCTGGATCATTTTTGTCAACATATTTTACTATTATTTTTCTTATTGATATATAATATACTTTTATTATCGTTCCATTATCAACCACATCTAGAATAATTTCTGGTTCTGTCCTTTCAAATGTATAACCTTCATATTTATCTGTTATATTTATTTTTGTGTGGTCAACATCTATTGTATCATCTTCAAGTACCTGTACTTCTTTGCTTTCCGTTTGTGTATCTTGTAAAATACCATCTTTATAATACTCTACAGTATATTTTAGCATCTTTGTTTGGTTCTCATCTATTTCTCCATTTGCTGTATCATTTATATTTTCAGCTGGCATTGTAAATGTATAGTTTTTTGTAGTTATATTATTCGTTCCAGTCCAATTTACCCAGCGGTATCCTTCTTTCATTGTTGCATTGATTGTTACTTCTTCTCCATATAAATAACTTCCTGCTCCTGTAACTTCTTCTATTCCTGTTCCTTTATTTAATGTTACATCATAACTATTTCTATTATAGTAATAATTTACTACCGTACTTCCATCTGTTGCTATTGTTATTGTTTGTTCTGTTCCTGCTGGCGTAAATCCTTCATATGTATTAAATGCTGGTGTTACTTGACTATCTGCTTCTCCTGTTAAATTCTGTGTATCTTTTATATCATAATTTGTGCTATCATACTGTCCTGCTTCCCCTGTTAATTTTTGTTGCCAGTGTTTTACTACATATGGTATATCTTCTTCTGCACTCCATTGTGCATACATTGTTATTGTGGCATTTTCATCTACTATTGGTGCAAATGTATAATTTTCTTCTGCTGCATGTGGTTCTCCTGTTCCATCTGCTTTTGTATTCCATACTGGTGTCTTGGCTGTATATCCTGTTTTTGTATATCCGTTTGGAGCTAAGTTTAATACATTTGATGTTATATCTCCATGTGTATTATAATACTGTGTTGTTTCTGATGTTGGTACACTTCCTGATGTTGCTCCATTTCCTAAATATACAACAGATATTGTTCTATTGTAAACTGCATACAAGTTATTGTCTGATGTATATGCTGGTGTTATATCTGTATCAGTTGTTATTTCATAACTAATACTTGTTGCTGACGTATCTTCACTGTATCCTCTTACTGTCCAACCACTAATTGTTATTGGAGTTGGTGCATTTATTGATGATACTGTACCATTATTTGCTACATTTAAATATTGTGTTCTTGTTACACTTGATGCTTCTGCTATTCCTGAATACAGTAATATGTCTCTAGCATATACTCCATAATAATCTAATTCTGTTTGATCATATGGAGGTGTTATTGACACTTCTTCTGTTGTTACTACTACTGTTGCTGTACTTACTTCTGTATCTGTTCTATATCCTAGTTTTGTCCATCTGTTCAAATCATTCAACACTGGTACTGTTACTGATGTTATACTTCCTGTTGTTTGATATGGATTGTAATATTGAGTTCTAGTTGAATTTGAACCTATACCTTCATAGAAATTTATTTGTCTCTTGAATATTGCATATAATTCTATTACATCACCATCTATATCAGTTAAGTTAGTCACACTCTGTTGATTTGTATATGTTACATTTGTCGCTGTTAGAGTTGTTCCCCATCCTGCAAATATCCATCCACTTGGTACTGTTCCATTATATGCATTTAAATTTTGAGTCTCTCCTGAATAATATATTTGTTCTCCTAATTTTGTTGCTCCAGCTAATGTACTATTATTTCCTTGATAAAATTCTACTGTATATCCAACTCTTCTATATTCTCCTGCCATTGTTAATCCATTATAATTGCTCATTAATTCTGCTGATGTATAATTTTCATTTGTTCCTACTCTATGCCATTTACTTGGATTTGTATAATTACTTAATACATCTGTTGATTTGAATTCGAAATCTGAACTTAGTGTTAAGCTTCTTAGTGATGTCATACCGGTTAGCATATTACTCATGTTAGTTACACTACTTGTATTAAAACTACTTAAATCTAAACTTGTTAAGCTGCTACATTCATAAAACATAGAACCCATATATGTTACATTGCTTGTATTAAAGTTATCTCCTATATCTAAACTTGCTAAACTGCTACAACCATAAAACATAGCGCTTATATTTGTTACATTACTTGTATTAAAGTTATCTCCTAAATCTAAACTTGCTAAACCGCTACAGCCATAAAACATAGCACTCATATCTATTACATTACTTGTATCAAATTTATCTCCCAAATCTAGGCTTACTAAACTGCTACAGTTTAAAAACATAGCGTTCATATTTTTTACATTGCTTGTATCAAATTTATCTCCCAAATCTAGGTTTGTTAAACTGCCACATCCATAAAACATAGCGCTTATATTTGTTACATTACTTGTATCAAAGTTATCTCCCAAATCTAAACTTGTTAAGCTACTAGAACCATAAAACATAGCACTTATATTTGTTACATTACTTGTATCAAAGTTATCGTCTAATTCTAAACTTGTTAAACTGCTACAACCATAAAACATAGCGCTTATATTTGTTACATTACTTGTATTAAAGTTATCTCCTAAATCTAAACTTGCTAAACTGCTGCAACCATAAAACATAGCATTCATATCTATTACATTACTTGTATCAAATTTATCTCCTAAATCTAAACTTGCTAAACTGCTACAGTTTAAAAACATATTCTGCATATTGGTAACACCACTTGTATCAAATCTGTCACCTAAATCCAAACTTGTTAGATTGCTACAATTATAAAACATATTATTCATATTTGTTACACTACTTGTGTCTAAAAATTCTAGTCCATTTATAATTGTACATTTATTATAGTTTTGGAATAGTCCATTATTATATCCACTATTAGGAGCGACAATACTTCCTGCTCCGTTTCCTCCTATATATAAATTGTACATTTGTACTTCATTTACTATTCCTGCATCTGTTATCCATGCTATTACACTACCATCATTATCTTTTGATACATCCCAACTATCTACTACACCCGTGTTTGGCATAGTTGTTTTATTATCTACTAATGTTATTGTTGATATTTGTTCTGCTAGATATCCTGTATTTGTTCTTGGATTGCTAGCATTTTGATCTGCTCCTATTACATAATATTGGTTTGATTGTGCGGTTTCTCTTTGCATTAATTCTGCTTTTTGCCACTGTGCAAATAGAGTTACTGTTTCTCCATCTTCTTCTGTTAAATCTATTACACTTTGCTCATTTACATATGACACACCGGTTCCATCTGCTTTACTATTCCATCCTTTAAATCCATATCCTGTTCTTGTAAATCCGTTTGATGTTAAGTTTTTAGCTTCTCCTCCGTACATTGACATACTTGCTGTGCTTCCACTTGTTGCGCCATTTCCATTAAACTCTATTGTATATTCTATTCTTCTATATTCTCCTGCCATTGTTGATCCATTATAATTGCTCATTAATTCTGCTGATGTGTAATTTTCATTTGTTCCTACTCTATGCCATTTACTTGGATTTGTATAATCATCTAATACATCTGTTGATTTGAATTCAAAATCTGAACTTAGTGTTAAGCTTCTTAATGATGCCGTATTAAATAGCATATTACTCATGTTAGTTACACTACTTGTATCAAAACTACTTAAATCTAAGCTTGTTAAACTGCTACATTCATAAAACATACCAGGCATAGTTTTTACATTACTTGTATCAAAATTATCTCCTAAGTCTAGGCTTGTTAAACTGCTACATCTTTCAAACATAGCACTCATTTCTGTTACATTACTTGTATCAAATTTATCACCTAAATCTAGACTTGTTAAGCTACTACAACCACCAAACATAGCAGGTATACTTTTTACATTACTTGTATCAAAATTATCTCCTAAGTCTAAACTTGTTAAATTACTACAATCAAAAAACATAGCAGGCATGATTTTTACATTACTTGTATCAAAGTTATCTCCTAAGTCTAAACTTGTTAAACTGCTACATTGACAAAACATTTCAGTCATACTAGTTACATTACTTGTATCAAATTTATCACCTAAATCTAGACTTGTTAAACTACTACAACCCATAAACATAACGGTCATATTTGTTACATTGCTTGTATCAAAGTTATCTCCTAAGTCTAAACTTGTTAAACTGCTACAATCTTGAAACATAGAGATCATACTTGTTACATTACTTGTATCAAACTTATCTCCTAAGTCTAAACTTGTTAAATTACTACATCCAGCAAACATAGAGATCATACTTGTTACATTACTTGTATCAAAATTATTTCCTAAGTTTAAGCTTGTTAAACTGCTACATTCATAAAACATACCAACCATATTTGTTACATTACTTGTATCAAAGTTATCTCCTAAATTTATGCTTATTAAATTGCTACAACTATCAAACATACCAAACATATTTGTTACATTACTTACATCAAAATTTGTAAAATCAATTTCAGTAATATTTGAACAGTAATCAAACATTTTTACACAATATGTGTTTCCATATATTGTTCCTTGAAATTGTGCTTTAGTAATACTTTCTCTATATGTATACCATGGTACATCATTATTAGTTTCAAAATTTGCTAATGTTCCGCTTGTCCCATTAGTTGGGCTTATCGTTAGTATTCCATCTTCATCAATTACCCAATCACAACTTCCTGATGTTCCACTTGCTATATTAGCTAAAAGATGTTTTTGCTCTGCACCTATTATATTAATTTCTTTGTGTTCTGATTGTATAATTCTGCAAGCTCCTATTGCAAGCAAAACTCCAATTATAAAACAAATCAAAATTCCTTTTTTACTAATAAAGTTCTTTTTCTTCATTTTCGCACAATCTCCATTCAAACTTAAAATAAATATTTAAATTAAATATATAATTAATTAATAATATATTTATATGAAAAAAACTATAACAATTTTCTTACATTTTCAGCTTGTTTTTAGCATTTTTCTAGGGTTTTCATGTTTTTTAAAATTATATTTTTTTGGTTACTTTTTTTAATTAATAGTTACAATTTCAATGCTTTGAGAATATTTTGTAACTTTTATTCTTATAAACTAACCTTCCGCAAGGATTTGCGATTTGTAAAAAATACTCTTGTTTCATTGTTAATCTCTTTTTCTTTTATCAACTACTACTTGTATAATATTGGCCGGAATTTTTAGAAAAAATCTAGGAATATTGGTTACAGTAATGTAGATATAATTTGTGTCAAATAAAAATAAGCTTATTAGTATTAATTACTAATAAGCTTATTTAATAGTATTTTTAATCATATATCTAATTATTATTTCCATATATCATCATTAATATGTTCTGTTAATGCCATTATAAACGCTTCTTTTGTCATATCTATTCTTGTAACTGCATCATGTGTTAAAAAAGCTATTCCTCCAACTGAATTTCTTAAAGCTTTTTCTTTAAATATATCATCCATTAGTTTTCCTAAATCTGTTTTTATTATTTCATCTACATATTTATCTGGTACTGGAAAAGCTGGCCCTGTTCCAAAACTTTCATAGCCATTTTTATCTCTAATAACAGCTATTTGAATAATACACCATTTTCCAAGTTTATTAGTTATTCCAGATTCTACAGCTACAAAAAAATCTGCTTCCATATTATTTTCTTCTGCATATTTTACTAAATTTTTTACTCTATTACTTGCTCCTTGGTATATTTCTGAGTCAACAGGTTCCTCTCCGACTCCTGATTCTACTGGTATGCCTTCTATTTGAACATCATTATAAAATGTTTCAAATGCAAGTTTAGCTCCTTCTATTTTTCCTGGATTTCTGGTTCCTATTAGTATTTTCATTTTATCCTTCTTTCTTTTTTTGTGTTTTATATACAAAACCTGCAACAAAAGACGTTGGTACTAATCTCGAAAATATTCTTGCACACTTTACTCCGAATCCTGGTACAATATAAAATTTTCCTTTCAAAAACTTTTCAACTGCATATTGTGCTACTGTTTCGCTTGGCATAGATTTAATATCAAATTTAACATTTGCAACATTGTTGAAATTTGTCTTTACAGGTCCTGGACATAAAATACTAATTTGTACATTTGATTTTTCTTTTTTTAGTTCTTCTCTAATTGATTCGGAAAGTTTTACAACATAACTTTTAGTTGCATAATATGTTGCCATTAGAGGTCCTGGTAAAAAACCTGCTATTGATGCAACATTTAAAATCTTTCCACTTTTTTTTGATTTAAATTCTCTTAAGTATAATTTTGTTAAAATGTGTAATGCAGTGATATTGGTATCTATTAATGTTAAATCTTTTGTTAGATTCGTTTGCTCAAATAGTCCAAAATCACCTAATCCCGCATTATTAACAACTACATCAACATCTTTATATTTATTAAATAGTTGTATGCAATTATTTCTAGATGTCAAATCAACACTTTCAAAATATACAGATGCTCTGTATTCTTCAAAAATTTCTTTTCTGATTTGTTCTAATCTATCAACATTTCTAGCAACTAATATAATTTCCCAATTTCTTTTTGCAAATTCTTTTGCAATATCTCTTCCAATTCCAGAAGATGCTCCTGTAATTAAAACTTTCATTAATTAACACTCTTTCCTTGCTTTATCCAAACTGAAACACTTCCACCGTTACAGTAAAAAATTCCATTTCCTTCACTATCAACATATACAGTTTCAGACAAATTTCCTGTAACATCATAAAATACTGTGTTTGCCAATCTTTTTCCAACATTCATATGAATACATCCGCCCTCTGCATCAGACATTACAACTGCAAGTCCAGAATCTGGATGATCATAATCTCCGAGTCTTGTAAATCCTATTCTATTTCTATCGTAAAAATAATCATGTTGTTCCCCATAAGCAAAATATTTTCTTACTTTTAATAGTATGTCTAATATATTATTTTTAGAACTTACATCTTTTTCTGGTATTCCATAATAATCTCCATAAAATACACATGGAAAACCATCTTTTCTTAATAATATTAGTGAATATGCTAATGGTTTAAACCAATCTAGAACCCAAGATTCCAATGCTTGTCCTGGTTCTGTATCATGGTTGTCGACAAAAGTAACAGCCTTTTCTGGATTAGTTCCTACTATTGTTCCATCAAATATTTGACTCATATTAAATTCGCCATTGCTAATTGAGGCTCTAAAAAAGTTATAATGTAATGGTACATCAAATAATGCCATACAACCTTCTGTTTTTTCTATATATTTATTAATTACATCAATGTTAGCACTCCAATACTCTCCTACTGCATATAGTTTTTTGTCTGATGTATTTCTAAGTTCTGCTAACCATTCTGGGAAAAACTCACTTCTTATATGTTTTACAGCATCTAATCTAAAGCCATCTACATTAGTTATTTCTAAATACCATTTTCCCCATTTTTTTAATTCTCTTACTACATCGAAATTATTTAAATCAACATCTGCTCCCATCAGGTAATCAAAGTTGCCATTTTCTTTGTCAACATCCTCATCCCAATGTTTGCCATAAAACTTGTATATTGCACTTTTTCCTGTATTTTCATCCCAATCTATTCCATGAAAATGTGTCCAATTCCATTTAAAGTCTGAATAACAATTGTTTCGTCCATAGAAATTATATTTTGTCCAAACCTTAATAGGAATTGCTTCGTCTGACAAGCTCACATTTCTGTCATTATAATCATCAATGACAGCTAAAACATCTTCTGTTTCATCTGCTCCCATTTTATGATTTAAAACAACATCTGCTAACACTTTTAAATTATTTTCATGCAATATTCTAATTGAATTTAAATATTCATCTTTCGTTCCATACTTTGTCGCAATAGAGCCCTTTTGATCAAATTCTCCAAGATCATATAAATCATAGACTCCATACCCTACATCATATTTTCCTCCAGCTCCTTTATATGCTGGTGGCAACCATAAATGTGTTATTCCTATGTTCTCTAAATGCAGTGCATCTTTTGTAAGTTTGTTCCAAAGCGTAGAATCACTAGGTAAATACCATTCAAAATATTGCATCATGGTATTATTTGTTCCAGGCAATTTTCTCACTCCTAATTATTATTACTTTAGTAAATCTAAAATCTTTTCTTTATTTTGCATAATTGTATTGTAGCCTGTATTAACTACTTTTTCTGAATCATCAATTTCTAATAATGTTGTTCCTTTACAATCTATTTCAATTGCTAAATCTGCAATTTTTTGAGCCCTTCTTACATCTTTTAGTGAAAATATATCAACTGTACGTAATAATATTCCAAATAGATTTTCTTTTGGCTCATAATCATCTATTTTAAAACTTAATGCTAATACTTTATCTGCTCCCATATCTTTTAAAACTTGAACTGGCAAATTATCTTTTGTACCACCATCAATAAAATTATAATTCTCATATTGGCAAGGAGTATATACTCCAGGGAAAGACATGCTTGCTCTTGTTGCTATTTTTATAGGAACATTATATAAATAATCTATTTCATCTGTATTTTTTAATCCAAAATCTCTAGATAAAAATATACATTCTTTTGTTGAAATTGTATCAACTGTTACTATTGCATAAGGAATTTTCACTTCATTCATATTCGTAATATTTTTTTCATTTATAACTGATGCAACGATATCCTCTATATTTTTTCCGGACATTAGTCCTTCGATTTTGGCAACACCAGAAGTCATATATGTAATACCAGCTTTAAGAATATTTCTATTCTTTATATTTACAAGTTCTTTATAATGTTGCATGGTTTTTTCTTGTATTTCTTCAGGTGTTAAACCAACAGCATAAAATGTTGTAAAAATACTTCCTGAACTTGCTCCTGATAAATAATCTATTTTTACATTAAGTTCTCTTAATGCTTTTATTGCTCCAACATATGCTAGCCCTTTTAATCCTCCACCTGCTAATGCTAATCCTAGGCTCATTGTTCTGTTTTTTCTTCGTCCTTTCCGTTTAAATATACTGTTTGAGTTGGATAAGAAACTAACTCAATATCTTCTTTTTCCATTAAATATAATAAACTACAATAAATATCTTGTCTAACCATTAATGATAGTCCATAGTTTGTTTCAGACATATATAAAAATATCTTGATATTTATACTTCCAGTTGTAATATCATTCAAACAAACTGTAACTGTATCACTAATTACATCTTTATGGTTTTTAAGTGTTGTTCTAATTTCTTTAATAACTTTTCTTACCTTTTCAGTTGGCGTATTTAAGCTTAATCCTAATGTACAATCAAATCTTCTACTTGTTAATTTGTTCCAATTTGATACATATGTTTGAGTTATTGTTGAGTTCGGTATTGTTACTATGGCATTATTATATGATTTTAAACGTACACTTCTAAATGTAATGTCTATTACCGTTCCTTCATAATCTCCTACTTCAATCCAATCACCAATTGTAAATGGTTTGTCTGTTAAAATTACTAAACCACTCAAAATACTCTTTACCATATCTTGTGCTGCTAAAGCTGCAACAGCAGATACAATTCCAAGTCCAGTAACAAGGCCTCCAAAACCACTTAAGTCAAATCCCAATAAATTGATAATTATAAATAAAAATACAATCCAAAGTAGAATTTTAAGCAAGTTACAGATTAATTGGTTAATAGCGTTTTCTTGTCCTTTGAATAGTTTTTTCATTAGCAAAGAATCTACTACTAATTGAGAAGAAATTCCTCTAGTAACACAATAAATCAAAATTACTTCAAAGGTTTTATTGGCAAAATATACAATTTGAGCATTTTTATATAGAATTCTTACTGCTAGATATAAGCCTAGCAAAACAAAGAAAACATTAAATATTCCATACATACTGCTTTCTTTATGGTTCTTTTTCTTTTTGATTAGTTTATAATAAAACATAATAATTAACTTGGTGAATGCATTTCTAAATATAATGAAAAATACAAATACACCAATTGCAATCTGTATATCAAAAATAGTAAGAAGTCTATTAATATCAATTGTTGATAACCATTGCTTAATTACTTCCATTATTTCCTCCATTACAATATTTGTAATAATATAATAAAATAGCTATATTAACACTTGCATGATAAAATTTATTTTCACTAATCATTTTCAAGCAATCATCTAACTTTATTTTTTCAACACTTAAAATTTCTTCTGTATCATCAAAATGTTGCTGTCCGTATGTGAAATCTCTTGCTAAATATATAAATATTCTTTCATTTGTATAACCACAAGATGGAAAATAACTAATTAAAAATTCTAAGGATTTCGCTTCTATTCCTGTTTCTTCTGCAAGTTCTCTTTTTGCAGCATCTTTCGGATCTTCATTTTCATCTATCATTCCTGCTGGTAGTCCCATAGAAATTCTACCAATTACTTCTCTTTCTTCTTTTACAAAAATAACTTCATTATTTTCATTTACTGGTAATATTACTACAGCATTTCCAGGTTCTACACAATCTCTAATATATTTTAGGCCATCATCTCTCTCATATTCTTTTCTAACTACCTTAAAACGTGGGCCTTCAAATTTTAATTCTTCATTTAATAATTTACTCAAAGCGATTCCTCCGTAAAATTATACACATTAAATTATATCTTAAATGGAAAAAAAAGTATATACTTTTTAAACGATTTTTAGAGACTCATTTCAAAATTATTTTTCGAAGATAAAAAGAGACTAGCATATATTGGCTAGTCTTTATATCCCAAAAAATCAAACTTTTCTGATATAATCTAAAATCTCATCCGCTTCGTCTTTAATCTTCCCAATAGAATTATCAAAAATATCAACTCTGATTTGACTTTTAGATTTATTTTCTAATATTTTTCTTAATAGTTCCATACATGCAATAATATGATGCCTTAACTCATAACTATCATTAATATTTTTAAATTGCAAAGTTTCTAAGAACTGATAAGAATTATCAAAAATCTGCATAATATCATCTAATAATTCATTACTTATATTAGCATTATTTTCTATGTAATACTCTTTTAAGTCTTTTTTATATTGATCATAAATTTTTTGAAAATCTTCTTGATTATTCTTTATTGCATAATACTTTTGAACTAAGTGCATATATAAAGCTTTAATATATACATATGTTATTGTTTGATCAATATTTTGATTGTTTTTAAGTTTTTCTATTACATCATAAATGTTTTCTTCACTTAAATTATATAGTTTTTTTGCGATTTCTTCTATTTTACTATCATTCATATCTCTAACATACTTTCATAATATTTTGCAATCAGCTCGTCCAATTCAACACTAACTTTATATATAACAGAGTAATCCTCTCCATCAGAAATACACTTATTTAATTTGTTTCTCAATTTACAAATTTTGTCATCTAACATCAATACCACTCTCCTTTAAACTTTTTCTCTTTTGTATAAATTAAAAATAACATTTTGTTACACCAAAGTCAATAAAATATCAGTATTTGATGACTTTTTTGATAGACAATTTTCGACAAAATAAGTGCTTTTTCTGTATAATTTTACTAGTTTGCTTTTTCTTCTTCTTTAACTTCTGTTTTATTACTATTTTTTCTAATGCTTTTTACAAATAAAATTGTAGATACAACAAAAATAATTATAGATAATACTTGTGATGCTCTAAAATTGTAGAACATTAAACTGTCTGATCTAAATCCCTCTAAAATTGCTCTAAAACCAGAGTAACACATGCAGTACAATAATAAAATTTGCCCTTTGAATTTTCTTCTTTTTTGCATTATTCTTAAAAATACAAAAATTAATAAATTAATAATTGCCTCATATAAGAACATTGGGTGAACTTCTATGTAATCTATTCCGCTTCCTAACCCCATTCTTAAAAATGATTTTGTTTCATATCCATATGATTCTACATTAAAGAAATTTCCAAATCTTCCAAAAAATTGTGCTATTGCAATAAATGGTACCATATAGTCTAGTAAATTAATAAAATCTTTTTTGCGGATTTTGCAATAAACAAATATTGAAAGTGCTCCAAATATCAATCCACCATAGATTGCAAGTCCTCCATTTCTTAAAGTAAATATTTCAATTGGATTTTTAAAATAATAACTTAAATTAAATAATACATAATAAAGCCTTGCACCAATTGTTCCAAAAATGATTGCAACAATTGCAGATTCTAAAACAAAAGAAAAATCTACTTCAAATTTCTCTTTGCTTAATTTTGCTAAAACTAAAGCAACTACAATACCAAAAACTATACAAACTGCATATTTATATACTGCAATACCAAATACTGTAAATGCTATTTTTGAAAATTCAAAATTTAACCCTAATCCTGGGAATGAAACCAAATTCATTTTTTATCCTCCTTTATTAAATTGGTTTAATTACTGACACAACTTTTTTGTTCTCTACAAATACTTCTTTTAGCAAATTTTCAACATATTCTTTTGTAATGCTACTAAATTCTTCAAAACAATCAAATGGTTCTACACCCAAAAAATAATCTTGAACTAAGTTAGTTGCAATTGTGGAAACTTCATTATATTCCTTTACTAAATCTCCGTATATTCCTCTCTTGGCTCTCTCAAAATCTTCTTCACTAATTCCGTCATTTTTTACATTTTCTATATAATTTTTAATTTCTTCTGTGACATCATCTATAAAATTAGTTTTTATTTGAATCAAAGCATGTGCATAATTTTTTGAAAATTCGTAATCAAAACCTGGTTCAGAAATTATTTTACCATTTTCATATAAATTTTCAAATAGTTTTGATGATTTATTAAACAATAAATTTTCTAAAAGTGCCATTCCTAACTCTCTCTTGATTTTGCTATCAGAAAAATTATTATCTTTGTATCCAATCATCAATAGTGGCATACTAATATCCATACTCTGTTCTGTATATTTTTCAACTATCTCTTCTTGTTCTTTATTGTATACTCTTTTTGTACTAAATTTTCCGCCTTCCATTGTTACCATTGATTTTAATTTATTAATTATTTCTTCTTGATTAAAATCCCCGCAAACAACTAATACCATATTTTCCGGTCTATAAAAAGCATTATAAATCTTATATAATTTATCTTTGTCAATATCTGAAATAGTTTCTACTGTTCCAGCGACGTCAATATTTATCTCATTATCTTTATACATTGCCTTCATCAAATTCATGTATAATACCCACTCTGGAGAATCATCATACATCATTATCTCTTGCTCTATTATTCCACGCTCTTTTTCAACATTTTCATCTGTAAAATATGGATTTTGAACATAATTCATAAATTCAACTAATGCTTCATCAAAATTTTCTGTACACTCGAAGAGATATGCTGTATGATCATTTGTTGTAAAAGCATTTGCATCAACACCTATTGTTGTTAATGTATCCAAACTATTTGTTCCATTTTCTTGCTCAAATAATTTATGTTCTAAATAATGTGCTATTCCATCAGGAACAATAGTGACATCACTTTCTCCGTTATAGTAGAATTTATTATCTATTGATCCAAAATTTGTACTCCATATAATATATTTCTTTTTAGTTTTCTTTGGAAATGCCATAATTGTAAGACCATTATCCAATTTTTCTACATAAACTCTCTCTTTAATTTTATTATTTTCTATTGTTTGCATAAAAATCTCCCACTAGTTTTTTAAAAAGTACATTGTATTTATATTTATATTATTTGCAAGATTAATAACATCTTCTCTTGAAACTGATTTTATTTTTTCAATATATTCTTTAGGTGTTATATTAGTTTTTGATATTTCTTGTCCTATATAATAAACTACTTCTGTATCTTGTTCTTCTTCAATATTTCCAATACTTGCAATTAAAAATGTTTTTGCATTTTCAATGTCCTCATCAGTTATTTTTCCATTTTTAATATTTTCTATTTGCAATTTTGTAAGTTCATATGCTTTTTCAAAATTTTCAATTTGAATTCCACACCTAATAAAAATATTCAACTTTTGCTTTACAAAATTACTTCTTGCAGTATATGCCAAACTCGCTTTTTCTCTGACATTTTGGAACATAAATGAATTAGCACTACCACCTAAAATAGCATTATAAACTTGAGCTACCATATTTACATTTTCATCATTAGAACATACATCTAATCCAATTACTAATTTTCCTTGTGTAATATTCATTGACTGAAAAATCTCTTTAGTGTTTTCCACATTTTGTTTGCTTTCTGTGTATTGATTATTTAAAATATAATTTTCTGTTCTAGGTTTCAATTTTTTTATATTCTCATTTTCTAATAAATATTTTTTCGTTTCTTCTTCATTTACTTTTCCAGAAATAAAAATATCTATTTTAGAATTTTGGATTAGTGTATTATATTGTTCTGTTAAATCTTCTAATGTTATGCTATCTAAATCCTCTTCATAACCATACTTATATAATCCAAAGCCATTATCTCCGTACATTGCATTAATACACTGATCGTAAGCATAGGAATCTTTATCGTCAATTTTACTATTTATTACTTTCCTTAAGGTTTCTTTTTCTGTTTCAAAATATCCTTTTTTGAATAATCCATTTTCTAATACTGGATTAAAAGCAATATCTAAAACATTTGAAATATTCATATTTAGAATATTCTCATTATTAAGTACATAACCATTATTTATTGATTCTATATAAAATTTAATAATGAGATTATCTCCCATTTTATCTATACCACAATTAAATTCCGAACCATACATATTTTCCATTTCTTTATTTAGCAAATACTGATTTGGAAATATAGCAGTTCCTCTTCTAAGTATAAATGGAATTAAAGCATTTTTAGTAACAGTCTCTCTTTTAAGTGGCACAGTTAAAATAACGCAAGACAAATCTGTTTTATATACATCTGTTTTGATAAAATGCACTTTTATTCCATCTTTTAAAATTTCAGTTGTTCTTCCCATTTTTTCTCCTTTTACATTCCAGAGTTCCACAGTTCCACAGGGACGTTCCTTTTAGTTCCACTTTGGCACTTTGGGGACACTCCTTTATATTATTTCCAATTTTCAATTAAAAACTCAATAAATTTAATCCAATTTCATCACTTAGTTTTCTTCCAACTTCACCATTAATTCTTCTCACAACAATTTCAGAAGTAGCAGAAATTCTAGATTGTACTAAGTGTCCGCCTCTAACATTTCCAATTTCATCTCCGAAATTTATATGAATATGAAGATAAACATCACCATCTTTTCTTGTAGCATTTCCAACTAAAGATGTAATTTCAAACATTCCTTCAAAAACTTTTGTCTTATATTCTTTAGTATTTGGATTAAACACTCCAATTTCTACTAAATCACTTGCACCAAGTCCTGTAATTTCAGCTAATTTAACATTTTCTTTACTACATAATTCTTTTAACTGACTAATTACTTCCTCGCCTTTGTTTAATCTGACAACATAATCATCATTAAATTTTCTATATTCCATATAAACCTCTTTCAGTTTTATTTTAAGGACTGTCCCCAAAGTGCCAAAGTGGAACTAAAAGGAACGTCCCTGTGAAACTCATATTATCATATAATCGCTTTTTATACAAATTATTATTTACTATTTTTTTATTTATAGATATAATTTATTCAAGTATTAAATAATTAAATATTGGAGAAATTATGATATTTGGTATATTCAGAAAAATAAAAAGATTTATTGTAATATTTTTTGTTGTTTCACTATTAATAATAGTATATATCTTATCAAACATTTTTAATGATTCTTTTAAAATAGATACTCGGATTTATAACTAATTCTACAAATGCAGATATTGTTGCTGCTAATAAATTTATTGAGGACTTAAAAGGAAATCAAAACGTTGAAAAAGTTAGAGCTTTATTAAATAGCTTAGTAGTAAAAACAGAAATATTTGCATCAAATCACACAACAATTCCATCAGTTCATTTTGATTATAGTGATCTTTTATTTGATAAAAATACTTCGTTTGATGCCGTATATAATTTGGATTATCCAAATAGTTTAGATGAATATATTGCTACATTAAAAGAAATGATTAACAGTCTCAGTTCAAATGGTGAATACAATGTTACATATTCTTATGATGATGCAGGTGTTATTAACGAAATCTTTATTAAAGGACAAAGCAAACAAAATTAATAGCACATTTTTACAGTATTTCATATAATATAAAAAATACATTTTAAATCTTGACTTTTCCTCGAAATTTTGTTATTATAGTTATGCTGTAATCGATGCGGGAATAGCTCAGTTGATAGAGCGTCGCCTTGCCAAGGCGAAGGTCGCGAGTTTGAGCCTCGTTTCCCGCTCCATTTTTTTATTCAAAATTATATATGGCGCCTTAGCCAAGCGGTAAGGCACGAGTCTGCAAAACTCTGATCATCGGTTCGATTCCGATAGGCGCCTCCAACTCAAAGGTGGGGAAACGTTATTTTAATGTTTCTCCACTTTTCTTTTATTACTTACTTTAATCTTATTAAGATGTCACTCTTGCACTCTTATGTCAAATTGTAGTATATTATTATTAAGACTTTTCAAATTAAATTAATATTTATTGGAAGAAGGAAAAATATGAAAAGAATAAATGAAGCTGAATTAAAGGAAATAATTCAAAAAATAAAATCAGATGATAAATCAGGAATTGAACTATTATATGAAAAATATCATTATATTGTATATGGTATAGCATTTTCTATTTTGAAAAACAAAGATAATAGTGAAGATGTTGTTCAAAATGTATTCGCAAAAATCTTAAAGATTGATAAAAATCAACTTCCTTCGCAAGGCGAAGCTAGTTGGCTATATACAGTAAGTAAGAATGAAACAATTCAATTCTTAAGAAAGCAAAAACAAATTATCGATATTGATGAATTATACTCATTAGAATCAGATTCCGATGAAATTAATGATATTGTAGATATGTCTTCCTATTACAACTTAATAGAAAATCTAAAACCAATAGATAAAGAAATTATATCTCTTAGAATATTATCAGATTTCACTTTTGATAAAATAGCTCAAATGTTAAATATGCCTATTGGTACAGTAGAATGGAGATACTATAAATCTCTTCATTATATTAAATTATCTATTAGCAATTTAGCTGCATTTATAATTGTATTCACTGTATGGAAAAGTGTACACACTTCAAAAGAAGAATTACCTCAAAGCGATACAGTTCCACAAGAAAGTCAGCATAGTTCATCTGGAAAATCTGATAGTTTTTCTCTATCTGATATGTCTACTTCTCAATTTTTATCTTCTGAAACTGTTGGCACAATAGAAAGTGCTAGTACTATATTTAAAATCGACTTTAGTTTTATATTATCGATTGTCTGCATAATATTCATTTTCTTAACAATATTTTTTGTATTTAAGAAAAAATTAAAAAAAAAATAAAAAATTTCCAATAAAATAATAAATCAAAAGCGTCTAAATAATGAATAAAGCATTTAGACGCTTTTATATTTTTTAAAAAGGAGATTTAAATATGAAGAAGAAGATTTTAATAATGATTATTATTTTAATTATTTTATTAACAGGTTTTTATTTCAGATTTCACAAAAGACAACTTATCCGTTCAGATGAATGGTTATATAATAAAGATTTTGATAGTTCCTCAAGCTTATTTCCAACTTCTGCATTAGAGTCAACAGGAACTGGTTTTTCTTTCCAGAGTTTTGACTCTATTCCTATGTTGGAAGCATCTGTTTCTAGTAGTGCAATGGATGTAATTGGTAAAGCAAGTTCAAATAACTACTTAGGATTCGCAACTGGCGGTGCTAAAACAATTGAAAATTTTAGAGAAAATATTAAAAATGGGTTCTTCCCTATCTCAACTGATATCACATATAATGGTCTATTTTATGACTATTCTTTTGATACTGGCTTTTCAAGAATTCAGAGTAATGAATTATTTTATCCATCTTATACAACTGCTATATCAAAAGATATTATTTCTGGAGAAAAAGAATATTATATGTCTGTTGGTTTAAATTCAAACATTAAAGAAAGTGATTTTGTAAGACCAAAACTAAATCTTGTAGTTGTTTTAGATAATTCAGGTTCAATGGGATCTGGTTTTAACTCATATTACTATGATGGAACTTATAATTGCAACAAATACCAATCAAAAATGTCAATCGCGAATAATTGCGTTAATACATTAATCGATCAATTAAATGAAGATGATCGATTTGGTATGGTTATATTTAATAGTAATGCTCAAATAGCAAAATATTTAAATGAAATTGGCGAAACAAATATAGAATCATTAAAAGAAAATATCTTAAGAATACATGATACTGGTGGTACTAACTTTGAAGATGGTTATAAAAAAGCATTAGAAGTGTTTGAAAATTTAGGTACAAATAATAAAAATTATCAGAACAGAATAATTGTTATTACTGATGCAATGCCAAATGATGGAGATATTAGTTCAAGTTCTTTAATGGGAATGGTTGAGGCAAGTGCTAAGGAAAAAATATATACAAGTTTTGTTGGAGTTGGAGTTGATTTCAATACTGAACTTATAGAAAAATTAGGAACTGTTGAAGGAGCAAATTATTTCTCTGTTCATAATAAAGAAGAATTTAAAACTCAAATGAGTGATGATTTTGATTTAATGGTTACTCCATTAGTATTTGATTTAAATTTAAATTTTGAATCAAAAGATTATGAATTAGAAGCAGTTTATGGAACAGATATTGAAAATAATAAAAAAGGAAACATTATGCATGTAAATACACTTTTCCCTTCAAGAAGAAATGACAATGATGAAGTAAAAGGTGGAATAATTCTTTTAAAACTTTCAAAGAAAAACAATTCTGATAATGGAAAAATCACTCTTGAAGTTACTTATAGAGATGTAAGTAACGAAAAACATGAAAGCAATCAAACTGTAGTTTTTGAAGAAAGAGAAAATGAATATTATGACAATACTGGAATAAGAAAAGGAATTGTTTTAACTAGATATGCAAATTTATTAAAAGATTGGATTTTATATGAAAGAAGTAGCGGAAAGAAAGAGTTTTTAATTACTGAAAATACAGGTATTTTCGATGTTGGTTATACAGAAGGAAAAATTACTAGAATTCTAGGCGAACATGAAAGAACATCTGTAAAACTAACAGTAAGTGATAAATATAAAGAATTATTTAAACAAATGAAAGACTACATTGAAGTTGAAAAAGAAGTATTACGTGATGATGACCTAAAACAAGAAATTGATATTTTAGATAAATTAATTGCAGAAAGAAATACTACAAATTATGAAAAAGAAAACTGGTTCTTTGATTTCTAATTAAAAGAGATGAACACATTCCGAAATAGTTTGAAAGCTGATTTCGGAACGTGTTCTCTTTTTCATTCTTTTTTTACGTTTTTATAACAAAAATGGCATTTCTCTTGTAATTATACACATTTAATGATAATATTTTTATAGCTTTTATATAAAGGAGATTAATTATGGAAAAGAAAGAAATAAGTTCTAGAACAACGATAAAAGCTATCATTACAGGATTTGTTTCTTATGGAATAATTACAATGTTTGTTAGCTTTTTATTAATAGCTTTCGGAAATAACTATTTGAATATGTTTACTGGAAAACAAGTAAATGGTTTATACATTACTATTCCTCTAATGGTTGCAATTACAATCTATTTTGTTATACATGGCATATGTAGAATCAGTACATATGATGTTTTCAAAAAATGTAAAACTAATCCAGAAAACTATAAAGATATTACTAAATATTTAAATTTATTTTTTATATTTTGTGTTATTTTGACAATCATATTATTTTCAACAATGCTTTACTATAATCTAGAATATCAAGTTAAATATATTGAACTATATAAATTACAATTTAGAAATGTATACCCTGAAGACTATATTAATAATGTATTAAGCGCAGACTTAATTTCAACATATAATGCTTCAAAAGTAAACCTTATAAGAGGCACTGTAATCTTAGTTACAGGAGTTGCGATCTCTTTCTTATCATTAATAAATTATCAGAAAAAGATGATAACTAGATATAATGAGTTTTAAAAATAAAAGCTGAGATAAAATCTCAGCTTTTTATTATTCATCATTTCCTTTTAATTTTTCTGCTCTATCTGTAGCAATTAAGTTATCTATCATTTCATCCATATCTCCATTTAAGAAGTTTTCCATTTGATAAATGCTTAATCCTATTCTATGATCTGTAATTCTTCCTTGAGGATAATTATATGTTCTTATTTTTTCACTTCTATCACCTGAACCTACTTGGCTTCTTCTTTCACTAGCAACTGCTTTTTCTTGTTTTTCTCTCTCTATTTCATAAATTCTGGAACGAAGTAATCTCATTGCATACTCTCTATTTTGAACTTGAGATCTTTCTGTTTGGCATTCTGCAACAATTCCTGTTGGCTCATGTATTAATCTTACTGCAGATGACGTTTTATTAACATGTTGTCCACCTGCACCTGATGCTCTATAAACTTCCATTTTAATATCTGCTGGATTTATATCTACTTCTACATCTTCAACTTCTGGTAATACAGCAACTGTTGCTGTTGAAGTATGAATTCTACCACTACTTTCTGTATCTGGAACTCTTTGTACCCTGTGAACACCACTTTCAAATTTAAATCTACTATATGCTCCTTTACCAGTAATCATAAATGAAATTTCTTTATAACCACCTATTCCTGTTTCATTTTCATTAATAACCTGAATTTGAAAATGTTTCCTTTCAGCATACATCGAGTACATTCTAAATAATACTCCTGCAAATAATGCTGCTTCTTCTCCACCAGCACCTGCTCTTATTTCGCAAATAACGTTATTATCATCATTTGGATCTTTTGGTATTAAAAGAATTTTTAACTCTTCTTCTATTTTAGGTAGTTTTTCTTTTGCATCTAACATTTCTGCTTCAGCAAGTTCTTTCATTTCTGGATCATTCATAAGCTCTTTCGCTTCTTCTAAATCTTTTGCTACCTTCTTATATTCTCTATATTTTTGAACAACTTCTTCTAGATCACTATGTTCTTTCATTAATTTTTTAAACTCATTAGTGTTAGCAATAACAGCTGGATCACTAATTAAACCATTTAGTTCTTCATATCTTTTTTCTACGTCATCTAATCTTTGAAACATAAAAACCTCTTCCTTTTTCTATTCATAAACTAAAAACATAAATAATTATAACTCAATTTTACCTATTTTTCAAGGTTTATTAAATTATATTCTATATTCATTCTATTTAGACAATCTATTTCTCTATTAGAACATGTGTAAATAATGATTTGATTATCATATGTATTTAGATACTTTAAAATATTTGATAAACGTTCATCATCAAAATATGTAAATGTTTCATCCAAAATGATAGGCATTGTTTCATTTGATATTTCTTTTATTGAACTAATTCTAAATGCTAAATTTATCTCATCTATTGTCCCAATACTTAATCTAGAAACAGGAATATATTTTCCGTCTTTTCCTTCTATTTGTAGACCACTTTCATCTGTTAATACAACATTTGAATTTTCGTTTAATATATTAGAAACAACCATACTAAAATTATTCATAAACTTTGGACTAATATTTTGTTTAAATTTATTATAAGCAACTTCTAAGCAATCTTTTGCAATATTATATGAATTATTTAGTTTTTCCAATGCTTCTTTTGCATTTAACACATTTCCTAATTCTTCTTCTGTTTTTGCCAAGTCATCTAAATAATGATTTATTTCCAATAGCTCTTTTTCTAAATAATTAATTCTTACTTTTAGTGCATTACTACTTTTTTCGTTAATATCAATTTCTTTTTTAATTTCATCATAATTCTCATATATAAGCTTTTCTAATGATTTTATATCAACATCTTCAATGTACTTTTTAACTAATTCTTTATTTGAAATGTCATTTTCACTTTCTAATTTTTTCTGCCTTTCAATAGATTCTTCTTGCTGACTTTTTAAATTATTTTCTAGAATCTCCATTTCGTTTTCTAATTTATTTATATCTGTTTTTTTATTATTTTTTATTTCTAGTATCATTTTTAATAAAATTAGAGAAAAAGGAATTATTAAAAGTAAGTAAATTTTTTTATTGTTACCTAAAAAAATCAATGCCGTAAATACAATTATTATTGATATTAATAAAATAACATAAAGTAAAACTTTTTTTGATTTTTTATTGTTTTTTTTGTCAGTAAGAGCTATTTTCAAATTCTGTATATTTTTACTAATTTTTTCTTCTAGATTCTTACTATAATTTATTTCTGCAATTTTTACCCTGTTATTATCAAGTCTATTTTTTAGTTCTACTAAAAGTTCTTTTTTCTTAACTTCCGCAGAGTACTCACACTTTTTTTCCTCAAGTTCATAAAAAACATTATTCCAATTATCTTTGTATTTTTCTAACTCTTTCTTTTTTTCTTCAAGCCCTGTAACTCTGTTTTGAACAACATTTATAGGTTTTTGAATAGTTCTATCTGATCCGACTTCTTCAATTTGTCTTTTATTAATTAAATCTAATGTTTTTTTATAAGAAATATTTTCATTTCCTGATGAAATTTTATTACTCATTTTTTGAAGTAATAAATTTTGAGAATTTTTTTCTAATTTTACTTCACCTTGCTCAACAAGAATTGTATTTAAAAATGAATCTTTATCAATTCCAGTCTGATCTAAGAAAAAATTAATCTCTTTATTTTTATCCACAGGAAACTTTTTGGATATTTCTTCTTTTTGCTTATTATAAATGCTTAAATTTTTTCTTTTAAAGTCTCTGTATACCTCGAAATTATCACCATTATCTAGAATGTACTCTATTTTTCCAGAATAATTATCACCAGTCCATGGAAAATACTGTTCATAATTTGATATTTCTTTTCCATTTTTGTTTTTTGATATTCCATAAAGCATTGATAATATGAACTCTAGAGATGTAGATTTACCAGATTCATTATTTCCTTTTACAATATTCAATTTATTATTAAAAGATATTTCTTTATCTTTTAATCTTCCAAAACCATTTATTTTTAGTTTTTTTATTTTCAATACTTCTACCTCTTACATTGCATTTAGTACAATTTCTATCGCCTTTTGCAATTCATCTTCTGTACATAGACCATTATTATATCTATTTATTACTTCTCTTACAAAATATCCTATTAAATTTTCTTGTTTAGCTAACTCTTCTATATCAATATTTATAGTAGAATTATCTTTTATTTTTAATATATTATAATTGTTAACAAGCCTTGCTATTTCTCTTTCATCGATTTCAATATTTCTTTTGCCAATTAAACTTATTTTATAGACATTGTTATCTTCAAATTCTAAATCTCTTACTTTTTCAACAAGTTCTTCTTTAGAAAATATATTGCTTACATCTAATTCTATTTCTTGAAAACTTCTCTCATCTAATTCCACAAATTCTATTTCACAATTTTCTTTTGTTATGTTACCAACTATCATTCCGTGTTTATCTTGTTCATCAAATCCTAATGCAATTGTTGAACCGGGATAGCAAATTCTATCCTTTCTGTTTAAGTATTTTTTATGTATATGTCCAATTGCGCAATAATCAAATCCTAGTGAAACTAATTTTGATTCTAACACTGGATTATAAGAAAAACCATTTTTATCATTTACACCATTTAAATCCAGATGTGCAAGTAAAATATTCAGTTTGTTTGAGAATGGAATTGATATTCTTTCTAATGGAGAACTATTCAAATAAAAATCTGTAAAAGCCATCCCAAAAATATTGACATTTTCATCTTCATATTTTTCTATACGAGAATTTCTGAAAATATAAACATTTTCAGAAAAGTCATACATATCATAAAAAGAATCTTTTGTATATGGATCATGATTTCCAGGAGAAATAAATATTTTAGTTTGCGGAATTTCTTTAAAAAGATTATTTATATAATCTATTGTTGTTTTTCTAATATAACTATGTTCGTATAAATCTCCTGATATAAACAAATACTCTATGTTTTCTTTTTTTACATATTCTATTACTTTTTTTAATACACTTCTTTGTTCTAATCTTCTTTTTTCACATAAATCTGGTCTGATATTTAAACTTGTAAATGGAACATCAAAATGCATATCTGCAATATGTACAAACCTCATAAACTCTCCTTTTCTAGCGATTTGATTTTATCATACAAAATTTTTTCAGTCAATATTTTTGCGAACATTTATTCTTAAAATCAAAAAAGAACAATAGAGTTTTACCTCTATTGTTCTTTAAAAAATATTACTCTACATTCTCTCTATCAACACGTTTTTTTATTGTATCTTTTTTAATCATATCTTCAATGTCTTCTACTGGTGTTCCATCTAAATCTCTCATAATCATTCTGATATAATTTCCTGTAATTCCCGCATCATAATTGATAGAAGATGAACTTTCTCTTATACCTCCACTGCTTCTTAATTCTTCATCTGTCATTGTTCTTCCTAAAACTGTACCTTCTTTAATAAAGATTCCGCTTAAATACTTATCACTTTCTCCGAAATATATGTGTTCTATAGCATCTCTTTTTATTATATTTTCTGCTTTTAATTTATCTGTTGCTTCAACACTAGCTAGTTGATTATTATCATCTACTTTGTATAATGAAGTTAATGTTGGATCAGTATAAACATAACCATTTCTAAATCTATAGTTTGATTTAAAATTAGATACTGACATTGGTGTACCTTTTACAGGTGTCTTTCCTGTATAATTACTTCCTATTAAGCTTGGATCTGGTTCTTCGCAAACAAATCCATCAATAATTACTGTATATCCTGCTATACCAACTGTCTCATATAATTCTGTAAACTCTTTAAATCCATAAACAAATTCATCTAAATCATTTAGCTCCTCTGCTTTTTCTTCAGCTGTTTTTCCTCCTGAAGCAATAATATCTTCTCTAAATTTCTTAGTATCTGGATTATAAAGGCTATTTCCCATCCAAGTATTGTTGGTAGAAACATTTCCATCATCATCAACTAGTCTTAATCTTTCAAGTCTCAAATAATTATCTACATCTAAAACTAATATTTTGGCATAACCTACTTTATCTGATACAATTTGTTCTTGGAATCCATCTGGACTTTCTGTTAAAGCTATAGGTCCATATTTTAAGTCTACATTTACTCTGTATTGTTCATCTGTTAAAGAGTCTTTCATTGTTGAATCATATGTACCATATTCTAGAAGAATTCCTGTTACAGGTGATACAACTGCTTCGTATCCACTATAGCCTTTATATAAAATATCTTCTAATTCTTCATCAACACCTTTTGTTGCTCCACTTCTTTCTACAGTTTCTTCGTTTAATAACTCTACATTTGAAGCTATATCACCTTCAGAGTGTATCATTGTTCCATACTCATTTTCTCTTTTATCAATTTTTCTATCAGGGTATTGATATGAACCAATATCAACTACTGGAAATGCTAGAACTTCTGGGACCTCATCTGTTAATTCTTCTTTTGTGAAATATCCAAGTTCTACTACTAATTCCTTAAAATCTCTATAAATATAATCCGCGTCAAGTGTATGAGCATTCTCTAGCATTGTAAATGCATTTAATGAATCTTGATTTAGTACTACTTGTCCAGAATAATCTGATACTTTATATGTATTTGTTTTTCCATCAATTGTTAATTGATATTCTCTTTGAGTTAAATCATCTGACATTTTATTACCATGATTATCACATAATTCATTTATAGCTCCAAAAGGTATTGCTGCTTCTTCTATATTGTACCATTTTTCAACTCTATTAGCATTTAACTCTTTAGCTAATTCATTTCTTAAATCTGTAATAATCTCTGCTGTTTTTGGTGTTCCATCATATCTAAAAAATGTATCACTTAAGAACATCTTTTTTATTGTTGGATTTGTTTGAGTTCTCATACCCTCTCCAACTTGTATAACATCAGCATTACTATTCATTATATCATATAAAAATTCTTTTATACTTGCTTTTGCTTCATCAGTCTCCTCTTTAACTTGTTCATCTGAATAAACTCTTACGTAGACATCTTCAAAGTGACTACTTGTAAAATTATAAGCTGACCATTGGCCACCAGATTTATGCCAACCATAATTTGTTAAATCATCTCCATGAACTGTTACAGCTTTTTTAGCTACATTTATTCCTAATTCTTCTGCTTCTTCTGGAGTTCCATCAAATCTATATATTCCATTCTCTCTAACCAACTTATTGATAACATCACTAGAATAATATGCACTAAGAGCTGCTGTATATTCATATTCTCCTGTATCTTTCATAAGAAGATATAGTTTAAAGTCTCCTTGATGTTCTTTTGCGTAATCAGTTGTGTCACTTGGGCCATATGATTCATATAATGTCCATCTTTCTTTATAAACTGTTTCATAGTCTGTATCTGTAGTAACAAATTGTTTATTATCATCATTTGTCATAAAATATACATCTCTATACCAATGATTAATTACGCTCTTTAGGTAAGGAATATAATATGCAAAGTCATAGTCATTTGTTGCTTTTAGCATGTCTATCAATGTCTTTAAATATTTTTTACATGCATCACAAAAATGAGTATATTCTCTATCTCCAAGTTCAACCTCATAGATATCTGCTATATTTGTAACTTCTTTTAAATGTGATTGTAAAAAGTCTTCATCCATTTGTTTATCATTAGGCATTGCCAACCATTCATTCAATTCAATATCAATATAATAATATTTTCCTTCTCTTACTGTTACTATGTGCTCTTCTTCTTCATCTGCTTCATTCTTTATTTTAATTCTCTTGTCTTTAACAACATCATATGTACAAGTGCAATCTGGAGAGTGTCTTATCCCCATTTTTGATGCTATTTCCATCTCTTTGTCACTTGTATCCAAACTATCAAACCAAGATAAAACTCTACTAAACAAATTTCTACCATCACCTTGATTTATTTTGCTATTTAGTTCTCCAAATGTTACATATGTTCCTTTATTAGTATAATAAGCAGCTATTACTTCACCCTCTGCTTCATGTAAATATAAATTTGCTGTTGTATTAAACTTTGTAGCCATGTCATATGCTAAATCTGGCATCATTGTTGCAACATGAACTGAAAGTAAGAAATCTACTGGCATACTATATCTTCCAGTCCATCCATCAAGAGAGAATTCCATTGGGTTATTTCCATTAAATAAACTTCCTCTTTTAATAGCTAACTTCCTTTTTGGAATATCTATACTTATTGAATCGAAATTTAGCAAAGCATCATCATTAACTAAATCTCCATTCTCATAATAAATAGCAATAAATCCTTTACCCCAAGCTTCAGCTGGTGTTTGCATATTTATTCCTATTATTTTAAATAAATTTTTGCAAAGCATATCTATTCCTAAAAAATGCCCAACTTTTGCTGCTGCAGATTTTATACCATTCCATACACCTTCTACAAATCCTAGTAATCCTCCTCTACCACTTTCCTGTGTAACAACATTGTGATTTTTAAGAGTATAAGCATAGTTTTCAGATACAGCATATGTAAATAAAAAATCAGAATGCGCTAATATTATTTCGTTACTTCCACTTTGTCTTACAACTCCGGCCTTCTCGTCTATATTATATCCTGCATCTTTTTGATTTTGTGTAAGCTGTTCTTCAATCTCACTCTCTTCACCTTTTTTATAGTAATCTGTTAAAAATCCAAAACCTTTAACATCATATCCTAAATCTTCCAAATAATTTAATGTTTCAAATATTTGTGTATCATCTATTTGTTCTGATGTGTCCGCGCCAAAGAAAGCTGAAATCCAATTTCCCAGCTGTTTAAAAAATGCTTTTAACTTTTCTAAAACCATTCCAGGCATTGTTGCAAAAAACATTATTATACCTATTAGTATAATAATTATTACAATGACAACAATAACCCAAAAAAGGACTGGTCCCATCGCTGCTTTTGAAGCACCTTTTTTTGCACCTTCTTTAGCAACTTTTTTTAGTGCTTTTTTTGCAGCTTCTTGACCCTTTTCTTTTCCTTTATTTGCTAGTTTATTTCCAACTCCAGATCCATTGTCTTTTTTTGTTTCTGGTACTAATGATTCTTCTTTCTCATCTTCCATGTCTAGCTCCATTCTATAACCTTCGAAATCACGAAAAGTTAATTTAAATAATTAGGTATAAAACACTAATTATATTATACCATATTCTGGCATGTTTTTCAAGTATTCCGATTCCTCAATACGGCTCTACAGCTGCTTTATCTTGATTTTAGCAAAACAAAAAATAGCCGTAATATTTGGCTATTTTTTGTTAAATATTTACTAATTATTTTCGTCATCATCTGAATCCATTGAGCCAAATAATTCATCAAATTTAGCTTCTATTTCTTTTTGAATATCTACTAGTTCCGCTTGTTTTCTAGCTTCTTCCTCTTCATCAACCATTGAAATTGAATTTACTTTTGGTTCTTGTTTAGGTTCATTTGGTTCAACAAATTGTGGGACTGGCTCTGCATTAGATTTTGGTGCTGATGGTTCTTCGTCAGCAAACAAATCATCTAATGATTCTAATGATGGATTTGAACCTCCTCCATTTTCTTCTTGACCTTCTTCATATGGATTATATGGATTATATTTTCTCCAAACTCCTCTTTCAACATGAACATCATTATGATCAGTTTTGTATTTTGTAATAATCTTTCCTTCTGGATATTTAAAATAATAATATTTATTAGCTTTAATTGGTTTTAGACCTTTTTCATAAATAATACAAAGATCCATATCCATTCTTCTAAGTTCATCTGGTGTCATAAGTGTTCTTCCCATTACTTGGTCTGATTCACTCTTTCCTTGTTTCCAATCATCTTTATCTTTATTTACTGAAACATTATCTCTTGTAATTGTTTTTTCACCTAATGCTTTAGAAAAATACTCAACTGTCTTTTGAGAGTTTGATCCTAAGAAAAGGTGTGTATCACAGTTACCAATAATTGTTTCGTATGCTTTTTCATAAACATCTTCCAATTGGTCTAAGTTCTGCAAAATAACACTAAATGATATTTTTCTACTTCTTGATGTAGAAATCTTTTTATCAAAATCTGGTATTTGTCCAATATTTGCAAACTCATCTAGTATAAAATATGTTGGAACTGGCAATTCTCCACCACTTAAATCTGCAAAATCGTATAATTGTTGAATCATTTGTGAGAAGAATATTGTAAGTAAGAAATCATATGCTGTATGTGTATCTGAAGAAATAACATATACTGCTGTTTTCTTCTTACCTATTTCTGTAAAATCTATTGTGTTTGTTGATGTTACTTCTGCAATTTCTTTTGAATCAAATTTACCTAGTTTAGATTG
>JAEEGL016563875.1_pt1 | contig 53627 bp, 42 predicted proteins | sample 9134231 | NCBI WGS metagenome assembly JAEEGL01 (sample SAMN16246548, study PRJNA631951) | gut metagenome | biome: gut microbiome; feature: rumen; material: fiber-attached | host: Bos | place: Iran: Karaj | collected 2018-10 | reverse complement strand
CTGTGCGCTGATGGTAACCGCATCGATTCCGGAAGGGGATACCTGCGACTCGTCGGCAATCTTGAGGGTGAGGCTGTAGGTCTCTCCGCCGAATGCGTTGATGTCGGGATAGGTGATATCGACACTGGCGATGGCCTCTCCATCAGCGAAGTCGAATGTGCTCTTGGCAGGCGTAAACACACCTCCGGTCTTGTCTTCGACCTGGAAGGGGATACTCGCAGAGCCCTTGGTGTTGCCGCGCCAAAGATCTACGGTAACCTTGTTGCCGTCGCTGGCCAGCATCTCGAAGATGGCTGCATCGGACGGGAAGGATACGAGGGCGCTGTTCTCCGGCATTTCGAAGATTGCGCCTTCATGCTTGCATGCACTTGTCAGCATGAGCGCCATGACGGCAAGCGTGATGTATATGACTCTTTTCATATCGTACAAAGATTAAAGATTTCTGCCCTGTGCCGGATTCTGGTCCTTGCCGGCATCCATATTCTCATTGCCGTCAAACTCGGCCTGAGGAATCCACAGGATGAAGTTGGCGGAACCGGGGATAGAGGTGTAAGCCGTGCAGGTGTTGGTATGGTTGGTTCCAGACCAGGCACGGTCGAAAGCGAGGCCGCGGCGCTGGATGTCGAAGAGGCGGGGATTCTCGCTCCAGAGCTCGACGCGGCGCTGGAAGAAGATCTCGTCCATGAGAGTGGAAATGGGAGCCACGGTGTTGGGATTGAGGGTCTTGTCGTCGCTCATTGAAGCGAGGCGGTCGGCGTAGTCGGAGTCGCGAAGCGAACCGACGGCAGACACATACTTGCGGGCGTTGGCGTAGTCGCCTTTCTCGCAGCAAGCCTCAGCGGCGATGAGATACATCTCTTCGGTACGCATCAGGATGTGGTCTCCGGTGGAGGCTCCGGCATCGATGTAGACAAGCTTCTTCTGGCACCAGGAACGCTTGGAACCGTTGGCGGTGCCGGGGGTGCCCCATTCGCTGGAATCAAGGGGTTCAGTCCACCAGGCCTTGCGGACGTCGGTGTCTGGAATCTCGTCATAGAGCCAGTTGGCGATAAGGTGACGGGCCTTGGAATAGGTGGACTTGCAGTCGGCATCCATATGGTTGTAGATGTCGTAGTTGCCCATGGCCTGGTCAGTCTGGATGGCAAGACCCCACATCACGTTCTGCTTGTTGATGTCGTTGACCACCTTGATGTCGTCCCAACTGCCTAGTTTCTGGCCTGCGAGGGCAGCCTCGGCGGCGGAGAGGGCGGTGTCGTAGTCGTGCTGGACAAGGGCATGGCGGGCCTTGATGCCGTATGCAACGGCAAGGCTGATATGGCTCTTGTGCTGCTGAGGAAGCGAGGTCTTCTTGAGGCACTCGATGGCAGCGTCGATGTCGGCATTGGCCTGGTCATATACGTCCTTGACCGTACCGCGGCCTTTTCCCTCGGAACCGGCAACTGTAGGCTCGGTGTAGAGAGGTACGCCAGGAAGGGAGGTGCCGAAGACGGCGCCGTTCTGCTGGAAAGTCTGTATCAGCCACATGTAAGCAAAGGAACGGATGGCATATGCCTGTCCGAGGACGTAGTTGAGATAGTCGGCGTCACCTTCCATCTCCTGGTTGGCCAGGATGTAGTTGGCATTGGAGATGAGGGTATAGAAGAAATTCCACATCTGGTACTGGTGGCCGGCGTTGCCGGTCCAGTCTCCGAAGGTGTCGTATCTGTAGTCATAGTAGAACCAACCGGAGCCTGAGCCGTCCATCACATGGTCTTCGGCCTTGATGTCCTGGACCAGGATGTAGGCGGGCAGACCGCCGTTCTCAGCGCCCCAACTGGAGCCCCATCCGCCGACATAGAGCAGACGGATGAGTCCGTTTACGGACGCCATAGCGTTCTCGGCATCGGAGAAGATGGTAGGGCCGGAGACGCGGTCTGTAGGATTGGTCTCGAGGAAGTCGTCCTTGCAACCGGTGAAGGCGAACAAAGCCAGAACTGAAAGAATTGCAAATATCTTTTTCATAATAGTGTCCGATTAGAAGTTGATGTCAAGACCGAGGGAAATCGTACGTGTAGGGGTGTAGCTGTAGCCCGTACCACCGGTGAAGTTGTACTGCGGGTCAAGTCCCTTCATGGCGGAGAACATCTTTACGTTGTCGGCCGAGAGGAAGAGGCGGATGGATTCGATCTTGGCGGCCTGGAGGACCGCTGCCGGAATCGTGTAACCCACGCTGATGTTCTTGATGGCGAAGTAGGAGGCGTCGAAGAGCTGGTCGTCAGTGATGGTGATCTTCGCGTCGCCATGAGCCTCGATCTTGGGGATGTCGGAGATGTCGCCCGGTTTCTTCCAGGCCTTGAGGCGGTCAGCGTGACCGGCCTCACCGATGTATCTGCTGAACAGGAGACCGTAATAGACGGAGTCGTAGATGTATCCACCGATGGAGTAGGTGGTCATCATCGAGAAGTCGAAGTTGCCGATGTGGGCGTCGTTAGACCAGGAGCCGTAGAGCTTAGGCATACGGCTGCCGACCACGCGCCTGCTGTTGGAAGCCTTCTGGTAGCTGTCGCTGATGTATTTCTCGCCGGGGTTGCCATCCTCGTCTTCGTCCCAGACCCAATAGAGCTTGGCTCCGGTCGCGGGATCGACACCTGCGGACTCGGCAAGGTAGAACGAGCGGAGAGGCTCGCCTTCCTTGATGATGTAGTTGCCGGAGACGATCTCAGGCTTGTCTGCAAGATGGAGGACCTTGTTGTGGACGGTGGATCCCATCCAGGTCATAGTCCAGTGGGCGTTGCGGGTGCGGATGATGTCGCCGCTGAAGCTGAGCTCCAGACCGCTGTTCTGCATATTGCCGATGTTCTTGTCATACCCGCTGAAACCAAGGGAAACGGCCATCGGGTATTCCATGAGCATATCCCTGGTATAGCGCCTGTAGTACTCGATCGTGGCGGAGAGACGGTTGAACAGACGGGCTTCGATACCCACGTTCAGGTTCTCGTTCTTCTCCCAGCGGAGGTCCTTGCTCTCGAGCGAAGTGACCACAGCACCGGGGTTGCTGCCGTTCGGGTAGCCGAGGTTGTAGAATGCCTGCCAGGCATAGTAGCTTCCGAGGTTGTCATTACCCTGCACACCGTAGGAGGCCTTGAGGGTGAGATTGTCGATCCAGGAAACGCCCCTCAGGAAGTTCTCCTGCGAGATACGCCAGCTGGCGCCGACGGACCAGAAGTCTCCCCAGCGGGAGTCTACGTGGAAGCGGGAGGAACCGTCACGGCGATACGAGGCCGAGAAGTAGTACTTGTCGGCGAAGTCGTAGTTGAAGCGGGACAGCCAGGACTCGACACGGTAGCTGTTGGTGTAGGAGTTGGCATCCTCGAGGGTTGTGGCCGGAGCCAGTTCGTAGAGGCCGCCGAAAGGATAACCGCTCTTGTAGCCCATCAGGTACTGATACTCATAGGCATAAGCCTCGTGGCCGGCCAGCAAGTCGAAGTGGCTGCGACCGAAAGTGCGGTCGTAGGTGAGCAGCTGGTTGAAGGTGTAGCTGAAAGTACGTCCGTCGACGATTTCGGCGAGACCGCTCTTGCTGACAGCATTGCCGAAGAAGGGGTTGTAGTAGGTCTTGCTCTTGTTCATCACCATGTCGAAACCGAGGTTGGTGCTGAACTTGAGGCCGGCGAGGGCGCCGTGCTCGAGACCGCCCAGCTCGATGTTGGTACGGCCGCTGATGTTGTCGGAGGCTCCGAGGTACTTGTCATCGATGAGGTTGGCGAGAGGGTTCCATCCTGCAGATGCTCCGGAGGGACGGTCCTCACCCCAGTCGTAGGTCTTTTCACCGTTGGCGTCGAGGATGTATCCTCCATTGGCGTCACGTGCGTACAGAGGATAGATGGGGCCCATCGTCTGGCAGCTGTAGAAGACATTGCTGTAAGCGGAGCTGGAAGACTGGCTGGAGCCCAGGGTGGTGGAATTGGTGGTGTTATGGGCGAAGTTGACGTTCAGGCCGGTCTTGAACCATTCGTTGATCTGGCTCTGGACGTTGGCGCGTCCGGACATACGCTCGAAATTGGTCATCTTGACCAGACCCTCCTCGTTGAGGTAACCCAGCGAGAACATATATTGATTGGAGCGGTTTCCTCCGGTAACGGTCATCTGATACTCCTGGCGGATCGGTTTGGGATTGGTGCTCAGGTCGAGCCAGTCGTCATCCCACTTCTGGGTGACGCCGTCCACGATTTTGCCGGTGGTGTGGTCGAAGAGCTCTGCCACAGGTTTGGAGAACGGGTTGTACTTCTCGTCAATGCCGAAGATGGCATCGGCTCCACTGGCCATTGCGGCAGCGGCCATCTGGCCGGCGGTAAGCTGGCTGTATCCTTCGGCAAGGTAGTCGTTCTTGTACATATAGTAGACATCCTCGGTCCACTCGCGGGCGTTGAGGGTGTCATAGCGAGGGATGGCGCGTGAGGAGACACCGACATTGGCTTTGAGGGAGACCTTGGCACGTCCCTCACCGCCGCGCTTGGTGGTGACTATGACGACACCGTTGGCGCCACGGGCTCCATAAAGAGCACCTGCGGAGGCGTCCTTGATAACGGTCATCGACTCGATGTCGTTGGGGTTAAGGGCGTTGATGGCACCATCGTAAGGCACGCCGTCCACAACGTAGAGAGGGCTGGTGGAAGCGTTGATGGAACCGTAGCCGCGGATGATGACCGAGGCGCCTGCGCCAGGCTGGCCGGATCCCGAGGTCGTCAAAACTCCGGCGGCCATACCGTCGAGGGCCTTGGTGACATTAGCGACCGTCCTCTTTTCAAGCTGCTCGGACTTGATCATCTGGGCGGAACCCGTGAAGGATTCCTTCTTTGCCGTACCATAAGCTACGACAAGAGCGTCGGAAAGTAACTCTGTGTCAGGCTGAAGTGCGATGGGGATCACTCTGTTTCCGCTTCCGTTCACGACTATTTCCTCTGAGAGATAGCCGATGGAGGAGAAGACGAGGGTACCTCCGCTGGGAACTGTGATGGAGTAGTTACCGTCCAAATCTGCGACGGCACCCGTTCTGGTTCCCTTCAACAAGACTGATGCTCCGGGCAGCGGTTCATCGGTCGTGGCGTCCTTGATGGAGCCGGTGATCGTGACGTTCTGCGCAAAGGCGGATGACGCCATGAGGAGCATCAACGAAAGAAAAATGGCGATTTTCTTCATAAGTTGAATTTTGATTAAACAATAATATTGTACTAACTAAACTGTAATCTTTTACGCGTACAGACAGTGTCCTATGCTTGCAATTTGTCGTAAAAATACGATAAAGAATGGGTAATTCAAAGTTTTTAAAATTTTTTCTTTTGGTTTGATAGTAAGCGAAAGTGCTGATAATTAGTTGTTGTGTGATTTATTGATAATAAATTGCGTAAAAATGGCATCAAATCGTAATTAAAATGCTGATTTGAATAAATAAATAAAAATGCCGGAGAAAATCTCACGACTTCCTCCGGAATATCTATACTCAATACTATTATGTTTAATCAATCGCAACTTGACTATAGCCATTTCCGTGCCAAAAGCAGTTGACTATTGATAATAATATTGAAACTGATGGTCAGAAAGAGTATCCAAGGCCCATCATAAAAGTATTTCCCAGTGTTTCTGACGCCGTCAGGAACGCGAGGTCGACGGAGAAACCGGAGAACACCGCTCCCAGGCCGAGGGAAGCATAAGAGGCCAGGGCCTTGGCCGGGTCTCCGTAATGGTAACCCGCACGCAGGTAGGCAATGTCCGCTATGCAGTATTCTGCACCGAAGCCGGCCATCATTCCTCCGTTGAAAAGGTAATCCGCTTCAAGGACGAGGGTATTTTTGTGCGACGGAACAGAACCTTGGAACATGAGGACATTCGCCTATGTCAGGGTCAGCACGGAAGCCCAGTCGTGCTCGAGCCAGGAATATGAAATCAACCGGTGGGCGGAGAAGCAGGGGGTCCATATAGACTGCTGGATCCGCGAGTCCGTTTCCGGGACCGTCCCGATAGAAAAAAGACAGCTGGGACGGACCCTGAAAAGGATGAAGGACGGGGACCTGCTCGTCAGCACCGAGATCTCCCGCCTCGGGAGGAACATGCTGATGATCATGTCCGTGCTGAACACGTGCGCCCAGAAAAGGATCAGCATCCACACGATCAAGGACAACTTCGATCTCAGCAACAACATCAATTCCAAGATAATAGCCTTCGCATTCGCGCTGGCCGCGGAGATCGAGCGCAACCTTATATCACAACGCACGCGCGAAGCGCTCGCGGACAGGAAGGCCGCAGGCGTCGTACTCGGGCGTCCAAAGGGCAGCACCGTCAAGAAAGCCGTGATAGAAAGCCACCTGGATGAAATACTGAAACTCCGTTCAGAGGGTATAAGCCTGGGCGAGATTGCTTACAGATTCAAGGTGCATCGGAACACCCTCCACAACTATTTGAAAAATTTTAATAAATTTTAAACCTGAATCAACAGGGTTAAATGGGTTTCAAATTGCAAGTCAAAGGCCGCAATCGGCAAAAAGACTGGAGCATTCCAGGCGATTAAAAGGTTTTTTTCAGAATACCCAAATAACGAGGGATATTTGGATAAATGAAAATTTAATCACAAATTTGTAACTTGAATATAGTATAGACTGCTCGATAAACGCTTTTTTGGGAGCCTTTTCAATGGCCTTGCCGCGCACGTTTATACCTTATTTATTTAGTTTGTAACTGTATTTTGAGAAGTTGTGGTTAGAGAATGAAACCATGCTGTTTTAAACCCTCGTTTAAAAGTGCAGTTCCGACGACGCTGATTATCTGACAATAGAGTTAGTGTCCGCAAGATAGCCCGATGGTTTATAAAAAGCAACATTTGTTCGAAAATCAGTTCAATATTTATGTTTAATTAATCGTAAAGCTTATGAAAAAAGCAAAACTGTTCTTAAGCTCTTTGTTTCTGCTCCTCGCAGTGGCGGTTTCCGCACAGAACGTCACTGTAAAGGGAAAGGTCAGGGATGCGTCCAATGGAGAAGCGATTCCTTTCGCTGCCATCCAGGTAAAGGGCACGAGTACCGGTATCGCCACTGATGTGAACGGCGATTACAGTATCTCCGTGTCGTCTCGCGCCACTCTTGTGTTCTCCTCGATCGGTTATGTCAACCAGGAGATCGAAGTAGACGGCCGCACTTCCATCGATGTCGCCCTCAACCCCGATTCCGAGGCTCTTGAGAATGCCGTCGTGATCGGTTACGGTTCCGCCAAGAAGGTAGGTAACCTCGTGGGTTCCGTTACAACGGTCCGTTCCGACATCGTCAAGAATGCCCCCGCCGCCTCCGCCCTCGATAACCTCCAGGGCCAGGTCGCAGGTCTGAGCGTCATGACCACCGGTGGTGTCGCCGGTGACAACTCCGTCTCCATGCAGCTGCACGGTATGGGTTCCCTCGGATCCTCCACCACTCCTCTGTATGTGATCGACGGTGTGCCGTCCAGCAGCTACACCATCATGTCGATGAACCCTAACGACATCCTTTCGATCTCGGTCCTCAAGGATGCCTCCTCCACCTCCATCTACGGTGCCCGCGCTTCGAACGGTGTCGTTTTCGTGACCACCAAGTCCGGCTCCTACAATGCCAGCGCAAAAGTTACCGTCCGTTCCCAGTACGGTATCTCGACCCTCGCCAACCCGTACCTCTACGAGTCCATGATGTCTGGTGACGAACTGAAGGACTTCTGGATCCGCGCCGGTATCTACACCCCTGCACAGATCAAGGCCAACTACACCGACAAGGGCTATACCGCCAACACCAAGTGGTATACCATCATGCAGCAGCTCAACAATCCCCAGTACCAGAACGATGTCACCATCGAGGGCGGCGGTTCCAAGGTCGCTTACATGATCTCCGCTTCGCAGTTCCATCAGAGAGGTACCACCCCCGGCAACTACTACGACCGCTACACCGTCCGCTCCAATGTCCAGGGTCACCCCAAGGACTGGCTCAAGATCGGAATCAACCTGAACCTCAGCGTCGACGAGCAGCAGCAGAATGCCAACTGGGGAGACTCCAACAGCACCTCCAACTACACATCCGGTGGTCTGTCCTTCCTCCTGAACCCTCTCTATCCCGCGTATGATGAGGACGGCAAGCTTTATGAGCCCCGTTTCCCCAACAACACGGTCAACCCGTACGTGTATATGGACACCTATCCGGACGTCTACAACAACTACGGCTTGAACGGCAGCGCCTATATCGAACTCGAGCCCATCAAGAACCTCAAGTTCCGTTCGCAGCTCGGTTCCGATACCCGCTTCACCCGTGACAACTGGGCTTCCATCCCTTCCAGCCCGCTCCGTTCCGGAACCGGTAACAAGGGAAAGAGCTTCAGGATGACTTCGAACAATACGATCACCAATACCCTCGAGTATTCGTTCACCGTTGCCAACGACCATGCCGTCTCGTTCCTTTTGGGACAGGAAGGCATCAGCAACTGGTATGACTACTTCTCCGCCAGCGCTTCCGGCCAGACCGAGGACCGTCTCCTCCGCCTCAACGACGGTACCGCCTCTTCGCGTTCCGTTTCCGAGAGCATGAGCGCCAGCAAGTTCCTCTCCTTCTTCGGCCACGCCGACTACAGCTACATGGGCAAGTACATCATCGACGCCACCGTCCGTAACGATGCTTCCTCGCGTTTCGGTACCAACGTCCGCCACGCTACCTTCTGGTCGCTCGGTGCGAAGTGGAATGCCCGCAACGAGGATTTCGTAAAGAACACCCCTTGGCTCAACGACTTCAGCATGAAGGTCAGCTACGGTACCCAGGGTAATGCTTCTATCGGCGACTACAGCCACCTCGCCCTCATCGGCACCACCACCGCCTACAACGAAGGCAATGCCTGGGTGATCAGCCAGCCGTCCAACAACAACCTCACGTGGGAGAAGCAGGCTCTGCTTTCCGCAGGCTTCACCACCCGCCTGTTCAACTTCCTCGACTTCGAGCTCGAACTCTACAACCGTAAGACCACGGACATGCTCCTCAGCGTTCCTTACGCCTACACGACCGGTTTCAGCACCTTGACTGCCAACGTCGGAGGTCTGTCCAACAAGGGTGTCGACATCACCCTCGGTATCGACATCCTCAAGAACCGCGACTACTACCTGCGCTTCAACAGCATCTTCAACTACAACAAGGAGACTGTTGCAGAGCTCTTCGACGCCGCCTGGGATGAGGATCTGCAGCGCTATCGCTGGGAGATGACCAACTACGGTTTCGCTTACGTCCAGGGACAGCCCGTCAGCTTCTATGCTCCGATTTTCGCCGGCATCGACCCGGCCGACGGCGCCCCGATGTGGTATGTCCCCGGTGACGACCCGGATGTGCCCACCACCACCAACGGTACCACCAAGAACTTCGATGAGGACGCCCTCACCCAGAACACCGGTCTTAAGTATTCCGCTCCCATCAACGGCGGTTTCGGTCTCGAAGGTGGCTGGAAGTTCCTTTCCTTCCGTGCTGACTTCTCCTACGTCCTCGGCAAGACCCTCATCAACAACGATATGTACTTCTACGGCAACCCTGCCAACTTCAACACCATGAATACCTACAAGGGTGTCAGCGACTACTGGACTCCGTACAACACGGACGCCAAGTGGCCTGACTGGAGCAAGGGTTACACCATGCAGTTCGATACCCACCTCTACGAGAACGCTTCCTTCATGCGCCTCAAGAGCCTGCAGGTCGGCGTCGCCCTCCCCAACAAGTGGCTCGAGGCCCAGAAGGTATTCGATTCCGTCCGCCTGACTTTCACCGGACGTAACCTCTTCACCATCACCAAGTACACCGGTATCGACCCCGAAGTTGACTCCAACCTGTCCTATGGCCGTCCTGGTAATACCAAGCAGTACCTCGTCGGTCTCGAGGTTTCTTTCTAGAACCGTGGACATAAAGACTGATAAAACTGAAAGAATATGAAAAGAATCATCAGATACAGCATAGCAGCGCTTGCCTGCATGACGATGTTGGTGTCCTGTGACCTCGATCTCGTTCCCAACAGCTCCATTGCGTACGAGGAGGGCGGTGTCCTTATCCAGACCCAGTCCAACCTCACTTCCCTTGAGAACGGCCTGCTGTCTTCCTTCCGCGCCCGCCAGAACGGACGCTATGTCGAAGCGGCCGAGTTCCAGTTCGACTACTACAACGCCACCGTCGACTATGGCAATAACTACGGTGCCATCCACAAGACCGACTACAACTTCACCTCCGGTGACTACGACGTCGAGGCCATGTGGGCTGACAACTATAGTTCCATCAAGAATTACAATATCTTCATCGCAGCATCCGAGAACGTAGACGAGAGCCTTAAGGCAAAGGTGGACGTCGTCAAGGGAGAGGCCTACTTCTTCCGTGCATGGTCCTACCTGCAGCTCGCCCGCCATTTCGGCAAGCAGTATTCCTCCAGCGCCTCCACTGACCTGTGCGTCCCGCTCGTCCTGGTTTACGACCAGTCCGAGCAGCCCGCACGCGCCACCGTCGCCGAGGTCTACGCCCAGATCAAGTCCGACCTCGACCAGGCGGCCTCCCTGCTCGCAGGAGTCAAGGGTGCCGTCCGCTCGAAGAAGCCGACCATCGACGCCGTCAACGCTCTCTACGCCCGCTACTTCCTGGACATCGCCGACTATTCGAACGCTGCTTCCTATGCCCACAAGGTGATCGATACCGGTACCTACAAGATGGCTGCGACTGCAGAGGACATGACCAAGGAGTATGTCAACGACAACGGTACCGAGCCCATCATGCAGCTCGCCATCAGCCTGACCGAGTTCACCGGCAACACCCTCAACGACTGGACGCTGTGCCAGAGCGATGCCAACTATGGCGAGGCTTTCCGTTCGTACTACATTCCTACCCAGACCCTCATCGACAGTTATGAGCCCGGCGACCTTCGTCTTGGAGCCTGGTTCAACAATACCACCGCTGTCATGATGGCCGGTTCGTACTTCAATCTCGAAACCCCCGACTTCTACACCTTCACCAAGTTCTGGGGCAATCCCGATCTGACTTCCACTCCGATCCGCAACGGACGCAATGCTCCGAAGCCCTTCAAGATCAGCGAGATGTATCTGATCGCCGCCGAGGCTGAGCTGGCTGCCGGCAATACCGCCGCCGCCAAGGCCGACCTCAACGCCATCCAGGCAGCCCGCGGCGCGTCCCTGACTGACGCCACCACCGCCACCGTCCGCAACGAGTGGTTCAAGGAGACCGTCGGCGAGGGTCAGCGCAAGTCCTGCCTCAAGCGCTGGGGCATCGGCTTCAGCGGCCGCGTCATGCAGCCGGGTGCCGCCAACATCCTCCAGCAGGGCGAAGTCTTCAATGACAAGGTATTCCCTGCAGGAAGCCAGTACTTCGAGTGGCCTGTTCCCGCATACGAGATGAAGATCAACAAGAACCTGGTTCAGAACCCTGGTTACGATACGCTCTAGTGGACCTCAAAAGGATAAGAATATGAAGAATACTATTAGAATATTTGCTGTCATGGCAGCCGTGGCGAGTCTCGCGGCCTGCTCTAGATATGCCGACTATGAGACATTCCCGTATGCGTCCCTGGACATCCGTTCCGCGACCATCGAGGAGTCCTCTCCGGCTACTACCTGGACACTTCCCGTCCATGTGTACAATCACAGTGGAGACTGCACTGTGTCCTATAGCGTGGAGCCCCTGGAGGCAAAGGAAGGCGTGGATTTCACCATGGCCGATGCATCCGGCGTCCTGAATTTCCCTGCCGGTACCGATACCCAGAACATCACCGTGTCCATCACCGGACAGCCCGGTACGTTTACGGGCAACGTGCGTTTCCGCATCAAGCTCGCCAGCGCAACCAATGACGTGAATCTCGGTTCCTTAAGCACCTGCACCGTGACCATCAAGGACCTTGACCACCCGCTTTCCGCCCTGTTCGGAGAATACACCTTCTCATCGGTATTCAACACCAGCAGCGGTTTCGGCTATGGCTCCTGGGATATGACCATCAGCCAGTACGAGGGCAATACCAGCCGCATCTGGATCGACAAGGTCACCATCTTCCAGGCTCCCGACTACTATGGCTCCTACCTGCCTGAGGGTGATGTCTATGGTATCGTCTCCAGCGATATGAAGACCATCACCATCCCTGTGCCCCAGGAGATGAAGTCCACTGCAGCCGATGCATTCGGCGTCGACGAGCCGTTCACGCTCTACAAGTATGCCGGCAACACCATCGATTCCGACTTCGAGACTGCTGACGGTGTCATCACCTTCACTCTCCAGGAGGACGGAAGCTGGAGGACCCTTGATTCCTATGGTCTTGCGACTCCCGGCTATGTCGGAGAGGGCTGGTTCTGGTACTACATGAACTGCCTCGGCAGCTTCAATGCCAACTACCCGACCAAGTTCGTCAAGAAATAGTCCCGTATAATCTTTGAAGAGCCCGTCTCGGATTAAGGGACGGGCTCTTTGTCTATCAAAAGAGCATGAAAAAACACATAGCCATCCTCCTGCTCGGCTTTCTCGCTTTTAGCCAGGCGTTTTCACAGGAGTACAAGCCCAGGGAGACCTGGCCTTTCATCTATGAAGAGTTCAAGGACGGTGCCGCTCGCATGCGTTCGGGCGACCTGGTCTCCGAGGCTCCGTTCAATGTCGCCGTCCACGACGGCAGCCTGATGTACGTCGACGGTGAAGGCATCATCATGCGTGCCGACATGTCCAAGGTCTACACGGCGAAGGTCGGGGACGATGTCTATGTCAATGTCCTTGGCAGGATGTACAGGGTCCTTTCTGAACTGGACCTCGGCAACATTGTCTCCGGTGTGGAGATAGACCAGGAACAGCAGGGGAAAGTCTCCATAGGATACGGCATATCCTCCTCCACGGCATCCGCCCAAGGCGTGTCCCTGCTGATGGACGGACGGTTTTTCCAGGGTAACAGATCCCTCCAGCAGACATCGCTGGACAAGTATAACGGCAGCGTACTGCCGGTAAAGGAGGTCTTGTACCTGATGCTGGGCGACAGGCTTATCCCTGCCACGAGGCAAGAGATCCTGAATGTCCCCGGCATAGACAAGAAGGCTGCGGCAGACTTCATAAAGAAGGAGAAGATCAAGTGGAAGGACCCTGCTTCGCTCGAGAAACTTGTCATCTTCGTCAGCTCTCAGCTTAACAACGACTGAAACCATTGACAGACCCATGCGACCAACACTGAAACTGACTGCCGCCGCATGCGTGCTGGCGCTGTGCGCCTGCACCGGGCGGACGGATTACCTCCCTGTCCCTGAAAAGGAAACGGTTCCCGAACTCGGCACCGACGATTCCTCTCCTTTCATCGAAGGAGAGTTGATCGCGGAATTCTCCGAAGAAATGGCGCAGAGCATAGCGTCCGGGCAGGCCAGTGGCCTGCTTGCTGCCGCAGGCGTCGTCAAGGCCGAACGGCTGTATGACGACGGCGGGGAGTGGGAGGAGCGCCATCGCGCCGCGGGACTACATCGGTGGTACAGGCTCAATTATGATTCCGGAACCCTTCCCGCCACGAAAGCGGCGGAGGAGATGGCATCCATACCCGGTGTTGTCTATATCGAGCCTTCCCGCAAGATCCGCTCTACGGCCTATTTCAACGATCCCAAGGCAGATGAGCAATGGGCCCTGTACAACGACGGGTCCAAGGGCGGCTCCTACTCCGCCGGGGCGGACATCAACGTCCTGCCTGTCTGGCAGAACTATACCGCCGGGCGCAAGGATGTGATCGTCGCCGTCATCGACGAGGGCGTCGAACTGGACCATCCCGACCTGGAGGCCGCGAGCATCCCGGGCGGATCGAACGGCAGCAAGAGTTTCGTGTATGGTTATGAAGGGTACAAGATCCCTGCAGGGGATCACGGAACGCATGTGGCGGGTGTCATCGGAGCAGTGAACAATAACGGTATTGGCATAAGCGGCATCGCCGGCGGCAGAGACGGAAACGGTGGAGTCAGGATCCTCTCCTGCGCCATCTTCCGCGGTGACCCGGCCGACCCCAAGAATACCATCCAGGGCGACAGTTACAACGCCATGGTCTGGGCTGCCGACCACGGTGCCGTGATCGCGAACAACAGTTGGGGATATGTATATGAAACCGAGCAGGCGGCCTCCGAAGGAAAAGTCGGTGCGATGGGTCCTGCCATCGACTATTTCATCCACTATGCCGGTTGCGACAAGGACGGCAACCAGCTCCAGGACAGCCCGATGAAGGGAGGGGTGGTCATTTTTGCCGCAGGCAACGAGATGTGGAAGCACGGATGGCCGGCGGAATATGAGCCTGTCATCGCGGTGGGGGCCATGAGTTCACGTTTCACCCGCTCCTACTACTCAAACTATGGGGATTGGGTGGACATTGCCGCACCGGGCGGAGACTATCAGGTCGGCCCTGCCATCCTCAGCACCGTCTACGGAGGAGGATATGCTACCATGCAGGGCACTTCGATGGCCTGCCCGCACGTGTCCGGAGTCGCTGCCCTCATAGTATCGCAGTTCGGCGGCCCCGGCTTCACCAACGAGATGCTCAAGGAGCGCCTGCTGGGCGGAGCCAACCGCACCGCGCTGTCTCCAGCCCTGCGCATCGGACCTCTCGTAGATGCACTGGGCTCGATGACCTATGGAGGTACAGAACCTCCCGAAAAGGTCGGAGACTATTCAGTATCAGTCAAATCCAATTTCGTCACGGCTGAATGGGCGGTGCCTGCCGACCCGGATGACGGAAAGGCGTTCGGATTCCTGTTCGCAGCCTGCAAGGACAGGCAGACACTCGAATCGTCCGATCCGAGGGAACTCCCTTCTTCAGTGATATATACTACCGTCGAGACCGGTACTGCAGCGATAGGGGAAAACATTTCCGCCACGCTTCCCGGGCTGGAATTCGATACCGACTATTACGTACAGGTCGTTGCCTACGACTACAACGGCAACTATGCCGAACCTTCTGCCATAAAGCAGGTCCATACCAGAGCCAACAACGCTCCTGTTGTGACTACGGATTATGCCGGAGACTACAAGGTAAGGCCGTTCGAAGTCCTGTCGGTGGATTATACCGTGTCGGACCCTGACGGACACGCCTTCAAGATCGAGACGGAAACAGGCTCGGACGCACTGACATTCATCATCGACGGCGGAGCAGTGAAGGCACGCATCGTCGGAAAGAATGCCCCGCAGGGGAAATATACGGCGCGAATGACTGTCACGGACACTTACAATGCGTCCACCGTATATCCTATTTCCTACGAGATCCTTGAGAACCATCCTCCGAAGGTGAAGCAGCAGGTGGAGAATGTTGCGCTGGCTTCGGTGGGGGAGAACAGAGTGCTAGACATGGCCGATTATATATCCGACGAGGACGGTGAATCCTTGACATACACGGTCGTAACCTCCGCCCAGAACGTCGTGCATCTCCATCCGTCAGAAAACCAGATAACTATGACCGCCCTGGGCTTCGGAATGACCGATGTGACCATTACTGCGACCGATGCCGCGGGAGCGACCTGCCAGATCGTCTTCAAGGTGCTGGTAAGGGATGCCTCCAGGCCCGTGGACATCTTCCCCAATCCGGTAAAGACAACCCTCACCGTGCTCCCCGGAGGTTCCGGAGAATTGGAGTACCGGCTCAGCAACAAGGCCGGAGCCGTAGTCCGTTCCGGAAAGGCGACGGTATCGCCGTTCGAGCCTGTGTCGCTAGACGTGAGCGACCTTGCCGCAGGCACTTACTACCTCTACCTCAATGGTGCGGGCCTTAACGACACTTACACGATAGTCAAGATCTGATGCGTATGAGAAAGTACATGATATGCGTGGCGGCTTGGCTGCTGGCTGCCGGAACCGCTTATTCCCAAAGCGCCTCCGCGCTCCTGGTTCCGGGGGATGCCGGGACGCTTTCACTGGGACTGACGCAGAGGATCCCGGGTGATTTCGGGTTCCTCGATGCCGGAATCTCCGGCGGATTATGGGCACCGGGAAGTGCTTCAAACACTTACCTGGGAGCCAATGTAGGTCTCAAACTCACTCCGGCCCTGACCCTGCGGATGGACGGGAAGTATTTCAAGGACGCCCCCTATGAGATGACCAGCGGACAGGGTGCCGTTACCGGCAGTTATGAACCTGCTGACCTGTTCTTCTCAGTGGGAGGTTCCTATATGGTCGGCGGGGGCCTTTCCCTTGGTATCGACGCGCGCCTGATCTCATCATCCATAGCGCCCACGGCGAAGGCGACCGGCTTCTGCGCAGACGTCTCTGCCTCATACAGCGCAGAGACGTACACGGCGATGCTGTCGGTCCGCAATCTGGGCCCCGGCCTGGACTATGGGAGCGGAGCATCTGCCCTGCCGTCGCTTGCGACGGTGGCGGGGGCGATACGCCCGGTTGATGCCTTGAAGCTGTGCCTCGAGGCGGACTACCTCTTCAGCGGAGCGCTGATGGCCGGCCTTGGCCTGGAGTACTGCGTCGCGGACATAGCATTCCTGCGGGCAGGATACCATTACGGCGATGCCTCCAAGGCGCTTGCGTCCTACGCTTCGCTCGGACTGGGCGCAGTGTTTTCCGGCTTTTCAGTCGACCTTGCGTACCTTACCGCATCGGAAACTTTGGGTAATTCTTTGATATTCGGCCTGGGATATAGCTTTTAGGACTTGACATTTAGACAGATTATTTCTTACTTTGTAAGGATAGTATGTCTATGATGGTGAATCCTCTGCTGACCGTTTCCAGCCTTCCTTTCGGTGCACCCGCCTTCGATGAAGTGCACCGGGAGCATTATATGCCCGCATTCAGGGAGGCCATCGCGGCCGAACGCGCAGAAGTGGACGCCATCGTCGCGTGCCCGGAGGTTCCGGACTTCTCCAATACGATAGAGGCATTGGAGCGGAGCGGAAACGCCCTGGACAAGGTTTGCTCCATCTTCTTCAATCTCCTGGAAGCCGACACTGATGACGGAATGCAGGCAATAGCCGAAGAGGTGTCGCCCTTGCTGACTGAGATGTCAATGTACATCTCCCTGAACGAAAAGCTTTTCGAACGGATCAAATACGTTTACGACCGCCGCGCTTCCCTTGGACTCGAAAGGGACCAGGAGCGTCTCCTGGAGAAGACATACAAGGGCTTCGTCCGCAGCGGAGCGTTGCTGTCAGCCAAAGACAAGGCCCTGTACGCCAAGCTTTCCGAAGAGCTTTCGCTCCTTCAGCTCAAGTTCGGGAAGAATGCCCTGGCTGCTACGCACGCGTTCTTCCTGCATCTGACGGAAGAGGCTGACTTGGAGGGACTTCCGGACTATGTCGTCGCGTCGGGTGCCGAAGCGGCCCGGGCAAAGGAGCTCGGGGGCTGGGTCTTCGACCTCACCGCCCCGAGCTACGTCCCGTTCCTCAAGTTCAGCGCCCGCCGCGAGCTGCGCGAGCGCATCTGGCGGGAGTACAATACCCGCGCGACGTCAGGGGAGAACGACAATACCGATATCTGCCGCCAGATCGTCGGGCTGCGCATCCGCATTGCCCGTCTTCTTGGCTATGATACCTACGCCGATTTCGCTACCGAAGACAGGATGGTCAAGTCCGTCGCTCACGTCCGGTCTTTCATAGATGAGTTGATGGAACCGTCGCTGCCGGCCGCGCGACGCGAAGTCGCGGAGCTGGAGGCGTTCGCGCGCTCCCGCGGATTCGGCGCAGAGCGGCTGGAGCCGTGGGACTTCCCGTATTGGTCTGAGAAGTTGCGTGCTGCGTCGTTCGACCTTCGTGAGGAGGACCTGAAACCCTATTTCAGGCTGGAGGATTGCATCTCGGCTGTATTCGGACTGGCCGGTACCCTGTACGGGCTCACTTTCACCGAGCGGAAGGACCTGCCGGTCTATCATCCCGACGTCCGTGTCTATGACGTCCAGGATGCCGGAGGCCGGCATCTGGCGCTGTTCTACGCCGATTTCTTCCCCCGCAAGTCCAAGAGGAGCGGCGCGTGGATGACGGAGTTCCGCGGGCAACGCATCGTCGACGGAGTCGAGGAGCGTCCCTTCATCAGCATAGTCACCAATTTCTCCAAGCCCACGTCTGAGGCGCCTTCGCTGCTGACGCACGACGAGTTGACCACATTCCTTCACGAGTTCGGACATTCCCTGCACGGTATCCTTTCCGAGGGACGCTACGGCTCGCTGACCTGTACCAACGTGGACCACGATTTCGTGGAACTCCCGAGCCAGATAATGGAGAACTGGGCCTTCGAGGCGGAGTGGCTCCGCACCTTCGCCCGGCATTACCGGACGGGGGAACCCATTCCCGAGGCCCTTGTGGAGCGTATCGTGAAGGCTCGGAACTTCCACGCCGCATATGCTCAGGTCCGGCAGCTCCAGTTCGGCATCCTCGACATGGCGTGGCATACACTCACGGAACTGCCTGACTGCGGCACCGTGGACTTCGAGGACCGCGTGCTGGAGCCGTTCCGCACGCTCCCTCAGCCCGCCGGCGCCTGCGTGTCCACGACTTTCAGCCATATCTTCTCCGGCGGCTATTGCGCTGGATACTACTCCTACAAGTGGGCCGAGGTACTCGAGGCCGACGCATTCTCCCTGTTCCGGGAGAAGGGCATCTTCAGCGTCGAAGTAGCCCGTTCGTTCCGGGACAACATCCTTTCGCGCGGCAGCTCCGAAGACGAGGCCGTGCTGTACAGACGCTTCCGCGGGCACGACCCGCAACCGGGGGCTTTGCTCGCCAAACTGGGCATCGTCCCTGAAACAGGTTCGCTTAACCTTTAATACAACCTAATATGCTGAAGAAAACCAGAATCGCGCTTGCGACCGTATTCTTCGTCGGTATCACCCTGCTCCTCGTCGGTATCGGACAGCAGTGGTGGGGCTGGATGGCAAAACTCCAGTTCCTTCCCGCCTGCCTCGCCCTCAACGTCGCCGTAATCGTCGCGCTGGTGCTGCTGACCTTTGTCTGCGGACGCACCTACTGCTCTGTCATCTGCCCGCTCGGCGTGTACCAGGACCTCGTCCTATGGGTACGCCGCACCCTCGGGAAACTTCAGATGAAACGCTTTGCCCGCAGGGCCGCCAAGGCCAAGGCTGCGGGCAAGCCCGTACCCAAACTTGAACGCCGTATCGGCAAGAATTTCGGTTACAAGCCCGAGCATAAGCTGCTCAGGTATGGTGTCTGGGCCGTTTTCGTGCTCTGCCTCGTGCTCGGCATCCAGGTCCTGGTAGCCCTCATCGCGCCTTACAGCGCTTACGGGCGTATCGTCACCAGTATCGTCCACCCCAACGGCTGGATCGTGCCTCTCGTGGCTTTCCTCACCCTGGCATGCGTTACCTACCTTGCCTGGACTGACGGACGCTCCTGGTGCAACAACATCTGCCCGGTGGGTACCACGCTCAGTTTTATCTCGCGCTTTTCGCTCTTCCGCATAAGCATCGACGAGAGCAAGTGCATCGCCTGTGGCAAGTGCTACAAGAACTGCAAGGCTTCCTGTATCGACGGTGAGGCCCACAAGGTCGATTGCTCCCGCTGCGTCGTCTGCTTCGAGTGCGTTCAGCAGTGCTCGGAAGGCGCTCTCGATTATCGCTTCGCCTATGGCCCGAAGAAGACCAAGGCCGTTCCGGCCCCTGCCGCGACACCGGCTCCGGCTGAGCCTGCCGCTCCGGCGGAGGCGCCCGCCGCTCCGGCTGGAAATGCGTCGGAAGAGGCTCCGGATGCCGGCAAGCGCGCGTTCATGCTGGGAGCCCTGATTGCGGGATCTGCCGCCCTGCTTCACGCCCAGGAGGGCGAGAAGACCGACGGCGGCCTGGCTGCCATCCTTCCCAAGAAGGCTCCGAAGCGCGAACAGCGCCTTGTCCCTCCGGGAGCTGTCAGCGCCAAGCATTTCTACAAGCATTGCACGGCCTGCCAGCTGTGCGTCGCCAACTGTCCCAACAATGTCCTGCGTCCGAGCACCGATCCCGCGCACCTGATGCAGCCCAAGATGGATTTCGACCGTGGATACTGCCGTCCTGAGTGTACCAACTGCTCGCAGGTCTGTCCGGCCGGCGCCATCCTTCCCATCACCCGGGAGGAGAAGACGATGGTCCATATTGGCCGCGCGGTCGTCGACTACGACCTTTGTGTCTCGGCCAAGGGCGAGGCCAGTTGCGGCAAGTGCGCCTCCGGCTGTCCGGCCGGCGCCATCTCGATGGTCCGCAAGGAGCAGGGCAACCGCCAGTCGCCGCTCATCCCGAGCGTCATCGAAGACCGTTGCATCGGCTGCGGAAAGTGCGAGTACCTCTGTCCTTCGCGCCCGATCAGCGCCATCCATGTTGAGGGCCTTGTTGCACACATTAAAGAGTAGGGCCATGGGTAAGGATATTTCCAGAAGGGATTTCATCAAGGCGGCCGGCGCGGGTGCGCTTGCGCTCGGTGCGGCCGCAGCCTGCAAGCCCGGCTCGGGCAGGCGGTCCGATCCGGCAGCGGGTACTTCCGAAGGCATGCCCCTGCGTACCAACCCCAACACTGGCGACAAGGTATCCATCCTCGGATACGGCTGTATGCGCTGGCAGATGATACAAGGACCCGACGGCAGGCAGATAGTCGACCAGGACTCCGTCAATGAGCTGGTGGACTATGCCCTGGCCAACGGGGTCAACTATTTCGATACGTCTCCGGTCTATCTTCAGGGCCAGTCCGAGGCCGCTGCGGGCATCGCCCTTTCACGCCATCCCCGCAACAGCTATTACCTTGCGACCAAGCTTTCCAACCAGTCCGGAGACCCTTCCTACGAGCGTTCGGTGCAGATGTACCGCGACTCCTTCAAGAATCTCCAGACCGATTACATCGACTATTATCTGATCCATATCGTCCGCGACGGGAACGACTGGCGCCGCCGTGCGGTGGACAACGGCATGATGGATTTCCTCGTGCGGGAGCGCGAGGCCGGCCGCATCCGCAATCTCGGCCTCTCGGTACATCCGAGCCGTTCCGGTTTCGACGAGGTGATGACCTATCATGAGAAGTACCATTTCGACTTCTGCCAGATCCAGATGAACTATGTCGACTGGTATGACGGCGACGCCGAGTACCTTTATAACGAACTGGACAAGAGGGGGATCCCTGTGGTGATCATGGAGCCTCTCCTCGGCGGGCGCCTCAGCAGCGTACCGAAGGTCGTTGCGGACCAGTTCAAGGAGCGCGAGCCCGACGCCTCCGTCGCGTCGTGGGCGTTCCGCTTCTGCGGTTCCAAGCCCCGCGTTCTCACCGCCCTGAGCGGAATGACGTATATGGAGCATCTTCAGGACAATCTCAAGACATTCCTGAATTTCAAGCCCCTTACGGACGAGGAGATGGACTTCCTCAAGGAAGCGGCGGGCCTCATCAAGAACTACCCGCTCATCGACTGCACCAACTGCCAGTATTGCATGCCTTGCCCCTACGGCATAGACATCCCTACCATTTTCAAGCATTACAACAGCTGCGTGAACGACGGCTACATCGCCCAGAGTACTGAACAGAAGGATTTCAAGAAACTGAAGAAGATCTATCTGACGACCTACGACAAAGCCATCGAGACTGTTCGTCAGGCCGACCACTGCATCTCCTGCAACCAGTGTTCTCCCCATTGCCCCCAGCACATCCGAATACCCCAGGAACTCCGTCGCATAGACCAATACGTAGAGTCGCTCAAGCAGGAGACCCTGTAGCCCGAAGACCATGAAAGACATTTCCAGAAGAGATTTCATCAAAGTCGGCGCCGGCGCGCTTGCTTTGGGCGCTGCGGCCGCAGCGTGCAAGCCGGGCTCCGACAAGAAGGGAAAGGGCGTAGAGGTGTCCGAGACGATGCCCCTGCGCACCAATCCCAACACCGGCGACAAGGTTTCGCTCCTCGGTTACGGCTGCATGCGCTGGCCTATGGTCAGGGATGAAGCCGGCAATGAAGTCATCGACCAGGAGAAGGTCAACGAGATGGTGGACTACGCGATAGAGCACGGTGTAAACTATTTCGACTCCGCGCCGGTGTATCTGCAGGGGCAGAGCGAGGCGGCTACGGCCAAGGCCTTGAGCCGCCATCCCCGCAACAGTTACTACATAGCCACCAAACTCTCCAACCACCGCGGTTTTGAGCCGACGTACGAGGAGGGTGTGGCGATGTACAGACGGTCGCTCGGCTTCTACGACACCGACCGTATCGACTATTACCTGCTGCACAATATCGCCGGCCTGGCCGCGTTCAAACAGCGTTTCCTGGATAACGGCCTGATGGATTTCCTGCTCAGGGAGCGTGCCGAGGGCCGCATCCGCAACCTGGGATTCTCTTTCCATGGCTCGGAGAGCGGCCTGGACGAACTTCTCGCCCTTCACGACACGTACCACTGGGATTTCTGCCAGATCCAGATGAACTATGTCGATTGGACCCACGGCAATTACAGCGCGAAATACGCTTACGATGAGCTGGTAGCCAGGGGCATCCCCGTGGTCATCATGGAACCTCTGCTCGGAGGCCGCCTGAGCGACGTCCCGGTTCCGGTAGCCGAGCAGTTCAAGGAGAGGGAGCCGTCGCGTTCGATAGCATCGTGGGCGTTCCGCTTCTGCGGCACCATGCCCGGAGTGCTCACGGCACTCAGCGGTATGACCTATATGGAGCACCTGCAGGACAATGTCGCCACTTTCGAACATTTCAAGCCCCTCACCGATGAGGAACTTGAATTCCTGGAGGAGATGGCCGGGCTGATCAGCGACTACCCGCTGGTACCGTGTACCAGCTGCCAGTATTGCATGCCTTGCCCTTACGGTATCGACATCCCGTCCATCTTCAAGCATTACAACGGCAGCGTGAATGAAGGGATGATCGCCCAGAGTACGGACCAGAAGAACTTCAGGAAACTGAAGAGGGCCTACCTGACCTCTTACGACAAGGCCATCGACAGCGTCCGGCAGGCAGACCACTGCATATCCTGCAACTCCTGCGTGCCCCGCTGTCCGCAGGGCATCCGCATCCCCCAGGAACTCCGCCGCATCGATACCTACGTCGAAGCCCTCAAGCAGGAAACCCTCTAGGCGCTGCGCTTTCGTAGGTCCGTGGCAAGCAATAGTTTGATATTCAGTTTATTCCTATATTTTGATACCCTTCCTCCCGAGGGTATCACTGTTTGTTAACTCGTTGATTTTAAGCTGAATAGCTGCCACGAGGCTTATTAAAGAATAATGTGAGTGATGGCAGGCGATGGCGCTGGTGGAGCATTTTTCGCGGAACCAACGGCATCGCCTGCCATCATTTACTATATTCAGTTCCTTCGGCCTTTGTAATAGATGGCAAATCCAAATGGAGGAAGCGGAAGATCTTCCTCTTTTCACTGGTGGCTTCGCTGAGAACTTTGACAAGGTTGAACAAGTCGTCTTTTCCGAGGGTCTCGAAGTTGATGGTTCCCATGTCTATGCCGGAGTTTGAGGCCTTTTCTATCATAGTCTTGTATACGGAATAGTCTTCCCAGTCCTCCTTGATATCGTGTTCCGACCCGGTATTTGCATCCATTGCCATCAAGGCATCTTCCATTGACTGGTAATGCTGAAGTATGGAATTATAGTCCAGGAAGTTATACTTGGCTACAATATAATCGAGCAACTGTTTCCTTTCCTTGCTTCTGAGCCCTTTGAACAGCATGGACTGCAGTCTGTAATCCAACGGCTTGTTCTCTTGACGACACCTGTCTACGAAGCGTATGGCTTCTCTCATCTTGTGTGATGCCCGATTGAGAACGATCGGCTCGGAAAAAGGATGGCTGCTGAAATAATAAGCCATCAGATTCCAGCGATAATCCAGTACTCCTTCAGACAGTCTTCCGGCCGGGGCGTTGTTGTTGATGTATGAGAGATTGCTCTTTATGGTTTTCTCAACCATCTTCGGCGCACTTCCGAAAGGCGTTTGGAAAAGTTTCCCACATCGTTTGTGCTGCTTATTGTATCCTTGGCTGAAGAGAATCAGGAACTCACGGTTAAAAGCGATGAATGACTTCCGGCTGGGGGCGTTCTGTTGTGAATGAATGTGGTTGGGCATTATTGAGAATGATGAGGCATGCCCTCCTTGAAGATGCGTTTCATAGTATCAGCCATTTGGCCACTCGGCTGGAATATACCAACCTTTCGTGGCAGGTTAAGTATTGATAATCAGTTAGTTGTTGTGTTTCGATACTCATTGTATAAAGGGTATCGAATATGGCTATCTTGCTTATAAACAGCAAGTTAGTTGCCACGGGAAAGTGGACTCATAAAGGTGGTTAAGGCCGGACGGAGGTGAGGACGGCCTTGGAGGTGCCGGGGGTGCAGACATAGGACTGCGGCTCGCGGAATCCGAGGAGGAAGGAGCCGACGTTCATCCGCTTCTTGCCGGCGAGCTGAAGCTCGGTGATGCGCAGGGCGCCGTCGGCGGTGGCTACCGCCAGGAGCGACTTGCCGTCCGACAGGACGGTGCCTGGCGTAGGCAAAGCGTCCGCGGTGCTGCCCGAGGCGGAGATGGTGCCGCCGAGGGCGGCGACGTCCGCCGCGCTCATACGCTCCGCCCTGTAGATCTTCATCTGGACGGGCTTTACGGCTTCTCCGTCGGACACCTGCTGCGGGACCGGGATGAGCTCCGTAAAGGCTGCAGGGTAGGGGCTGAGGCCCCTGACCAGGTTGTAGATGCTCTCCGTAGTGTCGTTCCAGTCGATGTGGCAGAGCTCACGGGTAAGTTTCGGGGCAGGCTTAAGGACTTCCGAGCCCTGGATGAAGGACCTCTGGACGCGCAGTTCGGCATTGCCCTGGATCAGGCCTTCGACAGTTTCCACGACCAGGCCGGAGCCTAGTGCCATCAACTTGTCGTGTACGTCTCCGGCGTTGTCCGTGTCGTTGATGTGGCACTCCTCGCGGAGGATGATGCCTCCGGTGTCGATGTCGTGGTCGATCATGAACGTGGTCACTCCCGTCACCCTTTCTCCATTGATTACCGCCCAGTTGATGGGAGCGGCGCCGCGGTACTGCGGAAGAAGTGCGGCGTGAAGGTTGAACGTGCCGAGCTTAGGCATAGACCAGACTTCCTCCGGTAGCATGCGGAAAGCCACCACCACGAAGATATCGGCCTTCAGGGCGCGAAGGGCTTCCAGGAATTCCGGATCCTTTAGCTTGACCGGCTGAAGGACTGGTATGCCATGCTCCACCGCATATTTCTTGACGGCGCTCTCGTTCACCTTGAGCCCGCGGCCCGAAGGCTTGTCGGCCACCGTTACGACGCCGGCAATCTTGTATCCATGGGCGATGAGGGCATCGAGCGGCGCCACGGCGAACTCCGGAGTGCCCATATATACGATGCGCGTCTTCTTGAAGAATCCCGTTATCCGGGACTTAATCTTCCTCCAGGTGGACTTGAGCTGGTCGGTGTTGAACGCACTGTCGTGCGCAGCCTTCCAAAGGAGGAATGTCCCTATCGGGACCAGCACATACAACGGTATGAGAGCCCCGTTGGCCGGCGATACGGCGCCGTCCTTTGCGAGCTTGGTGCCCGTCAGGTCCACGACCCAGTAAAGGACGAAGAACAGGACGGCGATAATGGCGGCCGTACCCAGTCCGCCTTTCCGTACGAACGAGCCCAGGGGGGCGCCGATAAAGAACAGGATGAGGCAGGCCAGGGCCTGTACGAAACGGCGCATGATCTCCAGGTCGGCGCGGCGTATGTAGAACTGGTACTCATAAACGTCGCGGTTCATGCTCTTCAATTCATTCTCAACAGAGCTGGCCTTGTCTGCCGCCATCGAATAGGCGGCTATCTTCTCGTTGATGTCATCCCATTGCAGGAAGTCCTCATCATCGAAGTTCCGGAGATTCTTGCGTCGCACCGAGGTGTCGAGCTGGTTCATCCGGGCCATGCCTATGGCAGAGTTGAGGAACTTCATCTGAGTGTCGTAGGCATTGTCGAACTTCGTGTGCATCGTGTCGCGGAAACTGCTCAGGTCCTCGAGGTTCATTGACTTGATCTGGTCGCTGAACCTGGTGCTGTCGGACTTTTCGAAGGAATAGTTCTCGAGCGGGATGATGAGTTCCTGCCTTTCGAAGAAGAGTTTCTGAAGCTCAAGGGTCGTGTCGCGGTACTGCCTGGTGTTGGTCTCCTGGTAGTTGGTGCCGTTGTACATCGTGAAGGCCAGATACTCCTTGGTGGAGGACATCTTCATATATGCCGAGTCGGCCAGGGTGACGCTGGTGTTGCCTTTGTTGCCGGTATGGTCATAGACCATCACCCCGTACATCATTCCGGTGTCGTCGTTGCGGCCGTCCACGCGCAGTACGTACCCCTCGATGCCGTCATAGAAGATGCCGGAAGGGATCTTGATCTCGTCCTTTGTCTTGTTGATGTCGTCGCGGAGGGTGTAGATCTTGTCGTAGGCAATCGGTACCAGGTCGTTGGCCGAATAGAAAGCCAGGACGCTGATGATCGCGGAGGCTACGAACAGCGGAGACATGATCCTCACGAGCGAAATGCCCGCGCTCTTGACGGCGATGAGCTCGTTGTTCTCGCTCATCTGCCCTATGGTCCACATCGATGCAAGCAGCGTGGCGAGAGGCATGGCCAGGGGCAGGATCGTACATCCTCCCCACATCAGGAACTCGAGGATGACGCTGAAGGACAGGCCCTTGTTGACCAGTTCGTCGATATAGACCCACAGGAACTGCATCACCAGTATGAACATGACGACCAGGAGGATCGCCAGGAACGGTCCTATGAAGGATTTGAGTATGAACCTGTCCAGTCGTCTCATACGGGAGATGCGATTCGGGTGCTGTTATCTTGTGGCAATGTCCTTGAGGGCGTCGAGCGCGGCGGACAGTCCTGAAGCGTCCTTGCCGCCTGCGGTGGCGAGGACGGGCTGTCCGCCGCCTCCGCCCTGGATGAACCTGGCGGCCTCGCGGATCTCCTTGCCGGCGTTGTGCCCGGCGGCGACGAGGTCGTCGGAATACATCAGCAGGAGCTGGGGCTTGCCGTCATGCTCGTAGGCGGCGGCGAGCGCAGCGCCCTTGAGCTCCTTCTGGAGCGTCAGGGCTGCGTTGCGCAGCAAAGCGGGATCGATGTCGTGCTGGACGACGATCAATCTGATACCGTTGACCTCGCTGGCGTTCTCGGTGAGCTTGCGGGCGAGGTCGGCCGCCTTCTGGCGGGAGAACTCCTCGGCCTGCTTCTTGAACGAAGCGTTGTCCTCTATGAGCTTGGAGATGGCTCCTGCAAGGTCAGGGACATTGTTGAAGAATGCCCTGGCAGTCCTGAGCATGCCCTGGATGCCGGCCACGAAAGCCTCCGCCTCTTCGCCGGTTACGGCTTCGATGCGGCGGATGCCGGCGGCGATCGCAGACTCGCTGACGATCTTGAAGAAACCGATGTTGCCCGTGGCGGAAGTGTGGCATCCGCCGCAGAGCTCGACGCTGGGTCCGAACCGGACCACGCGCACGCGGTCTCCGTACTTCTCGCCGAACAAGGCCATGGCGCCCATCTCACGGGCCTCATCCATGGTCGCGGAGCGGTTCTCCGACAGCGGGAAGTTGCTGCGGATCAGTTCATTGACGCGACGCTCAACCTGCGCTATCTGCTCGTCGGAAAGTTTTTCGAAATGTGAGAAATCGAAGCGGAAACCCTTGTCGGAAACGTACGAGCCTTTCTGCTCCACGTGCGTGCCGAGGATCTCCCTCAAGGCGCGGTGCATAAGGTGTGTGCAACTGTGGTTGTTCGCGATACGTTGCCTGCGGGCACCGTCGACTACAAGTTTGAAATCTGCGGTGCAGTCTTTCGGCAGCCTCTCGGCAATATGGATCGTAAGGTTGTTTTCCTTGACGGTGTTGAGGATGCGTATCTGCTCTCCGTCTTCGGCCTCGATGTATCCGGTATCTCCGATCTCGCCTCCCATCTCACCGTAGAACGGCGTGCGGTCGAAGACGAGCTGGAGCATCTCCTTGTTCTTCTGAACGACAGTGCGCTGCTTGAGCAGCTGGGCGCCTTCGACCTCGGTGGTGTCGAATCCGACGAACTCGACTTCCTCTCCTCCGTGGTACTCGACCCAGTCGCCGAAAGTGTTGGCGGTGGCATTGCGGGCGCGCTCCTTCTGCTTGCGGAGCTCCTCCTGGAAACCGTCCATGTCGACGGTGAATCCTTTCTCTGCAGCGATGAGCTGTGTGAGGTCGATGGGGAATCCGTAGGTGTCGTAGAGGGTGAAAGCGTTGACTCCGCCCAGGACCTTGGAGCCGGCGTCGGCGGCCATGTAGTCGTTCAGGAGCTTGATGCCGCGGTCGAGGGTGCGCAGGAATGCGAGTTCCTCCTCGCGGATGACGTTCTCGATGAGTTTCTGCTGGGCCTTGATCTCGGGATAGGCTTCACCCATGTCGTCCACGAGCTGCTGCACCAGACGGCAGAGGAAAGGCTCGGACAGGCCGAGGAAGGTATAGCCGTAGCGGACGGCGCGGCGCAGGATCCTGCGGATCACGTAGCCGGCCTTGACGTTGGACGGCAGCTGGCCGTCGGCAATCGAGAAACTGATGGCGCGGATATGGTCGGCGATGACGCGCATGGCGACGTCAGTGTCGTGCGACTCGCCGTATCTGTGTCCGGAGAGTTCGCCTATCTTTGCAAGCATTCCACCGAACACATCGGAATCGTAGTTGGAATTCTTGCCCTGGAGGACGGCGCAGAGGCGCTCGAAGCCCATTCCGGTATCGATGTTCTTGGCCGGGAGCGGCTCGAGGTGGCCGTCGGAGAGGCGCTGGAACTCCATGAAAACGAGGTTCCATATCTCGATTACATGGGGGTCGCTCTTGTTGATGAGGTCGCGTCCGGAGATGCCGGAGGCGCGCTCCTCGGCGGAGCGGATGTCGATGTGTATCTCGCTGCAGGGGCCGCAGGGGCCGGTGTCGCCCATCTCCCAGAAATTGTCGTGTTTGTTGCCGAGGACGATGTGGTCCTCAGGCAGATGCTTGAGCCATGCCTGCTTTGCCTCGAGGTCCATCTCGGTACCGTCATCGGCGGAGCCTTCGAATACGGTGGCGTACAGCTCCTTGGGGTCTATGCCATAGACCTCGGTGAGGAGTTCCCAGGCCCAGTCGATGGCCTCGGCCTTGAAGTAGTCTCCGAAACTCCAGTTTCCGAGCATCTCGAACATGGTATGGTGGTACGTGTCGTGGCCAACCTCTTCGAGGTCGTTGTGCTTGCCGCTGACGCGCAGGCACTTCTGCGAATCGACGGCGCGGTTGAACTTGGACTTGGTATTGCCGAGGAAGATATCCTTGAACTGGTTCATGCCGGCGTTGGTGAACATGAGGGTGGGGTCGTTCTTCACTACCATGGGAGCCGAAGGGACGACCGTATGTCCTTTGGATGCGAAATAATCCAGGAATTTCTGCCTGATCTCTTTGGAAGTCATCATACTCTTTATAATAACACAGACTGCAAAATTAGCATATTTTCCTCAAAAAAGAGTATATTTGCCCGAATATGTCCAAGTTCAGGAAGTACAGCCTCAATCCCGAAACCCTGATGTACGAGTTGAGGGAAGTCTCCAAGAGGACCATTTTCGCCAAGGCAACCCTCGTGTTCCTCGGCAGCGTGGCCCTTGCCCTGCTGTATTTCTTCCTTTATACTTCCGTCCTTGGCAACGAATCTCCCAAGCTCGCAATCCTGAAACTGGAGAATGCCCGCTGGGTCTCGCGCATGGAGGTACTCAACCGTCGCCTGGACAGTTACGAGACGACTCTTAAGGCCTTGGAGACCCGTAACGACGACATCTACCGTTCCATCTTCGGCATGAACGAGATCCCGGACGAGCTGCGCAAGTCCGGGATCGGCGGCCTCAACCGTTACGACTATCTTGCCGACGCCCAGCCCGGCGGCCCCCTTGTACGCACGTCCGAGCGCCTCGACAGGCTGACCAAGGAAACTTACGTCCAGAGCAAGTCTTTCGACGAGGTCGCTACGATGTCGAAAAGGGCGGGGGACATGGCTTCGTGCATCCCCGCCATCCCTCCCTTCAGCCCTGAAAAAGGGAAGTATACGCTTTCCAGCCCCTTCGGGTACCGTTCGGACCCGATGTCCGGAGAGACCAGGTATCACGACGGCCAGGACTTCGCCATGAAGCCCGGTACACCGGTGTATACTACCGGCGACGGCGTGGTGGAGTACGTGAAGTTCAGCTTCACCGGCTACGGCAACGAAATACTGATCGATCACGGCTTCGGATACAAGACGCGCTACGCCCACATGAGCATGGTCAGCGTCGCCGAAGGCATGAAACTCAAGCGTGGGGACTGCATAGGCGAGAGCGGCAATTCCGGCAAGTCCACCGGCCCCCATCTGCACTATGAGGTGATCTATCGCGGAGAAAGGGTGAATCCCATGAACTACCTTGACATGGACATGCCTGTCAAGGAATATGCAGAAATGGTCCGCAAGCGCGGAGATGAAAGCAAGGAACTGCTCCAGCAGTCCTTCAGAACCAGGAGGAGATGAGCAGGGAACAGTACATAATCGACAGGAACCTCCGTTTCCGGCGCTCCACCCGTACCGTGTGGAACGTGCTGAAGAGCATCCTGAAGTACGCGGTTGCCACGGTTTCGCTCGCGGTGTTCTACTATATCGTGTTCGCCCTGGTCGTAAATACCGACTCCGAGCGCAGGCTAATCCGCGAAAACAGGCTCTACGAGCGTACCTATCAGGATATGCTCGCGCGCGAGCAGCTCCTTTCGGATGTGATCGACGGTCTGGAGGTCAAGGACGACCAGATCTACGAGGAGATCTTCCATGCCCGTGCGCCCCATCTTGATGCCCTTATCTCCGACGATTATCTGGCAGCTGCCGACACCGTCCCCGACAGCGAGATGGTGGAGTATGTATACGGCAAGGTCCAGGGCGCTGAAAAGACCGCCGCCCGCATCGAGGACAATTTCCTCAAGGCATTGAGTCTCATTGCCTCCGAAGACCGCGCCCTGCCTCCGATGTCGCTGCCGCTGGATTCCATATCCTTCGCGCAGGTCGGGGCTTCAGTCGGCCAGAAGGTCAACCCTTTCTATAAGGTGGAGACCTCCCACAACGGCGTCGACCTTATAGCTCCGCAGGGAGATCCCGTCCTGGCCGTGGCCGACGGTACGGTGACGGACATCATCCACGAGCGCAAGGGTCTGGGCAACGTCGTCGAGATCACCCATCCCGGCGGATATGTCACCCGCTACGCGCATCTGGCGGACATCAAGGTGTCGAAGGGACAGCGTGTCCAGCGCGGCCGCAGGATTGCCTCCGTGGGCATCTCCGGCAATTCCTTCGCCCCGCACCTGCACTTTGAACTCATCAAGGACGGAGAGTATCTCAATCCCGTCGACTGCTTCTTCGCCGGTGTGACCCCGGAGGAGTATGCCGCTATGGAACTCATGGCCTCACGTACAGGCCAATCGCTTGACTAACAAATACTGAAACTATATGGATAAATTGTTCTTCAGCATCGGCGAAGCCGCACAAACCATCGGGGAGAGCACTTCCCTCGTGAGATACTGGACCAACGAGTTCGACCGCCATTTCAAGGTCAGGCGCTCATCGCGCGGAGACAGGAAATACACGGCCGAGGACATCGAAACCCTGAAGCAGATCCATTACCTGGTGAATGTGAAAGGCATGACCCTCGAGGGCGTCGACAAGGCCCTCAAGGAAAACAAAGGCTCCGTGGACAGGAGCGTCAAGGTTCTCGAATCGCTGAAAAACATCCGCGACCAGCTGACCGAAGTGAAAAAGGCTTTATAAACAGGAATTTTTTTAGTACTTTTGCAGTTCATAACAAAAACAGATATGGCTAAGAAAATCAAAAAGGTGGAAACACCCATAGACCAGAGGGAAACCTTCGTCTCCCTGCAGAAGAACTTCGCTGATTCGGAGCTCAGCGTAGAGGAAAAACTCAAGGTCCTCTACGACCTCCAGAAGGCCGATGTCGCCATCGACAAGATCCTCCAGCTCCGCGGTGAGCTTCCGGACGAGGTAGAGGCCCTCGAGAACGAGATCTCCGACCTCAAGGCCAAGGTCGCACAGGAGACCGAGGTCATCGACAGGTTCAACAAGTCCATCGCCGCCAACAAGCAGAACATCATCGACCTGGACGAGGAGATCGCCAAATACCAGGAGCAGCTGGACAACATCTCCAACAGCCGCGAGTTCGACTCCATCAACAAGGAGATCGAGAACCAGGGCTACCTCCGCCAGATCTCGGAGAAGAACATCAACGACTCCAAGATGGCAGTCGCCAACAAGAAGGCCGCCATCGAGGACCTGAAGCATGTCATCGCCATGCGTTCCGAGGACCTCAAGGCCAAGAAGCAGGAGCTCGACAACATCGTCGAGTCTACCGCCGACGAGGAGAAGGAACTGGTCGCCAAGCGCAATGCCTGCGCCGCCAAGATCGACGCCAGGACCATGAGCGCCTACGACCGCATCCGCAAGAGCGTCCACAACCATCTCGCGGTAGTTTCCGTCTACAACGGCGACTCCTGCGGAGGATGCTTCAATACCATCACTCCCCAGAGCCTGCTGGAGATCGCTTCCAACCGCAAGCTCATCATCTGCGAGCACTGCGGCCGCATCATCGTAAACTCCGAATTCGAGTAAAACATACGGGCCATGCCTGACCAGAAAAGCAGATCGTACCGGAAAAAGGAACAGGCGGTCAATCTCGATACACTAGGGCTTGAGATGGGAAATATCCCGCCTCAAGCTCTTGATGCCGAAGAGTCCGTCCTCGGCGCGATGCTCCTCGAGCCGTCCTGCGTGGACGAGGCCATGGAGGAGCTTTCGCCGTCGTGTTTCTATGATCCCCATCACCGTATGATCTTCGAGGCCATGTCCTCGCTGGTCACCGAGCACATTGCGGTGGACCTCATCACGGTCTCCAACAAGCTCAAGGCGGGCGGGCTGCTCGCCGAAGTCGGCGGCCCCGTGGCGCTTGCGGACCTTTCGCAGAAAGTCGGCGCCGCCGCCAACATGGAGTTCCACATCAAGATCCTCAAGCAGAAGACCATCCAGCGGGACCTCATCAAGGCTTCGTACGACATCCTCAAGAAATCCTACGACGACTCCGTCAAGGTCGACGACCTGATCGACATGGCGCAGACCGAGGTCTACGCCGCCATCCAGAACAACGTCCGCAAGGAGGTCCAGGACATAGGCTCCATCATCAACACCGCGATGAGCGACATCGAGAAGATGCAGGACAAGGAAGGCCCTACGGGCGTCCCGTCCGGCTTTGCATCCATCGACCGCATCACGCAGGGCTGGCAGCCTTCCGACCTCATCATCCTAGCCGCCCGTCCTTCGGTAGGTAAGACCGCATTCGCCCTCAACCTGGCCCGCAACGCGGCCGTCATCCACCACATGCCCGTGGCCTTCTTCTCTCTGGAGATGTCGGCCATCCAGCTTGCCAAGCGACTGATGACCAGCGAGTCCGGCCTGAGCGCTGACAAGATCAAGGGCGGTGTGAAGCTCGAGCCGTACGAGTGGGAACAGCTAGAATACAAGCTCAAGGCCCTGGCCAAGGCTCCGCTCTACATCGACGATACCCCCGGCATACCTGTCATGGAGTTCCGTACCAAGATCAAGACCCTCGTCAAGAACCGTGGTGTTCGCCTGGTCTTCGTCGACTATCTCCAGCTGATGCAGGGACCGGCCGAACTGCGCGGAATGCGCGAGCAGGAGGTCGCGGCCATCTCCCGCACCCTCAAGGCCACCGCCAAGGAGCTCAACGTCCCCATCATCGCCCTGTCCCAGCTGTCGCGCAACGCCGTGCAGCGCCAGGGCGGCAGCGGAAAGCCCCAGCTTTCCGACCTCCGTGAGTCCGGATCCATCGAACAGGACGCCGATATGGTCATCTTCATCCACCGTCCCGACTATGTCGGTCTTTCCGAAAACGCCGGTGACAAGGAAGCGACCCAGATCATCATCGCCAAGCACCGTAACGGCGAGACCGCCGACATCGACATGCGTTTCAAGAGCGAGCAGATCAAGTTCATGGAGATGGACGATTCGCTGGACGTACAGGCAAGGACATTCGAGTCCGGGATGAACAGCGATCTCGGAGGGGGTTTCCCTTCTTCCTTCGGAGCCCCGGGCGAGTTTGACAACAACTCATTCTGACGGCGCATGGAGAAAGTCTCGCATAGGGGAAGGGTTGTACAGGTCACGCCGGAGTTCACTACGGTGGAGATCATCTCCTCGTCTGCCTGTTCAGCCTGCCATGCATCCGGCCTGTGCGGCATCTCGGAACATACGAAAAAAGCCATCGAAGTACCCACCAGGGCCTGGGACCGTTACGAACCCGGGCAGGAAGTCGACGTCGTGCTCAAGGCGTCGATGGGACACAAGGCCGTGTGGCTCGCTTATGTCGCGCCCCTGCTGGTGCTGGTTGCCGTGCTTATGGCCCTGCTGTACTCTGGAGCCGGCGAACTTGCCGCCGGTCTGGGAGCCATCGGGGGAGTGGTGCTTTACTATCTCTTCCTGTGGCTGTTCAGGGACAGGTTAAGGAAGGAATACGTTTTCAGCATAGAGAATTAACTAATTAAAAACCACAGCAATAATGACACAGACTATTATCTGGACCATCGTCATCATCTCCGTCCTCGGACTGCTGCTGGCCATCGTCCTCTTCTTCATAGCGAAGAAGTTCAAGGTCGAGGAGGATCCGCGCATCGACGAGGTGGAGAAAGTGATGCCGGGCGCCAACTGTGGAGGTTGCGGCTTCGCCGGCTGCCGCGCGTTCGCGGACGCAGCCGTCAAGGCGGCCGACCTCGACAGCCAGTTCTGCCCGGTGGGAGGGAACGAGGTGATGAAGAAGGTCGCCGCCATCCTCGGCCACGAGGTCAAGGAAAAGGCTCCGATGGTCGCGGTGGTCCGTTGCAACGGCAGTTGCGAGAACCGCCCGAAGACCAACTCCTACGACGGCTATCCTTCCTGCAAGGTCAAGGCCGCCCTGTATAGCGGCGACACCGGCTGCGCTTTCGGTTGCCTCGGATGCGGCGACTGTGTCGCCGCCTGCCAGTTCGGTGCCCTGAGCATGGATCCCGTCACCGGCCTTCCGGTCGTCGACGAGACCAAGTGTACGGCCTGCGGATCGTGCGTGAAGGCCTGTCCCAAGCACATCATCGAGTTGCGCAACATCGGCACGACTCCCAAGAACAACCGTCGCGTGTACGTGTCGTGCGTCAACAAGGAGAAAGGCGGCGTAGCCCGCAAGGCCTGCAAGGCCGCCTGCATAGGCTGCGGCAAGTGCGCCAAGGTCTGCAAGTTCGACGCCATCACCGTCGCCGACAATCTCAGCTACATCGATTTTGCCAAGTGCAAGGCCTGCGGCCAGTGCTTCTTCGAGTGCCCGACCGGCGCGATCCACGTCGTCGGCTTCACGCCGAAGAAGGTGGAGCCTAAGCCGGCACCGGCAGCCGCTCCTGCGGCACCCGCCGTCGAACCCGTAAAGAAGGAGGTCAGCAATGGCTAAGACAACATTCCGTATCGGAGGCGTGCATCCGGACGATGCAAAGGTCTCCCGCGGCTGCGCGATCGAGGTCCTTCCTCTCCCGCAGACTGTATATATCTCCATGGCCCAGCATCTCGGCGCTCCGGCCAAGCCCATAGTCGCCGTCGGCGACAGCGTCAAGGCCGGGCAGCTCATCGCCGAGGCGGGCGGTTTCATCTCCGCCAACGTCCACTCTTCGGTCAGCGGCAAGGTCAAGTCCATCGCCCCCCGCAAGGATATCGCCGGCAACAATGTAATGCATGTCGAGATCACGGTCGAAGGTGACGAGTGGGCCGAAGGCATCGACCTGTCGGACACCCTCGTAACGGAGATCCCTGAGGACAAGGCATTTATCCTCGACCGCATCAAGACCAACGGCGTGGTCGGTCTCGGCGGCGCCACCTTCCCGACCCATGTCAAGCTCAATCCCGCCCCGGGCAGCGTGGCCGAGTGCCTCATCATCAACGGAGCCGAGTGCGAGCCTTACCTTACCAGCGACTTCCGCATCATGCTCGAGCGCCCGAAGGAGATCGTCATCGGTGCCGCCCTCATGCAGAAGGCCCTCGGAGGCTGCCGCTGCGTCATCGGCATCGAGGAGAACAAGCCTGAGGCCATCGAGTCGATGTCGAAGGCCGTGGCTGAACTCGGGTACAAGGGCATCGAAGTCCTTTCCCTCAAGAAGAAATATCCGCAAGGCGGCGAGAAGCAGCTCATCGACGCTGTCATGCGCCGTCAGGTAAAGTCCGGCGGCCTGCCCATCAGCGTCGGAGCGGTGGTGCAGAACGTAGCCACCTCCCTGGCGGTCTATGAAGCGGTCCAGAAGAACAAGCCGCTCGTCACCAACGTCCTCACCGTCACGGGCGACTGCCTGCCGGTGGAGAAACAGCACAACTACTTCTTCCGCATCGGCATGCCGCTGAGTTACATCGCGGAGTTTGCCGGAGGAGTGCCCGAAGGGGCTTCCAAGATCATCAGCGGCGGTCCGATGATGGGCCGTGCCGTGGCAAACCTCGATGCCTGTACCGTCAAGGGTTCCTCGTCCATCCTTTATCTCTCCGGAGATGCGACTAAGCGTTCGGAGCCGGCCAACTGCATCAGGTGCGGCCGCTGCGCGGACGCCTGCCCGATGGGTCTGGAGCCGTTCTTCCTGTATAAGCTCGCCAGGGTGGGGGATATGGAGCAGCTCGAGGCCAATGCCGTCCAGGACTGCATCTCCTGCGGCTGCTGCCAGTACAGCTGTCCGGCTTTCCTGCCTCTGCTCGACCACATCAATATCGCCAAGGGACAGGTCCTCGGCATCATCAAGGCCCGCGCAGCCTCCGCCAAGGCTGCTGCCGCCAAACAGTAAACAGTTATGGACAAATACTTAGTTTCACCCAACCCGCACGTCCACGCAGATGTGTCTTCGGACTCCCTGATGCGTGACGTCATCATCGCGTTGCTGCCTGCGATAGTGGTTTCGGTCATCTTCTACGGATGGTCCGAACTGCTGGTCCTGGCGGTAAGCGCCCTGTCCTGCGTGCTGCTGGAGTATGTCATCGCCCGCTGGATGATGAAGGACCTGCGCCTGTTCAGCGGTTCATCCGCGATGGTCACAGGCCTCCTGCTTGCCATGAACCTGCCTTCCACCACTCCCTGGTGGGTGGTCTTCATAGGAGCAGTCGTCGCCATCGGTGTAGCGAAGATGACGTTCGGAGGCCTTGGCCAGAACGTCTTCAATCCCGCCATCACCGGCCGCGTGTTCCTGCTGGTGTCTTTCCCGACCTATATGACCCGCTGGGAGGTTCCCGGCGGCCTGTGGGGCGCTGATGCCGTCACCGGAGCGACTCCGCTCGGAGCCATCAAGGAAGGCCTCATGCAGGGAGGGACGGTCCAGGACATCATGGCTGCCAACGGTTATTCCTACGGCCAGATGCTGTTCGCCAATCTCGGCGGCTCCGCCGGCGAGATCTCGGCCATCGCCCTTCTCCTGGGCTTCGTCTATCTCCTGGTCCGCAGGGTCATCAAGCCCCACATCACCCTGTCCATCTGGGCCACGGTGTTCGTGTTCGCCGGCGTGATGTGGCTCATCAACCCTGCGCGCTTCACCGATCCCATATTCAATCTCCTCACCGGCGGTATGATCCTCGGCAGCTGCTTCATGGCCACCGATTATGTCACCTCGCCGATGAGCGACAAGGGAGGCATCATCTTCGGTATCGGCATTGGTCTCATCGCCATGCTCATCCGTTACTTCGGATCCTATCCGGAGGGCGTTTCTTTCGCCATCCTCATCATGAACGCCGCAGTTCCGCTCATCAACCGGTTCTGCCACCAGAAAAAATTCGGGAGGGCATAGTTATGGCAGCTAAATCCACGCTTAAGAACATGGCCCTGTGCCTTACGTTGGTCTGTCTCGTGTGTTCGGCCATCCTTGCCGTCATCTACGCAGTGACCTCTAACCCGATCCAGGCTGCCGAGAAGAAGGCCCTGACCGAGTCCATCGGACAGGTGCTTCCGGACGGCGGAGAACTCTCTGACGTAGTTTCGGCAGAGTTCGACGGGAAGAAGTTCGACTATTATGTTTCTACGGCTGACGGCGCTCCCGCCGCCTATGCCGTGAAGTCCACCACGGTCGGTTTCGGAGGCCCTCTCACCCTGATGGTGGGTGTCCTTCCGGACGGAACCGTATACAACACTTCCGTGCTTTCGCATTCCGAGACCCCTGGCCTCGGCGCGAAATGCAATACCGACACCAAGTTCATGGACCAGTGGAAGGGCCTTCGTCCCGACAAGGTCATCAAGGTGACCAAGGACGGTGGAGACATCGACGCCATCACGGCTTCGACCATCACTTCCCGCGCCTATTCCCTGGCCGTGAGCAATGCCGTCGCTTTCGTCAGATCCATCGCAAACAAAGAGGAGGAATAGCGTATGAGCAAATGGTCAATCCTTACTGACGGATTCGTCAAGAACAATCCTACATTCGTGCTGGTGCTCGGCATGTGTCCGACCCTTGCGACGACCACTTCGGCCATGAATGGCCTGGAGATGGGTCTTGCCACGCTTTTCGTCCTGGTCCTCTCCAACATCGTGATTTCGCTCCTTGCCCCAGTCGTTCCGGACAAGGTCCATATCCCGGTCTACATCGTGGTCATAGCCACATTCGTGACCGTGCTCCAGTTCATCATGCAGGCATATACCCCCGATGCTTACAAGACCCTCGGACTGTTCATCCCGCTCATCGTGGTCAACTGTATAGTCCTCGGGCGTGCAGAGGCGTTCGCCAACAAGCACGGAGTACTTGAGTCCCTCCTCGACGGTGTCGGCGTCGGCCTCGGTTTCACTGTGTCCCTGACTGTGATCGGCATAGTGCGTGAGATCTTGGGTAGCGGCTCGGTATTCGGATGGAAGTTCATCCCCGGAGACGGTATCCTTGCCTTTGTTATGGCTCCCGGAGCTTTCCTGGTGCTCGGATACCTGATGGTCCTGTTCAACAAGTATCTGAAAAAGAGTTAACGTCCTATGGAATACATCATCATTATCGTATCGGCGATATTCGTCAACAATATCGTACTGTCACAGTTCCTCGGGGTCTGTCCTTTCCTGGGCGTATCTAATAAGCTCTCCACAGCCACGGGCATGTCCGGAGCCGTCTGCTTCGTCATCACGCTTGCGACTCTCGTGACCTATCTGCTGAACCAGTATCTGCTCGTGCCTTTCGGACTCGAGTTCCTGCAGACCATCGCGTTCATCCTTGTGATCGCAGCCCTGGTGCAGATGGTCGAGATCGTGCTCAAGAAGATCAGCCCGTCCCTTTACCAGGCCCTTGGCATCTTCCTGCCGCTGATCACCACCAACTGCGCTGTCCTCGGCGTCGCCATCACCGTGGTCACCAAGGAGTTCACCTTCGGCGCCGAGTCGCATATGCTCAACCTCGGCCAGGCCATCGTCTATGCCATCGCCACCTCCATCGGCTATGGCCTCGCGATGGTGCTTTTCGCGGGACTCCGCGAGCATCTTGCCTTGAATGAGGTTCCGAAGTCCTTCAAGGGACTCCCGATCGCCCTCATCACCGTGAGCATCCTCGCCCTTGCATTCCTGGGTTTCTCCGGCATCGTCTAGCATATTGACATCACATAATTGGAGGGCGGCCAATAATTACTTATCGGCCGCCTTCTATTATGTATTGGCGGGGCGATTATCGCTTTTTCGGGTGGATCTTTCGGTGACCGGCTTCATAAATTTTTGATATATAAATATTTGTTTTTTTTTATAAATCCTATATTTGTAAATATAGTTAGCATAAATTACTATGAAAAAGTTTTATTGGTTATTATGCGTTGCCGCTGTTTCAGTATCAGCTGTTTCCTGCAACACAAAACTCGAAGATGAAATCGATTACAGTTTTCCTGTCGAGATAACTACGAAAGGGGAGAATCCCGTCAGTATGGATATTTATGATGTTAAATTGATTACGAATGTCGTAGAACCGGATCCGGAACTTGCGAAGGAACTGGCGAACACTGATTTTTTCAGCCTTAATGCATCCATGATTCCAGGGAAAAGGACGGGCTTTATGTCTGACGAGTCAATTCTACTGATGGCGTATTTTCCCGATTTAGAGACTTTGCAGATTGGCCAGGAGATTGTTCCTGTCCGGCTCTCTTTCGGTTACTTTTCTTCAAGCGGTTCGGGCCATGTTCGGTCGAAGTATACCAGCGGCAAGATTGTCTATCGGGGCAGGCAGGGAGATACTGCCTTGTTTGAGTTCCAGGACGTGCTGTTCATTACGGCTCCGAATACCTATGCGCGAAATGGTGAGCATTTAATAAGGGGGACTATGGAATGTCCCGTCTATGATAACTGGAACTGGCAATGAAAAGATTGTTTTGCATCATTTCACTGGCATTGATGGCCTTTGTGTCGTGTCAGAAGCAGGAGGTGGACTACAGTGGTCCCGTGAAGCTGTACCGCGAGGGTGACAGTTCTTATGTAATGCCATTTGATCAGCCCAGCATCACCAGCAGATCGGCCCAAAGAAAGGGGGAGTATATTCTTTTGGGTTATTTTCAAGATGTTGATAGAATTAACGAGGCGTTTATATTCGAAGTGTCGTGGCCTTATTCCGGTCCGCTCCACGAGGGAGAGATTATCACGCCGAAAACCGTGGGTTTCTCTAATCCGGTTGGCGTAGGTGATCTGGGATATACCCGGTCTATTGAGCGTGGAATCCTCCGCTATATGGGGGAGAAGGATGGCAAGGCTCTGTTCCGCTTCGAGGACCTGACTTTCAAGGTGACGAGACGTGACGGGTCCGGGAGAACGGATATCTATTATGCCAGGGGAACGGCCGAGGCCGATCAGTCTTGAACGTAAAGGTACATTTTGCGGAGGTTGAGGACGGTCTTGTCGAAGGACAGGATGAAGTCTGAGCCCAGCGTACCGAATGAGCCGGGCGCGTCGTTCAGGTCGGAGGTCTTGATCTCGATGCTGTCCATCGTGAACCGGCCGCCACAGGCGTCGAACACCGGGCCGCCCACCTTGTGGACGATGGACTCCTTGACGCCTCCTACGCCTGCAACCCTCGATGTGTCAGTGGGATACGTGGCCATGATGCTGTCCTTGTGCCGGTTGAAGTATCGGGAATTCAAGTACGATACGTTGGCCCCCATATCCAGCTGGAAGCGGAGCTTGTCGCCGCGGAAATCGACTTCGGCAAAGTGCAGGTCGCTGTCATTGAGGGTCAGGTTGGACTCCCGGTCTTCCTGGCGCAAGGGCAGCAGTATCCTGCGTACGTCGTTGAGGAACTGCATCTCTCCGGCCAGACGGAAGAAATTCGCTCCGAAAATAGCGTCGATTTTCATCACCGGATTGGCAAGGGATTCATCGGGTACGATGGCGAACAGCAAGTTCCTGACAGTCAATGCTCCCACTCTCAGGGAATCGGCGACGCCCATCCGCATGTCGGAAGTGCCGGTCGTTCCCTTCAGCTCCCTTCCGACACCGATGGGACGTATCCCGTGGCTTTCGGCGAACGACTCGCTGACATAGCTGAACGGCGCGAAGCCGTTGTCCAGCATGAACCAGGTCCTCTCGTCGCCGACGGTCACGGGTACCATTATGTATCCTCCCTGGAATTTCCCGTTCCTGACGGTCGTGATCACGGAATAGGGTATGGAGACATCCCAGTATGGACGTTCCATCATCTGCGGCGGCAGTTCCGCAAGCGATTGCACGAAGGGGCGCATCTCCCTTTGAAGTCCGTTCCCCAGGTCGGAAAAACGGCACCAGGACTGATAATCTCCTGAGATATAGGCATTCCTCATCATCCATAGCAGCGCGTCCCTCCTCTCCCTGTCAGAAAGCCTGTAGTTGTCCAGCAGGTCCTGGAAGATGATGGTGCTCTCTGCAAACCGTCCGTGCCGGCTGTGTTCTGTCGCTGCGTTCCTCAGGGAATCGACCTTCGCAGGATCTCCCTGCTGCCGGGCCAGTGCCTCATTGGGGAATATCGCCAATACGAGCGATACAAGGAAGATATGGACCGATGCAATCCGCACGTTCTAGAGAGATGGTTTTCAGCCCTTTGATCCTATGTATGCGTGGATGGCGGCGGCAGCCTTGCGGCCGGCGCCCATCGCGAGGATGACGGTCGCCGCGCCGGTGACGGCGTCACCTCCGGCGAACACACCCTCGCGGGTAGTCGCGCCGTTCTCGTCTGCGACGAGGCAGCCGCGGCGGGTGATCTCAAGTCCATCCGTTGTCTTGGCAATCAGCGGGTTGGGCGATGTGCCGAGGGCCATGATGACGGTGTCGGCCTCAATCTCGAACTCGGAACCCTCGACAGGGACAGGCGAGCGGCGGCCGCTGGCGTCGGGCTCACCGAGCTCCATGCGGATGCACTTGACGGCGCGTACCCAGCCCTTCTCGTCTGCAAGGATCTCGACGGGATTGGTCAGCATGCGGAACTCGACGCCCTCTTCGTGGGCGTGGTGGACTTCCTCCTTGCGGGCCGGAAGTTCCACTTCGGTACGCCGGTAGACGATGGTGGTCTCGGCGCCCAGGCGAAGCGCGGTGCGCGCCGCGTCCATGGCAACGTTGCCTCCGCCGACGACGATGGCTTTCCTTCCGGCGTGGATAGGGGTGAGGTAGTCGTCGCGGAACGCCTTCATGAGGTTGTTCCTGGTGAGGAATTCGTTGGCTGAGAAGACGCCGTTGGCGTTCTCTCCCGGTATGCCCATGAAGCGGGGCAGACCGGCGCCGGAGCCGACGAACACAGCCTCGAAGCCTTCGTCATCCATCAGCGAGTCGATGGTGACGGTGCGGCCGATGATGACGTCGAGTTCGATCTTGACTCCGAGGGCCTTGACGGCCTCGATCTCTGCGGCGACGACCTTGTCTTTCGGCAGACGGAACTCGGGGATGCCGTATTCCAGCACTCCTCCGGGCCTGTGAAGGGCCTCGAAGATGGTCACCTCATAGCCGAGTTTGGCGAGGTCGGCGGCGCAGGCCAGGCCCGAAGGGCCGGAGCCGATGATCGCCACCTTGTGGCCGTTCTTCTCCGCGACGGGGCCGGACGGGGCCTTGCCCTGCTCGCGCGTCCAGTCGGCGACGAAGCGCTCGAGCTTGCCGATGGCCACGCTCTCGCCCTTGACGCCTAGGACGCAACTGCCCTCGCACTGCGTCTCCTGCGGGCAGACGCGTCCGCAGATGGCGGGCAGCGAGGAGTCCTCGGCGATGACCGCAGCGGCCGCGGCGAAATCACCGTCCTTGACTTTTTCTATGAAGTCGGGAATCTTTATGCCCACCGGGCAGGCGCCCACGCAGCGGGGATTCTTGCAATGCAGGCAACGGGTGGCCTCCAGCATCGCCTCTTCGACATTGTAACCGTAGCAGACCTCCTCGAAGTTGGTCGCCCTCACTTTGGGATCCTGTTCCCTGACGGGAACCCTGGGTATCTTGTTTGCCATAGCTTATTTTCCTCTACCGATTCTACATACATGGTTCTCGCGTGCCGCAGTCTCTTCGGTGCGGTACTGGCCCTGGCGGCGCATCGCTTCGTCGAAGTCGACCTCGTAGCCGTCGAACTCGGGCCCCTCGACGCAGGCGAAGCGGGTCTTGCCGCCCACGGTGACGCGGCAGGCGCCGCACATTCCTGTGCCGTCCACCATCAGCGTGTTGAGGCTGACTACGATGGGGAGACCGAGCTTCCTGGCCGTGAGCGTGGTGAACTTCATCATGATCATGGGGCCGATGGCAACGGCCTGGGTGTATTTGTTGCCGTCGTTGACGAGTTTCTCGAGCAGGGCGGTGACCATGCCGTGGAAACCTTCGGAACCATCGTCGGTGCAGATGTGGAGATTGTCGCAGACGGCAGCCATCTCCTCCTTGTAGATCAGCAGTCCCGCTGTCTTGGCACCGATGATGACGTCTACCTTGGCTCCGTGCTCGTGCAGCCATTTGGCCTGGGGATAGACGGGCGCGGTGCCGACACCTCCGGCGATGAATATGTAATGGCTTGCCGCCAACTCTTCGGGAGACATTCCGATGAATTCGGAGGCGTTGCCGAGAGGGCCGACGACGTCGGCGAAGGACTCTCCCTCCTCGAAAGACACTATGTCGGCTGTGGATGCTCCTATGGGCTGGGTAACTATGGTGACGGTACCCTTGCGGATGTCGTAGTCACTGATGGTCAGCGGAATGCGTTCTCCCTTCTCGTCTGCCCTGACGATGAGGAACTGGCCCGGCTGCGCAGCCGCCGCCAATCTGGGCGCTTCGACCTCCATCCTGCAAATGGTAGGTGTCAGCATCTCCTTTTTGATGATTCTGAACATAATATATGATAGTCTGTAATACGCTGTGTTTCCCAAAGGTAGGAAAATATTCCTAAAAAAAATTAAAAATAGAGTAAAAATGCCTATATTAGCAAATGATAGCTTCAGCGGAAGCGACAAGTAGTGTATTATGAGAACAGCCCTTGTACAGTTTGATATAGCGTGGGCCGATCCGGCATCCAACCGTAACCGGCTGGACGTCCTGCTTGGCTCATTGCCGCAGGTCGACCTTGTGGTGCTGCCGGAGATGTTTTCCACAGGCTTTGCGACGAGCCCCGAAGGTGTCGCCGAGACATCCCCTTCAGCTTCGCTGGAGTGGATGATGGCTAAGGCTCATGCCATGGACTGCGCCATTGTCGGCAGCATCGCCCTTCACGAAGGGGAGGACTATTTCAACCGTGTCTATTTCGTCAAGCCGGACGGCAGCGTGGCGAAGTATGACAAGCACCATCTTTTTACGTACAGCGGAGAGCATCATCGCTTCACCCGCGGCACGGAGCGCGTGATCGTGGAGTGGAGGGGGTTCCGTTTCCTGCTGAACGTCTGCTACGACCTTCGTTTCCCCGTCTGGAGCCGCAACCGCAAGGACTACGATGCCGCCATCTACGTGGCCAGCTGGCCGAGTGTGCGCCAGTATCCGTGGGAGACTCTGCTGCGTGCGAGGGCCATTGAGAACCAGTGTTTTGTACTGGGCGTCAACCGGGTGGGGAAGGATCCCTCCTGCGAGTATGCGGGCGGCACTGCGGCCATCGACCCCTACGGGGCGACCTTGACCGCCTGCGTCCCCGGCGCCGAGCAGGTCCTCGTCACCGATCTGGACATGGCTGTCCTGGAGGCTTTCCGGGCGAAGTTCCCGGTGCTTGACGATGCCGATGATTTTGAAATGAAATAGAATAGCATATTTATGTCAGAGAAAAGATTGTTGCTCGGAGACGAGGCGGTAGCGTTGGGTGCTTTGCACGCCGGCCTTTCCGGTGTCTATTCCTATCCCGGTACGCCTTCCACTGAAGTGACCGAGTTCATCCAGAACTATGCTCCGGAAGTCCGGAGCCGCTGGTGTACAAATGAAAAGACTGCGATGGAGGCTGCGCTCGGCATGTCCTATGCGGGCAAGCGCGCCCTCGTCTGCATGAAGCACGTCGGCATGAATGTCTGTGCCGACGCTTTCGTGAATGCTGCCGTGACGGGGGTCAAGGGCGGACTTGTCGTCCTGGCGGCCGACGATCCCTCGATGCACTCCTCGCAGAACGAACAGGACTCGCGTTTCTATGCCCAGTTCGCGATGGTTCCCGTGTTCGAACCTTCGGACCAGCAGGAAGCCTATGACATGATCCGCGAGGCTTTCGCCTTCTCGGAAGAGATCGGGCTCCCGGTCCTGTTCAGGGTCGTGACGCGCCTGGCGCATTCGCGCGCGGCCGTCCTTACCGGCGACCCTTCATCGCAGAATGCCCTGGATCCGTCGTCCGACCGCGGGTGGATACTCCTTCCGGCCATCGCCCGCAGGCAGTATCTCAAGCTCATCGACAAGCAGCCCCTTCTCCTCAGCGCCTCCGAAGGGACCCACCACAATCTGCTGGAAGGTACAGGCGCGCGCGGCGTGATCGCGTGCGGAATCGGGTACAACTATGTCAAGGAGGCTGACGCCCAGGACATTACGCTTCTGAAGGTCTCGCAGTACCCTCTGCCTGAGGCTCAGGTCAAGGCCCTTGCGGCCCGCTGCTCCTCCATCCTCGTGGTCGAGGACGGACAGCCGGTCGTGGAACAGGGCATCAAGGCCCTGCTCGGCGCCGGCTATCCCGTCGAAGGCCGCCTGTCCGGCCGTCTGCCGCGTACCGGCGAACTCATGCCGGACAACGTCGCGGCGGCGCTGGGAGTTCCTTCCTCGCGTGCCTTCGGCAGTGCGCAGAACCTCGCGCCGCGCCCTCCCCAGCTATGTCCGGGATGCGGCCACCGCGATGTCTATGCCGCTCTCAACCAGGTCGTTGCAGAGTATCCCGGCGCCCGTGTCTTCGGAGATATCGGCTGCTATACCCTCGGAGCCCTTCCGCCGTTCAGCGCTCTCGCCAGTTGCGTTGATATGGGCGCATCCATCACGATGGCCAAGGGCGCTGCCGACGCCGGCATCTTCCCGGCCGTCGCCGTCATCGGCGACTCCACCTTCACCCACAGCGGAATGACCGGCCTGCTGGATGCCGTAAACGACCATTCCCGTATCACCGTGATCATCTCCGACAACCTCACCACCGCCATGACCGGTGGTCAGGATTCTGCTGGAACCAATAAATTCGAAGCCATCTGCCTCGGACTCGGAGTCGAACCCGAGCATGTCCGCGTGGTGGTGCCCCTTCCGGCCAACATGCCGGAGATTACCCGTATCATCCGCGAGGAGATAGAGTATGACGGCGTGTCGGTCATCATCCCGCGCCGCGAATGCATGCAGACCCTCAGACGCCACAAGAAATGAAAAAGGACATCATACTTTCAGGCGTGGGAGGCCAAGGTATCCTCTCCATCGCCACGGTCATCGGCGAGGCCGCCACTGCTGCAGGCCTCTTCCTCAAGCAGGCGGAAGTCCACGGCATGAGCCAGCGCGGGGGCGACGTCCAGTCCAACCTCCGCCTCTCCACCGAAGTGATATACAGCGATCTGATCCCCGTAGGTTCCGTCGACCTGATCATCTCCATGGAGCCTATGGAGGCACTTCGCTACCTCCCGTATCTTTCCCGCGGAGGACGTGTGGTCACGTCTTCCAAGCCCTTCGTCAACATTCCGGACTATCCCGACCATGAGGCCCTCCTCGCGGAGCTTGCCTCCCTCCCCGACGTCGTCAGTCTGGACATCGAAGAGGCAGCCCGCAGTTGTGGCAATCCCAAGGGAGCGAATATGGTCCTCCTCGGAATGGCGGCGCCTGCCATCGGCGTCGTGGGGGCGGACGAACTCCGGGCGGCCATAGGCCGCGTGTTCGCCCGCAAGGGCGACGCCGTCGTCGCCGCCAACCGCCAGGCCTTCGACCTCGGCCTTGCGGAAGCATTGAAGTATTGAACCAGTAAAACGAACTTTATACATGATCTGGAACCCCAATAAGGAAACTATGCCGCGTGAGCAGATGCGCGAGCTTCAAGGCAAGCGCCTGCACAAGGTGGTGGACTATGTGTACCACAACGTCCCGTTCTACCGTCATAAGATGCAGGAGATGGACCTTTCCCCGAACGACATCACTTCCATCGACGACATCGTCAAACTCCCTTTTACGACCAAGCAGGACCTGCGTGACAACTATCCCACCGGTCTGCAGGCCGCCCCGATGAGCGAGATCATACGTTTCCATGCCTCTTCCGGTACCACCGGCAATCCCACCATTGTGGGATACACACGCAAGGATGTATCAGTATGGAGCGAGTGCATGGCAAGATGCCTTACTGCCTACGGGGTTACCCGTGACGACGTCTTCAGCGTCGCCTACGGCTACGGTCTTTTCACCGGCGGTCTCGGAGTCCATTATGGAGTGGAGCGCATGGGTGCCGCCGTTCTCCCGACCTCTACCGGCAATACCGAGAAGCACGTCCGCCTGCTCCGCGACCTTGGCGTCACGGGCATCGCCTGCACGCCTTCGTATGCCCTCTATCTGGCCGAGACCATGGAGAAAATGGGCGTGACGCCCGATATGATCAAGTTGAAGGTCGGAGCATTTGGCGCCGAGCCTTGGACAGAAAGCATGCGTAAGGAGATCGAACGCAGGCTTGGCCTGAAGGGCTACAACCTTTATGGCTTGAGCGAGATCATGGGTCCTTGCGTCAGCTACGAATGCGAATGCCAGAACGGCTCGCACATCTGCGAGGACCACTATTTCCCGGAGATTGTCGACCCCAACACCCTGGAAGAACTTCCCCACGGACAGGTCGGTGAACTCGTATTCACGACCCTTACCAAGGAAGGCATGCCGCTGCTGCGCTACCGCACGCGCGACCTCAGTTCCCTGATGGAAGGCGAGTGCGAGTGTGGCCGCACTTCCGTCCGCATGGGACGCATCGTCGGCCGCAGCGACGACATGCTCATCATCCGGGGCATCAATGTCTTCCCGTCACAGGTGGAGAGCGTTATTCTCGGCATGCCAGAGTGCGCCCCCCGCTTCCTGCTCATCGTCGACCGCGTCAACAACCTCGACACCCTCACCGTCCAGGTGGAAGTCCGCCAGGAGTACTTCGACGCCGGCTTCGACACCCTTACCCCGATCATCGACCTCGAGAAGAGGATCGCTGAAAAACTCAGGAGCGTGCTCAGCATCAACGTCAGGGTACAGGTCAAGGCCCCGAACACCATCGAGCGCAGCCAGGGCAAGAGCAAATTTGTCATTGACAACAGAAAACTCCAATAAAACATGTCAAATTCGAAGTTCTTCAATCCGGAAGAGGCCTGGTCAAGGTCCGAAATTGAAGCCTGGCAGTCCGAACGGCTCCAGGCCACCGTCAGACATTGTATGGATTCGCCGTTCTACCGTGAGCGTTTCCGCAGCATAGGGCTCAGGCCGGAAGATATCCGCGGTCTGGAAGACCTCCGGAAGATACCTTTCACCACAAAGCAGGACCTGCGTGACACCTATCCTTTCGGAATGGCTGCGGTCCCGCTTGACAAGTGCGTGCGCCTGCATTCCTCCAGCGGTACGACCGGCAACCCCACCGTCATCCTTCACACGCAGAAAGACCTTGACGAGTGGGCCAATGCTGTCGCCCGCTGCCTCTGGATGGTCGGCTGCCGGCCCGAGGACGTGTTCCAGAACACCTCCGGCTACGGCATGTTTACCGGAGGCCTGGGCTTCCAGTACGGCGCCGAGAAGGTCGGCATGCTCACCGTTCCGGCCGCCGCCGGCAACACTCTCCGCCAGTTGAAGTTCTTTACGGATTTCGGTACGACCGTGGTGCACGCCATCCCTTCGTATGCTTCCCGCCTGCACGAGGTTATGGTCGAGAGGGGTATCGACCCCCGCAAGGACACCAAACTCCGCACGCTCGTCATCGGGGCCGAGCCCCATTCCGAGGATACCCGCAAGCGTATCGAGGAGATGCTGGGCGTAAAGGCATACAATTCCTTCGGAATGTCCGAGATGTGCGGCCCCGGCGTCGCTTTCGAATGCCCTGAGCAGAATGGAATGCACATCTGGGAGGACTACTACATCGTCGAGATCGTCGATCCCGACACTCTCGAGCCCGTCCCTGACGGCGAGGTGGGCGAGCTGGTGCTCACCACCCTCAAGCGCGAGGCTATGCCGCTGCTGCGCTACCGCACGCGCGACCTCACCCGCATCCTGCCGGGCGAATGCCCGTGCGGACGCCATCACATCCGCCTCGACCGCATGAAGGGCCGCAGCGACGACATGATCATCCTTAAGGGCGTCAACATCTTCCCCATCCAGATCGAGACCATCCTGATGCAGTTCCAGGAACTGGCATCCGACTATCTCATCACCCTGGAGACGTTGGACAACAACGACGCCATGACCGTCGAGGTGGAGATGAAGGATCTCTACATCGATGACTACACCAAGCTCCAGTCCCTCAGCCGTGAGATTACACGTCAGCTCCGCGACGAGATCCTCATCACGCCCAGGGTCAAGCTGGTTCCTAAGAATACCCTCCCCAAGAGCGAAGGCAAGGCGGTGAGGGTCAAAGATTTAAGAAAGAAATACTAATCCAGGTACACTATGACAGTCCATCAACTCTCCGTCTTCATCGAGAACAAGTCGGGCACTCTCGTGAAAGTGCTGAAACTCCTCAAGCGGGAGAACATCCAGCTCATCGCATCCACCATCGCAGACACCGCCGACTATGGTATCTGCCGTATCATCTGCTCCGAGCCCAAGAAGGCCTACAACGTCCTCAAGGAAGCCGGCGTGGCAGTCTCGCTCTGCGAGGTCTTCGCAGTCGAGCTCGACGACAGGCCCGGCAAGGCCGCCGATGCCATCGAACTCTTCGCGGGCGAAGGCATCAGCATCGCCTATCTCTACTCCTTCCTCCTTAACGGTAAGGGTGTATTGATCTTCCGTACGGACAATGCCGACAAGGCTGCCGAGATCATTGCCGCCAATGACCTCACGGTCATCCACGAGAAAGACCTTTCCCTGCTGCTGTAGAGAACCCCTTTATCTTGCCGGGATCAGCCTGAGGATTCCGATGGAATTTCCCGGCATTGTGAATCCGAAAGACTTGCGGACGAAACCGAGTTCCTTCTTCAGAGGGGTAATGGCTTCGGTGTAGTCCACGCTGCCTGCATAGTCGGGGTGACTGGAATAGTAATTCTGGTCACCCTGATTCTTTACTGAAGTATCGTTCGAGGAAACGTATTCAAGGACAGCCTTGTAGTCAGTGCCGGATCCCGTATCGACCGTGACCGGCTTATCGACCGCCTCCGCGTTGACGAACTTGATGAATATCTCTCCGGACGCTGAGTTGATGGTAGGGGAGGTGTAAACCTTGTCGTCCACGGTGTCGCCGTCCATTATCCCCGATGTCTCGAAAGCGCGGTCCCCCGCTACGGAGAACAGCTTCTGATAGTAGTAGTTGCACGAACGCCACAAGCCTCGGTTGTCGAACCAGATGAGGTTGGAGTCCCATTTGTTGAAACCCTTCTTGCAGAACAGAGGGGCGTATGCTGCCATCACGACCATATCGGAGTTGCGCTCGAGGCTGGTCCAGTAAGCCGCCTCCGCCATCGCAGAGGAGAAGGCGTTGTTGGCCCTGTTGTTGGCGAACTCTCCGACGAATACCCTTGTAGGCTTGCTGCGGTCGTAGGTATGCCCCTCTTCACCGCGTACCTTTCCGGGGAGATAGCGGTCCCCGTTGGAATAGAACCAGTCGTCGCCCTTGTAATAGTGCTCGTCCACGATGGTGTCCGGGTATTTCGCATCGATCTGGGCCATATTGGCGTTGAATTCGCGGCCGGAGTCGGAGGCGCCGGCGGTGGAGACGATGGTGATTTCGGGATACTTTTCCTTCACGGCCTTGTAAATGATGTCGAAACGCTCCCAGAACTCGTCCCCGCGGTTCTCGTTGCCGATACCGAGATACTTGAGGTTGAACGGCTCAGGGTGCCCCATTCCGGCGCGCATCGCGCCCCATTCCGTATCCGTGCCTCCGTTGCAGAACTCGATGAAATCCAGGGCGTCCTTGACGAAAATGGCATAGAATCGGTCGCGATCGGCCTGTGTTTCGAGGGGAGCTATGTACTGATGGCCGGCAAACTGGCAGGTGACGCCGTTGTTGAGTACCGGAAGGGGAGTGGCGCCAAGTCCCTCGGCCATAAGCAGGTAGTCGTAGAAACCTATGTACTGCGAGGTCCAGTATCCCCAGTGGTTGCGGAAACCGATGCGCTCCTCTCGGGGGCCGATGGAATTCTTCCAGAATACCTGCCCGAAGTAGTTCGGACCCTCGGATGCACAGCCTCCGGGGAAACGCATAAATGTCGGGTGCAGGTCTGCAAGGGCCTCGAGAAGGTCCTTGCGGAAAGGGCCGTACTTGCCGCCTTCCCAGAGTTGGGAGGCCTCCGGCACGAGGGTGACGAAGTCCAGCCAGAAGGTGCCGGGAGCGTCCGCCACGATGGTCAGACGGCAGTCGACGGAGCGTTCCGCCTTCAGCGAACCCGTATACTGTTCCCAACCGTTGCCAAGACGGGATATGTTGATGACGTTGGAGTTGCGGTTCCCGGCAGCATCCTCCAGGTACACGGAGATATTCCCCTTATAGTCAGCACCTTGCAGGTAGAGCCCGAGGTCATAGCTGACACCCTGCACGGCAGGGATGGAAGCCGTTTGGGTGTTGTCGGAATAGATGAGGCCGGGACCGCGATTGTATTCGGCTATGCCGTAGCCGTTGGCCGCGATGCCGAATCCCGCACACGGCTCCTCTATGTCGAAGCGTACGCTGTACTGGGCGTAGCGCAGCTCGTCGTCGTATTTGTCATCGGGGTCGAAGTCGTACCAGCGCTTGAGCTCCGGCACCAGCGGCTTGTCCGCCACGGCACGGGCCGTGCCCTTGGTTCCTTCTCCGCGCAGCACCGTCCAGCCGAAGAACACCGTGTCGCACGTGGAGAACTCATTCTCCGGGCCGTCCGGGACGTTGTAAGCCTGGAAGGAATTGTTCTGGATCAGCTGGGCGCAGATGCCTCCGTCGACGGACTGGTTGATGTCCTCGAAGAAGATGCCGGCGAGCGTTGGACTGATCCGGATGCCGGTCCTGTCAGGTTTGAGCGTGAGCGTGCGTGTCCCGGACTGCTGGGCCTTGAGGGTGAAACATAAGGTGAGGAAGCAGAGGAGCGAAAGGGCTTTGATGCCTGAAACGTATTTATGATCCATTGTTGTGGTAGTTTGTTCAAATATACAAAATAATGTGAATACTTGAATCTCCCAATGGGCACACATAATGTCGGTGTTTAACCGTCCCGTACGGATAGTAGTCAAACCTCTGGCGTATGTTGCCCATTCCATCCTTTACAACTCTTACGCTGCCGAGGTGGTCCTTGACCACGAAGAGGATCTTGTCGCTGCCCGAGCCGGGCAGCAGGCGTCCGCCCTCCCAGCCGGCACTCTCAAGCGTGACCGTGCCGTTCGAGGCCATGTTGAATACGATGTCACCGAGGTAGAGACGGGTCGTCGTCCCGTCACCGACCTGTGCCAGCGAGCCGTCGGCGAGATAGGCCCTCTGGGTGGAAGATGAACCTGTTCCAGATCCTGTCGTCAGAGTCCTCGGCAGGTCAATGGCATTCCATGCTATGCTAAGTGAGCCCTCGGGGCCAGTAGTCACGTTCGCGTGGGCGTCATAGTTCCACGTGTTGCGTTTCGGGCCGGTGTAGGAGTAGGAAAGAGACTCAGTGGGAGATGAGCCAGAGCTCGCTCCGTAACGGTCAAGCGTCAGTAGATTGCCGCTCCTGTCATATGTGATGTTCCTCTCTGTCAGTGTGTTCACGCTAGAAGTTGAACTGCCGACATATCTCAGGCTACCAGTGAGTCTTCCGGCCTTGTCATATGAGTAGGTGAAGGTATCGGCAGTGGAGGAACCGCCGGAAGACGTGCCTTTCTGCTGCTGGACCCACTCGGTGACGAGTCCGACTTTGCCAGGCAAGGAATCTGTCGCCGACTTTGACGGGGAAGCGTAGCGCAAGGTCTCCTCCCACGAAGCGGAACTCGCCGAAGAGAGCCAGCCCTGTAGGGTAATACTACGTCTCATCGTGGTCTTCATTTCTACACACGTTAAACTCTATTCATCTGTTATATCTATTTCGGCCTGCTTATTACCTTACTCTATGATGGCTTAGTTGTTT
>JAEEGL013018217.1_pt1 | contig 53647 bp, 43 predicted proteins | sample 9134231 | NCBI WGS metagenome assembly JAEEGL01 (sample SAMN16246548, study PRJNA631951) | gut metagenome | biome: gut microbiome; feature: rumen; material: fiber-attached | host: Bos | place: Iran: Karaj | collected 2018-10 | reverse complement strand
GGTTAGAATTACAATGCGGCGTACTCACCAAAACCTTTCATCAGCAGGCTACAGGAATAAGGATGAAAAGTCAATGAGTTGAGATTGAGCAGTCGTTATGGTAAAGCTGTCAGGGGATTTTGTTTGTGCTCGATTTATAAATCATATAGAATAAAAATAATGACTGAATTGAAAAAGCCTGTATTTTCTCAGCGTTTCGATGTCGATGACATTCACGAATTGTTAATGCTAGATCGGAGCTGGCGGAAAAACGCTTCGGTTTTCTTGATGATGAAAAAAATAAAATGATACGATACAATGGATTTTGGAGGTTTGCTATGTCTTATACAGCAGTTGCAGAAAAATTAAAGACAATCCCGGAGTATTATTTGGGTGAGGTTTCTGAGTTTCTGGATTTCCTGCTTTTCAGGAAACAGGAAGAAATCGCAAGGAACGGACTTGATGAAGCCATCGCCGAAGTGGAGCGCGGGGAAGTTGAGGTTTTTCACTCTTTTGAAGAATTTAAGGCGGCAATGGCGTGAAAATCGAATTTCGTTCTGCAAAGTCTTTCCGCAGGGATTATAAAAAACTTTCAAAATCAGAAATCGAAGATACAGATGCTGTGATTAAGAAGCTTCTGAACTGCGAAACGCTGGATGCCAGTTATAATGACCACGCTTTGCATGGAAATTATGACGGATATAGGGAGTGTCATGTCCGCCCCGACTTGCTTTTGGTATACAAACGCTTGCTTACGGGTGAGTTGCTTGTGATTACTGTTTACCGCATCGGTTCCCATACGAGCATCTTTGATATAAGCAGAAGCAAAAAATAAGACTTGCTCTGAATTTGGGGTATTTATGAAAGGCGAGGAGCTTCAGAACGGACAAAAACGCGAAGGAACTAACCCGACAGCGTTCACCGTAGCTACAAGCCCACGCGGTTAGAATTACAATGCGGCGTACTCACCAAAACCTTTCGACGACAAATTACTGGAATAAGCGAAGTATTCGCTTCGCGAAATTAATTTTGCCTGCCTATCGGCAGACAAAATCCAAAACACCACATATCGTCTCGCACCCGCGTTTACCGAGTCAGTTTTCTGTACACGGTCTTGTGCGGGATGTCGTCGGAGATTCCAAGAACAGATTTTTTCCATTCAACATATTCGGTCCAGTTTCCCTCAAAGAATTTAACCTCAGAGTTGTTCTCGAACGCAAGAATATGCGTGCAGATTCTGTCCAAGAAATAGCGGTCGTGGCTTATGACCATGACGACTCCTGCAAATTGATTTATTGCTTCTTCCAGAGAACGAGTCGTCGTAATGTCCAAATCGTTCGTAGGCTCATCGAGCAAAAGGACATTTCCTGCTTCTTTGAACATAAGTCCCATATTCAGCCTGTTTTTCTCTCCGCCTGAAAGCACGCTGATTTTTTTGTTCTGGTCGGCGGAGTTGAAATTGAACCATGAGCAGTAGGCATGGGCATTTATTTCGCGGATTGCGCCGTTAATCGCGTGACCTTTCTCATCGACAGCTCCTAGCTTAACAAGGTCTGAGCCGCCAGAAAGAGTCTCGTACACGGTTTTGTTCGGGTCAAGTTTGCTTCTCATCTGGTCAACATACACCAGCTTTACCGTGTTTCCGATTTTGATTTCTCCTGAGTCAGGTTTTTCCTCGCCTGCTTTTCCGCCAGGAAGCTCCACCTTTTGACCTGCCGCACTTGCAATCATCTTGAACAAAGTAGTCTTTCCGGCTCCGTTCGGTCCGACTATGCCAACGACAGCTCCTGCTGGAATGTGGAAATCAAGGTTCTCAAAAAGAACTCTCTCATCGAATGATTTTGTGACTTTCTCCGCGTCAACAACAACGCTTCCGAGCCGTGGACCTGCGGGAATTGAAATTTGCGTGTCCTTGAGCTGTACGCGTTTTGATTCTTCGGCAAGAAGAGCCTCGTACTTGGTGATATGCTCCTTGTGCTTGGCCTGCCGACCTTTAGCCCCAGCATGAATCCATTCAAGCTCTTCCTGCATCTCGCGTCTTCGCACGGAAGCCTGCTTTTCTTCAAGCGCAAGTCGTTTTTCCTTAGCCTCAAGCCACTGTGTGTAGTTTCCTTTGAACGGGTAGCCTTCGCCCCTGTCCATTTCCAAAATCCAGCCAGCAACATTATCAAGAAAGTAGCGGTCGTGGGTTATAGCTATGATTGTGCCGGGATAGTCTTTCAGATGACGCTCAAGCCATGCGACGGTTTCCGCATCCAAATGGTTCGTAGGCTCGTCCAGAAGAAGGATGTCCGGTTTTTGAAGAAGAAGCCTGCACAAAGCCACTCGGCGGCGTTCTCCACCCGAAAGCACATCCACGACTTGATCGCCGGGCGGGCAGCGAAGCGCGTCCATCGCAAGCTCCAAGTTTGCATCTAAGTTCCATGCGTCGGCTGCGTCCAGTTTTTCCTGAATTTCTGCCTGACGCGCGCACAACTTGTCAAAATCTGCGTCCGGGTCGCCGAACGCTTCGTTCACCTTGTCAAATTCGGCGAGCAAGTCTGTAATTGGCTTGACACCTTCCTTAACGATGTCAAGCACCGTCTTTCCAGGCTCAAGGTACGGCTCCTGCTCAAGATAGCCCATAGAATAACCGTCAAGCAGCTTTGTTTCACCGGTATAATCTTTGTCGATTCCGGCGAAAATCTTGAACAGACTTGATTTTCCCGCGCCGTTCTCTCCGATAACGCCGATTTTTGCTCCATAGTAATAAGAAATCGAAATGTCTTTGAGAACTACTTTCGTTCCGTATGCGCGTGAGACACGCTCCATCGTGTAAATTATTTTCTTGTCGTCGAATGTTTTTGCCATATTTCTGATTATAGCAGAATTTACGAGTTTGCAAAGCCAAAGATGGCAATCCGTTCTGAGCTTTAGAACCAATCTGAGGGGCAGACCCTGAGCAATCAGGCTTCAAGTCGCAAAAAGTGCGCGCTTCCAGAAAAGACAGGGCTTTCCGCGCGGTGCAGGGTAAGCGGTATTTGACTCAGTCGCTTCGCTCCTTCGCACCCTGCAAGCGCTCCAAGCCCTTCTGCTTTTCTTCACGCTGCGCACTTTTTGTGTCAGATTGCTTGCTTGGGAACGCGCCCCGCGACTCAGCCAGAGCTAGCAATCCGTTCTGAGCTTTAGAATCAATCTGAGGAGCAGCCCGACCAAGCCCGAAATAGCTCTGAGTTCCAAGCTCAGAACTAATCCCAGACAAGCGACCCCGACCAAGCCCGAATTAGCTCTAAGTTCTAACCCAAGAACAAATCACTCACGAGCAACCCCGACTCAGCCCGAGTTAGCTCTGAGTTCCAGGTTCAGAACAAATCACACGCTCGGATGTTACCCCCGAGATTTTTCTTTGCAAAATCTTATCGAACAGCTCTTATTGAAAAAATCTCCAAAATCTCTAAAAATCTGCTAGATTCTTTTGACAAATTCTGTTTTTCTTACGATAATAGAGTAGGAAAAATATAGTTTATTTAAAAAATGAGGTGAATTTGTCATGGCTGAGAAAGCTCCAAAAGTAAAAGGGCACAAGAGTGAAAAAGAGCAGAAAGTAAAATATAAAAGGGCAAAAATCGGAAAGTCGCTTTCGTTCAAGCTGGAAGCCGCAGTAGCAATTTTGCTCGCGTTTTTCTTTATGGTTCTTATCATTACGCTTAACATCTCAATCAGCTCGGACAGCATAAAATCATATTCAGAATTAAGCTCCAGTATCATAAACCGAAGCTCGGACGCAATAGCGTACTGGTTTCAAAGCTATTTCAAGGATTTGCGCGTCTATACAAAGAATGCGGTATTCCTTGACGGTGATATAGATAAAATCCGGCAGTTCGTAATGGACAACCCGCGCCTCAAAGGAATTGATTTTAACTATGTTGGCGTGTGCGGGCTTGACGGCGTTTTGTACAAGTCGGACGGCTCTACGGCAAATGTTGTAGGCGAGGAGTATTTTTCAGAGGTTGCGAACCACGGTGTTGCGGAATGTGTTACGAACCCAAAAGTTGAGAACGATGCGAGGGTGTTCTATGTGGCAGTTCCGGCGATTGACGCGCGAGGAATCATGTTCGGCGTTTTTGTGGGGGCAGTCCCGCTTTCAATAATCCAGAACGAAATCAACAAGACTGTGCGCGGAATAAGCGGCTATGCTTTTGCGAATGATTCCGAAGGCGTTACGATTCTTCATCCGAGAGCTGATTTTATAATGAAGAATCTGTACAAGACACCTGAGAGCGAGTCAGGGCTTGTCGGCTATCAGAAAATCGCTAAGGAAATGATTCTTCAGCACGAGGGCATGGATACAATCTACAAGCCGGAAGAGAAACTTACCGAGTATGTTTTCTACAGCCCGATTGAGGGAACGAAGTGGTCTCTTGCCCTTGCAATTTCAAAGGATGTTGTTTTCTCATCAGCCCGGAAAAGCGGCTGGACGATTGCGTTGTGCAATCTGGTGATTATGGTTCTTCTTCTGATTTTCATCGGAATCTACATGAACATTCTTCTCAGACCGCTTCTCAAGCTGCGCGTATCGATTGATGATATTGCATCTGGTGATGCCGACTTGCGGAAAAAAATCGACATCAAGTCAAAGGATGAAATTGGCGGTGTTGTCCGTGGATTCAATCAGTTCATAGAGAATCTGCGTGAGATTATCAGCGAAATCAAGGACTCAAAGGGAATACTTGAGCGGGTTGACCATGAGATGCAGGAAACGACCGGCGAGACAGGAAAATCTATCGAGCAGATTTCTTCAAATATCGAGATGGTCTCTGCTCAGATTGAGACCCAGAGTGACAGCGTAAACCAGACTGTAAGCGCGGTCACTCAAATCGCAAAGAACATTGAGAATCTTGACAGACTTATCGAAAATCAGGCTAACGGCGTGAACGAGGCCAGCGTTGCAATCGAGGAGATGCTTGGAAACATCAATTCGGTTTCCAAGAGCACTGAGCGCATGGCGGATTCGTTCTCAATGCTTGAACATTACACGCGCACCGGAATTGATAAACAGAATGTCGTTAACCAGCAGATTGCGCTTATTGAGGAGCAGAGCCTTATCCTGATGAATGCGAACAGGACTATCAGTAAGATTGCGAAAGAAACGAATCTTCTTGCCATGAATGCGGCGATTGAAGCTGCCCATGCCGGAGATGCGGGGCAAGGATTCAGCGTAGTCGCGGACGAAATTCAGGCTTTGAGCGAGAATTCTTCCGTGCAGTCTAAGTCAATCGGTGAGGAAATTCAGAAAATCCAGAATTCTATTGCTACTGTCGTTGAGTCCAGCGAAGAGGCAAAGAAGGCGTTCAATGATGTTGGCGACAATATTCAGCAGACGGACCAGCTCGTGCAGCAGATTAAGGCCGCAATGGAAGAAAGCTCTCAGGGAAGTAAGCGCATTACCGACACGCTTATGATGATGAAAGAAAGTGCGACCGAAGTAAAAAATTCTTCTTCTGAGATGTCAGCCGGGAACAAGGCTATTCTTGGCGAAGTCCAGAATTTGCAGGAGGCTACCGGCATGATAAAGGAAAGCATCCAGAACATGACCGGGGATGCAAGGCAGATTGATGCGAACGGAATTACGCTGTCAAAGATTTCAAGTACGATGCAGGATACAATCTTAAAAATCGGAAACCAGATTGATTTGTTCAAGGTCTAAGGAAGGTTTCTGAGCGTAATCTGATTGACAATCGCTCTGAATGTGTGGTTTCGGCTTTGTTGCAGGTACAATTTGAGCCGGAACCATCACTTTTTTTAGGCAGTTTCTTTCTGGATTCGTCTAATCCAGATACTCCATGACGAACTGGTTGATTACATTCTCAATGAGCTGCGGGTACATCTCAATAAGTGCTGCCTGATCATACTTGAACTTGCGGACTTGGATAGTCTGCCAGCTCGGCGTGATGTAATCTTTCATAAGAATTTGGCTGCCTTTCTCGTTGTAGACGAATATTGTCATTTTTACGCGCGGCATAACATTGCACTTCCATTTTGACTCCCTGTCGAATACCTTATCGAACTTGAATGTTGCTCGGACAAGGCTTTTTACGCCAAGTTCCTTCATAAGCGAACGAGCCTTTTTTCCCATGAGACCTTTGGCATTCTTTGTGTAGCCTGTTGCAGAAATCTCATAGTCCATGGCGATGAACGGGTCTTTTACGATTGCGTTGTATCCTTCACTTTCAAGAACATCGTCCTGAGCGGCAACTTTCATTCCCACAATTGTTTCCAGTGCGTAGCGAAGGTAATCTTCGCAATAATCAACTCTGTCCTGACCTGTAAGAACTTCCGGGTCATCTTTGTAGAAAAGTTTGTCAATTGCCACGGCTATAAGACCTGTATCGTCATTTTCTTCATCGCTGTCCTTTGCTGTCGGAACATCGTACTGTTCGGATAGATTTTTGTTCCCCACAACACCGATTATTGCCGTTGAACCAATACTTGAAAGCGACCACTTTCTTGCCGCACTTGCCGAAAAGGTGAATGTGGCGAACAATACGCCAGCTAAAATTACTTTCTTTATTTTCATTATTCCCCCACTATTTATATTGTAATGAAATTGTTATTAAAAAAAACAGTTTTTAGAGATTATCCCCGAAAATCTTTTGAATATATGCTATTATAAAAATCTATGGAAAACGAAGTTACAGTAAAAAAAGTTCTTGCCGACGCAAGAAAAATAGTTATAAAAATCGGCTCGAACACGCTTGCAAAAGCCGACGGAACTCAGAACACAGAGTTCATGCACGATTTCGCGCGCCAGTGCAGGAGCCTTATAGATTCTGGCAAGCAGATTGTTGTCGTTTCTTCCGGAGCGCAGGTTTCGGGCGTTTCCACGCTGAAAGAGTGGGCCAGAAAAAAAGATGTTCATTTCAGGCAGGCACTTTGTGCGATAGGGCAGGTGGAGCTTATGGCGCAGTGGCGCAAGGCGTTCAATGATTTTGACCTCCACATCGGTCAGCTTCTTTTTACAAAGGAAGATTTTGAGAACAACCACCGTTCCCTGAATATTCGGAATACGCTCTTTACCCTTTCTGACGAGGGCGTGGTTCCAATCATAAACGAGAATGATTCCGTTGCCACGGACGAGTTCTCAATCGGGGACAACGACAATCTTTCCGCGCTTACGGCTATTTTGTGGAGCGCAGATTTGTTGATTCTGTTCAGTGACATTGACGGAATCTATACCGACAACCCGAAGCTCAATCCGAACGCAAAGTTCGTGGGTGTCGTCGATGACATTTCGGCATTGCGAAAATCAATAAAAATCGGAGGAACTAATTCATTCGGCACTGGCGGAATCGAAACGAAAATTCAGGCGGCGGAAAAGACGACGGTTTATGGAATACCGATGCTTCTTGCTAACGGCGGGGCTGAGAATATTCTTGACCGGCTCAGTGATGGCTCGGCCACAGGTACTTTGTTTCTTGCTGAAAATTGATTTCTGTGCCTAACTCTGAATTTTTTTTCACATATTTTTTGATATTATGTTACAATAATGATTTGTAAACGATTTAGTACACTTTAGGAGATTTTGTTTATGGTAGACGATAAAGATTTGGATCCTACTCTTGCCGATTTTCTTTCAGAATCATCAGATGATGACAGTGATTCTTTTTCTTTTGAGGATTTCGATGATTCGTTAGGCGACATGGATGATGGTGATGACTCGATGGGTGGCATGGATAATGAACCTGCCACTCCGTTCACCAAGAATGAGTCCGTAAAAAAGGCTGCCAATGCGGAGCCTTACAAGGTTGATATTACGAGGGAACAAATTCTTCCGGTAGAGAAATTTGCCGATGAGAAGTCAAACGGATATTTTGATGAACCGGGCTACTACAAGACGGCTCTTGCTGGCCAGGGCGATATTTCCCAGAGAGTTCATCAGCTTCTCTCACGGTATCTGAAGTGTCAGGATCAGAAGGAGCGCGTAGGCTACCGCCAGTCCATAATCCCGACATGGTGGGGAATGATGAAATCTGCTTGTGGCAAAGTTGCGGACAGAGACCTTCCTATGCCAAAAAGGATGATGATTCGTTTTGGCGTTGTGCTTCCTTCTCTTTTTTCCGTTGAGCAAAAAGAGTTGTTCTCAAAATCAATTTTGAATAATGAAACCGGAGAGCCTGTTTATTATCTTGACGAATGGCTCAAAGAGGTCGCGCTCGGTCATATCGTTCCTTCAACGACGGACGAAAAGCATGTGAAAAAAGTCGTTACGGCAGGTTCTTCTTCAGGGAACGAGGAGCAGGACAGGCTATTGCAGCTCAAGAACAAGAACGATGTAAAACTCCAGACTTGTGAGAGCCAGGCGAACAAAGTTCAGGCGGAGCGCGCAATGACCGAAACTGAGCTGAAAGGAAGGGTTGATGTTCTTTGTACCCATGAGCGTGTCATTGGATTGGAGCATTTTACCCAGGCTTACACCGAAGGGCAGAAGCAGTTGTTCGCGGATATTTTTGAAAAGCTCAGGACTTTGCAGAGAATCGACAAAGAGCTTTCAAAGAACCTTGCCGAGCTTGAGGAAGCGAAGGAAGTCGGTATCTCCCTTGAGCAGAAACTTTCTCTCGGCGAGATGTCTGGCGGAGGCTCAAACCGCGCCGCTTATGCTGGAAACATCTCCGGTGAATTCGATACAATCAGGCAAATGACAAAAATGACTTGCGGACGGCGCGGAAATCCGTTCCCAGTGTTTTCTCGCGAGTTCTATCATTGTACGCCGAATCTTACGGGCTTCCGCGAGCGCGTCATAAGCATTCTTCGCTGGATTGAGATGAATGACCGCTCCGCTTTCAGGCGAAAAATCAAGGGCGGAAATTTTGCCCGAATACTTCCGTTCGTAATCCTTGTTCCGAGCTACGGCGACTTTGGTTTCTGCTGGCAGCCGTTCGAGCGTCTTAACCGCTCTATGAGCCGAGGACGAATCGTAGTTCCTATGTACCCAAGGAATCTAAAAGTCTCAATGCTTATGGCTGTGGCTGACTACCGCTGGCAGTACGCCAAGGAGCGGTCAATTGACTGGACGGATCCGCAGGAAGGAATCACGGGACAGTACTACCAGTATCTTGAAGCCCACAAAATCAAGGGCGACATAAAATCTCTGTTCATGGCGGACTATGTTACATGGATGACAAAAGAGATTGAAGGAACTCAGATTATGGAGAAAGAGCTTCGCGGTATTTTCTGGCGCGGCATTCCGTTCAGCCGTGAAAAGCGCGAGGAGCTGAGTAAACGCAGCATGAACTACCTTGATTTGTACAAGAAGGATGCGGTTCGCTTTGACCCTGAGTTTACGAAGATGTCACAGCAGGAATACAGGAACCATCTGCGTGAAGAGCTTCCGTATGACAAACTTCAGTTCCCTGGCGTTCAGGAGCTTGTGAGCGAGACGGATTTCTTCAAGGTCAGAAAGTAGCAAAAATCGTATACAACGCTCGTTTGGGCGCAAAAATATTTTATTTTTTATAGAAGGAAGTCATCATGGATTTCGTAAAAGATTTAAGGGCAAAGGCAAAAGCTGCCGGAAAAACTATCGTTTTGTGCGAGGGCGAGGACAAGCGCGTCGTTGAGGCGGCTTCACGCATCGTAAAAGAAGGAATCGCAAAAATCATCCTTCTCGGAAACAAGGCGGAAATCGAAAAATTTGGTTTTGATGTAAGCGGAGTTAATATCGTTGATCCGCAGACAGATTCAAATGCTGACAAATATGCGGAGATTTTGTTCAAGGCACGCGAGGGAAAACTGAACAAGAAGACGGGACTTCCTGAGTATGCGGATGTTGCTGCTGCAAAGGCTTCTGCTCTCAAAGATTACACAATGTACGGCGCACTCATCTTGAAAGCTGGGGATGCTGACGGATTCGTTTCTGGTGCGTGCCACTCAACGGCAAACACTCTCCGCCCAGGATTGCAGGTTATCAAGACGGCTCCTGGCGTAAGCACTGTTTCTTCATGCTTCATCATGGTTGCTCCTGAGGGCGGAAACAAATATCTTCCTGAGGGAATCGCCGTGTTCGGAGATTGCGCTATCAACATCAATCCTGATGAGAACCAGCTTGCGGACATCGCTATTGCTTCTGCTGACACAGCAAGAAAAATCGGAGGAATCGAGCCAAAAATCGCAATGCTCTCATTCTCAACGAAAGGCTCAGGAGCTGATCCAAAAGACGGAAACACAGTTGAGAAAGTTCAGCATGCAACAATCAAGGCAAAGGAAAAGGCTCCTAACCTTATTCTTGACGGAGAATTCCAGTTCGATGCGGCTATTGCGCCTGAAGTTGGCGAAATCAAGGCTCCGGGAAATCCTGTTGCCGGCCACGCTAACACATTCATCTTCCCGAACATCAATGCCGGAAACATCGGCTACAAGATTGCGGCTCGTATGGGCGGCTGGAAAGCAATCGGTCCTGTATGCCAGGGATTCGCAAAACCGCTCAACGATTTGAGCCGCGGATGCAATGTGGACGAAATCGTTGACACAGTTGCGGTAACTGCATTGCAGGCTTAAAATTGAACCAAAAATAGTCTTTCCTAAAAATGCGGTCTCCCATCGGGGCTGCAAAAAAAAAATCGTGGTTGAAGCCCTTCGGGACGCTTCGCTCTTCAAAACGACTTTTTTATTGCATTCCCCGATTCCGACCGCATTTTTATCTGTAGTGGTATTTTTGTTTCACTCTATTATTAATATATTCGGAGAAATTTATGAGACCATTGGTTTGCCTTTGTCTGACAGGTTCAACCATTAAGGAAGATTTGGAGATTGCGGAGAAGTACAGGTCGTACATTGATGTCGTTGAGTTGCGCGTTGATTATCTGGAGGAGAACGAACGGCTGAACATTCGTAATTTTCCGTCTTTGGTGAAGATTCCGTGTATTCTTACGATTCGCAGGGTTATTGACGGCGGAAAATACGATGAGGGCGAGGGTGCAAGGACTACGCTGTTCGCGCGCGCGCTTTCATTCGTAGACAGAGATTCTGCAAAAAATTTTGCATATGTTGATTTTGAGGAAGATTTCAATGTGCAGAGCCTTGTGGATGCGGCTATGGCATTCGGAATAACGATAATCCGCTCTGTGCATGACATGAAGAATCCTATCACGAATATACGGGAGCGCATCGCAAAACTTAGGAAAACAGGATATGAAATTCCAAAAATTGCGTTCATGCCTCATTCTTTGAAAGATGTGACGGATTTCTGCGAGGAAGCGTCAAAACTCAACAATACCAACCAGATTTTGTGCGCAATGGGAAAATTCGGACTTCCGACCCGTATTCTTGCCGTAAAATTGAATTCTTTCCTCACATACACATCTCCGAAAGAGCTTATGGAAAATCTTGCTTCTATTGGTCATATTGATCCAATAAAGTTATGTGATTTGTACAGATTCCGTATGCTCGACAAGGACACGACTCTTTTCGGAATTACCGGCGATAAGATTGAGGGGTCTTTCAGCCCGAATCTGCATAACGAAAAATATCTTAAGAACAACATGAATGCGGTTTACATTCCGTTCCATTCGACGAGTTCTGCCGATTCGTTCCGTTTTGCGAGGGCTATGGGCCTGAAAGGATTCAGCGTTACGATTCCGCACAAAGAGACGATAATTGATTTTTTGACCGAGGTTGACAAAAAAGTTGTTGATATTGGTGCGTGCAATACGGTTGTGAACATGGGCAATGAATGGATTGGCTACAACACTGACTGCACTGGTTTTGAGCGTGCTTTGCTGGAATTTACGGAACTTGAGAATTTAAAAGGAAAGAAAGTTTCTATAATCGGGGCGGGCGGGGCTGCAAAAGCTGTGGCTTACTCTGTCAAGAGGCTCGGTGCAAAGGCTTGTGTGTTCAACAGGACAACCCTAAAAGCAAGGAGACTTGCCGAGCTTTATGGCTTTGAGCATGGCGGGCTTGATAGCGACGATATACCCAAGCTCAAAAAATATTCGGACATAATAATTCAGACAACTTCGGTGGGTATGTACTCAAAGGATGCCCCAGACGAAAATAACGATCCTATCTGGTTCTATGACTTTACCGGCAAGGAAATGGTCTACGATGTTGTATATGAGCCTGAAATCACGCCTATTATGGCGCGCGCGAGCATTGCAGGCTGCAAGGTTCACAACGGATTTACCATGTTGAAGTATCAGGGCGAAGAGCAGTTCCAGATGTTCAAGGAAGCGTATATAAAAAGTCTCAGGGATGATATGTAGATTCGTTTGCGTCAGGGGAACAAAAGTTTAGTTTTAATCGTTCCTCTGGTTGCAAAAACGAAGATTCAAGCCGATAATTTAAAATAAAAAATTATGAGGTTTTCAATGTACAAGACTCGAAGAAGAGTGGCTTTGGTTGTAATAAGTCTTATAGCAGCCTTTGTGTTTATCACGATGGCCATTGCGCTTGCGCCGCAGACAAAGCTCAATGATTTCAGAAGTTATTCAAATGCTTTTCCTGTTACGGTAACAGCCATTCTTTTTGGAATCCTGCTTTTTACGAGCGTGACAATTTTTAGGAACTTTCAGGCTAAATCCGAAGCAAAGGCATTGAAAACCGGAGCTACATTCTATATCACAAAATTCATTGACAAACTTCGTTTCTGCTATTCACTTGATGAGTTCTATGTAGCAATCTCAGAAATTTTGGAGAAAGAGGCGGACTGTGCCGTTTTCTATATTGAGCGCGCCGCAAACTACACATATTACAACAGCCCGAACAAAATATCCCAGGAAGCCGGGATGATGGAAAAGCTTTTGTCGAACTATCGCTACGAGTGGCCGGACGGAATATATTTCTTTGACGATAATTGCAGCCTTGTTTCCGATTCAAGGAAAGCGCGCGGTTTTTTCATGGCATCCAACGGCGAGCATTTTTATCTTTTGTGCCGCTATATATATCTTTTCGACGATGAGATTTATCCGCGCCTTTACGAAGAGTTCATGCGTTTCCAGAGCCGCGCAAGGACAATCGAATCGCTCTCTGAGATTTCGGAGCTTTCAAGGGAATGGGAGCAGCTTGCCATTACGCAGCGTTCGTTCTTGCCTCAGAAAATGCCCGAAGTAAAAAAAGTCAAGCTGGCGGCTTATTTCAGACCGCTTATCAATGTTTCCGGCGATTATTACACAGTCCTTCCGATTGATGAGAACAAAACATTCATCATGTTGGGCGATGTTTCTGGAAAAGGAATGGCGGCGGCCCTTGTCATGGGACTCGTTATGAACACGGTAAAAATCCGCGACAACAAGGAGGATTTACCGGGAATGATTTACGCCGTCGATGCCGCAATCAAGAGTATGCATCTTCAGGATAAGTACACGGTTCTTTTCATGGGCGTAATCGATACGGAGAAAATGAAAATCACTTATGTAAATGCCTCTATGTCAGATCCGATTATCGTTACGCGCTCTCCTGACGGTTACAGAATCAAGAGCCTTTCATCTAACTGCTCGATTGTCGGAATTATTCCGATTGACGATGTTCAGGTGGCTGAGCAAAGGCTTTTTTCAGGTGACTTGATTTTCATGTCATCGGACGGTGTTTCAGAAGTAATGAATAAGGACAAAGTGGAGCTTGGCGATACTGAGCTTTACACTGATACAATCAAGGCCAGCGCGGCAAAAGATCCGAAAGAATTCATCGATGACATCGCGAACTTGGTTTTAAGCTACAATGGGGACACTCGTTTGCATGACGATGTTACTATGCTTGTTGCGAAGGTTGGGGGAAAATAATGGTCTATTCGGTAATAAATCTTGCACTTGCGATTTTTTTAGTCTGGCTCTCATACTATGTCGATGAAAAGACGAACAATGTCGGAAACCCTCTCGTGTTTATGTCTACGCTCCTTGCTGGTTGCACAGGTTCTATGGGACTTGCGGTTCTTGGAGCTGGCACGGCTCCCGGACAGTTCGTGTTTATCATGGGGCAGGTTTCTTATTTTCTGCTCGGATTTTATCTGGTTCAGTTCTGCGTGTATTGTATCACATATCCTGAGATTGAGCGGAAAACGCCGGTAAAAGTCATTTCGTGGATTTTAGTCGCGCTTTGTTTTTGGATTGTGTTCACTCAGTTCACAGCAATCAACATAACGAAATTTCTTGGTCTGCGCGTTGACGCAAAATCAATTTTTACGAACAGGCTTACGAATTATTTCCCATACAGCTGGAGTGATGGATATTCAGCTTTGTTCCTGTATATTTTCCCGGGGCTTTCTATCCTTATAATGCTCATGCGCTCCGAGGAAAGGATAAGTAGGCTCGACCACCAGAAAGCAATTCTTAATGCAATTGCAATCATAGCGTTCTGGTGCTTGTACGCGCTTATCCGCCGTCCTGATGCGCGTATTCCTCTTTTCTCCACATTCATCATGGCAATGATGGTCGTTACCCATGTGCTTTTGGTAAAATCTGCGCTCCAGAACTTTTTGTACGATATTTACTCAATTATTGGTATCTTTGTCACTTTCTTCTTCGCTTATTTTCTCCCTTCTGTCTTCATCGGATTTATGTTCGCGATTATCTGGAAGTACAGGGAGCTTTCCCCACGACGATTCAGCTTCTTGCTGCTTGTCATAATTTCGATTGCGGCAACAGCCTCATATCAGGTAAGAAAATATCTTTCAAGAAAAAGCCGTTTCCGCACGAATCAGTACGAGTCTGATTTTGAGCAAGAGCTTTCGCAGCTTGAGTACAGCGACGAGCCGTCCGAAATCGTAAAGAACATGAAGGCTCTCTTTGAGAAGCATATTGGTATGCAGTTCGTTCGCGTTTTGATTGATTGCGGAAACGAAGAAATCGCATCGATTTATGACAAAGAGGATGAAGAACCGATTGTGTTAGACACTCGTAACATTCTTTTTGATTCTCTTTTGAACCAGAACAGCAGGATTGTTTTCAAAAGTTCCGCCGAGATGGGCTACCGCTTTTTCTCAATGAGGCGGGAGCTTGGGGAATTTTTCAAAAAGACGAAAAGCGATGCGTTCATTCTTCTTACGGAAGGCCGTCACATAATCGGAATGATTCTTTTGGGCGAGAAAGCCGGAGGAAATATCTACTCTGACTACGATGAGAGGGTCTTCTCAAAGTTGTACTCATATTTCTTCGTTTTCGGATATTATCTGAAAAACATCGGAAACCAGGAGATTGTGGGTACTGTTAACCGTGAGATTTCAATGTCAGGTCAGATTATCGACTCTATCCAGCGGAACATAGACCCAATCAAAAACAAAAAGTTTGATATTGGAAATATGATGATTCATGCGCACAACATCGGCGGTGAATTCATCGACTTAATCCGGTTGAGCGACGACAAGCACATATTCGTTTTGGGCGACCTTAGCGGTAAGGGAATCGCTGCGAGTATGAGCATGGTAATCACCAAGTCGATTATCCGCTCTTATCTGAACGAAACGAACGACTTCAAGCTGCTCGTTGAGAAAGTGAATGAATTCGTCAGGTTCAATTTGCCCAAAGGAACATTCTTCGAGGGGCTTTTTGGGCTTATTGATTTTGCCGACAGCACAGTTTACTATATCAACTGTGGCGTTCCGGCATTGTTCCTGTACAACAGGGCTTATAACAATGTCATGGAGATTCAGGGCGAGGGTCATGTTCTTGGCTTCGTCAAAGATATTACCCCGTACATCAAGGTCAAGAAAGTAAAGCTCAATCATGGGGATATTCTCCTTACTTGCACGGATGGTCTTATTGACGCTCATTCTCTGCGCGGTGAACAATTCGGAAAAGACCGTGTTCAGAAAGCCCTCACTGAAAACTCAATGCTTACAGGTGAGAAAATTTCGGAAATCATTTACGGAAACCTTGTTGACTTTGTTTCAAAAGAGCTTGAGGACGACATAAGCATTTTCATCTTAAAATACTTAAAATAGGCGGGGATTTATGGAGCAGCTTCAGCTTGTTGAAAAAAACGGTTCTAACTATATGTTCTATGATGTTGCGGGAAACCTCAATTCATACACAATCGGGGAATTCCGCGAGAAAATCTTCGACAGCATTCAGAATACGAATGTTGTTATTGATTTGTCAAAAATCGATTCGATTGATTCTGCCGGTATGGGAATTATCATGGCGGCTTTTAATGACGGCGAGGACACGAATCACAAGTTGTTTCTTATGAATCCGAGTCCTGCCGCCAGAATCGCAATTGAAGAGACTGGTTTCTACGACTTGTTCCGTTTTATACACTCAATAACGGAAGTTGAGTGAAATGTTATGAAAAAATTTGCTTTTCTCTTTGTGTCACTTCTGCTTTGTTCATGCACTAAGCAGATTCAATATGTGACATTCGTTGCGCCTGATTTTTTTCAGGAGAATTCCCAGAAGAATGAAGTTGATTTAGAGACAGAAAAATTCAAGAAAATTTATGATTCTATGTCGCCGCGCTTTAAGGCTTCGTTTCGGAGCGGAAACACGAAGGAGTTTCTTGCTGATTTGAACGAAGTCCTTGCCAGTGATACGGATAATCTTCTCATGCTTTGCGATAAGACTCATTTCCTTCCTGACGGTTATGAGCCAAATGATTTGGTTCTTCTTTCAAATAATGATTCGTACAATGTGAGCCGCGGAAATCTGTACTTGCGTTCTCCGGCGGAAAAATCTTTGCGCGAGATGGGCGAGGCTGCTAGGAAATCTGGGCTTACATTGCTTGTAAGCTCAACTTACAGAAGCTATGACTATCAGGTTGTGGTCTACAACAGGATTGTGGCTCAGGACGGTCAGGCAGAGGCTGACCGCGTGAGCGCGCGTCCCGGAACAAGCCAGCATCAGACTGGGGCGGTTATTGATTTTGGCTCAATAGATGATTCTTTTGAGGATACCAAGCCCGGAAAATGGCTTCTTGCCAACGCCGCCCGATTCGGCTGGAGCCTGAGCTTTCCGCCTGACATGGAGAATGTGACGGGCTACAAGTACGAGTGCTGGCACTACCGCTTTTTGGGAAAGAAACCGTGCGAGTTTCAGGAAAAATGGTTCGGCGGAGTGCAGCAGTTCATGCTGGAATTCATCGACGCTTGGAAAAATACATAGCGTGGGCTTATTCGGGACTGCCCCTCAGATTGGTTCTAAAACTCAGAACGGATTGCCATTTCGGGCTGAGTCGGGGCGCATTCCCAACGAGATTATCCACACAAAAAAGCTGACACAAACACGATTTTGTGATAAAATACGCTCGTATTTTTACCATAGGAGGATGCCATGAAAAAATCATTCTGTTTTATGAAAATCGTTTCTGCGCTTTTTGCGCTGGCACTGTTCGCTTCCTGCGACTCCGGCGGTGGCGGCGGAGGAGGCGGAAGCTCGGGGGGGGGTAATTCGACCGGCTCGGCTGATGTAAAAATCACCATTCCGAAATCAACTTCTTCCGACATCAGCATTCTTGGTGATTTTCAGCCTTCGTACGCTGACAATTTTTACTACGAAATCTATTATTCAAAACCTGACGGCTCTTCCAAAAGTAGCAGCCAGTTTGCACGTACTGGCGGAACAGTCACTTTTTCAAAAGTAAAGTACGACACATACACTTTCTTCCTTAAAATCTGGGTGGACAACCGAATGAAGCAGGTGCTTACTACCGATTCTAAAACGGTGGCTGTTTCCGAATCGGAAAGCAAGGTGGAATTCCCGGACAGGAGCGTATCAGATTATGCAAACTGGTATTTTGTTTTGAATGCAGAGCAGCTCACGGGAACGGTGAACACTATCAAAAGCAGTAACAGCTATAATGAAAGCAACAAAGCTATAATCTGTCTGCGCGATAATATTGAACTTCCCAATTACCAGTCCAAACTTGCGTCTGTAAGCTCAAAAGCCGAGGTAAAATATAACGGATGGAAGATTGCAGAACAGCTTTTCAATGTAAACATATTAGGATCAATTACTGGCGGAACTGTAAAGGCAAGTCCCACGAAAGGCGCGTTTGGCGATGAAATTACGCTTACTGTTCAAACTTCCGAGCATTACAGGTTCAAGTCGCTCAAAAAGGACGGTGAGGAGCTGACCGTGAATGACGACGGCACAGTAACATTCAACATGCCAGCAAGCAATGTAAATATAACTGCGGAGTTCGTGCCGCTCTATGCAATCGAGGTTGGTACGATTACGGGCGGAAGCGTGACCGCAAAACTCGGGGAAACAGTAGTGACCGAGGCAGCCGCCAACGATGAGATTACGCTTACTGTTCAAACTTTCGAGCATTACAGGTTCAAGTCGCTCAAAAAGGGCGGTGAGGAGCTGGCCGTAACGGACGGCACAGCAACATTCATCATGCCAGCAAGCAATGTAAATATAACTGCGGAATTCGTGCCGCTCTATCAAATCACAATCGGCACGATTACGGGCGGAGGAGCGGTTGAGGCAAAACTCGGGGAGTCCGCAGTAACCGAGGCGGCGGCTGACGATGAGATTACGCTTTTTGTGACGACAAATGACGGCTATGTTTTCGATGAAATCTCAGTGACTGGCGATGGAAGCACCGTTAGCGCAACACCAGTCACAGAAGGGGTGGAATACAAATTCACAATGCCACCGAATGCTGTAACCGTGGGAGCAACATTCCTTATTGTTGTGCCTGAGTTCAAGATAACGCTGACAGCTCCGACAGGTCTAAGGACAACGGAAACCTCCGACGGCGATACGGTATATCTCGTGGCAAAATCCGACCTGACAGCAAAGAAGTTTACCTTGAAGGCCGAGCCTGTTACCGCAACTGATTCGATTCCAGACGGGACGGAGTTCTCATGGGGATTCAACTCGACAACAAGTTACACCGAAGCATCAGCCGACAACCAGAAGGATGTGGAAATCGGTACGATGTGTAACATAACTTCCGCACCGTCTAGTCAGATGGAATACACAATATACTGCAAGGCAAGCCTTGAAGGAGGTGCTGTCCCTGGAATCCCGGCTAGCGTAACTGTTAATCTGAAAGGAGGACTCATCGGAAATAAGTCTGCCCCAGATGCAGTGGGCGACATCGTATTCTCGGACGGCTCTGCGACGGCGTATGACGACAGTGATTTTGATTTTGGCGCAAACAGTTCTTCCGCCGTTGCCGTAATTTTTGATGCGGCAAGTAAAAAAGGTGTCGGATTGCAAGAAGGAGCAGGTAAAGTGTGGTCAACGGACGAAACTATTACAATCAATGGAACAAGTTCTTCTGACGGAAGTGGAAACTGGAATGTTATAAAATCTGTTGATACTAATGCGGAAGCAACTGCTGCAGCAAGGTATCCTGCGTTCTATTATGCCAATACCTACAGCGTAACTGGCTATCCTGCTGGAACATGGTATATTCCGGCTAAAGATGAGCTTAATTTGCTATGCGGTACAAATCTATCCGTCGTAAATACTGCTCTTGGAAAAATTTCTGGTGCTACACAAATAAATACAAATAGTGATGGTGTCTTTAGGTATTGGGCATCTACAGGATTCAGTAATCCGACGACTGTCTATGGATTTTTCTTTGATATTAACCACTGTACTTTGGATCATAAAGATAATACAAATTGTGCTGTCCGAGTAATGAGGAAATTTGATTAGCTTTGAGCAATGTGCTGTGGTCGAGCATGGCAGAAACAATATTGCTCGTTTAATAGAGCCGAAGTTCTTGAGTGGGGCTGTCAATAAGTTCACTGACTAGGGTGCTTGCAAGGAATTCGTTCTGAATTTGGAAGATTCGCTTCGCGAACTTCCAAACTCAGAACGAACCCCGGCTCGGCTGCCTCCGCTACTCTGTCTTATACGAATTGAAGATTCCGTCAAAATACCGCTTGTTGGGCGTGTAGCAGCCGGCGAATGTCGTAAGCGAGAATACTGCTTTCGCGCTTCTTCCCAGCGACTTAATCCGCTTGAAATCATACTTGAACGATTCGTTCGATGAGTCATAGAAAGTCTGCCTGAGCAGAATTTCTGAGTCAACGAACTCGATTTTCTGCGTGGACCAGTCTGGGAAAGAGTCATCTCCGCCAAGGAGAAGCGTTCTGAGAAGATACATGCTCTCGTGCGCGGAAAAATTGTCCGGGAAGTTAAGTGCCGTTGTAGTGACCATTGCGATATTTCCCAGCGTCCACACTGCCGGGGACTGCTGCTGCCACTGTGCGTCAAGGTTGAAAACTTGTGTTGCATAGCCTTCGCTTTCCAGCGTGACAGGCACGGCTTTTGATTTTTTGTTTTTGAAAGAATGTGATTTATCCGTCACCTTGACAGGAATTCCCTCAAAATCCGTGAACGATGTGTCGTCCTGAGCTACGAGCCTTCCTGCAGTGATTATTGTCAGGACAGTTTTGTTTTCGGCGTTTACGATTTTTCTCAGATTGAAAATCGGGACGAGCGGATCGTACTCAAGGTCAACTTCGCCGCCGAACTGGGCGTAATCCTGATGGTCAAAGATTTTTTCCTCAAGCGATTCAACCTGCTGTCTTCTTTCTGTCATCTCATAAGCGAAATCATGGATATAGTTGATTATGTCGGTTTCTTCTTGTGAGCGCGGAAGTGGCTCAACTTTTTCGCCAATGAACTCAAGTTTGTTTTTTTCTGGGTTAATCGTTATGTAGACTTGCATCTCGCGTTTTGGGAGCGGATTTTTCTTGTCGCTTACTGCTGGCGCAATATACCTGAACCCGTAAGTCGTGTCATCGTAGTAAATGACCCCGATGTAAGATTCGCGCGAAAAGCTCATGTCCTTGTAATAAACGAACTGACCAGGAACATCCGGAATGAATGATTTTACGCCCGGAAGCGCAAAAGCTGAAATCTGAAGAGATAAAATCGAAATAATTAGTAATTTAATTTTGTTCATAAGCCGTGATTATAATGAAAATGTACATTTGAGCAAAGCTCAACCATCCTTTGATTCTAAAAATTTAGTAATATTGTTTTCGTTACAAGCAGAAACCACTTTTAAAATCGTTATCTTTCATATACAATTCTTTAATATGGTGCTGAAAATATTATGTTTCGCCGGAAGCTTATGTTTCCTTCTTTTTGGAATGAAGCTGATGAGCGAGGGCATTCAGAGAAATGCCGGACAAAAGCTGCAATCTGCTCTTGCCTTTATGACGGGAAACCGTTTCGTTGGGCTTTTTACAGGCTGCTTCCTTACGATGATAATACAATCATCTGGTGCAACCACTGTCATGCTGGTTTCTTTCGTTAATGCGGGGCTTCTTACGCTTGAGCAATCTGTTGGCGTTATTTTCGGCGCGAACATCGGAACTACGGTTACGGCCTGGATTGTGGCTCTGTTCGGCTTCAACTTTAAGATTGAGGCGTTCGCCATCCCAATCTTCGGCTTAGGCTATTTTTTCACAATCGTAAAGAAACTGAAAAATTATCAAGGCGCGGGTCAGGCTCTCATGGGCTTCGGGTTGGTCTTTATTGCGCTGGGAATGCTCAAAGATGCTTTCCATTTCTCGGACGAGCATCTTGTATATTTTGCCAAAGTCCAGAGCTTCGGAACGCTCAGCCTTTGCATTGCGGTCTTTGTCGGAATTATTTTCACCGCTTTGATTCATTCTTCCAGCGCAATGACGGCAATCGTTCTTACTATGGCGAGCAACCGCGCCGTTTCGTGGGAATTCGGAGCCGCAATGGTCATCGGAAGCGAGATTGGCTCTACGATTGATTCAATCATGGCGGCGGTGGGAACAAAAGCGAACGCCAAGCGCACGGCTCTTATTCATGTCATGTTCAATGTTGCTACCGTAGTTGTTGCCCTGATTTTGTTCCGCCCCTTCCTTGCCTTCATTGATTTCCTTGTTCCGGGAAGCATAGAATCCAACATCATCTATCATATTGCCGCGCTTCACACTTGCTTCAAGCTCATGGGAACCGTTCTGTTCATTCCGTTCACTCGCCAGATTGCCGCCGCTACAAGAAAAATCATTAAGGACGACAAAGAGGAAGAAACTTACATCTATCACCTTGAGTTCAGCGAGAAAACGGCGCGAGAAACGCCTGAGACTATTGTATTCAACGCGCAGAAAGAAATTGCGGATTTTACCGATGTGGTTGTGGAGATGTTCGACGCGCTCCAGATTGGAATCAAATCGATTGACGAAAATTTTGTTCAGAAAGAATTCGTTACTATAGAAAAACTTGAAACTTACACCGACCAGATGTACGAGCAGCTTACCCATTATCTTGTTCGGTGCTCAAGTCTTTCCATAAGCGACCAGTCGCTTGAGAATGTAAACCTTATGATTCAGATTTGCGAGGAGCTAGAAAGCATGGCGGACGGCTGTCTTTCAATCGCAAATCAGATTAAAAAGGCTGTTGAGAAAGAAATGCCGTTCCGTCAGGAAGATTTGGAGAGGCTTCTGCCTTACTTTGAGCTTTCGCGCCAGCTATTGCAGTTTATTTACAAGAATGTGTCAAAAATCGAGCGGCTTTCAAAAGAGCAGTTTGATTTTGCTGCCGGACTGGAGAACCAGATTGACGAGGAACGCAAGAATCTTAAGAAAATCGCGCGGAAACGCCTTGAAAGCGGCGCGGATGTAAAGGCGGAGCTTTTGTACCTTGACATAATCCGTCAGATTGAGAAACTTGGTGACCGCTGCTTTGACCTTGCGGATGACCTTGAAAGAAGATAATGTGATATGGAGCTGTCCAATAAGTTCTGTGCATACGGTCATTGAGCATGTCAAAATGACCGTATGACTGATTTGAGAGAACTGCAACCACTGTGTTTCATACTTTTTTGACAGTCCCAACGGGTCTACTATTTATTTAGAACATAAATCTGGAGGAAAAAATGTACGAATCTGGCGAAGATTATTTGGAGGCAATCCTGCGCTTGCAGCTTGAGAACGGTTTCTGCCGCTCCGTTGATGTGGCGCACAAGCTGGCCGTTTCGCGTCCGAGCGTAAGCCGGGCGGTGAATCTTCTTGAAAAAGATGGCTATTTGGAATTTTCTGTTGGCAACATGATAAAACTGACGGAAAAAGGTCAGGCAAAGGCAGAAGATATCTATTCAAGACACCGGCTTCTCACTGCGTTTTTGCAGAAAATCACCGGGCTTTCGGAAGACCAGTGCGAGGAGAACGCATGCCGTGTTGAGCATGACATTGATGCTGATGTTGTTGTAGGAATAACAAAATGGCTTGAAGCACACAAGGACGACTAAAAGCAGGGGCTGTCTAAAACGGTGGTTGAGTTCATCGAAACTACCGTTTTAGACAGCCCCCAAATCTATGTGAACGACCGCCGGCTTTGCCAAGACACGGCCGAAAAAAAAGAGATGCCAAAAGCATCTCTTACAGGCGTCTAGCAGAGTCGAACTGCTCATGACGGTTTTGCAGACCGCTCCCTTACCGCTTGGGTAAGACGCCGTATGAAAGATACTATATCTTAAATACTATTTTTTGTCTAGACGCTTAATTAATTTTTGTGCTGAAAATCTGGCTTTTTGTGTCCGCGAATTTTTCAATCTTTGCGATTTCTTTCTGCCAGTACTCAGCTTCGGTCTTTGTTGTGTACGGACCTGTACGGACGCGGTACATCATCGTTCCGTTTGAGTCAACTGTAAAAACTTCGGTTGGAATTTTGTTCGACTCAAGCACAGTCCGCGCCTCATCGGCATTTTTCTTGCTTGAATAAGCCGCAGCCTGAACCCAGAAAGTGTTCGTTGCGGGGGCAGATGATTTTGCCACTGCTTTTGGCTTCGCGCTTGTTTCAGATGCTTTCGTTTTCTTTGGGGCTGCGCTTGCTTTTGGCGACGGCGCGGCTTTCTTCGTTGTCTTAGGCTCTGATGCAATTGCTACGCTTTTTGAATTATTTTCTATCTTTGTCTGCGTGTATTCGTTCTTTGGTGCGACTTTTGCCTTTGCCGTAGAGTTCAGACCGTTCAAATCGATTGTCTTTGTGTCCGTGGAATATACCGTAGTGTTGTCAGTTACAACGGTGATATGGTCGGCCTTAATCGGCGACTCGAACGGATTTGGCTGAACATTTGAGCCAGATGATTTTGTGATTGTTACGGCAGGGGCATTGTCTGAAATCTGGGAAGCCGTAGATGTATCTGCGTCTGAAACTGACTGTGCGGAAACAGGCGTTTGTGCGACTGCGTTCATTGCGGAAGGCGTATTTGAAAGATTATTTGCTTCGTCCTCAATTTTCGGAGTGCTTATCCAGCCCATGTTTGAGTCAAAGCTTGCCTGCTTTACGGCTTTCGTCTGCATTGAAGGGGAGTACAAGATAAGGGCTGCCCCGATGACGACGAGAAGGAAGATTCCCGTAGCGGCAATAATCCATAAAGTTCTTTTCTGTTCCATTTTTAACCTCACCTTTTGAATATCGGTAATTGATTTTTTGGGTTTAGGAAAAAAGCTGACAGAACGAAGCACTTGCTGTAAAATAATCTTTAATTGCGGTGGGTCACTCTGCAATACCAATCGCCGAATGGCGTAACTAATGCACGCTTTGCGGTTTTCTTATTGAAAACATTTTTTTGGGGGGCGTTATGAAAAAAATGGCTTCTGTATTGTTTACGCTTTGTGCGTTCGGTACTGTTTTTGCACAGAATAAGGAAATTGGGCGGGCCGTGCGCGTAAACACGGATTCCGCTTCTAAGGATGCAATCCGTGTTTACGAGATTGAGCGAAAATCCGAGACAATTGGCTCTTATTCTTCCCTTACAATCGAGTACATGATAGAAAACCGTTCCAACAGAATTCTTGAGGGCGAATTTGAGTTCCCGCTTGAGGTCGGAGAGAATGTTTCTGGCTTTGCCCTTGATATAAATGGCAATATGCGCGAGGCGGTCGTGGTTGAGAAAGACAAAGGTCGCCAGGTGTTTGAGGAGATTGTGCGCCGTGGCGTTGACCCGGGGCTGGTGGAAAAAACCGAAGGAAACAACTTTAAGACAAGGGTTTATCCGCTTCCTGCAAACGGCGTGCGCCATCTTCGCGTTACCGTTGAGAAAGAGCTTCCGTTCGCAAAAATTCCTGAGAGCGCGAAAAGTACCGTGTTCACGCAGACTGTGGGGAAAGACACATATTTCAGCTTTTACGAGCCTGTGCAGTACGATTCAGCAGCAGCCAAAGCAAGCGTTCGGTCTGTTACCGTTCTTTTCGATGTATCGGCTTCTGGAAAAAATCGTGATATATCGAAGGAAATTGATTTTCTCAAAAAATATATCGAAGCGAACTCAACGAAAGAAGTGACAGTCGTGACTTTCAGCTCCAATGTGAACGAAGTCAGAACATTCGGAATGAACGCAAGTTCAATTGGAGAACTTGATAAATTCTTGAAAGGACAGATTTTTGACGGAGCCACTGATTTGCGTCTTAATCTGAGTAAGGTTTCTTCCGATGAGATACTGCTTTTCTCGGACGGAATTGACAACTGGAAAAATTCTGGCGAGGACGATGACATTCAGTTCGGAAAAAAGACTTCGCTCAAAGTGCATACAATCAACTCATCAAAATCCGCGAATTTTGCCCGACTCAGAAAAATTGCTGACGATACGAACGGAATTTTCGTCAATTTGAACGACACCGACACAAAGAAAGCTGTGGAACTTGTTGCGGCTAACCTTATGCGCGTCTTGGGCGTTGAGTTCAATTCAAAAGAAATACACGATGTTTTCCCTCAGAAAGGAACTGTCGTTTCTGAAGGAATTTCCGTTTCTGGTATACTTGCAAAAAAAAGCGGACTTCTCCGAATTACGATTGGTCGAAACGGAGTAGTTGAGAAAACAATCGAGCAGACTGTTAGCGCAGTTGACTCAAAAGAATCCGAAAAAATTACCCGTATTTGGGCGATGAAGAAAATGGCGGAGCTGGAGCTTGACTCTGAGACGAACAAATCCGAAATCCTCAGGCTTGCCAAAGAATTTTCAATTGTTACTGACGAAACATCGCTTATCGTTCTTGAGAATGTGAGCGATTATGTGCGCTACGGAATTGTGCCGCCGCCAGAGCTTAAGGCTGAGTACGACAAGATTGTTTCGCGCCAGAACCAGTCCAAGCCGTCTGTTTCTACGAAAATTCCTGACATTGTGTTCACGAAATTTGAGGAATTCAAGAAGTGGTGGAAAAAGACTGCGAAAGATTTTGAGGAAGATGCAAAGGAAAAACCTGTTGCAAAGTCGGCAGCACGCCGCCTTATGGCTCGGAATGCTCCTGTTCTGGCTGGAGATAGGGCTGCAAATTTGGAAATGCAGGTGGAATCTGTGCAGATGATGCGCATGGATGACGCTCCCGCACCGATGGCGTCTGCGAAAATGGCGGCGGGCGCGCCAGTTCAAAAGAGCGCGGCTGAGAACCTGAACAGCGCGGAGAACGGAAAGCAGGCCGGAGTCAAGCTTCAGGCATGGAGTTCAAATGCGGACTATATTTCTGTCCTTAAGAAAACGGCTACGGAAAAAATGTACGCAAAATATCTGGAGCTAAGAACTCAGTACGAGAATTCGCCCGCATTCTATATGGAAGTTTCGGATTATTTCGCCGAGGAAGGGCTTTCTGCAGAGTCGGTCAGGATTCTTTCTAATCTTGCGGAGCTTAAGCTTGACAACACTGATATTTTGCGCGCTCTCGGAAACAAGCTGGTTGAGCGCGGCGAGTTCGGGGCTGCTGCTTACATTTTTGAAAAACTGACAAAGATGCGCAGTGAAGTTCCGCAGTTCTACAGGGATTTGGCTCTTGCCGCAGAACGCGCCGGGGACAGGCAGAAAGCCGTAGATGCACTCTGGTATGTGGCAAGCCGCAACTGGGATTCCCGCTACGCCGAGATTCAGCAGATTGCGCTGAACGACATGAACGCAATCATTGCGAGCGCAAAGACCGAACGGCTTGATTTGGCAAAAATCGATTCAAAGCTGATGGAAAACTTTGACATGGATTTGCGCATCGTTCTGACATGGAACACGGACGATTGTGATGTGGACTTGTGGGTAACGGATCCGAACGGCGAGAAGTGCTTCTACGGCCATAAGCAGACGCTTCTTGGCGGAAGAATGTCGCGCGACTTTACTCAGGGCTACGGTCCGGAGGAGTTCTGCATAAAGAATGCAAAGCGCGGCGTTTACAAGATTGAGGCAAACTACTTCGGGAACAGGCAGCAGAAAATCTTGCAGCCAGTCATCGTTCAGGCGGAAGTGTACACGAACTTTGGTCGTGCGAACCAGTCAAAGCAGGTTCTTACGCTCCAGCTTGACGACATAAAGCAGACATTCTTCATTGGCGATGTGGAGTTCTGATTTTATCGAAATTTAAAAAATTGGGGTTGTCTAAAAAGTCCCAGCCGCACGCAGAAACTTTTTGGGCAACCCCGTTTTATCTTCCAGAACTGTCAGATTTTGTTTTTAGAATACAGCCACAACCTCTCCGTTCGGGTATGTGCTCTTGATGAATTCTTTAATTTTGTCGCTCTGCAATGCTTTTACGAGAGCCTGAATCTCAGGCTTTTTCTCATTGCCGGCTTTTACTGCGATAATGTTCACATACGGAGATGAAGAGCCTTCTACGAACAATCCGTCCTTTGATGCGCTAAGACCAGCAGGAATAGCGTAGTTTCCGTTGATAACGGCTCCGTCAACATCCGGGAGCGTTCTTGGGAGCGTTGCCGCATCGATTTCCTTCAAGTTGAGCTTGAGAGGGTTCTTTGCGATGTCTTTTTTTGTAGCCGTAATTCCTGTTCCTTTCTTGAGGGCAATAAGACCTGCTTCCTGCAAGAGAAGAAGTGCGCGTCCTTCGTTTGTAGGGTCGTTTGGAATTGCGATTGTTGCCTTTTTCTTGAAATCTTTGAGAGATTTTACTTTGTTTGAGTAAAGAGCAAACGGCTCAACATGGATTCCTCCTGCGTTGACCAGGTGATAGCCTTTCTCTTTGTTTGTTGATTCCATGTAAGGAATGTGCTGGTCGTAGTTCGCGTCGATTTCTCCTGACTCAAGGACATTGTTCAGAACGACATAATCAGTGAACTCGATAACCTGAAGGTCAATTCCCTGCTCTTTGAGGTCTGCTTTGACCAAATTCAGGATTTTTGCATGAGGCTCCGGAGTAGCTCCGACTTTAAGAACTTTTCCGTCTGCAAAAGAGGCGAAAGCTGCGAGCAAAATTGCCGCAAAAGACAAAAGTTTTTTCATAATTATAATCTCCTATTTCCTATTGGTTTAGTATGATTTAGTTATAATCATTTTACGAATTATTGTCAAGCTCTTTTTTTAAACAAGCTGACTGATTATCGCTTGCTCATCATTTTGTTGCAAAGGCGCGTTCCAATAAACTGAATAAGCGCGACGATTACTATGATGACGATTACAGCCGCAATCATAACATCCGTCTGGAACCGCTGGTAGCCGTACCGTATTGCTAGGTCTCCGAGTCCGCCGCCTCCGAGCGTTCCTGCCATAGCCGAGTAGCCGACAAGGTTTATGATTGTGAGCGTGATTCCTGAGATTACGGAAGGCATTGCCTCCGGGACAAGAACCTTGCGGATTATCTGGGCGTTCGTTGAGCCCATTGCCCGCGCTGCCTGAATCATGCCTGGATCAACTTCGGCAAGGGCTGTCTCCGTGATTCGCGCCACGAACGGAGCTGCGGCTATGGAAAGCGGAATGATTGTTGCGCCCGTTCCGATTGCCGTGCCAAGCACAAGGCGTGTGAACGGAAGCAGGATAATCATCAGGATTACGAACGGGAATGAGCGCAAAACATCGATAATGCGGCTCATAACCTGATTCAGGACGGGCTTTGGAGTGATTCCGTACTTGTTCGTGCTGTTCAGGAGAATTCCAAGCGGGAATCCGATTGCGAACGCAATGAGCGTAGACAGAAACACCATCTCCAGCGTCTGGAATGTGGACGAGGCCAGCGGAATAATGTTCGGGTTCAGCTCGTCAAGAAAATCAACTATGCGGTCAAGAAACATATCTTCTTCTTCCGCGAAAAGCAAGTTCACCGTATCAACAGCTTCGTTATCCATTTAGTTTTCCTCCGTTGCAATTGAAGAGACTCGTACCCCGTTCTCTTCAAGGTATGCGATTGCCTTTTTGATTTCATCATCATTGCCTGAAAAATCAACGACCATAGTACCCACTTCGCCTTCAACGATTTTTTCAACTCCTGCTGCCCGGATATTGAATTTGATGTCAAAGTTCTTTGCAATCTGGCTCATAATCGGCTTTCCGGTGGTGTCACCGATGAAATGAAGGTTGTAAGCCCCTCCGTCATCTGACCAGCGGACTACATTTTTTTCGTCGCTCGGTTTTAGGTTCTTCAAAAATTCTTTCGTCGTAGGAGTTTTTGGGTTCGAGAAGATTTCTTTGACCGTCCCTTGCTCCACGATTTTTCCGTTCTCAATGACTGCCACAAGCTCGCACGCATCGCGCACGACTTCCATCTGATGCGTAATCATAACGACCGTGAGGTTCATTTGCTTTTGAATCTGCCTGATAAGGTCAAGGATTGAGCGTGTGGTCTGTGGGTCAAGCGCGCTCGTGGCTTCATCGCAGAAAAGAATGTCAGGTTCAGTGGCAAGCGCGCGGGCAATTGCCACACGCTGCTTCTGACCGCCGCTCAAAGTGCTTATGGGGGCATTTTCTCTGTCAGAAAGCCCTACCAGCGCAAGCATTTTCTTGACTTTTTCGGCAATCTGGGCTTTTGGCGTTCCGCAGATTTCAAGCGGGTATGCGATATTTTTTCCAGCCGTCCTTGACGAGAACAGATTGAAATTCTGGAATATCATCCCGATTTTGCGCCTTTGCAAAATCAATTCGTCTTTTTTCAGATTGTCAACACGCCTCTGGCCGTAGTAGACAGCTCCCTCATCTGGTGTTTCCAAGAGGCTTATTAGGCGCACGAGCGAGCTTTTTCCCGCGCCGCTTTTTCCGATTATGCCGAAAATCTTGTTTTCGGGAATTTTCAGGGAAATATCATTAACTGCTGTTATGAAAGAAGTTTTGTTTTCTTCCCCTGATTTTTTTGATTCGTAAGTTTTTTTCAAATGTTCAAGCGTAATTTGCATATTGTTATCATGGTGAGAATTATTGCGATTTTCAAGCGATTTTAATGTAATTTGATTATGCGCTGGTTTCTGGAGCCGCGAAAATCTAGCGTAAGGTCTTTTTCTGACTCAATGAACGGCCCGTCAACAAGCACATCTATGCAAGAAAGCATTCTGTCCGTGAACGGCGTGCGTTTTTTTCCGCCGTCGGATTTTAAGTCCGCTTCGTACAAATATCCTGTCCAGCACCAAATGTTTTTTTTTGGGTAAACGGATTTTATCTTCTCAAGAAACGGAGCTAGGGCTTGCTGATTCTCCTCCTCGAACGGGTCTCCGCCAAGCAGAGAAAAACCTGCGATGTATGACGGACGCAAAAGCTCTATGATTTTTTCCTCAGTGGCGGAATCAAAGGGTTTTCCGTACGAAAAATCCCAAGTACATTCGTTGAAACAGCCCTTGCAGTGATTCCGGCAGCCAGATACGAAAAGCGAGACCCTTATCCCAAGACCATCGGCAATATCCATCGCCTTTATTTCAGCATAATTCATTTTACTTCGGGTTTAAGTTAGGGCGAAGCTCAAGGAGCTTTTTCAGGACGGTTTCTCGAATTTCTTCCGATTCAAAAATCAGCGTGATAGTGGAATTGTTTTTAGTGATAACCTGAATGTTCTGCTTGTCAACCATGACCGTATCGGGGTCATTCTCATAAGCGAGCGTGGGGAGTGAAAAAATATCATCGAACAAGATTGCGTTGGGACCCGTTACAATCATGTTCTCATAAATGCCGGCTTTCCCGAACGCGCACAAGTCCTTTACGGCGAAGTTCTCTCCAAAGAGCGCGCAAAGAAGCAGTACGGCGGAAATCCATGCGGCAAAGTTGCGCAGCGGAACAAGGGCTATAATCAAAGCGGATATTACGAAAATCGTCAGGATACGAACTATGCTTCCGTTCTCAAGGGACATAACGAGCTTGCCGCCCTTTTTTGCAAGATTCTTTTTTCTGAGCGGTACGGATATAATCTGCAAAACAAAAACAACGCCTGCAAACAAAGTGAAAATCAAAGAAAGATTATGCTCGGTCATAAAAATTATGGAGACGATCGGACTTGAACCGACTACCTCTACAATGCCATTGTAGCGCTCTAGCCAGGTGAGCTACGCCCCCGAATATCAGGCGGAAAGCCTGAGCTAAATTAATGATCCTAACACGAATCGAACGTGCGACCTGCTGCTTAGGAGGCAGCCGCTCTATCCAACTGAGCTACAGGATCATAATGTTTAAACAATAGCAGAATTATTCAAGAAAAACAAGGCGGATTTAGAAAAAAATCAAAAGTCTAAAGCATCTTGATTTCGTCACAGACAAGGCAATTGTACTCGATGTTGCCGGCTTTTCGTGTTTCGTAAATGCCAGTAATCTCAATCTCCGTTCTTTCCGCAGGGAAATCGTCAGGGTATTTTTTTTCTCCGTTCAGAACAAAATCAAGACCAACCTGACAGCATGCCGTGGCATCGTAAACAAGACACGCATAGAAGCGTTGATTCACATCTTCGTTCAGAAGAGAGAAAAAAAGCCCTTGGATTTTGATTTTTTTTCCCAGATATTTGTCCGAATTCATTGCCATATCAAAAGTAAGCGCGGAAATCATGTTGTAGTTCATCTTGGAAAGGTCGTAATCGACTTTTTCAGATGAAGCGGAACTTTTCGGTTTTTTTGCGACTAGCTCTGGCTTTGGCGCGTCAGGAACAAAATCAGGTGCATCAAGGAGAGGTGAGATGAAGTCGGCGTTTTCCTGCCCGGAAGAAACAATCTTCTCGTTTTCGGTAATTTTCTCGGTTTTGCTTTTTTTTTCGCAAGCCGAAAGGATGAGCAGAATCAAAAGGTAGATTATAATTTTGATAAGTTTTTTCATAATGATTTCCCGATGATATAACAAACGACGAACATGATAAAGTCAACTGCAACGATTGTTGAGCCGACCGGCGTTCCTGCAAGGATTGAGATGAAAATTCCTGTCATTGCACAGACGATTGATGAAATAGCCGAAAAGACGGTGACGGATTTGAAGTTTGAGAAAATTCGCATCGCGGAGATTGCTGGGAAAATAATCAGTGCGGAAATCAAAAGCGAGCCTACAAGGTTCATTGAAAGAACGATGATTACCGCGATTATGACGGACAGCGCGATGTTGTAGAACCGTGTGTTCATTCCGTTGGAGCGGGCGAAGTCTTCATCGAATGTGATTGAGAAAATCCTGTTGTAGAAAAGCACGAAGAAAATGACAACGCCCACGGACAATGCTGCAGAAAGGATTACATCGCCTTTTGAGAGCGTTAGGATTGATGTTGAGCCAAAGAGCGTAGTGCATACATCGCCCGAGAGATTAGCCGAAGCTGAGAAAATGTTCATCAGAAGGTAGCCGAACGCAAGGGAGCTGACTGAAATCATCGCGATTGAGGCATCGCCCTTGATTTTTGAATTTTTTCCGGCGCATAAAATAAGGACTGCCGCAAGAATCGTGACTGGAAGCACGAAATATGTTGGTACGCTGATTTTCAGAATTGTTGCTACGGACAAAGCCCCGAATGCGGCGTGGGAAAGACCGTCGCCAATGAACGAGAGCCGTTTCAGAACGAGCGTTACCCCCAGAAGAGATGAGCAGAGCGCAATCATTACGCCTGCAATGAGCGCGTAAATCACAAAGGAAAACTGAAAATAATATAGAAGATTTTCAATCATTTTTTTTCTCCGACCGTGAGGAATTTGTTTGCGTACTTGGAAGCGGCCCCGACATCATGCGAAATCATTATGACTGTCATTTTGTCGTTTTTATTGAGTTTTTCAATTGTGGCGTACATTTCGGCCTGAGAGTCGGGGTCAAGCCCTGTAACCGGCTCGTCAAGGACAATCATTTTCTTTGCGGCGCACAAGGCCCGCGCAAGAAGAACACGCTGCTGCTGCCCGCCGGAGAGCTTCTGGTAGCTTTTTTTGCGCAAGTCCGCGATTCCGAGCTTGTACAAGTTTTCCATCATCAGAAGATAGTCTGACTTTCTGTAGAACGGAAATATTCCGAGCGAGCCGAGCCGTCCTGAAAGCACGACTTCCTGAACGGACGCAGGAAAATTCTTCTGGAAATCTTTCAGCTGGGGAAGGTAGCCAATCTGGTTTCCTTTCAGCTCTTTTGAGAATTCTATTTTTCCTGAGACTGGCGGAATAAGCCCCAGAATTGTTTTCATCAGCGTTGATTTTCCGCTTCCGTTCTCTCCGAAAATGCAGAAATAATCGCCTTCTTCGACGCTGAAATTTATTCCGGCTGCAACGGTTTTTCCATTGTACCCGACATTAAGATTCTCACATAATAATAATGACATAATAATATAAAACACAATTTGAGAATTATTGTCAATTTGTGTAATTGGTGAAAGCCGAATTCAGATAGAATTCTCATCGAAGCTGTGATATATTAGAGCTGTTTGGAAACCTGAAATTTCCGAACAGCTCTATTAGTTTTTGAAAAGCTTCAATTTTTTCTATGAAAAATATTCCTGCACCATCAAAAAAACGACTTCTTACGCTTGCACGGCTTCTTTCTCAGCAAGAAAAGGCAAAAATCACATCGATTGAGCTTAGTGCGCTCACAGGCTGGGGAGAGGCCACAATAAGGCGTGACATCTCGCTCCTGGAACTTCACAACGGAGTGAGCAACGGCTACGATGTACATGTTTTGCGCGATGCGATTTGTGAGATTCTGCAAGTTTCTTCCGTCAGCAGCGATAAGCATCGTTGCTGCATAGTGGGGCTTGGAAAGCTGGGCGAGGCTCTTCTTGAATCATCTGTTTTTGCAGGCAGCGCGTTTGAGCTTGTGGCTGGTTTTGATACCAACTTTAACAAAATCGAAATTATGAAAAGCGAGATTCCTCTTTTTGCCACGCTTGATTTGGAGAAAAAAATCCGCTCGCTGAAAATTGAATACGCCGTGCTTGCCGTTCCTGACGAAAAGGCACAGTTCATGTCGGACAGACTCGTTGCGTGCGGAATAAAAGGCATAGTGAACTACACGAACACGGTTCTTTCTGTGCCAAAGGATGTGCGCGTGGAGCATGTGAATACGGTTGTTGTGCTTACGGGGATGCTTGCGGTAAGTTCTCTACAAAAGTAGTCTTGCAACCGTAAGAACTACAGCCAAGTTTTATGCCCCAACCACATAAAGAGGCTCTACACTTCGGTAATGTCTGTTCTCGTAATCAAATTCGTTGATATGAACTTGCACATTGAAAGTCCTGCGCATATTGTCCTCATTTATGATTTCGCTCGACTTTCCGAAAATAGGAGCAGAATTTTTGTTCAGAATAAGTGCTTTTGTCCCGATTTTCATTGCATGTGCAGGAAAGTGCGTGTTCACGATTGCACAAATATTTTTCTCTCGCGCGAGTTTTTCAATTACATTCAGAATTATAAGCTGGTTCTTAAAATCAAGATTCGACTCAGGTTCGTCCAAAACAAGCATCTGAGGATTTGCGGTAAGCGCGCGGGCAATCAAAACCATCTGAAGCTCGCCGCCGCTCATCTGCGTACAAAGTTTGTCTTTGAGCCATGTTATTCCGCATGATTCCATGGCTTCAAGGGCAATTTTTTCGTCCTCTTTTGTGGGCTGTGAAAAAGTTCCCAGATGCGCGCTCCGTCCCATCGTCACCATATCGAGGGCTGAAAATGAGAACGCGGAATTTTTTGCTTGCGGAACATAGGCTATTTTCTTCCATAATTCTTTGATTGGAAGCTGCGAAATATCTTTTCCGTCGATTAAAGTTTCTCCGCTTTTCCATTTCTGCAATCCCATCATACATTTTAAGAGCGTGGTTTTTCCGACTCCGTTAGAGCCAAGGACGCAAAGAATTTCTCCGTCCGAAAGCTCAAAATTTATGTTTCGCAAAACTGGCCGCGATTCATAAGAGAACGAGCCGTTTTTTACCTGAAATGTCATGCCCAAACACCTCCTGTTTTTCTGAGAAGACTGATGAATACTGGTGCACCGATTATCGCCGTAAGAATTGAAATTGGAATTTCAGCACTAGACGCGCTCCGTGCAAAAGTGTCGATTATAACCATAAAAATTGCTCCGAAAGAAATGCTCAGCGGAACGACTGACTTATTGTTGCTTCCCAAAAGCATTCGGGCTATATGAGGAATCAAAAGCCCTACCCATCCGACTTGTCCGCACATTGAGATTACAGAAGCGGTAATCAGAGAGGAGGCTATGATTATGAAAAGCCGAAGAATTTTTATGTTCATTCCCATTGATTTTGCTTCGTCTTCATTGAGCGAAAGAATGTTGAGCCGCCATTTCAACGCCCAGATTATACAAAGCCCGATAAAAATGAAGGGAACTCCGAAGAGAAGACTTTTATATGTGACGGTTGACATGCTCCCCATGAGCCAGTATGTGATTGAAGGAAGCTCGTCTTCTGGGTCTGCCATGTATTTTACGATTGAAACCAAAGCCTGAAATAGCGATGAAATGACCATTCCTGAAAGAATTATCATTATAATAGAAGATTTTCCTTTGATTCTGCTGATTTGATATGTCAAAAAACATGAGATAAGGCCGAAGCACAGTGCAAGGGCCTGTATTCCAAGCAAGTTCCAGTGAAACATCATCGCAAGGACGGCTCCGAACGAAGAACCGCTTGCAACTCCAAGAGTGTCGGGGGTTGCGAGCGGATTTGAGAAAAGTCCCTGAAATGCCGTTCCTGAGCAGGCAAGCCCTGCCCCGGCTGCAAGTGCAAGTAAGATTCGTGGGAGCCGTACTTTGAAGATAACGGTTTTCGCCACTGTGTCTCCGCTGTTTCCTAGAATTGAATCTGCGAAACTTTGCAAAATCTGCAATGGCGAAAGCGAGTACCTGCCGATTCCAAGACAAATAATCGCCACAAGAGGAATCAGCAAGAACGAAATCAAGATGAATAAGGATTTTAGTTTCTTGTTTTCGATTAACATTTTAGTTCCTGGTATTTACTTTCCGCTCGCCGCACGAGCCGGGCTGTAAATTTTCTGAATATCAGAATCCGTCAAATCAACGCTATAATACTTCTTGTAGTAATCTTTGATTTCCTTGTCCATGTCGATGTCTTTGAAAAGTTCCGGCTGCATTTTTGTTGCGAGCCACTGCAAAACAAGAGGCGTGTCGCTTGCTGGCGGGAACCAGCGGTACATTCCGAGAGGAAATTTATAGACTTTTCCTTCTTTTACGGCTTTTACCAGACTCCAGTCTGTTCCTTCGATTTTATTTTCAAGCAAATCTTCCGCAAGGCGCGGGCTGAAATTCGTAATGAAAATCATATCCGGATTCCATTCATAAACTTGCTCCATGTTGATTTTTCCCTGACCTTTGAAATCTTTTGCCACATTGATTCCTCCGGCTGTCCCAATCCAATATTCTGAGAAAAAGTTGCTTCCAGCGGCAGTCATGTTTGAATCATCGTAGTTGAAAAGGATGAGGACACGAGGTTTTTGAGAATCATCAAGTTTGTTCACGCGCTCAAGAATCTTGTTCTGAACATTGCGTCCTTCCTCAATGATTTTGCTTGCGCGCCCGGTGTCGCCAAAAATATCACCCAAAAGAGAAATCCAGTCGGCATAAGTTTCAACCGAATTGTAGCCCGAAAGAACTGTTGAGAATCCTACGGCCGGAATTCCCGCATTCTCGTAAATCTGTCGCTCCTCATCATTTGTGGCAGAATAGAAAACTACATCCGGTTTGAGTTTGAGTAATTCTTCTATATTAATCACGCCGTTCTGAACAAAAGACGAGTCTATTTTTGTGACCTCAGGGAAAACTGTGGCAAGATAAGAATTTTTTGCCGCTGCCATCGAAGACGGATGCATCCCGACTAGTTTCTCAGTGCTTCCCATGTACATACAGTAAACCGAAGCGAGCGGCAAAATCGAACCGATTACGATTCTGTTCAATTCTGAAGGAATCTCAACCTCACGACCATTGTGGTCTTTTATGATTCGAGTCTGAGTCTTAGCTTTGTCCCGTGAACTCGTCTTCTTGTTGCAAGAAGAAAAAGCAAAAAGCACAAAAAGTGCTGAAAAAATAGCTATGATTTTTTTCATAAAAACTCCTATGACTGTTTCCTATTTTTTTATAATATCCCGAATGAAATTCGAGAATTCCTCACAAACAAATCGGACTGGTTTATCCCAGTAGATTTTGCTTGAGATTGCCACATGCGGAAGCGGATAAAATTTGATTCCGCTCTCATGTGTTTTTTTCGTAATCAGCGGCTCCACAAGCGGGTCAGCAACGACTTTTTCATAGTTTCCCGAATTCAGCAAATCCCGAAGAGCCTTTTCGTCTTTTACAACGATGTCATTTTTTCGCAGAAGCTCTTTTGTTGAATCGAACAAAACTCCCACAGTGACATTTCCTTTTTTCACGCCTAGAGCTTCAAAATAATCGCGGATTGTGTTCGCAATCACCTGTTCGCCTGCAATCAATATTTTTGATTCGCTCGGATTTTCCAAAGGCTTCGGGCAGAAAGTGAATTTCTCTGGCAGAACTTTTGAAAGAATCTGCATTCCCATAAGCATCGGGCTTCCTACGACAAACGGAATGCCGTATTTTTGTTTCATAAAAACTGCTGTGTCGTAGCCTGACTGAGAGACAACCACATTCAGTTTTGAATACACGGAATTTTTAAATTGGTCAAAAGTGCAGCCCATCGTAAAGCAGCAGTTCACTTTGATTCCGTTCTTTTCAAAAAGTTCGACAAAATCTTTCTGGTTCGGCTCTTTTCCAAAATCAAGAGGGGTCATGCCCAGAAGATTTATGCCGGCATTTTTTTTCGATTCATCAAGATTTTTCGGGCAGACTTTTTTCATAAGCGAGATAATCGCAGCGTTCACGCCTTTTCCGTAATACGAAAGCCCTCTTGTTGAAAGCCCGATTGAAGGAATTCCTGTTTCATGCTCGATTTCTTTCGCAAGACCTTCAAAATCCGTTCCGATTACCATTGGAACAGGGCTTCCCAAAACAGCTATGAAATTCGGCTTAATGCTTTTTGCCGCGTCTTTTATTCTGTCAACGAGAAGATAATCGTTGCCCAAAATAGCATCCATGTGACGCAAGCCTGAGCAATAAACTGCCACATGGCTTCCAAGCCAGCGCGGTTCATCGTAGCTCGTGTAATTTCCAGTACAACCAGAAGCGTCGTGAATTACAATCATTCCGCCAAGCTCAAAAAGAGCAGAAGCCGCTCCAGAATAATCAGGGGCGAACGGCGGCAGCATAACACAAAGTTTACTCATACAATCAACTTAGCTCCTGCAATAATTTTGTTTACATCGGTTTTATGAGTGAAAGATTCTTCCATTTTTTCCATAAGTTTTTCGACTCCCCAAAATCCGTAAAGACCTTCATCCTCCATTAAATCAACGACATGAACTGATTTTGTGAGATAGCCACCGGAAAACCCAATGCAAAGGCATTCAGGCATTTTATTCTCAAGTTTTATGCTGTCAGGGTGAAGGGCAGAAATAATCTGCAAATCAGGAACTTTTTCCAAAAGCCATGCGCATTTTTCTTTCTCAAATGCGCTCACACTTCCATCACAGAAAATCATTTTCACATTGAATCCGGCCTGAACCAAAACTTTCGCAAGTGAAAAAGGCTTTAAAACTGCCTGATAATCAATTACGAGCGGATAATCGCCCACAAGATTTTTTACGCGCTCAATCGATGCGGCGGCATGTTTTTTATTTTCCGAAAAATCCGCAAATTTAATTCCGAGTTTTTTTTCAATCGCATGATAGTAAGACTCAATTTCTTCTATATCATAAGTATTAAACGCAAGCATCGAAGGAATTCCGCAGGTTTTTTCCATTTTTTCCGCCGCTATCTTTGCACATGGATGAAGAATCAGGTTCAGATTGCTTTTCTGCATCGCCATAAAATCATCAAAACTCTTGCAAAGTCCCAGATGACAGATTTTATACCCTGCATTTTCCATCAAAGAATAAAGCTCACAATCCTCAGAGACGAATGCATTGTTTCCAATCATGTTGATTTGGTTTTTCTTCGGAAGATTTTCCGTAAACATGCTGTAAATCGAAATCTGCAAGCCCACGGCAGGAGGAATTTTTGTGTCCTGCTTGAACGGATTCATGTGTGCCGTAACGAAATGAACATCAGGGAACAATTCAGAAAGCTCTTCGTTCAAAGATTCGTGGTCAGTTCCGAGCAAATCGTCAAGGCAAGACACGAAGATATAAAGAACTTTCGGTCGAGTCTCAAGAAAATCAAACAGCTCTTTTACGCCGTCAGGAATCAGATTCTCATAGTTTCCCGAAACGATGTCGCTCTCATCGATATAAAGATAGTGAACGCGGTCTTTTATTTTGTTTATGATTCCGCCTAAAGCTCCGTGACGGCCGCAGGCGAACGGGCAGACGAACAGAAGATGACTTTCTGGAACAAGGGCAGCCACCCGTATAACGCCCCAGCCGCCGTGAGCAGGGCTTACATATTGCAAAGTCTTTTCAAATTCCGGGCAACTACACATTGCATTTCTCCACGACTTTTTTTGCAAGTTCTTCGTAGACTTTTGCCATCTGAGAATCAGGATAAGCCTCAATAACTGTTTTTCCCTGATTTTCAGAAAGCTGAACAACGCCGTCCCGGGGCACGACCTGAACTATTTCTCCGCCGATTTCATCAAGGGCTTTTTGTACGACATCGATTTCATTCTCAACATTGCGCGAATTCAAAATAACGCCCGCATAAGTCGCATATCCGCGGTTTCCGAAATTTTTGATTGCGCTGACGATATTATTTGCCGCATACAAAGCCATCATCTCGCCGCTTGTAACGATAAACACATGGTCAGCATATCCATTGCGGATTGGCATTGCAAAGCCGCCGCAAACAACATCTCCCAGAACATCATAAAGAACTACATCGGGCTTATGAATTTCATAAGCATCAAGCTCCTCAAGTTTTTCAAATGCCGTGATAATTCCGCGCCCCGCGCAACCGATTCCTGGAGTAGGACCGCCCGCCTCAACGCAAAGAACGCCGTTATAGCCGATGTGAACTAAATCGTCTAACTTAACTTCCTCAGGCTTTTTGCTTCTAAGAACATCCAATACAGAAGTGATTTTTTGTCCGCCACAAAGATTTTTTACTGAATCAGATTTTGGATCGCAACCAATCTGCATAACTTTCAGCCCCATTTTGCTCAATGCTGCAGAAAGATTGGCCGTAGTTGTTGATTTTCCTATTCCGCCTTTCCCGTAAATAGCGATTTTAATCATTTTACTTTTTAATACCTCTAACTTTTAATACTGTATTATAACTTTAATTAGCATTTTCTAACATTTAAAGATATTTTCGTCAAGTTTGTATTGACGAAAAGAAACAAATCCTGTAAGTTAGCACAATCTAACATATATTAAAGGTATCTTATTATGAAAAAAACATTTTTAACTATCGCAGGAATTTTGTTATGCGCTTCATTCTTTTTTACATCATGCCAGAAGAAAACTTCTTCTCAGTCTGATTCTGCAAAAACTAGGACAATCGTAGACCAAGTAGGGCATACGGTAGTTCTTCCAGAAAAGGTGGAGCGAGTTGTAATCGCATCGGTCTGGCCGCTTGCCTCCGCTTACTGCCTCATGTTCGGAACGGATAAGCTCGTCGGGCTGGATCCTGCAATTATCAGTGCGGCAGAAAATTCCATGCTTATAAAAGTCGTTCCTGAAATCTCAAAAATCGAGAGCGGATTCAGCAAGAACGGTCAGCTGAACGCCGAGGAGCTTCTGAAACTCAAGCCAGATGTTGTTCTCTATGCAACAGGCGTTATGGAAGACTATGATGTTGCGACGCAGGCGGGAATTCCTGCCGTCGGATTTGCTCTTAATGTAAAAGATTTTAATGCAGTCGAAACGATTTTTACATGGATTGATTTACTTGCCGAAGTTATGGGAACAAAATATGACACAAGCGCGTACAAAGAATATGCGGACAAGATTCAGAAACTTGTGGCGGAGCGAGTCGGAAATATCCCGGAAGAAAAAAAGCCTTCTGCCATGATTATTCACAAATACAGCAGCACAACACTTCAGATTCCAGGAACAAAAACATGGGGTGATTATTGGATTACGGCTTCTGGCGCAAAAAATGTAGCCGCAGTGAACAAGGGAACTCCGCAAGTTACGGTAGAAGAAGTCTACAATTGGAATCCCGACAGAATTTATATTACGAATTTCAGTGATGCGATTCCGGAAGATTTATACAACAACAGCTTCCAGAACTATGACTGGTCAAATATCCGTGCGGTAAAAGAAAAGCATGTTTACAAAATGCCTCTAGGAATTTACCGCTGGTATGTTACAAACACGGATTCTCCGCTTACGCTTCTTTGGCTTGCAAAAGAGCACCATCCTGATTTGTTCAGCGATATTGACATGAATCAGGAAATCAAGAATTTCTACAAAAAGTTCTACAAGCTTGACCTTTCGGACTCGGACATAGAGCAAATTTACACACCGAACAGAGCTGCGGCCGGCGGAATCAAAAAATAGCTGGAAAATCCACGATTCGTACATTACGATTGCGTGAACGCAACGATGTAAGTCTGTTTTCTTGTTTTACTGTGAAATAATTCACAGTAAAACAAACGAATTTTTCTCTTTCAATTGACCTTACTTTTGTAAATCTTTAAACTTATATTATCAATTCTGTGAAAGATTTCACGATAAATGAAGTGTAAAGGGGTAGCACAAAAAATTACATCCATGTAATTTTTTTGTGGCCAAGTTTTCAGCGTTGCCGAAAACTTGCGATTCGGTGCATCCATGCACCGTTGCTACCGCAAAGGTTTTAGGAGTAAAAAATGGCTAGAGTCTACAATTTCAGTGCGGGACCTTCTTGTCTGCCAGAAGAAGTTTTGAAAGAATGTGCGGCAGAAATGCTTGATTATAACGGAACAGGTCAGTCCGTAATGGAGATGAGTCACCGCTCGAAGGCTTATGAGCCAATCATCGAAGATGCCGAGAAAATGGTTCGCAAATTGATGAATGTTCCTGAGAACTACAAAGTTCTTTTCGTTCAGGGCGGAGGAAGCACACAGTTTGCAATGGTCGCTCAGAACTTGGGCATCAAAAACAAAAAGGCCGCTTACATCGAAACTGGTGTTTGGGCAAAAAAAGCAGCCGCTGAGGCTAAAAAGCTGGGAATTGCAGTTGATGTAATCGCTTCTTCAAAAGACAAGAACTATTCTTATATTCCGAAAGTTGAGAAAATCACAGGCGACTATGACTACGCTTATATCTGTTTCAACAATACAATCATGGGAACTCACTACGAGTACATTCCTGAGACTGGCGACATTCCGCTTGTCGCAGATATTTCGTCTTGCGTTTTGAGCGAACCTCTTGATGTCTCAAAATTCGGCTTGCTTTTCGCAGGTGCTCAGAAAAACTTGGCACCAGCTGGCGTTACTCTCGTAATCGTCCGCGAAGATTTGATTCCTGAGCCAGAAAACTGCTTGCCAGGAACACCGACAATGCTCGCTTACAAAACACACGCTGACAACGGAAGCATGTACAACACACCGCCATGCTACACAATCTATGTTCTTGGAAAAGTCCTTCACTGGATTGAAAAGAACGGCGGTGCTGAAGGTATGCTCAAACGAAACAAGGAAAAGGCTGATTACCTCTACAACTTCCTTGATTCAAGTGATTTCTACCATGCCACAACTGAGAAGGGAAGCCGCTCTCTGATGAATGTTCCTTTCCTTACAAAATACTCTACTGCCGAGACAGCAGCCGCCGGAAAGAAAGATGAGGCTGACCGCTCTGACGCAGAAAAAGCAGCTCTGGCAAAAGAGAAGGAAATCAACGACAAGTTCGTTAAGGAAGCTGCCGCGGCTGGTCTTGTAAACCTCAAGGGACACCGTCTCGTTGGTGGTATGCGTGCATCAATCTACAACGCAATGACTCTGGACGGAGTAAAAGCACTGGTTGACTTTATGAAGAAATTCGCCGCCAACAACTAAAAAAGTGGTTTCGACAAGCTCAACCGCCGATGAAGAACGCCGTGGTCATTGAGCCTGTCGAAATGACCATAACCACCACTGAAAAATACAGTGGTTTCGACAAGCTCAACCACCGCTGAAGAATGCCGCGGTCATTGAGCTTGTCGAAATGACCTGTTAAGGAGAAAACTATGTACAAAATTCAGACTTTGAATAAAATCAGCGCAATCGGCTTGGAAAACTTTCCGCGCGACGATTACGAGGTCGCTTCAGAAATCAACAATGCGGATGCTATTTTGGTTCGCTCTGCTGAGATGCACGGAATGGATTTGCCAGCTAGCGTAAAGGCTGTTGCTCGTGCAGGGGCAGGCGTTAACAATATTCCGTGTGACGAGCTGGCTGCAAAAGGCGTTGTAGTGTTCAATACGCCCGGCGCAAACGCAAACGCCGTAAAAGAGCTTGTTATCTTGGGCCTTTTGCTTTCTAGCCGCCCGGCGGTTTCCGCGAATAAGTGGGTCGCAGGCCTTGCTGGCAAAGGCGACGAGATTCCGGCTTTGGCAGAAAAAGGCAAATCTCAGTTCGTAGGACCAGAGCTTAAAGGAAAAACTTTGGGCGTAATCGGTTTGGGCGCAATCGGTGCGATGGTCGCAAACACAGCAATCGCTTTGGGAATGAATGTAATCGGCTATGACCCGTTCCTTTCTGTAAAAGCAGCTCTCGCCCTTGACCGCAATGTAAAAATCTCTGACACGCTCGAAGGCGTTTACACAAAATCTGACTATATCACGGTTCATGTTCCGCAGACAAACGACACAAAGGGCATGATTAACGCATCATCAATCAAAACGATGAAAGATGGCGTTCGCATCGTGAACTTTGCTCGCGGTGGACTTGTGAACAACGCTGACATTCTTGCCGCTTTGGAATCAGGAAAAGTCGCTGCCCTTATCACTGACTTTGCTGACGAAGAGCTGCTCAAATGTGACAAGGTAATCTGCTTGCCGCACTTGGGGGCTTCAACACCAGAGGCAGAGGACAACTGTGCTGTAATGGCAGTGCAGGAATTGCGCGACTTTTTGGAGCTTGGTGAAATCCGCAACTCCGTGAACTTCCCGAAGACTTTCAGAAACGAGCCGATTCCTGTGAACGGAACACGACTTTGCATTTGCCACAAAAATGTTCCGAACATGATTGCTCAGTTCACATCAATCTTGGGTAGCGCAAAACTCAACATCGCAGGCATGGTTGACCAGAGCAAAGGCGATTTGGCTTATGCAATTTTCGATGTTGACGGAAAAGTTGATGAGGCTACATTGGCTGCAATCGAAAAGTGTGACGCAGTTATAAAAGTTCGTCCGATTTACGCATAATAACGATTTCCGTTAGAACTGCGCTAATCTACTTGACGAAAAAATCATAAAAAACTAAACTAATAATCACATCAAGGGCGATGTACAAATTCTTTTTTGAACTTGTACATCGCCTTTTTTATTTGGAAACTTTTTTTGGAGGAATATATGACTAATGTACCAGAACTTTTTGGAAGTTTTGTTTTTAACCAGAAAGTTATGAAGGACAGGTTGCCGAAAGAAACTTTCAAGGCTCTTAAGAAAACGCTTGATAATGGCGCGCCGCTTCAGCTTGATGTGGCGAATGTCGTTGCTCACGCAATGAAAGAGTGGGCAATCGAAAAGGGTGCTACTCACTACACACACTGGTTTCAGCCGCTTACTGGAGTTACTGCCGAAAAGCATGACTCATTCATAAATCCACAGGACGACGGAACTGTAATCATGTCTTTCTCTGGAAAAGAGCTTGTAAAAGGTGAGCCGGATGCATCCAGCTTTCCTTCTGGCGGACATCGCGCCACATTCGAGGCAAGGGGCTACACTGTCTGGGATCCGACTTCGTATCCGTTCGTAAAGGAGCATACGCTTTGTATTCCGACGGCTTTCTGCTCGTACACAGGAGAGGCTCTGGACAAAAAGACTCCGCTTCTTCGTTCGATGGAGGCTTTGGACAAAGAGGCAAAAAGAATCCTCAAGTTGTTCGGAAAAGATGTTAAACGCGTCGTTACGACAGTTGGTCCTGAGCAGGAATATTTCATCGTTGACCATGACTTGTGGAGCCAGCGCAAAGACATAAGGATGACAGGACGGACTTTGTTCGGTTCAAAACCAAGCAAAGGCCAGGAGATGGACGACCAGTATTTTGCGGCGTTGAATCCAAGAATCGTCAAATATATGGAAGATTTGAACGAAACTCTCTGGAAGTACGGAATCCTCTCAAAGACTGAGCATAATGAAGTTGCTCCGGCGCAGCACGAAATGGCTCCGATTTTCTCTACGACGAACCTTTCCGTTGACCAGAACCAGCTTACGATGGAGGTTATGAAAAAAGTCGCAAAGAGACACGGGCTTGAGTGCCTTCTTCACGAGAAACCGTTTGCAGGTTTGAACGGAAGCGGAAAGCACAACAACTGGTCAATGAGTACGGACGATGGCGAGAACCTTCTTGAGCCAGGAAACACACCTGAGTCAAATGCCCAGTTCCTTCTCTTCCTGACCGCGATTTTGAAATCAGTTGACGAGAATCAGGATTTGCTCAGAATCTCCGTTGCTTCGGCAGGAAATGACCACAGGCTTGGAGCGAACGAAGCTCCGCCGGCAATTATTTCCGTATATTTGGGTGATGAGCTTTACAAAGTCCTTGAGGCAATCAAGGATGGAAAGCCTTATTCGCCGGACAAGACGGACAAAATGACTGTGGGCGTAAGCGTTCTTCCTCCGATTCCGAAAGATTCTACGGACAGAAACAGAACATCTCCGTTCGCGTTCACAGGAAACAAGTTCGAGTTCCGCTCATGTGGCTCTTCGCTTTCGATCGCAGGTCCTAACACAACTTTGGACGCAATCGTGGCGTATACGCTCAAAACATTCGCCGATGAGCTTGAGAAGGCGACGGACTTTGATTCAGCCTTGAACGCCCTTATTGTGCGCGAGGTCAAAGCTCACTGGAGAATCGTGTTCAACGGAAACGGCTACGATGAGAGCTGGCTCACTGAGGCTGCGAAACGCGGTCTTATGAACTTGAAGACAACTCCGGATGCCGTTGCGCATTACCTTGACGAAAAGAACATCAAGCTTTTCACGGAGCTTGGCGTTTACACCAAAGAAGAGATGGAGGCTCATTACGAGACTAAACTTGAGAAATATGCCCAAGTTCTGAACATTGAGGTTCAGACGATGCTTGAGATGATTTCAAAGGACATCTTGCCTTCCGCATACAAATATATGGCGGCTGTTTCAAAGACGGTGATTGACTTGAAGTCAGTCGTTCCTGGCGCAAAGGCTTCGTCCGAAGTCTCGTTGCTCTCAAAGCTCGATGTGCTTGCAGACAGTCTCGCTTCAAAGGCGGACGAGCTTTCTGCAAAGCATCTAGCGGCAAAAGGTGCTGGCGATGTGATGAAAATTGCCCGTGCGTATGTTGATTCGGTTATTCCTGCTATGGCGGAAGTCCGCGCTGTTGCGGATGAGATTGAACCGCTTCTTGGCGAGGATTACAAACCGTACCCGAGCTACGAGGATTTGTTGTTCAGGGTGTAACTTTGTAAAAATGCCTGCCGCGGCTTTTGCTGCGCAGGACGGTCGAATTGTCGGATTAAGTCAAATCGGCTTTTTGTAAAAAGATTTAGCACAATGGCGTGCATATTCTATGGAAGAAAATTCTTCTATAAATATGCACGCTTTTTTTGTTTAAAACATATGGAGGTTTTTATGGATTTAGGAGCGATTACTGGAGCGATTTCGGAAAGCGTTTTCGGTGTTTGGTTTTTGGCGGGGGCGGCTCTGGTGTTCTGGATGCAGGCCGGCTTTGCGATGGTGGAAGCTGGATTCACCCGTGCAAAGAACACGGGAAACATCATAATGAAGAACTTGATGGACTTTTGCATCGGAACTGTAATGTGGTTTCTGATTGGTGCATCGTTCATGCTCTCTTACACAGACCCAGCCACGGGCGAGGTTTCAACTGGAATCTGGGCTTTGCTCGGAAAGCCTGGATTCAGCGTGTTTTCGGATTTCGCTTCGTTCGACTATTCTGGATTCGTGTTCAACCTTGTTTTTTGCGCCACGACTGCAACAATAGTTTCCGGGGCAATGGCAGAGCGCACTAAGTTCTCTACTTACTGCATTTACTCGGCCATAATCTCGGGCATTATCTACCCGATTGAGGCGCACTGGACTTGGGGCGGCGGATTCCTTGCTCAGTGGGGATTCCACGATTACGCTGGTTCTGCTTGTATTCACATGGTTGGCGGAATCTGCGCCCTGATTGGAGCCGCGCTGCTTGGTCCGCGACTTGGAAAATTTTCCCGCGACAAGAATGGAAAAGTTACGCGCGTTCATGCGTTTCCTGGAAGCAATATCGCTATGGGCGCGCTGGGATGTTTCATTCTTTGGTTCGGTTGGTACGGATTCAACGGCGCGGCTGCCACCGATGTTCCGACTTTAGGCTCAGTGTTCCTTACGACGACTGTTGCGCCGGCTGTTGCCACTGTGACATGTATGATGTTCACTTGTGTAAAGTGGGGAAAGCCTGATGTTTCCATGTGCTTGAACGCGGCTCTTGCAGGACTTGTAGCAATTACAGCTCCTTGTGATGTTACGGACTGTGCCGGCGCGGCTGTTATCGGACTTGTGGCGGGACTTCTTGTAATATTCGGAATATGGCTTATGGACAACAAGCTTCATATTGATGACCCTGTAGGTGCGGTCGGCGTTCACATGATGAACGGAATCTGGGGAACGATTGCGGTAGGACTTTTTGCAACTGAATCAGCTCCGGGATTTGCGGTTGCCGGCATTGGCGAGGGCGTTTTCTACGGCGGAGGATTTACCCAGCTCGGAAAGCAGCTTGGCGGCATGAGCGTCACGATTTTGTGGACTGTAATCACGATTACGATTGTGTTCTGGATTCTGAAAAAAACAATCGGTCTTAGAGTTTCAGCTGAGGAGGAAATCATCGGTCTTGATAAGCTGGAGCATGGTCTTGATTCAAGCTACGCTGGGTTTGCAATCAACTATTCTGACGAAGAAATAGAGGAGGCCCGTGAGAACCACATAAAACTTCCTGTAAGCGAGAGCGTTCCTGTCGTGAATGCGGAACATTCTGGAAAGAAAATGACGAAGATTGAAATAATTACCCGTCAGACTAAGTTCGATGCGCTCAAAAAGGCTATGAACAAAATCGGAATTACCGGAATGACAGTTTCCAATGTGATGGGATGCGGACTACAGAAAGGTGCGGATGAATATTACAGGGGCGTTCCCGTTGACATCAACCTGCTTCCGAAAATCCGCGTGGACATCGTTGTTTCAAAAGTACCAGTAGAAACCGTAATCGATGCCGCAAGGAAAGCTCTTTACACCGGGCATATCGGCGACGGAAAAATCTTCGTGTCGGACATGGAGAATGTGGTGCGCGTAAGAACTGGAGAAGCTGGCTACGACGCGCTTCAGGACGAAAAGTAAGCTAAGTTCGTTCCGCTGGAATTTTGTTAATCTGGTATTAATTCCGGGACTTTTTCGGAATTTAATATATGCCCCGGCACACTTTTTTCTAACCCCGGTGTGCCGGGGCTTTTATTTACTAGAGCTGTTCGGAAACAATAGGTTTCCGAACAGCTCTACTGTATTCTAATTGTGGAAAATATGATATAATGGTTCAATTTATTTTACTAATTGATTGATTTTATAGAGGTTTTTATGAAAAAGAGTTTTTTGATTCTTGCGATTTTCATTTCGATGATTTCGTTTTTTAGCTGCGGTAAGAAGAAAGTTGTAGTGAATTCGGTGACTGACCTTGCGGGACTGACTATTGGCGTTCAGGCTGGAACTACTGGAGAGATTTTTGTTAAAGATGAAGTCAAGGATGCGAAAATCAAATCGTTCAAAAATGGTATAGATGCTTCGCTCGCGCTTTCAAACGGTGTTATCGATGCGATTGTCCTTGACGAGCTTCCTGCTCAGGAAATAGTCAAGCGAAATGAAAAACTTATGATTGTGAACGATAAGTTCGCCGAGGAGCAGTATGCAATCGCAATCAAAAAAGGAAACAAGGCTCTTTTGGATTCTGTAAATTCGACTATTGAAAAAATCAAAGCAAACGGAACTTATGTTAATCTTATGAATGCGTTCATGCCGCTTGACGGAAACATTTCAATTCCGACAATTACTGAGAAAGGCGGTGATTCCGTTATCAAGATGGGAACGAGTGCGGCATTTCCTCCGTTTGAATATATGGAAGGTTCTGAAATCGTCGGATTTGATGTTGCAATGGCAAAATATATTGCGAATGATTGCGGGAAAAAACTCCAGATTGTGGATATGGCTTTTGACGGGCTTATTGCGGCCTTGCAGTCTGACGCAATTGATTTCATTGCCGCAGGAATGACGGCTACGGAAGAGCGGCGCATGAATGTGGATTTTTCTGAGCCTTACTATACATCGAACCAAGTCATAATCGTTAGAAAATAAAATGATAGAAAAATTTTACAACACAATGATTGCAAACGGGCGGTGGGTTCTTATTCCGCAAGGACTCGGAACCACGCTTCTGATTGCAATCTGTGCCATCGCAATCGGAACGGTAGTTGGCTGCATTCTTGCCTTATGCAAAATCTCAAAATCATATTTTTTGCGTGCATTTTCTGAAATTTACACGACTATAATCCGTGGCGTTCCGATGGCCACCCAGCTTATGATTTTTTATTTTGTCATTTTCGCGCCGCTTGGTGTGGGAAATGCAATTCTTGTGGCAATAATTGCTTTCGGAATAAATTCAGGGGCATACTGCACTGAGATTTTCCGCTCAGGAATACAAAGCGTGGATGCTGGTCAGATGGAAGCAGGTCGTTCGCTGGGACTTTCCTGGGCGCAGACAATGCGGCATATAATCCTTCCTCAGGCGGTTAGAATCGTTCTTCCTACTTATGCATCAGAATTCATCACTCTCATAAAAGAAACCTCCGTCGCGAGTTTTATTGCCGTGGTTGACTTGCAAAAAGCGTGCGACAACATAAGGAACGCGACATACAACGCATGGATTCCGCTTCTTTCTTGTGCCGCGATTTATCTTATCCTTACGCTCGGTCTTACAAACCTTTTCTTGCTCGTGGAAAAGCGGCTTTCAAAATCAAAAAGGCGGTAAAAATGATAGAAGTGAGAAATCTTGTAAAACGATTCAATGACGGTGTTACTATACTGAAAGGAATCTCAGAGAAATTTGAGCGCGGTGAAAAAATCGTTATAATCGGGCCGAGCGGCGGAGGAAAATCAACTTTTCTCCGTTGCTTGAATCTTCTGGAAAAACCGACTTCTGGCGAAATCTTTTTTGAAGGCAAGAATATTCTTGACAAAAATTGCGATATAAACAAAATCCGCGAGAATATGGGCATGGTGTTCCAGCATTTTAATCTTTTCCCGCACCTGACTGTTCTCCAGAACATAATGCTTGCCCCCGTCCAGCTAAAAAAACTGACGAAAACGGAGGCGAAGGACAAGGCGATGGAGCTTTTGGAGCGAATAAACCTTTCTGACAAGGCGGACTCGTACCCGAGCAGTCTTTCGGGCGGTCAGAAACAGCGTATTGCGATTGTCCGAAGTCTTGCGATGAATCCTGGCGTGATTCTGTTCGATGAGCCGACGAGCGCGCTTGATCCTGAGATGGTGGGCGAAGTTCTGAGTCTGATGAAAGAGCTTGCCGACGACGGAATTACGATGATTTGCGTTACGCACGAGATGGCGTTTGCGCGGGACGTTGCCACAAGGATTCTTTTCATGGACGACGGAGTGATTTCTGAGCAGGGAACTCCGGATGAAATCTTTTCGCATCCGAAGTCCGAGAGGCTGAATCAGTTTTTGAATGCTATTTTGTGAATTTTTGTTATGCTGAGCTAAGTGACACATTCGTGTCAGAATGACAAATTCGCGGAGGTTAGAATGAACATACATATTCTTGAGATGCCGCTTGATTTTGGCGCGAGCAGGCATGGCTCTGACATGGGGCCTTCTGCCGTGCGTCTTGCTGGCTTGAAAAGCCGCCTTGAAGGGCTTGGGCATAAAATCAAAAAATACTTCTCTCCTATTCATATAAATCCGCAGGAATATGAGCCGATTGAGAATCCGCGGGCAAAATATCTCAGCCCGATTGTTAGCGCGAATGAGCAGCTTGCGGAGGAAGTGGAGCGGGCTGTTTCTTCCGGAGATTTTCCGCTTATCATAGGCGGAGACCATTCTATTGCGCTTGGCTCTATTGCGGGGCTTGCGGCGGCTTACAGAAAGACGGACACTAAGTTTGGCGTTTTGTATGTTGATGCGCACGGAGATTTCAACACGGCGGAGACTTCCCCGAGCGGAAACATTCACGGTGAGTGCCTTTCTGCTTCATGCGGCTATGGCCTTCCCGAACTTACGAACTTGTACTTTGCGGGGCGCAAACTTGACCCGCACAATATCTGCTATGTGGGGCTGCGCGATTTGGATGCTGGCGAGAAAAAGCTTATGCGCGAGGCTGGCGTGACTGCGTTCACAATGACGGATATTGACCGTCAGGGATTCAACGAGGTTGTGCGACAGGTTCTGTCATTTTTCCGCAGGAATGTTCAGGCTGTTCATGTTTCGTTCGACATGGACTCTCTTGACCCCATGTACGCGCCCGGAACTGGCTATCAGCTCCCGGCAGGAATGACGAACAGGGAAGCTCTTCTTTTAATGGAAGAAATGTGCGATTCGGGAATGGTCAAGTCAGCGGAAATCGTTGAGGTGAATCCTGTTCTTGATGTGCGTAACAGAACTGCCTCATTTGCCGTGGATTTGGTGGCGCGTCTTCTTGGCGAGAAAATATTCTGAGCCTGGCGGTGGTTTAGTAGCGCAATCGCATTAAAACCACCGCCAAAAATCACAATTCATTAACGAATTCTTTTATTTTTCAGTTTACGCCGCCCGACTCAGCCCAATCTAAAAACTCGTTGCTTGTTCAGAACTCATTCCGAAAAGTAATCTTCCCGAGAATTTTCCGTTTTCCGATTTCATCTTTCCTTTTACTCAAACTTCCTGATAGCGCGGATATAATTTGAAGCGTACTTTGCATAATTCTCAATATTGCCCGAATTAAATTTTACAGTCCAAGCGTCGCCATTGTTCTCAGCGCGCTGACTGGACGACCAATAATAAGCTAAACTATTAGTGGACATCTCTTGACTACCAATATTATTTATACTTGTCGTTACGGTAGTCTTTGCGTTGTATAAGTCGTAAAGTTCCTTTATGCTTGGCATATACCAGCCGCTCGCATAAGTTCCTGTAATACCTGCATTCGTAGCGTAGTTCTCAATCCAATACCATACTCCGTAGTTTGACTGGTTGTAGTCATTGACAGTATTTTTGAAAGTCGAAAGGCTTGTGCTTCCGTCAGTTTTTCCTGTGAAGTTACCACTGCTCCGTGTACACTGCAGTGCCGTTATGTTCGTATTGTAGCCGTTCGTTCCAGCTTTTGCCCACTGTCCACTGTCCTGTTTAAGTCCTACGCCGAGCTTTTTTGTTCCTTCTACAAAGAAAATCACCGCAATTGCCGCCCCCTTTTGCTCCTCAGTTAAAGTTACATCCGTGCCACCTGCCTCCGCAGAGCCGTCATTGAACACTATGTCGCCCACGGCATTGGGAGCTGTCTTCGTTCCGAATCTCTTCTTGACCTTAACTGAAACCTCCGCCTCTTCGCTCTCAGCCCCAGAAAGGGTTGCGGTGCATTTCACCGTGTAGGGCGTTATATCCGCAGGGGCGACGGTTATGTTGCCGCACATCTCGCCTGTGGTCACATCTTTAGTAACATCGGTCGCAGACGCAGTTGTAGGCGTTGCAGATGCGAATGTCCATGAGAACTCAGTTCCTTCGGGGAAGGAGTCCCCGCTTGTCTTAGGCTCTGCCGTCAGTGTGAATTTCTTCGTGCTGTCCGCCAGCTCGGTATCAGTTACCCAGTACACCGTATCGCCGCTAACCGTCTTGTTCCTGATTCCGCTCGGTGCGGTCAGAGTTATCTTGAACTCTGGAATCACGAGCTTGAATGTCGCGTTCACGGTGACATTGCTGGCCGGCATATTGAATGTGTACTTTCCTGTCGCCTCATTAAGTATCGGCGAAGATGTCGTTGAGCCGTCAGTATACGAGATTGACTCCAGCTTGTAGTGCGCGCTAGGCTCTACCGTGAGCGTAATCGTGTCGCCAGCCTCTCCTCCAGAGGGGCTTGCAGTCACAGTTCCGCCAGTGATTGACGACGATACGGTCACTTCAAAACGCTTCTCCACAATTTTAAAGCCGTTCTTTTCGAGAGTGCATTTTTCCGAGATTGAGCTGATAGCCGTATACCAACCGCTCATCTCCACTATGTCCATAAGGCAGATTACCGCCTTCTTAGCGTCTCCGTACTCATTGGTTGTGCTGATTGTGTTTATCGCGCTCGTAAGCTCTTCCGTCGTTTTTACGAAGTACCAGTTTGAGTATTTGGAATAGCTTCTGTCGGGGAAATTCACGGTGTGGTCGCTCGCGGAAACGGTCTTTTCAACCTTGAATGTGTCAAGAAGTGCATTCCTG
>JAEEGL016846420.1_pt1 | contig 53650 bp, 31 predicted proteins | sample 9134231 | NCBI WGS metagenome assembly JAEEGL01 (sample SAMN16246548, study PRJNA631951) | gut metagenome | biome: gut microbiome; feature: rumen; material: fiber-attached | host: Bos | place: Iran: Karaj | collected 2018-10 | reverse complement strand
TACGGACCGCTCGACTTCAGCGCCATCCGCTACTGCGAGGCACGCGTCTGGAGCTTCTTCCGCCACCATTACAACACCGACGAGATCGACTCCTACCTTCCTTTCATCAACGGACAGACCGACGTCATCGACCATCTCCCGCTGTGGATCAAGCCCGACAAGCCCCTCTCGGTCCGCGACCTGATGAACGATATGCGCGACCACTACGAGGGCACCGCCCTTGACATGACCGCGGACCTCAGCGCCGGCCCCTGGGCGTCTCCCTACCGCAACCAGCCCGTCAACTTCAAGTCCAGCGACGGTACCGACATGTTCCGCGAAAGGCCGATCGGCTGCCAGCAGAGCGGCATGACCATGGTCTGCCAGATGCGCGACTGGCTGCCCGACGCCGTCGGCGGAGTGACCTATTTCAACATGGACGATGCCAGCATGGTGGCCTATGTGCCGGTATACTGCGGCATCGACCGTATCCCCGACCCGTTCCGCCGCGAGAACAACAACATCCGCGAGTTCAGCACGGAGAGCGCCTTCTGGATGAACAACTTCGTAGCCAACATGGTTTATCCGCGTTACAGCGCCATGATAGGCGACCTGAAGGAAGCCCAGAGCGAGCTGGAGGACTTCTACGCCGAGGACCAGAAGACCGTCGAGGCCGAGGCCCCGAAACTCACCCCGAGCGAGATGACGCAGTACCTCACCCGCAAGACCCTCAGCTACACGGACATGATGATGAAGCGCTGGGACAAGCTCGCCAAGCTCCTGATAGTCAAGCATAACGACCAGATTATGCAGCCCAGCGAGAACGGCGTCGTGGTCCAGGGCCGCCGCTCCTCGCCCGCCTACTCCCCCGTCTTCATCGACGCCGTCAAGAAGGAAACCGGCGACCGCTACGTCAAACCTGCGGAATAATGCTCCCATGAAACTGAGACCTCTGTTTTTCCTCATGACGCTGGCCGTCGCTTCATGCTCGAAACCAGCGTCCGAATTGCTTACCATCGACGTTGCCGAACTCGCATCTGCTCCGGCAGAGGATTCCTTCTCATGGGAAGACATTGCCTCGGTGGACGGTTTCTTCGAGCTGGATCCGGACCATGCCCTGATCCTGGGCGGCTATCTGTTCTATGAAGATTACGCTGATGGCCTTCTCCTAATCGGGGATCCCCAGAACAAGAACATCCTTTCGGTCGATGAGTCCGGAAGGATTGTCTCCACCGTTTCCCGGTCCGGGAACGGACCACAGGAGTACCTTGGAATGTCTTCCAGTTTTTTCCTCCCTGACGGAAACATCGCGCTGCGCGACGCGATGAAGAACAAGGAGTTCGTTTACCGGCCGGACGGAACGTTCGTCTCTTCTGCCGATTCCTTCGGATATGACGGCTATGTCTTTTCGGACGGGAGCAGGGCCTTGATGGAAATGAATAGCATGGAAGACAAGGACAAAAGGCAGTTCCGGGTGTACTCCGCACAGGGGGACACCCTTCTGGCAGGACCCGCCGTGGATCCGGGGCAGAAGATTTTCGTACTGAACGGAGGACATTTCATGGCGGACGGGCCGGACGCGTGCTGGTTCTGCTACATGGACTCCGACACGCTGTACCATGTCCGGCCGCAGGCATATGCGCCGGCCGTAGTATTCACGCACGGATCCCAGACCACATACGGGGAAACGGCGGGCATGAATGAAGACGACGGAAAGGTCAGGATCTCCATGAACAGAGGCCGCTTCCAGCATTACGACAGGTTCGTCACCGGACGGTATTTCATCTACCAGATGATGGACACGGAACTCAAGAAGAACCATTTCGCTGTTTACCGTACGGATACGCAGCAGAGACTCTATCATTCTTCGGAAGCACCGGTGGCCAGGGTGAACGGCACCGACGTGCAACTATGGCCCATTTTCGTGAAAGACGGACTCATCTGGTGCAGGGTGTCGCGCGACTCCGCTCCCCTGCTGATCAAGGATTATGACGACGACAGCAACGATGTCCTCGTCCGCCTGAAACTCAAGAGATAAGGCGATGCGGAAGCTAGCGGCCCTGTTGTGCGCGGCGGCCTTGATGGCCGCTTGCTCCGCGCCGGTACCGGAAATCCGGCGAGGCGCGGAGGGACGGCGGCTGTACCGCGCCGCGCTGGAGCAGCAGGCCGAGGCGGAGAGGCTGATGCAGACGGGTGACACCGCTGCCGCCATCCCGCTTCTGCGGGATGCTTATGTGGGATTCGTGGACAGCGGACACCCGGAGGCCTATGCTCCGGCCCTGACCAGCATCTGGATGGCGGAGGAGACGGTCCTTCACAGGCCGTGGACGGAATATGGGAAAAGACATATGACCGCGTCCGCGCGAGCTTCGGCCGTGAACCTGCTTCAGCAGGTCGAGGCCGAACGGCAGCGGACACGGGCCGCCTGGCTGTTCAGCCTGGCCGCGCTACTGCTCCTGGCAGCCGGGGCGGCGCTGCTGTTGCAGCGGCACCGCCGCCTCCGGCTGGAGACGGAGCGCGAACTGCTCCAGGCCCGTATGGAACTCGACGGGCAGCATTCCAGAGAGCAACGGGATGGTTCAGTGACCCCGGCCCTGACACTGGCACTCCGCTCGTACGAGCAACTCTGCTGCCGCTATGTCCCCGACGGGGACAACGCAGCGCTGCTGCATGAATTCCGCCAGCAACTCGCAGACCTGCGCGACGGCGCCTCCTTCGAGAGGGAGTTGGAGGCCTTCCTCTCCGACTCCGCTCCCGAACTTCTGGACGTCGTCAAGTCATTCCCCGGCCTGAAGGCCGAGGACCGGCGCCTGCTCCAGTACCTCGCCGCCGGCCTCCCCACCTACATGATCGGCGCCGTCCTCGGTAAGTCCCGCTCCGCCGTCAACATGCACGTCTCCCGCCTCCGTTCCCGCATCGAAGACCTCGGATCTTCCTCTTCGGACAACTCTTCCGCCTCATCCCTCCTTCTGCCCATCTTCGACGCCCGCCGCCCCGGCCGTCCCCGCCGATAATCTCTCCCTCGTACCTCCCGGTACCAATCGCAGCTTCATCAGGCTGAAGCGCAAAGCCTTGATAATCATTAAGATGCTTGTTTTACCCATATCTATTTTTCAGGGGGTTATTTCATCATTTCATTGATAATCATTAGTTTACACTCCAGTGCAAAGGAATCGGAATGCCGTGAAGATGGAAGGCGGTGACGTCAGCGGAGCATTTTTCGCGGAGCCGACGGCACCGCCTGACATCGGAGCGGTGGAAAAGGGTTTATAGCGGCAGAGAGAGGAGGATAAAAGGGAGATGCGGGCCAAGGCGATGAGGAGAAATGGCAGGAAAAAGATAACCGAAGTCGCTAATAAACCACGCTGGAAGGCATCCAGGGGCTGTTCTGGCCAGAAAAAAGGTAATCATCTGCCCAAGGGTCCGGACTGTCCGGAAGCATTTTGTTATCTTTGTTTTACTGTATGGGAGATGAAGATGCCGGGCAAGTAGGGTCGGACAAGGCGGGATAAGGGACTGGCCGGCGAGAGGAAGGACAGAGAATGACATTTTATAACGGAACAGGCATATGAGACCAAGAATCATTGTGTGGCAGCCGGGGACTATGAGGCTTAGGCTGGCCGGAATGGCAGTTATGGCGCTGCTGGCGATGGGATGCGGACGTAAGCAGGCGGATGAAAAGGTGGTGATGGAGAGGCCCGGGGATTTATCTGCACTGACGGACATCATTAAGAAGATAGAGCTGATACCGCTCGAGACTGTGGAGGAGGCATTGTTCGGAGACATGTCGGAACTCCTTCTGCTTGGGGATTCGTATGTCCTATGGGACACGAGGAACGTAGCAATGGCATGTTTCGATGCGACGGGGCATTTCCTCAACAGTATAGGAAACAAAGGAAACGGACCGGGAGAGTATGTCAGCATCCAAAGCGTCCAGACGGGTGACGGCCTGATACTGTTCTCGTTCCCTCCTCACAAGATGCTGCGCTTTACAGCCGAGGGGACACTCGTCCAGGAGCGGGATTTCGACAGCCTTGGAGGCCAGTCCTGCGTGGTCCCGGAAGGCATACTGACCTATTATGGCTTCGGTACCGGGCGAGAGGAACGGGCTGCGCTGCTGCGTGAGGACGGGACTTCGGAGGCTTTCCTCAAGACTACCGCCAAAGTGCTCAACATGATGCCGGACAGCCCGGTCTTCTCCTTCGACGGGAACAGGGTCTATTTCACTGATTCGTTCACGCCTACAATATATGTGTACGAAAAGGGCGCGGTACGTCAAGAGGTCAGTTTCGACTTCGGCAGCGCGGCCATCAACGATAACTTCTACCATTTCGAGGACGCAATGGCATCAGCGGAATACCTGATGTCCGCGAACGAGTTCGCAATGGTACGGCGATACCTGCACAGCAAGGAATATAAGATAGTGGAAGTCAACATCCAGAAAAGGGATGGAGTGGAAATCTGCTATGGAATCAACGCCGGGGACGGGTGGAAATGGTTTTCACTCGGATCGCCTCTGGATTCGCCCCTCGCGGGCTCGCTGCGCGTACTGGACGGCAGTACGGTGTACTGCCTGCTGGACCCGTCCAGGCTTGCCGGCGGAGCCGGAGCCCCGGCCGGTCTCCTCGCGTCGCTCGGCGCCCTGGTCGCCAACCCGGAAGTCCTCGACGGAAGAGCCCCGGACGACAATCCTGTCATTGTCAGGATACACCTGAAATAATCCCTCTGCATGGCACGATACAAGAGACTGTTTTGATACAGTCTCTATTTTTGTTATCTTTGTGCATCGAACACTAATCTCTAATTAATATTATGAGCCAATTGCACGTCATTAACCATCCCATGGTCCAGCACAAGCTGACGATCATGCGCGACAAGGAAACCGGTTCCAAGGATTTCCGTGAACTCCTCAAGGAAATATCACTGCTGATGGGATACGAGGTCACCCGCGACATCCCGCTCGAGGAGGTCGATATCGAGACCCCCATCTGCCCGACCAAGGGCAGGATAGTCTCGGGCCGCAAACTTGCAATCGTCCCCATCCTCCGCGCCGGCATGGGCATGGTCGAGGGCCTGCACGAGCTCGTCCCCGTCGCCAAGGTCGGCCATATCGGCCTGTACCGCAACGAGGAGACGCATGAGCCCGTCGTCTATTACTGCAAGCTCCCCGAGGACATCCAGGAGCGCCTTGTCATCGTCACCGACCCCATGCTCGCCACCGGCGGCAGCGCCTGTGACGCCCTGGCGATGCTCAAGGAGCGCGGCTGCACCAACATACGCCTGATGTGCCTGGTCGGAGCCCCGGAAGGAATTGAAAGGGTAAGGATGGCGCATCCTGACGTGGACATCTACCTCGCAGCCGTGGACGACCACCTCAACGAGAACGCATACATCGTCCCGGGACTCGGCGATGCCGGAGACCGTATTTTCGGAACCAAATAACAGACTCTATATGAAAAGATTGCTTTTGACCATCACGGCGATGGCCTGCGGGCTTTGCATAGCAGGCGCGCAGCCTGGAGGCATGGGCTTCGGCCAGATGCCCCAGATAAAAGTCACGTTCGACCCCTACGTCGAGGCCCCGGCCGGCTATGATGCCGAGCGCCCCGGCATCAGCCGCGGCACGCTCGAGACCGTCGAGTACAAGTCCGAGTCCGTCGGTACCGTACGCAAGGCTACGGTCTATCTCCCTCCGAAGTACGACGCTTCGAAGAAATACCCCGTCCTCTACCTCCTCCACGGCATCGGTGGCGACGAGAGGGAGTGGCTCCAGGGTGTACCCAACATCATCATGGACAACCTCTACGCCGACGGCAAGGCCGCTGAGATGATCATCGTCATGCCCAACGGCCGCGCCCAGGAGAACGACCGCGCCGAGGGTAATGTCTATGCCACGGCGCCGGCTTTCGCAGCCTTCGAGTTCGACCTGCTCGGCAGCCTCATTCCGTTCATCGAGAGCAAGTACAGCGTATATACCGACAAGATGCACCGCGCCATCGCTGGCCTGTCGATGGGCGGCGGCCAGTCACTCAACTTCGGCCTTGCGCACATGGACGTCTTCGCATTCGTCGGAGGTTTCTCCTCCGCCCCGAACACCAATACCCCCGAAGTCCTCATCCCCGACGTGGAGAAGACCAAGGCGGAAAACAAGCTCCTGTGGATGGTGTGCGGAAGCAAGGACGGCCTGATGTACAACAGCTCGCGCCTCAAGGCGTTCTGCGACGAGAAGGGCATCCCCTGCACGCTCATCGAGTTCCCGGACGGCGAGCATAACTTCGTCGTCTGGAAATACGGGCTCTACAACTTCGCCCAGCTGATTTTCAAATAGGCTAGAACAGATAGCCGGTATTGATATACAGTGCCCCGGTGCCGTCCTGACCGTAGATGGGATTGGACTTGTCTACGAAGCGGCTCACCGGGGTGCCGTATTCTACGGCCACTATGAAGTTCTCGTTCATGATGAACCTGAATCCGGCTCCGACAGTGACGTGCAGCTTGTCCTTCTCCAGACCGGAGAAGACAGGGGAATATGAAACGTGGGTATTGAAGGCGGCGGAACGGGTCAGGTCACGGCCCCTCGTCACCACTGTACCGTCGCTGAAAGCGCTGAGAGCCAGGGCAATATTCTGGTTGAACGCCTGGAAACGGACGAACCTCCACCTCATTTCCGCATTGTACGTAGCCATATCGAGGCCTACCACGCGGGCGCGCATCAGGCCGCGGACCGTGCGGTATCCGCCCATTCCGTCCCTGTCGTAATAGTCGCCCATCACGGTCATGTACGGAAGTACGTAGTAAGGGGCATTCTTCCCGATGGTCCCCTCATAGTTGAGGCGATATGCGAAGGTCAGGACATCATTCGCGACGATGGGCAGGTAATGCCTGAAAGTCAGCGAGTAACGGTAGTGTGGATTGGTGGTGCCCAGCCACTTGGGCGCCGCCGTGACGTGGCCTTCGGCCCAGATGCCGCGCGAGGGCGCCCCTTCCTTGTCACGGGTATCGTACGTGAGTCCCAGGCGGATGCTGCTGGTCAGCCCGCCGCCGGCCTCCTCGTCGCTGATGAGCCCGAGCTGCCGGTAGAGTTCGAAAAGGGTGCTCTCGGAATCGGGATAGATGTTGTAGTCCTCCTTGCCCTTGTTGATGTTCTCCCTGTCAATCTCCCCCTCCTTGAAATAGCTGATGTGGTAGCCGGCCTCCCACTTGAGATTACGGGTGATGTCACCGACGAAGTCGGTCTTGCCCAGTACCTGGACGCGGGCCGCCCTGTAGAAGGGAGTATACAGGAACCTGGACGGATCCTGGACCGTCTTGTTCTCCTTTCCCATGGCCACGCGGTCATAGTCGTAATACGACATGTAACCGTTGAAGCCGTAGAAGTCGAAGGCCTTGTCTATGGCGGCAGTCACGGTGCTGGACCATCTCACTCCGGGGATCAGCACCTTGTTGTCATAGGACAGCGTGTAGAGCTGGCTTCCCTTGGTGAAGAACGAGGTCTCTATATACCACTTGGAGTCATAGTTGGGATAGTTGGACCCGTCACCGTAATCGTAGATGTTCAGGAGCGCTCCATACTGGAAACCCTTGTCGGCGTCGAACGCCACCGCGGGAAGAGGGCCGAGGTTGATGCCGGTCTTGACGATGTCGGATTTCTGGGCGAAGGCGGCGGTGCAGAGAACCGCCGCAAGAATGGCAAGGATGAACTTTTTCATTGTTTCTTGGAGTCGATGCGGTTGAAGATTGTACTCACTGTCAGGCCGCTGATGATGTGCCATATACCCCACCAGGCGGTGATCACGAGGGTGCCTCCGTGAGGCGGGAAGTTGGCGAAGATAGGCGTGCCGAGCAGGAGCACGAGTCCCAGGCCGCTGTTCTGGATGCCGGTCTCGATGGTGAGGGTGCGGCGGTCCGTTTTGGAAAGCTTGAAGGCGGTAGCCGTGGAGAATCCCAGCGACAGTGCAAGGAGGTTATGGATGAGCACGACCAGAAAGATATACTTGATGCACTTCAGGAAAGCGTCGATGTTGCCCGCGAAGGAAAGCACCACCATCGCGATGAAGAAAATGATGCTGAACCACTGCAGGGGCTTCTTGAGCTTTTCCGCCACCTTAGGGAGATAGCGGGCGGTCAGGATGCCCAGCGTGAGAGGAATGCCAAGAAGAATGAAGATGGTCTTGAACACGTCCCAGAGCGGGATGACCAGCTGGGGCACTTCGGCGGCGAGTCCCGCGGCCTTGATGTAGAGGTTGCCCCAGAGCCAGAAGTTGAACGGGGTGAGGAAGATCGCCAATGCCGTGCTGATTGCGGTCAGGGACACGGACAGTTCCACGTCGGCCTTGGAGAGCGAACTCATGAAATTGGAGATGTTGCCTCCCGGGCACGAGGCCACGAGGATCATTCCTATGGCCATCGTCCAGCTGATGCTGCTGCCGAAGGCAAGCGCAAGGAGGAAGGTCAGCATGGGCAGAAGCACGAGCTGGCTGAGCATCCCGACGAATATGGGCTTGGGGTTCTTGAGAAGCTTGAGGAAAGTACCGGGCCTTATGCCCAGGGCAACACCGTACATGACGAAGGCAAGCACGATGTTGATGGTATTCATTCCGCCGGCATTCAAGGTAACGGAGATGCCGTCGATGATTTCGATAATATCAGGTGACAAAGCGTTGGTGTATTTGTTTTTAGGACTGCAAAATTAGCAATTCCGCCCGCTTTTGCATCCGGATTTGGAGTAAAATATTCGGAATAATTGTATAACTGCCTTCAGCGGCCGAGATAAACGAGCCTTCTGGTCTCCGGATCGCGGCGATACTGCTTGAAGAAATCCCACATTATCTGGGCCGTCGGGACGAAGTTCCAGTGACAGTAATCGATGACCGCCACGAGGCGGATGAGAGGGACGTCACCCTTGTAGAGCTGCCCGGTCTCGATGGTTATGCCGGGGCCCTTGACCGTCTTGACCGTCTCGCGGTCCCGGACGGTCTGGCCGAAGACGGGATCCTTGCTGAAATCCATCTCGCTGACCACCTCCATCCCGTTCATCTGCTCATAGACGTTCCAGGCATAGAGATAGCCGTTGCCGCGCCAGCGGTCAGGCTTGATGTAGGGAACTACGGTATCGAGCGTTCCGAATACGGAGCAATAAGGCATCTCCACTGCCCCGCGCTTCTGCGTGGCCTCGTTCCAGTAGGAGGCGGAGTTCCCGCCGCCGCCCGAATGCCCTCCGACGGCCGCAAAGACATGGCTCTTGCGTATGCCGAGGGTCGTGGCAGTCATGGATCCGGCGGAAAGGCCCTCGGCGTAAACGCGCGAAGGGTCGAGTTGAGGATATTTGTCCAGAAGCTGGTAGATGACGGTCTCGATGCCGTCAAGGCCCATGGCGGCATAGTCGCCATTACCCTGCCACTCCATCTCGACGGCCATGAAGCCTTCCTTCGCTGCCAGTTGAATGAAGCCGGATGTCTCGGCCTGGGTGCGCGGGTCGTTCCTGTTGCCGTGCAGCAGCACGACGATGGGAACGCTCTGCGCCGGAGCACCCGCCAGCAATGCCTTCGGCCAGTACTCGTACCACAGGTACTTGGGGCCTTCGGCCGCGCGCGGGCCATATCCCGTCGGTTGCTCGACTATGATGCGCTCAACCCCCAGTTCGGACCAGTCGGTGAGATAAGGCTCCAGTTCATATGGGCCGTACTTGTTCAGGGCGGTCTCCTCGTAATAGGTGTGCCTGTAGTTGTTGTAGCGGTAGTTCCTGCTGAAGACCTTCGCCCAGGCGTCGGCGAAAACCTCGGCGAGCGGACGCTCCGAGGGGTCGACGACGACCTGCAGCAGTTCCTCATCCGGGTTGACGTAGCGGCCGTCCCGTGCGACGGCACGGTCCATCGCTATATAGGCCTGGGCGGCCTTGGCGGCGGACTTGCCCGCCACATAGGCGGGGACGCCGCCCGAGGCGAAGCCCTTCGGCAGCCTGGCCGGCTTGCCTCCTATAGTGAGGATGCCGGCTATCTGGTCGCCTGCCCGGGGAGCAATCACCTGGTTGACGAACGTGGCACCCTCCCCGAGGCCTATGACCTTGAGGTTGCCGCTGGCGGTGCTGTTGTAAAGCGCCTCGAAAGCGTCGTAGTCGGCGGTCCCGTCATACTTGTCCCCGACCGGCGAAAGGACGACGATACGGGCGTAATTCTCATCCAGCACGTCCTGCACGTCCATCGACGCCACGAGGGCCTCGGCGGCAGGAGCGTCGAGTTTCCCGTCAGGATAGACGAAGAATGTGGGGGCGAAATTGTAAGAACGGCCCTCCGCCTTTACCGGGGTGCCGTAAACATACATCCACGATGCCTCCTGCGCGTATACGACATTCGGCGCAGTGCCCTCGTCCTGACCGAAGGCGGATATGCAGGCCAGAAGCAGGAAAGGAACGGTCAGTAACCCTGTTTTCATTGATCGTCCTCCATTGCCGCCTGGCTTTCCTTGGCGGCTTTCTTTGTGTCCTTGAGGTTCTTCTTCGCGTCGCTGCGGGCCTTCTTGCTCTCCTTTATGGCAGCATTCTTCTGCTTGATGGTGGCCTGGTTGTCCTTGATCTGGCCGGAAAGCCTCTTCATGCGCTTGTCATTGTCACGGATCGAGGACTCGATGCGGTCGATGTCCCTCTCCATGTTGTCCAGCACGGCCTTCTGCTCCTTGGAGAGACGGCCTCCGGACTTGAAGGCCTTCTTCTGTTCGGAATATGCCTTCTTCCCGGCCTTGAGTTCTTCCTTGAGCTGCTTCGTCGAGGCTTTCAGCTCCTTGGTCTCGTCCTTGGCATTGTCGATCTGCTGCTTGGCGCGCTTGATCTGGTCCTGGCTGCGGTCGATCTCCCTCCGGGAGACGCGGTTCTGCTCCCTGCTCTGGCGCTCGGCAGCCTGCACGGCGGCGCGGTTCTGCTCTGCGACGCTTTCAGCATTGTTCTGCGCGCCCAGGCTCACGCAGGCCAGGAACGCGGCGATGATGATAATCAGCTTTTTCATATCATGTTTATTGTTATATCCATACATCAGGCGGCATCATCGGGACGCCGGCTTGAAATGTATCTCGATGACACCGCATACCGGTCCCCAGCGGTACGACATTTCAAACGGGACGAAGAAGGTGTAGGGAGATGTCGATCCAGGGTCGAAAACGGAGATGGCAGGCGTGTTTTCGTCGGAGAATATCCCGGAAACGGGGTATATTTCATCGGGTGCCATGCTGAACGTGTACCCTTTGGGCCCTATCCTGCCGCCATAAACCTCAACGCCGGGCTTGGCATCACGGAGAAGCACCTTCCTTGAAGGATTGGCAGGGTCCGGCATCCACGCCCGCCCGAAATGGAAGCCTATCGATTCAATGCCATAGTATTCCTTGAGGCTGACGCCGCCGAGGGTTGAAAACACATCTTTGCCGTTCCAGTCCTTTATACCGGAGATAAAGTCCCTGAAAGGGACGTAATAGTCATCCCGGGTCTGATAATCCTTCAGGGGGTCGGTGATTTCCTGCGGGACCGTGAAGACGTCGACAGGCCTGATCAGACGCGCATGGAAAGGGATTTCATTGAGGGGAAGAAGCTGAGGGCCGTAGCAGCTCCGGGCTATGATGTTGAAATACACCATCCTGGACCGGTCGGTCTCACGGTGGCCCCAATAGTTGAACATATTCCTCGTCCAGGGTGTATCCTCCACGGTTATGACGTTGAAACAATCGCCTCCAAGTTCGGCTATGACACATTCGGGGAAGAGTGCAGGATATCCCGCAGAGTCGGTGACGGTCTTCCCTTTTTCCTTCTTGGCGACGTATATGACCGAACCGTCATCCCACCAGTTCGTATACAACTGGTAACCATTGATCTCAGGCTGTTCCTTCGCAAAACGGAAATAGGTCCTCGTCTCGGCGGAATGGGTCCTGTAGACAGGATCGGAGGCAGCATCCGGGACGACCTCGGGCATGTTACCGGTGAAGAAACCGTTGAAATCGATCTCAATGTCCTGCATGACATCGCCTGAAGCCGGGGGCGGCACACTGAGGCGGACGGTAGTCGACGGCTCGCCGTCAATATCGTCGAACCAGTGACTGAGGAACTTGTTGGCAAACACGACCGTCGGCCTGGGGGCGATGACAGCGGACCAATGGAAATAAATCACTCTTCCGCCCTTGCTGAAGCGGAAGAATATGGTGGGAGATTCGCCTTCATCGACATAGAAAGGATCGAATATCCAGCCAAGGGCTGCATCGTTCCCGACGGCTTCCCTGTTGAAAAAGAACCCTCCCCAATCCTGAGTTTTCGGATGTGCGGGGAAAACAAGCCCGCCGGAGATATTCTCCTGTATGAACAACAACCCGCTGTCGATACGCTCGAAGACAGGGACGGGCGCAGACTTGTAGAAGCCCCATACGCCGTCAAGGTCGTACTCCCTGAGGAAAACGTCATACGTCACGCCAAGCGCATCGGATACGATGGCGGAGAAAACACTCTGACTGACAGTATGTTTGCTGTAAAAGGCATCATACGGAACCGATCCTATTGCCGGCAGTTCCTTCAAATCCCCTTCAATCAATGACCAATAATCTTCCATGATAGTTCAGCTTTCCAGATATATGATTGACAAATATAACCCATTCGGATGATTCTTCACAGCCCGGGACCGGCATCCCCTCATTCAAGGGCCTTGACCTTCTCGAAGAGGACTTCCTCGTCACCGGGCGAATAGCCGAGATGCGAGTACACGAGTTTCCCGTCCTTGTCGTAAAGGAAGACATGGGGACAGGAAGTCACGTTCATCGCCCTGGTGAACTCTTTGTTGACGTCGAAGGCGAAATGGTATGCGTCCCAGCCGCGGCCCTTGACCAGTGCCTTGGCGCGGGCAAGGGAGCGGGTGTCGTCGGTGCATACGGCGATGAAGCGGAAGGGCTTCTCCTTCTGCCACTCCTCGAAGACCTCGCTTATGGCATCCATCTCCTCTATGCAGAACTTGCACGTGACGAACCAGAAGGACACGACATAGGGAGTCTTCCCGTCGACCCACTCGGCGGGCGTGGTCTTGCCGCCGTCGAGGGTCTGCATCTCGATGGAGGAGATATTCTGCGCCGAGGCAAACGTCCCGGCAGCAAGCAGTGCCAATATAAGGCTAATCATCCGTTTCATATTCGTAAGCTTTATTCTCATTAAGTGCGCAAACGCTTGTATTCAAGACTTTTCCATCCTTCATAACGAAGACGACGATACGGGTGCGGGCCTGGGGTCCGTCGAAGGACCTGCTGAACTTCACCGTATGCTCTTCGCCGGCCTTGAGCTTTCCGGCGGGTGTGCCGTCAAGGCCGCCGTCGCCGAGGAAGCTCCTCAGGACGGCGTTGTTGACATAACCCGGGCCGGCGCCCGTCTGGTCGGCGACTATGCCGTCCTCCACGACGGCCGCCCCCACCGAATAATCCCCGTCCTCCACCGCCCGGACCTTGACGGCCAGGCTCAGGACACCGTCCTTGAGGGAGGACTCAAGCGCAAGTCCGCAGGCCTCGAGCCCGGCGGTGCTGTCGACATAGTCCATGAATATGGAGGCATCCTGCCGGTTGAAGCGGGTGCCGGCATCGAGGTCTAGGATGGCCGTAGGGAATGAGGAAACCTTGTAGCGCGACACCACCCCGTCGGAGGCGACGGAGCTCATCTCGTCGCTGTAATGTACCGCTATCTCCTGTAACCTGCCGGGGCGTTCCCTGCGGGCCTGTTCAAGCGCTTCGGCCATGTTGGGGCAGTACTGGCACCAGGTGGCCGTGAACTCCAGGACAAGGACGCGGTGGAAGAAGCGGCTGCCTTCGGCCTGGCCTCCGGGCTCCGGATCCGTCACGTCTTCGGGATAGACATAGCCCGGGTCCTCCTTCTGCCCTACGCAGGAGAAGCTGGCGAGCAAAGCGAGTATGGCCAGTATCCTTTTCATTGTATCTTGTAAACGAGCCGCAGCATGGCGCCGGTATACTCGGGCTGCCAGCGGCATACGCCGCCGGAGCAGACGAGCCCCGCGCGCTGATGTCCGTAGGACACATCAATTTTCAGGCCTCCGCGGCTCCAGGAGAGGCCGGCATCGTAATAATGTTCATGGGTGGAGCCGTGATTGTACATGTCCTGTACGTGCACACTCCATCCGTCCGTTGAGGAAATCTCCGCCTCAGCCGCCACCCAGTCTCTTGTAAGTTCTTGGGAATAAAGATATTGCACCTGAAGCCTGTAGGACAGTTTGCCAGTACCCCTGTACACCCCGTCCAGCACGAACACGTTCTGTGCGTTCGTTGCCTTCCTGTCTCCGTGGGTCGGAGAATTCTCCTGGATGCTGACAAAGGCCACGGTCTTGAGCCTCCTGTTCCAGCGCTTCTCCACCTCGACGTTGATGTCGCGGTATGCCAGCCTGAGAACGTCGAAGTTCTTCAGGGCGGATGGCAGAGACATGATCCACGAGCCGTTGGCGTGGAAGCGCCAGCTCCCCTGCCTGTAGAACAGGTCCGCGGCCCCTCCCGCCTCGCCTGCGGCGAAGGTGGTGTAGGGGTTCAGGGCTGCCAGCATATATGACTGCTCCATGCATAAGGAAGGGAGATAGTTCATGCCCATCGGGTCATACATGTTCTTCAAACGCCTCAGGGTGAGCGATGAAGAGAAACGGCCGGCAGCAAACAGCAGTTCGGCCGACTGGGCGTTGCCGTCACGCTTGCCGACATACTCGGCCCTGCCTATGAAGCCGCCGACGGCGTACTCAGACAGCAGGGAGAAGGACCAGCCGGGGCCGGCTCCGTAATCGCGGACGACGGCGCTCCCTTCCAGGGAGAGCCCGTCCAGCGGCCTCAGCCCGAAGCCGGCCCCGGCGAGTTTCTCCGAAGAGTACCACAGGTATTTCCTGGTGAAGCCACCGAGCACTTTCAGGGAAAGGGCATCGTCGGAGGTCCTCCAGGTGAAGCGGCCGCCGCCGATGGAATTGTTCCAGCCCAGGTCGCGGTCCTCCCAGCTCCGCAGGATGAGCCCACTGCCGAACTGGTCGTAGAAATCCCCGGCGGTCAGGCTCCAGGTCCTGTCCGTCCAGGCGACATACTTCTCCGGAAGGCCTATGCCCTTGAGGTTGAAGTCATATCCGAGCAAAGGATCGGGATAGTACTCCGCCTGAAAGCCGGCGGAGAAACGGCCATTGACATAATCCAGTTTCAGGTAGTTGTTCGACCTGAACCTGCCGTCCGCGGAAAGGACGGAGTTGGACTCGAGCCCGCCGGTAACGCTCCCCCACCCTTGAGCCGGCGCCCCGAGGGGCACCAGCGCAAGCAGCAGGGAAAACATTACAGACAAACGCCCGGTCATCAACGGTTTCCGTTAAGGACCTCACGCCATGACTTCTCAACTACGACAGGCGGTGCAGTAGGAGTGAACGGACGCTCGGGAGCATATCTGCGAGGCGATGCCGCCGACGCTTCGGTCTTGCGGTTGACCGCATCGTAGGCTACGAACTCCTCATAGTCGTACTGCCAGCTCTCGCCGTAGGCAAGCTTGTGCAGCCTGTACCAGATAGCCTCGCGCGAAGGGGCGTTGAAGCCGCCGGTATTGTCGCGCATGATGCTGTTCTGCGTAGGCCTCCAGGCGCCGCTCCAATAAGTGAAGGCCCCCTCGAAGCATCCCAGGCCATCGTACTTGTAGCGTTCGTCGGCAAGGAAGTGCGCCCACTTGACCGCATTGGGATCGTTCGTGAAGTCACCGTTCTTCCACCAGCCGTACTGGAACCTGTAGGAAAGGTCATCCTTTGCATTCTGAGGGACGGCGCCATTCTCCTGATAGGCATACTCGTCCGTCAGTTTGGCGAAGCCGTGGCCGCCCGCCTCGTGGTGCACGAGCCGCGCGAGGCCCTCATCCGTGCTTCCTACCGGGAAGTATGCTACAGAAGAGCCGATACCGTAATCGCCTGCATCGTAATGGTACATGTAGCAGGTTCCGGCATATTTCGTGGAATTCATCGCGACGATGATGAGGGTGTTGTCCATCCTGTCGTCAGGGACGGCATTCAGGGCGTACGAGAAGCACTTCGAGTCATTTCCACCGACCAGGGTTCCGTCGCCGAACCAGCAGCTCAGTGCATGGCCAGGATTCTCATACCCTTCCGTATCGGAGACAACGGTCACCGCATAGACGTTGAACAGGTCGCGGTAAGTGGTGTAAGGCTCCTCGGAGAAGAAAGCCTCCATCATCTTGTTCATCGTGGATGCATAGGTGCCGTCCTCGACCTGCCTGTCGGAGAAAGCGTCGCCCATCAGGACAATGTCTATGCCCCGGCCCTTCTTCGCCTTCTGCAGTTGGACGACTTCCCCGTCTCTGCTGAAATCCGAAGAGATGTAATAGTCGGGAGCGGCAAGGTCGTCATAATGCCAGCCCCGGATATATTGGGCATAACGGGACCAGTATTCGGACGACTTGTACCTGTCCTCAAACCCTTCCGGAACACAGATCACCAGGCCGTCGTGCCCGAAATAGGAGTTACTATTATACTCGTAATAGCTCGGAGGGGAGAATGAACGGAAATACAGGGTATCAAGGCTTGTAGTCTTGATGAAGGAGTCGTAACCCATGTCCAGGAGTCCTGAGGGCAGCTGCACCGCCTTCAGGTCTGGCATATCGGAGAAAATGAATTCCCTCAGGTACTGAACCTGGTCAGGAATAGTGATGCGCTCCACATTTGCGATACCCTGGAACAACCCGCTGCCCAGATCGACCACTCCGGCATGCTCCGGCATGCGGTAATCGGCCGGAAGCACATCCGTGACCGCCAGCAGATACCTGCCGTTGATGATAAAGCCGTGATTGTCTTCCGTGACGTCCTCTCCATAGAAGAACTCAAGCTTGTCACAGCCCTCGAAATAATCGGTATAATAGTAACTACTGAACTTAAGCTTCGGGAACGTGACACTGTGCAGCGTCTTGTTATTGTAGAACGACCAGGGCGGGAAGAACTTCACCTCATCCGGAATGACATAGTCGACAAGCCCTTTCCCTGCCAAAGCCACCATCTCACCGTCCGGGTTGATGAAGGCATGGCCGTCGGGGACATGCACGTTGTTCCCCTTGAACTCGCGGAGCATATCACAGTAAGCGAAAGCACGGTCCCCCAGCGAAACGACGCTCTCCGGGAAAGTCACGGTCTCGATATTGCTGTGGTTAATGAACATTTCTTCAACAATGGTTTTTACGCCTTCAGGGATCACCAGGTCCTTGTCAAGCGAAGCCATGGCATAGACGGCCATCGTCCCGTCCGGAAGGACCAGCGCCTTCTCGTCATCAGAGGCGAGGGAGCCGTAAATCCTGGCGAGACGGTAACAGCCTGAGAAAGCCCTTTCCCCTATGGACTTGAGATTGTCCGGGGTATGGAACTCCGTCATGGCACAGTCCCTGAATGCGTAAGACTCGATGCTTTCCACCGAATTGGGCAGGATAACCTCAGATACGTTGCCGTTGAACACGGTCCAGCCTTCCTTTCCGACCCTCGTGATGTTTCCGTCGAACAGGATGACGCCTCTTCCGTTTTCGTAGGTATTGGACACAATCTTGCGGTCGAACGCATCCTCAAAAGGATGGATGGGTACGTTATAAACCGTTGAGTACCAGATCTGATTATACGGTATGTCGTCCGGATCGATGACTCCCTGGGCATCGCAGCGGAAAGGCTTGATGTAGCGGCACTGGGATCGCTCGAAAGTCACGTCGGAGTTCACCGTGCGCGTGAAAGTGCCGGTGAAAGTCTCCACCTCCAGGGAGAAGCCCCCCTTGTATGTCCCGGCAGGGACAACTATATAGAAGTCGACAGGACTGTCGTCGGCGAGATGTACGCCTCCGCATTTCAAGGTCACCCTCGGCGAGCCGCCTGCGGACATCACGAGTTCCGGGACGTCGGAAAAGTCGGTCCGGACTGTAGCCCTGCCGCTGACCGCCATGCCTTCGTCGTGCGCAACGAAACTGATGGACTTTACCAGCGCCTCACCGGTCATGGAGACCTTCAGGGCCGCACAAAGGTTCTTGAACGGAAGATCGTCCCCTACACTGACCGCGAGCATCGGGAATGCCCCTTCGCCGAAAGAATCAGGGGCATAAGTCTGCTCTGCAGGAAGTTCAAGGGTCAGGACATTGTCCTTGAGACCTCCGGAAACATTGTCGGAATAAGGATAAAGTGCAATATAATGGTCACCGGACAGAGTGCCTGCGAAGACACCCTTCTCAGTACCGGCACCCTTTGACAGCACATACTTGTCCGCCCTGGACAGGCCGTCTACATAAACGGCAAGGTCATCACCTTCCGTCCAGAAGGCGTAATACTTGCCGTTTTCGGCGAGGCCGAGCTGAGACTTCGTCTCGACACGGCGCTCGATGGAGGCCTTGAGGAAGTTGGACGGCTCCACCGGCTGCCCGATCTCCTTTTGCTGGCATCCTGTCAGGATCAGCAGGAGAGAGAAGGTATAGAATGTAATGTTGGATATCTTTTTCATGGTCTGCTCCTCCTGTTATCTGATTTCATCACCGGTACCTATCTCCTCGTTGCCGTTCCCACTGCCGCCGCTGCCGCCGCTTTCGTCACCTACAAGCCTGAGCAGCAGCTGGCTGCCGACTGGAGCGGTAGCGCAATTGTCCACATAGTAGTCGCCGTAATCCTCGGTCTGGATCTTCTGCAAGGACCCGAATGCCTTCTGGATATAGGCGAACACGCGTAATTTCTCGACTTTGGCTCCGTTGGGGACTGGAAGCACATAACTGAACGTCCGTTTCGACGGGCCGTGGGATATCCTGAACGGATCTCCGAGTATATCCGTGGCAGTGGCACATACAATATTGTCATGCTGATAGTCCAGTCCTCCGTTCTCCTGATAGTGGATGATTCCGTCTTCTACCAGGAGCACCGTGATCTTGTAGTCTCCATGGGTCTTGAAATAGGCGTCGATATCTATTGTCACCTTCTGCCCTGACATCACCGAACGCAGGGAGAGGCCCGAGGAAGTGCCGTATTTCTCCTCCGTTTCCTTGGATGCAGAAATGTATTCGGGAGCGAAATCGTCGACATTCTCGCCGTTGTTCACCCGGATGCGGCCGTCCACGATGCCTGTGGGGAATGCGTTGGAATGGAATGTGCCCATCAAGGTCCCCGCAGGATCGAATTGAAGGTCGCTGCCGCCACTATGCAGGGCCAGCTGCTGTAATTTATCAGGATAAAGTTCCTGTGCCCGCAGGATGGCCTTGTTCATGTACGGGCACCAGACGCACCAGGTGGCAGTGAAGCGGAAGACCACCGACTGATGATAGAACGGAAGTTCCTCCCAATTACCGATTTCGCCACCGGAACTGCCCGACTGCAACATGGTGACCGTGTATTTGACGGAGCCGTCCACAGTCATGATATCGACTGAACCCTCGCGGGCGTTGGAAAGCTTGTTCCTGTCCACGAGCAGGGACACTACACCGTCGCCGGTGCCAGCCTTCGGGGTGACCTTCAGCCAGTCATGCTCCCCGACCACCTTCCAGTCTACGCTGGAACTGACCTGTAAGGCCTTGGAACCGCCGAATGCAGGGAATTTGAATTCCGTTTCCCGGATTTCGAGATACGGGGCTTTCTGGATGACCTTCACCTTCCTGGACTGTCCTTCGGAATTGGTGAATGTAAGGACGGCGCTGCGCTCGGAGCCTGTCCTGTTCTCCGTCACCGTAAAGCTGTGCTGATGCGTATGGGGCCTTCCGGCCTTCTCCCTGGTACCTCCGGCCTTGATCCAGGACGGGAGGGTTCCTGCGGAATAGTCGTAGTTGGAGGTCACCTCCACCATGAAACCGCCTCCCTTTACATTGAAAGTGAACTCACTGTCCGAAATCTCGAAAACGGGCTTGTTCTCGCCGGGGAGCTGTGCTTCAAGGTCGGAATGGGAGGGATAGGTGCCGGCCTTGGCATACACCCAGCCGGACAACGGGAAATGGTCTCTCCTGTCACCTCCTACCTGATTGTTCATGTTCTTGCTCCACTCGACCGCTCCGGCATTGAGGGCATCGATAAGGGTATCATAAGTTGTACCCTTCTTCGGCACAGTATAAAGGATCCCTTCATAGGGGGCACCCTTCATTTGGGCGTCGCTTAGAGCGAAATTGTTTTCCGCGATGCCAGAGCCGCCTCCTGCGGCACTCAGGCTGCCCTCGGAAGCGAGCCAGTAATTGTTCTTCGCCCACGCAGCGTCAAGTGGCTCGCCCGGGAGAGGTTTTTCATTGTCCGGAACGCCGAGGAATCCGGCTATCATACCGCCGAACCGTCCTCCGATCATACGTACCTTCGCGAAGTTGATGCTGTTGGCAACGGTAGCAGGCCCCATATAGGCAGTAGCGACGCAGGATACCATGCCTGCAAGTCCGCCCACGAAGTCCTCACCCTTTACTTCACCATAATTGACACTGTTGAAGATTTTTGCGCCCTGAGAGATGAAACCGGCAATTCCTCCGACACGGTCTCTTCCTTCGACGCTGCCATAATTCGTACAGTTGATGAGCCTTTCCATGTCCAGGGTTCCCGCCAAGCCTCCGGCAGAAGTCTCGGAAACGGTAATCTTGCCATAGTTAGTACAGTATAGCATATAATTGGCAGAGTTCCCCCTGCCGACAATGCCACCTGATTCGGAACGGCCGATAACCTCCGCCTCGTTGCTGCAATAAGATAAATTGGTACTGTATGACATGCCCACGAGTCCTCCGATATACCATTCAGAACCTCTGACCGAACCCTTGGAGACACAGTATTCGAGAGTGGAGTCCGTTGAAAATCCGGCCAGCAATCCGACGTAAAAGATTCCGGAAATGTCGCCGGAAACGGTCAGGTTGCGGACAGTCGCCTTGTTCAGGCGACCGAATAGACTGGCATAATTCCCGCCTTCGGAAAACAAGTTGGAAATCACGTGGCCGCCGCCGTCGAAGACTCCCGAGAAACCAGGGGATGTAGCTTCATTACCGCCAATCGGAATCCAGCTAATGCCTTTAGTCTTGCTGCACAGGGGGCTGAGATCCAAGTCTTTCGTCAACAGATAGGAGGCAGAACCGGCCAAGATGCTGACACCGTCCGAGCGTTTGATCGTACCGTTTTCGGTATTGACCGCATCCCTTAAAAGGAGCAGGTCCCCGAGCGAAGAAATCCTGAACGGATCCTCCGCGGTGCCGAGACCGGCCAAAGTACTGCTCGACTCTTGTCCGCTGGTAAGAGCCACCTTCACGACACCGGCGGGATGCACCTTCGAACGCTCCATCCTGAAGTCGGAGCGGTACGATTTGTCCATGTACCCGGTCGTGGTATATACGCGGACAGTGAATCCGCCCTTGTAGTTCCGTGCTGGAAGGACGAAATGGAAGTCGGTTGCTTCCTCGTCATCCAGGACCAGCCTTCCCGTGTCGATGAACAGGCTGTCAGCCCCTTCGGAAGACACTTCCATGACAGGAGCATTGGGGTTGGCAAGGGACACGGTCGCCGGGCCGCTGACCTTGATGGAAGGGTCGTTGGGACGGAAGACGATCCTGGTCACAGTATGATGCCCGGTGAGGGAAAACTTGAAAACGGAAGCCACCGCCTTGAAGGGAAGTTCGTCGGACGAACTCACCGCGACCATCGGATATGCCCCTTCTCCGAACGAGCCCGGGACATACGCCTGCTCGACGGGGAAATCCATCCTGAGCGTCTCACCGTCCAGCGCTTCCACTTCGTTGCACGGATAGAATCCCACATAGCTGTCGCCGCTTCCGTATCCTCTGAAAGTGGCGGTCCTGGTGCCGGCTCCCTCATCGATGCAGAACGGAGCCGGCTTCGCGTTGCCGTCTATAAACACGCCGATTATGTCATTGTCGGACCACAGGATACCGGAAACACCTTCCTCCATCGGCGAAAGGGACGATTTGGTATCCATACCCGACCCAGTAGTAGCTGTCAGGACCTTGAATCCTGAATCAACGGGAAAGCCTTCTTCCAGCTGCATCTGGCACGCATTGAAGCACATCGCCAGAAGCGCACAAACCATAAATCCGTACTTTCTCATAGCCTTACCAGTTTATGGGGTTACCTTCGGTTGCATCTTCATTGCCGCCGCTTGTTCCTGTCACGACTTTCGGAAGCATGTTCTCGCCCGCCTTTCCGGAACTGCAGTTATCGATGAAATACCCGTCATAGTCCGAAGGAGAGATCTTCTGCATCTTGCCGTAAGCACGCTGCACATACACCAGGATCCGCAGGTTCTCCTTCACGCACTTGTCAGGGATTGTCACGGTGAATTTCTTGGACTTCACGGTTTTGGCCGAATATGCCTTGAAAGCTTCTCCCGAGACGGAAGTCACCGCAACGCGCGTGATTCCATCATGGATGTACGTATCGGTGCTCCCGTAATGATCGGACTGATAGCAGATGACGCCGTCTTCCACGAGAAAGACAGTGTATTTGTAGTCACCGGCTTCCTTTACGAAGATATAGGGCGTGACGGTGAGCCTGTTCCCGGATATGGAAGACTCCCATCCGATTGCGGAAACGGTGGGGAAAGTGGATTCAAGGTTTTCCACCGACGTTACAATCTCGTCCCTTATGTCCTCTATGGATGATGTAACCCAGGGGACAGACTTGAGCACATGCCTTCCGTCCATCACCAAGTCCCTGTCCGAAATTCCATACTGGGACATCAGGGTATTGCTTGGTTCGAAATAGAGATCGTCATAATAGACGTCTCCCATAAAGTGCAGGACCAGCTTCTCCACTTTGCCCGGCTTCTTGGACTGAGCCGCCTTTATCGCCCTTTCATAAACCGGTCCATATCCATCCAGCACTGAGGTGAAGAGCATGGACAGGGACCTGTGGTAGAATTCCTTGCTCCAGTCCACCTCGCCCGGACCCGCGACATGCTTCGCCTGCCTGACTTCGACGGACAGGCAAGTGCCTTCGTCATCGCAGAAGGTTACCACGCCCTTGCGCATCGCGAACTCGGGATTGGCCTCAGCCTTGAAAGAATGGACCTTTCCGGAAACGGACGTCTGGCTTATCCATTCAGACATTCCGCTGATATGGTAGCCATAAGAGGACGTGACCTTTATCTCGAAGGTTCCCCCCTCTTCGCCAAGGTCCACGGTGAGCGGGGTCACCGCGAAGGGCACGATTCCGTACTGCTCCACGGTAACGGTACTGCTGCTTCCGGAACTGCCCTTGACGGTAACGGTGGCGCTGCGGGTCCCCTCACTCCTGAATTCACCTGCCTTGACGGTGAACGAACCATCCCCTTCGCCCGACGCCGGCGTCACTTCGCACCACGATGCACTTGAAGACACCGTCCATTTATCGTTCGAGGAGACAGCGATGTCCGTCGTACCTCCGGCGAGTTCGAACTCGACCTTTTCGGGTTCGACCGTCAGGTACACTTCCGCCCCGGCCTGCTTCACAGAACAGGGCAGGCAGGTGCCGGTGTCATCGCAGATCACGATGACGCCGCTGCGGTCCGCAGGCTTCATGTTGGCCGCGACCTCGAAAGTATAGACATTGTCCTTCTGGGACTTCTGCGTGACCCAGTCAGGGGTCGAACTGACGTGATATGGTATATTCGCCGTCACGGTAACGTCGAAGGTACCGCCTTCCGCACCCATTTCCACCTTTTCGGGAGAGATGGAGAATACAGGCACGAATCCGGCCTGCTTCACAGAACATGGCAGGCAGGTGCCGGTGTCATCGCAGATTACGATGACACCGCTGCGGTCCGACGTATCGGTATTCGCCGCGACCCCGAAGGTATAGACGTTGTCCTTCTGGGTTTTCAGTGTGACCCAGTCGGGGGTCGAACTGACGTGATACGGTATATTCGCCGTCACGGTAACGTCGAAGGTACCGCCTTCCGCCGCCATTTCCACCTTTTCGGGAGAGATTGAGAATACCGGAACAAATCCGGCCTGCTTCACCGAGCAAGGAAGGCAGGTGCCGGTCTCGTCGCAAATCACGACGACACCGCTGCGCTCCGACGTATCGGTATTCGCCGCGACCTCGAAGGTATAGATGTTGTCCTTCTGGGTCTTCAGTGTGACCCAGTCGGGTGTCGAACTGATGTGATACGGTATATTCGCCGTCACGGTAACGTCGAAGGTACCGCCTTCCGCACCCATTTCCACCTTTTCGGGAGAGATGGAGAATACCGGAACCAGTCCAGCCTGCTTGACCTGACAGGAAAGGCACGTGCCCGCCTCATCGCAGATCACGATGACGCCGCTGCGCTCAGACGTATCGGTATTCGCCGCGACCTTGAACGTATGGACCTGCTTGTCCACGGACACTTCGGTGATCCAGTCAGGCTTAGAGTCCAGGTGGTACTTGCGGGTCGTCACGACCGTGACCTTGATGTCGCCGCCGGCCGCATCTATCCCGATAGACGAAGGGGTCACCTCCATCACGTCCACCAATGCCGATGCGGACTTGCCGCCGGCCTTCGCCGTGACTGTCGAAGTGCCACCCTTGAGAGCCTTCACGTTGCCGTCCTTGTCGACCGTGGCGACTGCCGCGTCCGAACTCTCCCAGGTGACGTTCTTGTCACTGGCGTCGGCTGGACTCACCGTCGCCGTCAGCTTGGCCGTGCCGCCGACCGTCAGGTCCAGCCTGTCCTTGTCAAGGGTCACGGAGCTCACCGTCACGTTTGGTTTGACCACGGTCACAGCGCAAGTGGCGGACTTGCTGCCGGCCGTAGCCTTAATGGTGGAGGAGCCCTCCGCAACGGCAGTAACATCACCGGTGGGCGACACGGTCGCCACCGATGTGTTGGAGGAAGACCAGCTGACGGTCTTGTCCTTGGCATCGGCCGGAAGAACGGTTGCCGTCAGCTTGACTGTCTCGCCGACCGTCAGCTCCGCCGAACTCTTGTTCAGCGAAACCGACGATACGGCCACTTCAACCTCGGGCGGGTCGCAGGCGAGCAGCAACAGGCCCAGGGACAATAGTGCGGTTATTCGTTTCATCCTCTTATTGATTATCAGTTATTTCTGTCGTTGGGAACGGTGGGCTTCCACCTCTTCCCTCCATGTCGTTCCGGTAATGACCGGAGGAGCCGTAGGAGTGAACGGACGCTCAGGCGCATACCTTCGGGGCGCTGAAGCGGAAGCGGCGGTCTTGCGGTTGACAGCATCGTAGGCCACGAACTCCTCGTAGTCATACTGCCAACTGTCTCCGTAGGCAAGCTTGTGCATCCTGTACCAAATGGCTTCGCGCGAAGGGGCATTGAAGCCTCCGATATTGTAACGCATGATGCTGGTGTCGGTGGGTCTCCAGGCACCCTTCCAGTAGGTAAACGCACCCTCGAAGCAGCCGAGACCGTCATACTTATAGCGGTCGTCAGCGAGGAAGCGTGCCCATTTGACCTTCTCAGGATCTCCCGTGAAATCAGCATTCTTCCACCAGCCTAAAGGAACCCTGGAGCTGCGGTATTCGATCAATTCCTGAGGCATAGTGCCCATATATTCATAGGCATATTCGTCAGCAAGTTTGGCGAAACCGTGACCGCCCGCCTCATGATGCACCAGTCTTTCAACCTGCCCGTCGGCAGATCCGACCGGGAAGTAGCATACCGCAACACCACAGCCGTAATCCTTGACTCCAGAGGTGGAATCGTGCATCCAGCATGTACCGGCATATTTCGTTGAATTCATCGCAACTATGATGAGGGTATTGTCCATCCTTTCCTCGGAGACGGCACGCAATGCATACTCGATGCACCTCGCGTCGCTTCCTCCGACATTCGTACCCTCGCCAAACCAGCCGCCAAGCGCCTGACCCAGATGGTCATAGCCCTCCGTAGCTGAGACGACGTCTACGCAATATACATTGAACAGGTCACGATAGGTGGTGTAAGGCTCTTCGGAGAAGAACCCTTCGAGCATGCTGTCCATAACCGACCTGTAGGTACCGTCTGCAATCTCGCGGTCGGAGAAGGCGTCGCCCATCATCACGATATCGATTCCGTTGCCCTTCTTTGCCTTCTGCATCTGCGTCACCTTGCCATCGCGGCTGTAATCCGTCGACATGTAATAATCCGGAGCAGGCAGGTCATCATATACATATCCCTGGATGTATTGGGCATACTTGGACCACGTAGGGGCCACTTTATACTGCTCTTCCATACCCTTGGGAACACATATGACCAATCCGTCATGTCCGAAATACGCACTCTCAAACTCAGTGAATATAGGCGGAGCGTACGAACGCACATACAACGTATCCAGGTTTGCCGTTCCATTAAACGCATCTTCCAGTACAGAAAGGCCGGCAGGCAGCCGGAGAGACCTTAGCTGGGGCATATTTGCAAAAGACTGTGTATAGATAGAGGTTATCTCGTCCGGAATGGTAAGTCGTTCTACCGTCTTGTTACGTGAGAAAGAGCAAAACAAAGATTTGATGCCATAGCCGGAAGGTACGGCATAAACCTTCGGAAGGATCGGTGTAACACCCTTCAGCTCGTCATCCAAAACCAGACAATGATGATCTCCCGTAGTGTGAGCTCCATAAAAGAACTCAAGATTGTCACTTCCCGTAAAAGGAGGAGAGTTAGTATACTCCAGGGATTCAGGGAAGGTGAGGCTGTGCAGGGATGGGCATTGGGCAAACGACCCCTGAATATTGATGACCCCCTCCGGAATCACATAATCAGCAATGCCGGCTCCTGCATATGCCATCAAAAAACCTCTGTAATCGACGATTGCATGCTTGTCAATGACCAAGGAATTCGTCCCTGTGAATTCGCGGAGCGAAGGGCATTTGTAAAAAGTCGTTCCCCCTATCTCTTCGACACTGTCCGGAAGGTACACCGTCTCCAGATTTTTGCAGGAGGAGAAAGCATAATCGCCCAACGAACGGAATCCTTCCGGCAAGAAGACTTCCTTGACGGCATCCTGATTATAGAAAAGAAACTCGACAATATCAGTAACCCCTTCCTGTATTACTACAACCCCGTCAATCGCCTTATATGCATAAGCGACCAGCGATCCGTCAAGGACAAGGCCTTTTTCATCCTGTGTAGCATGGATCCCATAGATACGTTCTAAATTCCTGCAGCTACTAAAAGCTTCAGATCCAACCGACTTCAAATGGTCCGGGGTATGGAAAGAGATGATGTTCGACCTCGTGAAAGCATTATCTCCTATATACTCAACAGTATTCGGCAAGTTGATTACCCTTATGCCGGCATAACTGAAAGCACCTTCCCCGACTCTGGTAAGAGGCTCGTCGAAGACGATTATTCCCTTGCCGTCCTCATAAGTATTGGACAATATATTACGGTCGAAAACACCTGCCGGAGGATTGTAGACTTCACCGCTTATCGTCTCATACCAGATTTGGTTGTAAGGGATGTCATCGGGATCGATCTCCCCTTCGGCATCACAGCGGAAAGGCTTTATATACCTGAACTGCGAGCGCCCGAAGGTAATGTCAGAATAGACCTCACGCGTGAAGATTCCGGAAAAAGTCTCAATCTCTACCGAGAACCCTCCCCGATATGTCCCCGAAGGTATTACAATGAAGAAATCAGTCGGGGTCTCCTCGTCCAGCAGAATCCCCGGGCAACGAACTGTCACTCTGGGAGAACCTCCTTCGGACATTACCAGTTCCGGAAGCTTTCCGAAGTCCGTCCGGACACTCGCCGGACCGCTGACGGACATATTCTCATCGCGGGCCACGAAATGCACCGCCTGTACGCCTGCGTCGCCAGTGACCGATACTTTCAACACCGAGCATAGGTTCTTGAACGAAAGCCCCCGGTCATCGCCTACCGCGAGCATGGGAAAGGCCCCTTCACCTATGGAACCCGCCTGATAAGACTGTTCTGCAGGCAGGACAAAATGGAGGACATTGCCCTTCAAGCCCTCCGGGACATTGTCCTCATATGGATAGAGGGCGACATAGCGTGTACCCGCAACCCTTCCTTCGAAGGAACCTTTTTCCGTTCCGGCCCCAACGGTCAGAACATATTTGTCTACGTTTGGCAGGCCGTCGGCATAAACGGCCAGGGCATCGTCCTCTGTCCAATATGGATAGTAGACATCGTCAATGGGGTCTCCGAAATGGGTCTTGGTCTCTGCTCCGCGCTCCAACAGACCTGTAAGGGTATGGGAAACGGCGGAGGGCTCCTCGAACTCAGACTGCCGACACCCTGCCGCAAGCAGCAGGAGAGAAACTATAACGAATGGAATGTAAATATACTTTTTCATGACCTATTCCTCCTGTTAATCGATTTCGCCTCCGGGAGTGACACCTTCATTTCCATCACCTTCATCATCCCCTCCACCTCCGGTACCGCCTACCAGAGCCACCTTCAGCATTTCACCCACAGGGGCTGTAGCACAGTTGTCGATGAAGAAGCCGCCATAATCTCCGGTCTGCAATATGGGCATGGAGCCGAAAGGCCTCTGTATGAACGCCAGTACACGCAAATTCCCGGTCTTGATTTTCGGACTGACGGTGGATTCATAATTGAACTCACGCACGGAAAGGTCATCCTTGACAGAAAAAATGTCTCCCAACGGATCGGTCAATGCCACACGGGCAACGTTGTCGTGAACATAAAACTCCCCGCCGTTCACTTGAGGATTGACAATACCATCCTCAACAAGGAATACCGAAATCATGTATTTTCCAGCTTCCTTGAAATAGCCTGTGACGTTGACGGAGATTTTATGCCCTGAAACCGAAGAACGGATAGCCATTCCCGTCGCCGCTCCATAGGTCTCCTCCGTTTCCTTGCAGATACGGACAAAATTGGCGGCAGCCTCCTCAATATCCGTATTATTCGAAACTTTGATACGCCCATCCACTACAGCGGTAGGAAATCCACCTCCGCCGTAATGTCTGATAATGACATCTGAAGGGGCAAATTCGAGGTCGCTGTCAGAGCCGTGCAAAGCGAGATGCTGGATTTTGCCGGGATAAAGCTCCTGGGCACGGGATATGGCGGCGCCCATGTACGGACACCAATTACACCAGGTAGCCGTCAAACGCATGATTACGGACTGGCGGAAGAAAGGAAGCTCCTTCCATTCCTCGCTGTCGTCGATTACAAATCCGGACTGGATGAAAGATACCCTGTGAACGACCGATCCGTCCGCCGCAGAGATCAGAATATACCCTGCACGGGCTGAGGATCCGGTATTGGCATTGACCGTGACAATCACTGCGCCGTCACCGGAACCGTTACTGGGAGAAACTGAGTACCAGTCGTTTTCCTCTCCGGCACATGCTGTCCAATCCATACTGGAAGATATTGTGACAGTCTTGGAACCGCCTATGACGAAGAAGCTGGCTTCGTTATCGGAAACTGTCAGATAAGGCTCCTTCTGACTGACCCTGACCCTCAGTACCTTCCCTTCCGAATTGGTAAACTCAATCATAGCCTTGCGGGCCTTTCCGCTGTAATTGGCCTTGACCGTGAAAGTGTGTATCCTTGTATGAGGCTTGAGGGGAATTGTCTCCGACGAAGTCTCTGAAATCCAGTCTGAAAGGGCAGCGACGGAATAATCAAGACTTGAAGTCACAGCCACCTGGAAATGGTTTTCGTTGACATTGAACTCAAAAACACTCCTGTCAATCTCGAAAACCTGTTTTGAACTGCCCGGAATCTGGGCGGGCAGATCCGACTGAACCGGATACGAGCCGGGAGCGGAATACTCCCATCCATGCAACCCTGCCCGCCATTTCTGGCTCCACTTCACCGCTCCGGCATTGAGAGCATCAATCAGGAGGTCGTATGTGCTCCCGTCCAGTGCCATGAACAGCACCCCGTCGTACTTCGCTCCCTTTAAATGGGCGTCTGTCACGCCGACATTGCCTTCAATCAAACCAGTACCCCCACCTACATCAAGAGTGATACCCTTGCCGCAGCCTTCTAGCCAATAATTGTTCATCACCCAGGCATCAGTCTCGAGTTCATCTACTCCAAGTGTAGAACCTTCCACAAGACCAGCGTAGCCGGCAACCAATCCACAATACGAATCTCCGGAAATCTCAACCGTTCCGGCATTGATACAATTCGCAATGGTCGTCGCACCATTTCTGCCCGTATTCATACAGGATAAGAGTCCGCCGATACCACCCACATATTCACTTCCTTTAGTATCACCGTAATTGATACAGTTGAGCACCTTGCTCCCTCTGACGACTAATCCCACAATGCCACCGGAATACAAAGCACCGTCAACAACCCCATAATTCGTGCATTCCGTCATATATGCTCCGCCGGATAAGCTTCCGGCTATGCCACCGCAGGAATTCAGTCCGGAAACCATACCGTTATTCGTACAATGGCGAATGCTGCTTGAACTTGAAAAACCGGATATACCACCAACTCCTTGTATACCATTGATTCCAGCCTCATTCCTGCAGAACTCGATTGAGCCATCGTTTGAGGATGCAATACCACCGGCTCCGAAGTCACCCCGGACAGAGCCCTTGGATATACAATTCTCCAAAAGCGAACCTTCCCTGTTGTTGCCGACTATCAATCCTGCACTATTGGACTCGGCTATAACTCCGGAAACGGTCAGGTTCCGGACAACACCCCTGACAGCTCCGAAGAAACCTTGGTATTCCCCGGACTTATTGGAAATAAAGAGGTTCGAGATCTCATGTCCCCCGCCATCGAACACTCCTTCGAATACAGGGTCAGACGCAGAACTCCCACCTCCTATCGGGGTCCAGTTCGCACCGCTTTCCTCGCTGCATATCGGACTGAGGTCCAGATCCGCCGTCAGGAGATAATGCGAGCTGCCTGCGGAGACCTTAGTACCTGCAGCCGTGCTGACCATGGCTGAAGAATTGATGCTTTCCCTCATGAAAACCAGGTCACCCAACGACCCGACAAGGAACGGATCGGCTTCCGTTCCGCTTCCTGAAAGATACGCGCTGGGGTCGAATCCGACATCTACTTTCATGGTGAAGGGAGTAGCATCATGCTTGCGTGCCCGCAGCATGGTGAAATCGGATTTCAGCGACTTATCCATATAACCGGTCTTGGTGTACACGCGAACGGTAAAACCACCCTTGTAGGTCTGCGCAGGCAGGACCATGTAAAAATCGGTAGGCGTGACATCGTCGAGCACCACTCCGTCAGTTTTCAGCACCAGGCTGTCACAGGCCACTTCCGACATGGTCAGGACGGGGTTGGACGGATCTGCAAGCGACACCGTGGCCGGGCCGCTTACCTTAACACCAGGATCGTTCGCCCGGAACACGAGTCCGGTAACGCCGTGGTGGCCGGTAATGGAAATCTTCAAGACGGAACAAAGATGTCTGAAAGACAAGTCAGTAGAGTTCGAGACCGCCACCATCGGGAAACTGCCGCTGGAGAATGACCCGGCCGCATATGTCTGCTCGGAAGGAATGGTAAGGGAAACGGCCCCGTCACCTATGCCCGACGCAATGGATTCAGGATAAACGGCTATATAGCCGGAACCGTTTCCGTATCCTGTGAAAACGCCTTGTCCTGTCCCTTCTCCGTCAGCAAGCGTGAATGAATACATGTTCTGTCCTCCGTCCACATATACGCCTATCCGGTCCCTTGAGGACCAAAGGACCTTGGAAACCCCGTCCTTTTCAGGAGAGAGGGAAGTACGGGTCTCAGGGGATGACTCGATGGTAGCCGTCAGTCGGTTCTCCTGCTCCCGGGAGGGGAGTTCCACCTCATTTATGCAAGCGGACGTCAGCATGGAGAACGCCGCAATGCCAAGTATTATTCGCAGATTCTTCATGGCCTTACCAGTTAACAGGTTCTCCGTTAGTAACATCTTCGATTCCGCCTCCGGTGCCGCTCACCAAGCTTGGCTGAACGAGAGTACCGGCCTTGCCGGAAACGCAATTGTCGACATAATAGTCACCATAATCAGCCCCGTCATCCACGATTCTTGAACCAGACCCGAATGCTTTCTGTACGACGACAAGGATCTTGAGATTGTCTTTCTCATATCCGGAAGGGACATTGAATCTGTAGTGCAGTTTCTTGACCGAGTTGGCAGAAGCAGTGAAAGGATCGCCCTGGACATCAGTAAGCACGGCGCGGGCGACATCGTCATGACGATAATGCTCATCCGTGCCCGATATATCTCTCTGGGGAGATATGATGCCGCTCTCCGTAATGAACACCGTCACCTTGTATCTGCCTGCGTCTTTGAGATAGATTCTGACATCCAGTCCGAGGTCCTGTCCGGTGAAAGACGATTCCATGCCGATGGCGCTTGATACCTGATAATTCACCTGTGTTTCTTTCAGATAGGCCTTAAGGTTAGCCTGCCCTCCATTATAGAACATCAATACCCTTCTTCCGTCAACGACTATAGCAGGAAAGTTATTCAAATTGTACGACTGCAATAGAGAAGATATGTCTATTGAACCCAGCTTACCACTTGTATGCAGATTGATTATTTCTGCACTTAACGCAGACTGTGACAGGATATCAGCCACCTGGGTCCTGAAACTGGGATAACGCGACATTTCCGTAGAAGTAAAAACCATCAGAAGCGAGCTATGGAAGAAATCCTTGCTCCAGTCGATTGACTCGGGGTCGCCTTCCTGGCGGACCGACACCGACAGGCAAGTCCCGACATCGTCGCAGAACGTTATCGCTCCGGAGCGAGCCTCTGAAAGGGACGACGGCCCCACTTCGAAGATATGGACCTTGCCGTTTACGGACTTCTCCGTCACCCAGTCGGGCTTGGAGTTGATATGATAGCCGTAGGACGAAGTCACCGTAATGTCGAATGTCCCGCCGTCATATCTGACATTCACCTGCTTTGGACTTACATCGAAAGGCTTGACGCCCTCCTGCCTGACCGTGCAGGACAGGCAGGTGCCGACCTCGTCGCAGATTACGATGACGCCGCTGCGCTCGGAACTGCCCTCATTGAATCCGACTTCGAAGGTATAGACATTGTCCTTCTGGGACTTCTGCGTGACCCAGTCGGGGGTCGAGCTGATGTGATACGGTGTATTCGCCGTGACGGTAATGTCGAAGGTACCGCCTTCGGCCGCCATCTCAACCTTTTCGGGAGAGATTGAGAATACCGGCACGAATCCGGCCTGCTTCACCGAGCAAGGAAGGCAGGTGCCGGTCTCATCGCAAATCACGACGACGCCGCTGCGCTCCGACGTATCGGTATTCGCCGCGACCTCGAAGGTATAGACGTTGTCCTTCTGTGACTTCTGCGTGACCCAATCGGGTGTCGAACTGACGTGGTAGGGGACATTCGCCGTCACGGTAACGTCGAAGGTCCCGCCTTCCGCCGCCATCTCGACCTTTTCGGGAGAGATGGAGAATACCGGAACCAGTCCAGCCTGCTTGACCTGGCAGGAAAGGCACGTGCCCACCTCGTCGCAGATCACGATGACGCCGCTGCGCTCAGACGTGTCGGTATTCGCCGCTACCTTGAACGTATGGACCTGCTTGTCCACGGACACTTCGGTGATCCAATCAGGCTTCGAGTCCAGGTGGTACTTGCGGGTCGTCACGACTGTGACCTTGATGTCGCCGCCGGCAGATTCGACCTCGATCGAAGAAGGGGTCACCTCCATCACGTCCACCAGCGCCGATGCGGACTTGCCGCCGGCCTTGGCCGTGACTGTCGATGTGCCGCCCTTCAGGGCCTTCACGTTGCCGTCCTTGTCAACCGTGGCGACGGTCGCGTCCGAACTCTCCCAGGTAACGTTCTTGTCACTGGCATCGGCGGGGCTCACCGTCGCAGTCAGCTTCGCCGTGCCGCCGACCGTCAGGTCCAGCCTGTCCTTGTCAAGAGTCACCGAACTGACACTTACAGTAGGATTCACCACCGTGACCTTGCAGACGGCTGACTTGCCGCCTGCCGATGCGGTGATGTTAGCGGAGCCGACTGCAACTGCAGTCACCTCGCCGGAGGGCGACACGGTCGCCACCGACGCGCTGGAAGTAGACCACGTCACGGTCTTGTCCTTGGCGTCGGACGGGGAGACCGTCGCCGAAAGCCTCGTGCTTTCGCCGACGGTCAGCTCGACCGACGAGGGACTTACTGACACCGACGATACGGCCACTTCAACCTCGGGCGGGTCGCATGCGAGCAGCAACAGGCCCAGTGACAATAGAGCGGTTATTCGTTTCATCATCATAATATTGGTCCATTAATTACTTTCTTCCTCTGATTACTTGCGTGTCCGGTCCTCCGGCCATGGCCTCACGCCAGGTCTTGCCGACCACCACAGGCGGTGCCGTAGGTGTGAACGGGCGCTCGGGAGCATACCCGTGCGTCGCAGCCGCGGAAGCGGCGGTCTTGCGGTTGACCGCGTCGTATGCCACGAACTCCTCGTAGTCGTACTGCCAGCTCTCGCCGTAGGCAAGCTTGTGTATCCTGTACCAGATGGCCTCGCGTGAAGGGGCGTTGAAGCCACCGGTATTGTAGCGCATTATACTGTTTTCAGTCGGCCTCCAGGCACCCTTCCAGTAGGTGAAGGCGCCTTCGAAGCAGCCGAGACCGTCATACTGGTAGCGGTCGTCGGCGAGGAAATGCGCCCATTTGACCTTCTCGGGATCCCCCGTGAAATCGGCATTCTTCCACCAGCCGTAAGGGACATTGATGTTGCGGTCATCAATTTCCTCCTGAGGAATAGTGCCATTGTTCTCATAAGCGTACTCGTCGGCCAGTTTGGCGAAACCATGGCCGCCCGCCTCGTGGTGCACCAGCTGCCCGAGGCCCTCATCAGAAGTCCCTATCGGGAAATAAGCCACTGAAGTGCCGCAGCCATAGTCCCCGCCTGAAGGATAGTACATCCAGCAGGTACCGGCGTATTTCGTGGAGTTCATCGCCACGATTATCAAGGCATTGTCCATGCGGTCGTCGCCGATGACCTTCCTCGCGTACTCCATGCACTTGGAGTCGTTGCCTCCGACCTCAGTGCCGTTGCCGAACCATCCGCTCAAGGCCTGGCCGGGATGGGCATAGCCCTCGGTAGCGGAAACCACATCGACGCAATACACGTTGAACAGGTCACGGTAGGTGGTGTAAGGCTCTTCGGAGAAGAAAGCCTCCATCATCTTGTCCATCACCGACCGGTACGTGCCGTCGGCCACCTGCACATCGGTAAAGCCGTCACCCATCAGCACCAGGTCGATGCCTGCACCCTTCTTCGACTTCTGAAGCCTGGTCGCTTCCCCGTCCCTGCCGTAATCGGTCGAAATGTAATAGTCAGGATTAGTCAGGTCGCTGTAAACATACCCCTGGATATAATCGGCATACCTTGACCAATCCGTAGAGTTCCTGTACAAGTCTTCGAAACCTTTCGGCACGCAGATGACCAGGCCTTCGTGGCCAAAGCCGGCATAGTCATAACGCTCTTCGTATGCCGGAGGAGTGAAAGACCGCAGATACAAGGTGTCGAGCGTCGTCACTCCTTCGAATGCGTTGTTTCCAAGCGAAGTAAGGTTCGACGGCATCGTCACGGACCTGGTTTTCTTCATATTGCGTCCGAAACCAGAACCGATGGAAAGCAAGTTGTCCGGAAGTATAAGCCGTTCGACGGTGGAGTTGTCACGGAATAAATACGCATTTGTTCTGGTTACACTGCCAAGATCAGGCATCTTATACTCGACAGGAAGGACATTTGTTACGGCAAACAGAAAATCATTCCAGAAACTGATGCAATGATGGTCATCAGTTACACCCGGTCCGTAGAAATATTCAAGATTTTCCGAACCGTCGAAACAGCCTGAAGAAGCACTTGGAGGCGACAGTGCACTGAAGGTAATACTGTGTAAAGACTTCTGATTCTGAAAAATATCATTGTAGAAGAAAAGAACCGACTCAGGCATCACATAATCTACCAGTCCATAACCTGCCAAAGCGCTGAGTGCTCCTCCGTCATTGACAAACGACCGTCCATCCGGGACATGTCCGTTATGTCCCTTGAACTCCCTTAGCGAAGGACAATCCTTGAAAGCCCAGTCTTCAAGGGCTGTAACACTTTCAGGGAAGGTCACGGTCTCAAGAATGTCACTGTATCTGAAAAGCGCATGGGCAACGGATTTTACTCCATCCGGAATGACAAGGTCTTTATCCAGGGCTCCAAGGGCATAAGCGGCCATCTTGCCGTCATCCAAAACCAAAGCCTTTTCATCGGAAGACGCATGGGAGCCATGTATACGGACAAGACTGCGACACTCGACGAAAGCATAGTCGCCTACCGACCTGAGGTTCTCCGGTGTATGGAAATACGGGATTTCAGCCCCATAAAAAGCATAGCGGTCTATGGTTTCAATAGAATTGGGCAGAGCTATACCGGTAATCCTGCTGGATGAGAATGCGTCTTCACCCACTTTCGTAACCGGCCCGTCAAACACGATTACACCTTTACCGTCTGTGTAAGTATTGGATAATATTGCCCGGTCAAAAGGGCCGCGAGGGTCGAAGACCTTGCCATTGGACGACTTATACCAAATCTGATTATACGGGATGTCGTCCGGATCGATCTCCCCGTCGGCGACGCACTCGAAAGTCGGAATCGACCGTACCTGTGAGCGCTTGAACACGATGTCGGCGGAAGTGCTCCTGGTGACCGTACCGTTGAAAGTCTTCACCTCCACGGAGAATCCTCCCCTGTACGTCCCGGGAGGTATGACGATGAAGAACTCCGTTGCCTTGGAAGGGTCCAGAGGGACATATCCGCAGTCAAGGGTGACAGAGTTCGGGCCGTCATCGGCCATGACGAGTTCGGGCTCGTCAAGGAAATCGGTCCTTACCGTCGCCTTTCCGCTTACGGGCATCCACCCGTCGTGAGCGACGAATCTAATGGACTGAACCGCTACCTCTCCCGTCATCGAGAGTCTTAGGACGGAGCAAAGGTTCCTGAAACTGAGCTCATCCGAAGAGCTGACGGCCAGCATGGGGAAGATGCCTTCTCCGAAAGTCCCTTCCCTGTATGGCTGTACCGAAGGGAGTTCAAGATTAATTACCTTGCCCTGAAGCCCTTCGGAAGTCTTGGCTGAATACGGGTACAAAGCGACTTTGTCAACCCCCTCGATCGTGCCGGCGAAAACGCCGCTGACGGTACCGGCACCATCCACCAGAGTATATTTGTCCGGAGTCTTGATGCCGTCCACATAGACCGCAATCTCTTCTTTGTCAGACCAGTATGGATAATAGATACCTTGGGAGTCAGGGCCTGACAGATGCGTCCTTGTCCGTGGCTCAGACTCCAGGACGGCCTTCAATATGCGGGAACCGGAGACAGCTTCAGGCTCCGTCTCCTCCATTTGGCTGCAGCCGGCAGCAAGGAGGAGCATCATCGGTACATAATAAGCGAAACGTATCTTTTTCATAATGCACTCCTCCATTCTACATGTCAATGTCATCACCCGGTTCGATGCCTTCATTGTTGCCGCCACCGCCGCCTCCGCCGCCGCTGCTTCCTTCAAGGGCGAGTTTCAGCTTTTCACCAAGTGCGACATCGGCGGAATTGTCCACGAAATAATTGCCGAAACTGCCGGATTGGATAACGGGATACGATCCGAATGCACGCTGGACATACACGAGTACGCGCATGTTGGCAAGCACACAGTTGGAAGGTATGCCGGCGTTGAAACTGAAAGACGAGACAGTATTGTCCGCCGTCACGGTGAATGGATCTCCGAGAACATTGCTCATCGCCACCCTGATGACATTGTCATGTACATAGTCAGAGTGGTCTCCCTCCTCATAATCCGCCTGCCTGTTGATGATGCCGTCCTCGAGCAGGAACACTGTGATCTTGTAGTCTCCGGCTTTCCTGGCATATACATTCACGTCCACATGGGCAGACCGTCCGGAGACTGAAGAGTTGATGTCGACACCCGTCAGGGTACCATACTTCTTCTCCGTTTCCTTTACGGCACCGACAATCTTTCCGGCCACAACATCGATGGCTTCATTGCTGACAAGGATGCGGCCGTCGATTATGCCGGTAGGATATGAATGGAGGTTGAACTGAGTGATCAGAGGACCGGCATTGCTGAAATCGAGGTCTCCGCCACCGCTATGCAAGGCCATGTAGGATATCTTGCCGGGATAAAGCTCCATCGCCCGCTTGACGGACTTGTTCATCCTCGGGCACCAGCCGCACCATGTACCTGTGAGGCGCATCACCAGCGACTTGTGCACGAATGGATCCTTTGTCCAGTCACCACCGCCTCCGGAAGTATGGCCGGACTGAACCACGGCGACAGTCCGTGAAACCGAGCCGTCTGCCGTGGAAACCGTAATTGTAGCCGACCTGGCAAAGTCACTTCCATTCGCTGCTGCAAGGACGCTGACTACTGCATCACCAGCGCCGGACAAAGGCGTGACGGTACACCATTCGGCATCGCTCGCAATAGTCCATCTGGTGCTGGAGGAGAAGTTCAGACGCTTGGTACCCTCTTCGCAATCAAAAGCCAGCTCCGCAGTCTTCATCTCAAGATAAATGCCTTCCTGGCTCACCTTTACTTCAAGGGTTGCATTCGCCTTGTTGGTGAATGTCAGGACGGCTGACCGTGATTCGGTACCGGGATTGATAGCGACAGAGAAACGATGTGTCTTCAAATGCGGTCTGTTGTCATAAGACACTGTATTAATCTCCTTTATCCACGAAGGGAGAGTCCCCAGGCTGTAGGACAGGGACGATGTGACGTCTATTTCGAACTCATAGGCAAGGGCATTGAATGCGAATTCCGAAGCGGACAGAGAAAACTCGGTCAATCCGCTACCGGGTTTTACGGCCTTGAGGTCCGTTAGGGAAGGATATGGTGACGGAGAAGCATAACCCCACCCGTTCAGTTCGATCGCAGGGTTAAAGCCTCCAAAGGAGGTGGGAAGTGCCATGGCTTTCTTTCCCCACTCGCTGGCCCCTGCATTCAGGGCATCGACAAGCTTGGAGTACGACGAACCGTCAGCCATCGTGTACAGCACGCCGTTATAAGCTGCCGTGCCTTTCATCTGTTTCTCCGTAAGAGGATGATTGTTCTCGGAGATACCGGTGCCGCCTCCTACCGCAGTATCCATTCCAGCCTGCCCGTCGGAGATCCAGTAACTGTCCTTAACCCATGCACCGTCGGCCGGTGAATCATCCGAAGCCTGGTCAATGTCCCGCAAACCGGAGTATCCGGCAATTGCTCCTAAGTATTTGCCGGTTCCAGAGACCTTGCCTGCATTATAGCAATTGGCCACCAGGCCAGCGCCATTATAGTAAATAGCCTCGCTGGAGACGTGTCCACAGATACCTCCGACATAGTCTCCAGAAGAGGAGATGCTGCCAGAATTGCTGCTGTTGATGATCTTAGCCCCTTGCCAAATACGTCCACAGATGCCACCGATATATGAACCACCCGAAGAACTGACATCTGCCGCATTCTGGCAATTGAACAGGCGTGCCCCATTCATATAACCGGTTATGCCACCCAAGTAGCTGCGTTGGGATTTAATGGTCCCGCTGTTGGAACAGTTCGAAACCACGCAGAATTCGGAGAATCCGACAATGCCGCCGGTATAATGGCCGTTGGAAGTTATGGCCGCCTCGTTCGAACAGTAAGAGATAATCCCGTCATTTCCTTGTCCGACAACGCCACCTATATTATATCTACCTTGGAGCGAACCATTCGTATGGCAATTGTACAATAAAGACCGGCCCATTTGGATGTATCCAGCAAGGATACCGCTCGAATCATTGACGGTCAATGTCCCATCAACGGTCAGATTCATTATCTTTCCGTTTTTGATGAACCCGAAAAGCCCTTGATAGTCCTTTCCATTGCCTATATACAGGCCGGAAACAGTATGACCGCCGCCATCGAACACTCCCTCGAAAGACCAGGTTTCCTTCACGCTGAAGTCACCTATCGGAGCCCAGCTCCTGCCGGATTTCTTGCTGCAAACCATCGACAGGTCGATGTCGGAAGTCATCCGGTAAAATGCATTGGAGGCAGCGACTCCGTTCCCGTCTGAAGTCTTGATGATGCCTGCATCGGAATTGACCGCATCCCTCATAAGGATAAGGTCACCTATGGAGTCTATCAGGAAAGGATCCTCGGCGGTGCCGCTGCCCTCGAGATATTCGCTGTTGTCGAAGCCGTTGGGCGTGAATACGAAGGGATCGGCCTTGTGCACGCGCGAACGCTTCATCGTGAAGTCCGACGTTATCACCTTGTCCATGTAGCGCTCTCCAGAATAGACACGCACGGAGAAACCTCCCTTGTACGTCTGCGGAGGCAGCACCAGGAAGAAGTGGGTATCCTCCGACTCACTCAGTTTCACGTCAGGAACCGAGAGTGCGAGGCTGTCGCACGAATCCGAACTGAGCTGGAGGACAGGGTTGTCCGGGTCTGAAAGCGAGACCGTGGCCCTTCCCCGCACCTTCGCCGCAGGGTCGTTCGACCGGAAGACTATACGCGTGACGACATTATGTCCCTTCATGGAGATCCGGAGCACGGAGCAGACATTGCGGAACCGGAGATCGTTGGAAGACGATACCGCGGTCATGGGGAAGGAACCGCTGGCGAAAGAATCCCCGGCATACTCCTGGGTGGCGGGAAGCGTGAAACGCACGGTACCGCCGCTGCCGAGGGAAGGGGTCATCGAATGGGGATAGAAAGCGACGTAGCTGCCGGCTTCACCCTTGCCGTGGAAGGAGGCACGCTTGGTGCCGGCTCCTTCGACGAGGGTGAAAAGCACGGGAGTATTGCTCCCGTCCATGAATACGTCCAGCTGGTCGTTCTCGGACCATAACACCTGCGACATGCCCGTCCCCGCAGGGGCGAGGGAGGTCCTCGTTTCAGGACCATCGCCCTCCGTCGTGGCGATCAGGCTCGCAAGGCCGGGTTCGAAAGTCTCTTCTGCAAACTGGCAGGCCGCGAGGCAGCACACAGCCGCTGCACAGGCGATGATTTCAATCCATTTTCTCATAGCTCTACCATTTTACAGGGTCTCCGTCAGGTAAGTCTTCATTGCCGCCGCCTACACTGTCCGGCTCACGTCCTTTCTGTTTGACGGAGCACGGCAGGCAGATGCCCTGGTCGTCACAGAAGACAATGACGCCGCTGCGCTCGGCCTCCGAAGGGTTCTGCGCTACCTTGAACACGTGCTCCTGGACCATGGACGGCTCGGTTATGTCCTCTATCCAGGACGGCATGCTGTTGATATGGTAACCGATGGAGCATGCCACCCTGACCGTGAAAGTACCGCCCGCCGCGTTGACCTCGACGGTGGAGGGGTTAATCGCAATGGTGCCGCCAGGCGCCTGCCTGACCTGGCAGGAAAGGCAGGTACCCTCGTCGTCGCAGATGACGACGGCTCCGGTCCTCTCGACGGGATCGGGGTTGGACGCCACTGTAAACGTATGCACATTGCCGCTTACTGACTTTTCCGTCACCCAGTCGGGCTTGGATTCAATGTGGTATACCCCGGTGCATGTCACCTTTACTTCGAAACTGCCTCCCGCCCCGGGGAGCAGGACTCCGTCCGGCGAGATGCCGAACGGGACATTCCTGACCGTGACGCTGCAGGTCGCGGACTTGCCGTCGGCCGAAGCCGTGATGGTGGCGCTGCCTTTTTTCAGCGCAGTGACCTCGCCCGAGGAACTCACCTTTGCGACAGTATTGTCGGAGGATGTCCAGGACACGGACTGCACGGTGGCATCATCGGGAAGGATGGTGGCGATGAGGGTCTCCGACTGGCCGACCTCCATCGAAAGTGAACTCCGGTCGAGTAATACGCCGGTCACGGGAGTGACCACCGTCACCCTGCAGGTCGCAGTCTTCTCGCCGGCCTTGGCAGTGATGGTGGCAGAACCGCTCTTCATGGCCAGGACGTTGCCCTCCTGGTCCACGTTCGCCACAGAGAAGTCCGAACTGTTCCAGGTCACGGTCCTGTCCGTAGCGTCCGAAGGGGTGACCGTGGCGACAAGCTTGACGGACTGGCCCTTTTCAAGGGAAAGGGAACTTTTGTCAAGCGTCACGGAAGTCACGGGAACGATGCTCTTGGAAACAGTGACGGCACACGAGGCGGATTTGTCGCCCGCGATGGCCGCGACCGTGGCGGTGCCCTCCTTGAGGGCGGTTATCCTGCCGTTGGCGTCAAGCGAAATGACAGTGTCGTCGGAATTGGTCCAGGACACGGTCTTGTCCGTCGCATCATCGGGCTGGACGTAGGCGACCAGAGTCGTCGACTGGCCGATTTCCAATGTGACGGAAGTCCGGTCGAGGGTAACTGATGTCACGGGGATGATCTTCTTGGAGACCGTTACGAGGCAGTTGGCGGACTCCTTTCCGGCGGAAGCTGAAATCACGGCCGATCCCTCGGAGACGGCCGTCACCATGCCGTATTCGTTGACGGTGGCGACTGACTTGTCGGAAGTGGTCCACTTTACGGTCTTGTCCGTGGCGTCCGCAGGATATACAGTAGCCACCAGCATCGTGGTCTGGCCGATCTCCATGTTCACCGAAGTCCGGTCGAGAGTGACGGAAGTCACATCGACGGTCTTCCTGGACACGGTGACCTTGCAGGTCGCAGACTTTCCGCCTGCCGACGCGGTGATGGTGGCCTCTCCCTCGGAGACGGCCTTCACCTCGCCGGAGGACGACACCGTGGCGACGGACTGTTTGGAGGATGCCCAGGTGACGGTCTTGTCCACGGCATCTGCCGGAAGGACGGTGGCCGTAAGCTGGATGCTTTCTCCTTCCAGCATCTCGGCCGTACTCTGGCTAAGAGTCACGGACTCCACCTGGACGGTTTTCTTGGATACGGTAACCTTGCAGGTTGCAGACTTTCCGCCTGCCGATGCGGTGATGGTGGTCTCCCCGTCGGAAACCGCCGTGACATCGCCGGAATTCGACACAGTCGCCACCGAAGTCTTGGACGATGCCCATGTTACGGTCTTGTCAGTGGCATCCGCGGGCAGGACCGTCGCAGACAGCCTGATGGTTTCTCCGACGAGCATCTCGGCGGTTGCCTGGCTCAGGGACACCGACGATACGGCCACTTCAACCTCGGGCGGGTCGCATGCGAGCAGCAACAGGCCCAGGGAAAGAAGACTGAAGATCCTTTTAATTCCCATGAGAATATTGGTTGATTTTAGTATAATTATGCAATTACTCCCCTACGATACACACAAATATAACATAAAATACTGTCATTCCCGCGTGCGCGCGCAATTTCTTTGGGGGAATCGAAGGCCCCATTCCCCGTTCCGGAACACATTATCTCTACCTGTGCCGCAGTTTGGCCCATGCTCCCGCTATCTTTGGAGGGAGCATGGTCACGTATTATTGCATTTCAATGGAAGAAGCGCTCAGGCGCGCAAAGGCCGCCGGGAAGAAGCCCGGCTGCTATTACGGCGGCATCATCCTTCCCGGCGGCAGGAGGGGCTTCGCCATATACAAGGACGGGAAAACAGTCGAACGCTACACCGCGTCAAAGCTTGATCCTCACGTATTTAGACGCCAGGATGCTGGCGGCGTATATCACGAGGCCGGCCGGGACGATGGCCCATGCCTGAAGCATCGGCAGGCCGGCCACGCCCATCGCGAGGATGGTGTAAGGGATTATCACCCATTGGATAAGGTAGATGGTGTTCAGGCGCCGGGAGACGGATTCCGCTCCCCTGGCAAGACGTCCGGGCAGGAGCAGGGAGATACGGTGGCAGACAAACAGCTGGAGGCCGATGACGGCCAGCGTCCACAGCGTCACCGGGAGATTCTGGATGTAATATGCGTCTCCGGCAAGGGCGAAATTGTCGAGCAGGTTCCAGCCCATGTGCCTCATCCCTGCGCTCATGGCCAGCAGGCCCGCAGCCGACAGGACGGCGATGCGGTTGTACATGGCCTTCTTGTCCCCGACCGTCTGCAGATACTCCCCGAAGCAGAGTCCGAAAGCGGGATACACATACCAGAGCGTCAGCGGGAAGGCGACGTTTGAATTGGTATGGAAAAACAGGCCCAAGGCGTATTGCGCAGCGGAAGGCAGGCCGTCGAAACTATGCAGCGGAATCAGCCCCAAGCCCTGCAGGAGCAGGGCGACGGCGAGTATCCCCCACCGTCCGGCCTTCCATCTCTCAAGAAGCGCCGTAAGCAGGAAGGCCATTCCAGCGAACTGAAGGATGTCCACGAGCCCTATAGTATCGACGACGGTCCAGCTGCCCCACGAGTCGCCGGAAAGCTTTGTCAGATAGAAAGGGATGGTCATCCTTACGACGTTGAGCAGATACGATGCTCCGAGAAGCCTGAGCCCGCGCATCGCGAAAGCGCGGGGGGTGCGGTACTTGGTATATACCATCCCCACGCCCATGGCGAACATGAAGACGGGGGCCGCGAGCGGCCCGCCAAGGAACTCGAGGACGATGCGGAAAACGCTGTCCGGCCGTGACCAGTAACGCACCACGCTCATCTCCTCGTAAACGTGTATGGTCACCATATAGAGGATGGCGAACACCTTCGCCACGTCCAGCTCGACCTGCCTTCCGGTATTTATCCTGTCTTTCACCCGTCCTAAGTCTTTAGGATGCAAATATATGCAAATTATTCCTAAATTTGTGGAGACCAACCACCAAGAGCACCGCCATGTCACTCATCATCAACAAGATCAACACCGGCAAGAAAGGGGGGCTTTTCCTGCGGCTCCTCAGGGTCATATTCCTGTTGCTCATCATCGTCGGGCCCGTTGCCGCGGCATCGCTTTTCGACCTGTCCGGCTGCGAAGGGGCTTCCCGCTGGTACTGGACCGGAGCGTTCTGCCTGCTGTTCTTCATCTCGTTCGAAATCGTGGAGAGCAGGTATGACAAGAGGGGTAAATATATCTTCACGCACTCGTACCTGCTGGGGTTCGCCTGGCAGTTGCTCCTGTTCATCCCGTTCATCCTCATCAACCGCCCCGACGCCGCGCAGGTCTGGAACTGCGCGCGCTCGATTGCGGTCGCGCTCGGCCTGACCGCCGCATTCTTCGCGGTCGAGTTCCTTGAGAACCGCCTTTTCACGAAAAGGCGCTAGCATATGCCATTCCAATCATCACTAACCCATAACCAAAAGCAGAAATGAAACGCATCGCACTTCTAGTCATGGTGTTTGCGGCATTGACCGCAGCAGCACAGCAGAGGAATCCCGTCGCGCCTTCGTTCGCAGGAGCCGTCGAGGATTTCAAGCCGAACGTAACCAACCAGCTGGGGCATCAGTACCCGATGGTCAACTCCCAGGGCGCCGTGCGTGCGCAGCTCCGCGCTCCGCAGGCCAATTCCGTTCAGCTGGACATCGGCGGCGTAAGGTACGAGATGGTCAAGGACGAGAACGGAGTGTGGACCGGAACGTCCAATCCCCAGGACGTGGGTTTCCACTATTATCAGCTCAATGTCGACGGCGCCTCGGTGCCCGATCCCGGCAGCCTCTATTACTTCGGAGCCGGCCGCTGGGGCAGCGGTATCGAGATCCCGTCCGATGACATGGATTTCTGGCAGGTCAAGAACGTGCCCCAGGGCGCGGTCGAGGAGAAGTATTATTGGTCCAAGGCCACCGAGAGCATGCGCCACTGCTTCGTCTACCTGCCCGCCGAGTATCAGAAGAACCCCGGAAAGAAGTATCCCGTCCTGTATCTCCAGCACGGAAACGCCGAGAATGAGCACGGCTGGTCCGCCCAGGGCCACACCGGCCAGATCCTCGACAACCTGATTGCCGAAGGCAAGGCGGTACCGTTCATCGTCGTCATGGACTACGGCCAGAGCCAGAACATCCACCTGGTCGGCCAGTATGCCCCGGCACAGCCCCAGCAGCCGCAGCAGCCGCAGCAGGGCCAGAACCGTCCCCGCGCGACCGGTCCCGACGCATTCCAGGTGGTCCTGATGACGGACATCATCCCCATGGTGGAGAGGGAGTACCGCGTCATCGCAGACGCTGAGCACCGCGCCATGGCCGGCCTCTCGATGGGCGGCATGCAGACCCGCAGGATCACGGTCGCGAACCCCACCACGTTCGCATATGTCGGCCTGTTCAGCGGCGGCACAGTCAGCGTGGAGGATGTCCAGGGAGCGGAAGGCTACCAGAAGACCAACAAGCTCATCTTCATGAGCAGCGGAAGCAAGGAGAATCCCCGCGTGATGGAAGCGGCCGAAGCCCTCAAGGGAATCGGTATCAACGCAGTAGGTTACATCTCGGAGGGCACTGCCCACGAATGGCACACCTGGCGCAGAAGCCTCTATCAGTTCGCCCAGCTCATCTTCAAATAGGATGATTCCCGGCCGCCCCGTTCCGCTCCACCGAGCAACGGGGCGGTCGTTTTTTCAACATTGTTGATAACTTCTTCCGTTTGTATTCGCACAATGGCACAAGGTATTCTTATATTTGTGCCAAAACCACATTCAACACTATCATTAATCCGCCATGGACAAGACCAGCTCAGCCAAGAATACCACGCTCCTGAAGCATCAGGACCTCTATGACCTCAGGAAAAGGATAGAATCCCTCGATTCGCCCTGCTTTGATGCGGAGATAATGTCAAAGGGTCTGGAGATCGCCGCGTTCTATGTTTCGAACGGGTACACCAAGTTCATCGACTTCTCCCACAAGATGCTCCAGGACGTCGGGAACTGCATCAGGCCGTTCCTGAAATGCCTGTACTCCGGGGTGAGGTACTGTCCGGGGCTGGAGTCATCCATGCCCGGAATGAGCTCGGTCGATTTCGTGGAGAAGATTGACGTCGGAGGCATCCGGCAGGACAACAAGTATTATCAGAATACCTGGAAGACCGCCTTCGGCATCTGGTCCGCCTGCGAGCGCATCGAAGAAGGTTACAGCTCCATCGAAAGCCTTGCAGGACAGATGGTCAGGGACTTCGGGGACGCCATCCGGCCGGAGATTGCCGGATGCTACGAACAGGCAAGGAACTGGTTCTCCCAAAAGGGGCGGGACGATATCCTGAAGGGGATGGATTCCGCCAAGGCGGTCAAGGCATTCAATCCCGACACCTTCGACAGGCCGAAGGACTGACCCTCTCCCCCTTCACCACCGTATCAGAATTTGAAGAATGCGCCGAGCATCAGGTTCCTCGGACGGATCACATAGGAATTGAGACCCTTGGACAGCGGGAACGTCGATTCGAGGATATAGCTGTATGTCTTCTCGTCCAGGAGGTTGGTGACTGAAGCCGTCAGTTCCCAGTGGCTGTTGATGATATACTCCGACTTGAAATCGACGATGAAGAAGTTCTTGTAGGTCTCCGCCGCTATCTGGTTCATGAAATGGTCTCCGAGGAAGCTGAAATTGAATTTTCCGGTCGGAGAGAAGATCAGTTCAAGGCTCTGCGTCAGGCCGTTCGTCCTGGACGCCTGCGAGCCTGACATCGAAAGGTTCGAGTGGGTGAACGTGGCCTTGTATATCGTATTCAGCCACGAGAACAGCCTGCCGTTGACATTGGCGCCGATGGAGTAGGACTTGGACGTATACGGGACCTTCTGGTTGTTGATGAACATCTCCGCCTCGCTCCTTGTCATCGATCCGGTGATGCCGACCTTGCCCTTCAGCGCCGCGATACCCTTGCTCATGTCCATCGAAAGGCGGTCCGTTATGTATTTGGGGAACGCAAGCCCTTTCTCGACAGGCACATATCCGGAAATGTAATAATTATCAGTGTATTTGCTCTGGGACAGGAGTTCCTGGTTCATGTTCGTCCTGTTGAACGAGCCGTTGACGAAGAACGACTGCTTCGGCAGTCGGTACGACAGGCCGAGCGACGTCACTATCGACTTGTCATTCTGGGAGTTGACGTTTCCCTGCGAGAAGGACTTGAAGTCCGTGAGGACGAGGCCGTTATACAGCCTTGCTCCGAGCAGGCCGTTGTTAAGGCCGCTTGCGGAGCCGCGGACCGAGAGGTTGTCCGTTATCTGGTACTTGGCGGAAACCACCGGAGCGAAGTGGACCCTGTCGTTGTACTTCTTGCCGTCAGGCCATAGGGCAGAGGGATTGATGTTGTCGTGGAAGAAGTTCCTGTAATAGTTCAGGGGGGTGGACAGCTCGAGCTGGAACCTGTCGTCGATGTAGGTCAGGGACACGTCAGAGCTGAGATTGACGTAGGAGAAACGGGAGTCATTGTTGATGTCGCGGAGACCCGTGGCATTCTTGACTTCCTGGACATCGGGGAATATCTGGGTCTTGAGGTCCCATACCTTCGAGTTGGCGCCGACTTCGACGGCGAAGGAGAACTTCCCCGCTTTCTGTTTCCAGGCGACCCAGAACTCCTCGGTGAATGCATCCGTGAGGATATCTTGTTCCAGGTTGACCGGTTCCCTCTCGACGGCCAGGTACTGCGGCTTGCTGTCATAAGCCGCATAGATGTCGATGCTGAAGATGCCCTTGCGGATGGGCTTCCTGAAGGACAGGTTGTCCTCGACGGAGAGCGGCTTGACATTGATGTCCTGGAGGCTGGGATACGTACCGGTGATCTCCGAAGAGCCTTTCTGGTCCTTGAGGTCGAGCACAAGCTCGTTCTTGAAGAAGCTGTGTTCGGAATTTGACAGGAGGACGACCTCGGCCTTGACGTCGCCCTGCTTCTTCAGCGTATTGTTGCCCGTGGACTGCATGAAGCTGGTGCCGTCGTTGTCGTAATACTCGGTCTCGGCATTGCTGGAGGCCTTGAGCCTGTCGCTGTGGAGGGCGAGCTTGAGGCTCAGCTGGAGATTCTCCTTCAGGTGGAACGTATTCGTGACGTGCCCGTATGCGCTGTTGTTCAGCCTGGTCCTCTGCGTGGTGAGAGGCGCAAGCGAAGGATTGACCGAGACGAACGTGCTGACGCGGCTCATGTAGGATGTCCCGACGTCGTTGCTGAAGCTCAGGCCGGTATTGTCGGCTTTCAGCAGGACGGTCGTCTGGACCTTCTGCCCGATGTTCATGGCCTGGGCCTCGCCGTTGTAGAGGAATGGGGAGATGCCCCCGATCTCAGGTTTCGACGAGAATCCGGCCCCGCTCTTGACGGAGCCGCTCCACTTGCTCTTCGCCGCTTCCTTCAGGACTATGTTGATCGCGACGGTATTGCTGTATTCAGTACCGCGCATGATTTTCTCGTAGACATAGTTCTCCGTAATCACGATGCTTTCGACATCCTCCGGCTTCATGCTGTATATCGAGGAGAAATCGTTGTTGAGTATGTCGAAACCGTTGATGAAGACCTTGCTGACCGTCATTCCGTTGTACGTCAGCAACGAGGCGACCGACATGCCCGGCATCTTGGCGATAACATCCTCAAGCTTCTTGTCCCTGATGTCGGTAAATGAAGCCACATTGTAGCTTATCACCTTTTCGAGGCCTTCGTTGGAAACCGCCTTCACCATGTCCTGGGCATTGACCTGTAGTGAGAAGGCCGTACAGAGAGCCAGAACGACTCCTGACGCCAGTCTGTTGATCTTCATTGCATTCATAGTTAAATCTAAAGTGAACGTCCCGGAAAACCGCAGGAGCAATGCGCGACGGGACCTTAGCAAATATAGCAAATAGTTTCGATTCGTCAGGCACATAAATGCGCCTGCAAGCAAAAACATGGCTGGAAAGGCATGGAAAGGCATCCCACAACCCCGAATATCAGGTTTTTTCCGTATCTTTGCCGGCCAAAGTGAGAGAGAAAAGCAGCCAATGAAAGTATTGTTCGTTTGCAATAACGCTTTTACCAAAGGAAACGGTCTCAGTACATCAGCGTTGAACACCATCAGGAATCTCAGGGCGAACTCCGTGGATGCCCGCCTGATGGCCATTGCCAATCCCGACCCGGACGGGCTGCAGCCCGATTTCCCCCTTGGGCATTTCAAGTTCCCCATATTCGAGCCCATCATACAGGACAACGGCTTCAGCTATGCCAGAATAGACAGGACGGTGATACGCGAGGCCGTAGCCTGGGCAGACATAGTCCATTTCGAGGAAGCCCTCTTCCTTGAGAACGTCGTCAGGAAGATTGCGGTCGCCCAGGGCAAGGTCTGCACCGCCACCTTCCACCTTTACCCGCACAACATATCGGCCAACCTCGGCTTCCGTAAGGAGAACATCCTCAATCCGTTGATAATGCGGATGTGGAAACGCGCCGTCTACGACCACTGCCGGGCCATCCAGTGCCCGAGCGCGGAGGTCAGGCGATACCTTGGGGAAAACGGAGTCAAGGCGCGCCTGGAAGTCATTTCCAACGGCATCCTGCTCCCTTCCGAACAGGAGCCGCTCAACCCCGTGGAGCCCTCAGGAAGCATCGGCATCCTCTGCACCGGCAGGCTTGCGAGGGAGAAATCGCAGCTGACCCTGCTCGAGGCAATGCGCCATTCGCGCTACGCGGACCGGATCCGGCTCATCTTCGCCGGGAAAGGCCCGATGGAGAAGCGCTACCGCAAGGCGGCGGACCGGCTTTTCGACGAGGGCGTCCTCAAGATACGGCCGGAGTTCGGGTTCTACACCACGGAAGAACTCAACCGGCTTGCCCGCGAATGCTACCTGTATATCCATTGCGCCTATGTCGAGGTGGAAGGCCTGTCCTGCCTTGAAGCGACCCGCGAGGGGCTCGTTCCCGTGATCGGCCAGGGAAGGCTCATCGGCACATCGGCTTTCGCCCTGTGCCCGGAGAGCCTTTACCCGGCGTCCGACAGCCGGGCGCTCGCCGGACGCATCGACTGGTGGATAGAGCATCCCGACTACCGCAACGCCATGTCGGAGAAATATGCCGGAGCGGCAAGGGAATACTCCATCGACAGGTCGATCGAAGCCCTGAAGGCCATGTTCGAAGAAGCCCTTGACGGAAAACGCCCATGAGAAGGATATTGCCATACATCATACTGCTTGCGCTGGCATGCTCGTGCGCTACGGCCCGCTACACTGCAGGACCTAGGACTGACGAGATCCTTGCCATTTCGGGATACGACGGCATCATCGAGGCAGTGACCTATCCGTGCAGCGAGCCTGACCTGACGGAGCGCAGGATGGTGGTTTACCTTCCCGCATCATACTACGAAGACACCCTCCGGCGATACCCCGTAATGTACCTCCTTCACGGAGCAAGGGGCAATGAAATCACCTGGCACGAATACGGAGACGCATTCCACCGCCTGGATTCGCTCCGCCGCCTGGGGCTTGCCGGGGATTTCATCCTCGTCCAGCCCAACCTCAACAACTACCGGGATGACAGGGACTACAAGGACGGCCGCCCGGTACCGGCCGTGCGGGCATTCTGGCTGCTGGACGGCGAGGCCGAGACGTATTTCCACAAGGACATCCTGGAGCGCGTGGACAGCCTTTACCGGACCGTGCCCGGGAAGGAAGGACGGGCGATAGCGGGAATGTCGAGCGGTGCCCTTCAGGCCCTGTATCTGTCTGCCAGCCATCCTGATACATTCGATTACGTGGGACTGTTCTCGCCCTACACGAGGACGACTTTCGCAGCGTGGGGCAACAAGGAAGTCTACGGGAATCTCTGGCGAAGGCTGGACGCACAGTTCCGGACTCCGCCGGCGATGTTCGCCATTTACATAGGAAAGACCGACATCTTCTACCCCCACATCAAGGCCTTCGAGCGCAGGCTCAGCCGCAAAGGCTATCCCCACAGATTCGTGACCGCCGAAGGAGGCCACGAATGGTACAACTGGACGGACTTCCTCGAGGACTTCTACAGGACGGCGTTCAAATAGGCCCGCCGGGATTCATTCCGTGGCATCGTTGGAATAATGTAAATTAATGTATATCTTCGACTTTGAAAGACATTATGCCATCGTAACCGATATAGTATGAAGAAAGCAGCCAAGTACTTGAGCTATGGGTCGCTGGCAGCCGTCATCATCATGATGGTGGCTGCCACGGTCCTTGAAAAGCTTCGTGGAACCGATTATGCGCTCAACCACTTCTATTACAGTCCGCTTTTCTTCGTATTCTGGGCTATCATGGCCGTCTGCGGCATGGCGTATCTTGTTTACAAGGGTGGCCACAAGCATATTTTCACCTTCCTGCTGCATGTCTCCCTTGTCCTGATCCTGGCCGGCGCCCTGGTCACCCATCTGACGGGTATCAGCGGCGGCATCAGCCTGCGCACCGGAGAAGAATGCAGCAAGGTCGAACTTGAGGACGGCACGACCATGGAACTGCCGTTCTCGCTGCGGCTGGACGAGTTCGCCATAGAGCGTTATCCCAACTCCGGCGCTCCCATGGACTACAGGAGCGAGGTGACGGTACTCCCTTACGGGGAGGCGTTCACCATCTCCATGAACCATATCCTCAAATATGGAGGGTTCCGTTTCTATCAGGCTGACTATGACGAGGACCTGCAAGGGAGCATCCTTGCCGTTTCCCACGATCCCTGGGGCATAGGAATCACCTATTGCGGGTATCTCCTGCTGCTCATCTCGATGATCGGCTTCTTCTTCGAGAAGGGAACGGACTACCGTAAAGTGGCTGACCGGCTCCCCGTCCTGCCGAAATGGCTCAAGACGGGACTTATCGTTGCCGGATGCATACTCCTTCTCGGATTCTTCTGGCTCATCTGCCGCAAGCTGCTGTTCCAGCCGCTGATGCCTGTGCTCCGTTCTCCCCTGCTGATATTCCACGTCGTATCCATGATGATATCGTATACCGTCTTCGGCCTTGCGGCGTTGATCGGCATCACCGGCCTGGCCGCCTCCAAGCCGCAGGTGAAGGAGAATCTGCGCGACATCAGCCTCATCATCCTTTATCCCGCCGTGTTCCTTCTGGCTTTCGGTACATTCCTCGGTGCGGTATGGGCCAATATCTCATGGGGGAATTACTGGGGATGGGATCCCAAGGAGACCTGGGCGCTCATCACGCTTCTGGTCTACTCCTTCGCCTTGCACGGATCCTCCTTCAAGGCTTTCCGCAAGCCGGCGCTCTTCCATGTGTATACAATCGTGGCCTTCCTCTCGGTGCTCATCACGTATTTCGGCGTGAATATGCTCCTGGGAGGCATACATTCCTATATGTAGGAGTGGCTTCGCGGGGCATCTTTCCACCGTTGCCACAGAATGAATCCGGAAGGTGTGGGACTCCTTCTGTGTCCGTAAAACAGGCCTGAAAGGCGTTTATGCCGCCACAGAAGGAATGCGGAATGCCTGACGTTCATCCTGTGTCCCAACATTCCGGTGCAGGAGGCGCAGCAGTTTCGGAGCGAAGCGACCAGCCGGCTTCTGCCGCCCGGCCAAAGGCCGAAACAATCCCCCTGACAGGGGGTGCAGGGGGTTCAGACAAGGGGACCGCAAAAAGGCCGGCGCTTATGCGTCGGCCTTTTTGTGGTCCCAGCAGGGCATGATCCTGCGACTCCCTGATTATGAGTCAGGTGCTCTAACCAACTGAGCTATGGGACCGTGGGGATCCCCGGCATCTCAGCCAGGGTATCTTCCGTCAATCTTGTCAGACCTTGATCTCGACCTCGACACCGGAAGGAAGCTCGAGCTTCATGAGGGCGTCAACGGTCTTGGCGTTGGAGTCCTCGATGTCGAGAAGCCTGCGGTAGGAGTCAAGTTCGAACTGCTCGCGGGACTTCTTGTTGACAAAGGTGGAACGGTTGACGGTGAAGATCTTCTTGTTGGTGGGAAGCGGAATGGGTCCGTTGACCTTCGCACCGGTGGACTTCACGGTATCAACGATCTTCGCAGCTGATTTGTCAACAAGCATGTGATCGAAAGATTTG